>WNGQ01006383.1_pt1 | contig 11976 bp, 10 predicted proteins | sample 5407661 | NCBI WGS metagenome assembly WNGQ01 (sample SAMN13153382, study PRJNA577476) | soil metagenome | isolation source: 60 cm soil or saprolite under Garry oak tree replicate 2 | place: USA:California | collected 2016-06-15
CCTCGCTCTCTGGTTCGCGCTAAGTTTCACGCTCGGGGCCCGTGGAGTTTTCATCAATCGCCCTGGGACGCCGCCGCTGGCTTTGTTGGCCGCGGTCGTCGTTCCAATCGCCGTCTTTCTCGTTGCTTATTGGACCTCGCGCTCCTTCCGCAACCTCGTATTGGCCGCTGATGTGCCGTTGCTCACCGCAACGCAATCGTGGCGTTTCGCGGGCGTTGGATTCATCGCTCTGAACCTGCTCGGATTTTTGCCCGGTTACTTCGCCTGGCCCGCTGGCCTTGGCGACATGGCGATCGGTGTCACTGCGCCATGGGTCGCCCTTGCGCTCACCCGAAATCCCCGCTTTGCCACGAGCAAACCGTTCGTCGCCTGGAATATCTTTGGTATTTTCGACTTTGCTGTTTTGGCCGTCGGCATGGGTGCAATCGCGCCGCTGATTTTTCCAAGGCTTCTGCAAACTGTGACGCCGCAAATGATGACAGCCGCGCCTATGCGCCATTTACCGCTCTCGATGGTACCGAGTTTTCTCGTGCCAATGTTCACGATCTTTCATCTGATCGCGCTTTTTCAAACACGCCGTGCTCAGGTGTCGAGGCCGATGTGAGAGGTACGGACAACTCGGACCCGATTGCTCTAGTGTCAGTGTTGCTGCTCGAGAACCGCACAAATGGTGGCCGTATCAGTTAAGATTGCGTCGCCGGTAAATTTTAAGCTTTCGATCGAGCGCTTGGCAGCTTCTTCATCACCCGCGCCGCACGCGTCAGTGACCAGCACGGGAATATAACCGAGGTCGGCTCCGTGGCGCGCTGTCGGTTCGATCCCGATCTCGGTCGCTACGCCGACGATGATAAAGGCGTTGATGCCGCAATCTCGCAAAGCGAAGTCGAGCCACGTCCCTTCGAAGGCTGACATAGTCAATTTGTCGAAGACGCCTTCAGTTTCACGCGGCTCCAGTTCCGGCGTGATCTGAAATTCGGGAGCGTCGCGCAGAAACCACGGATTCACCTGTTCAGGCGAATCCGTCAGTTGCCAAGCCATGGCCATCCTAAACTGAAACATGCCCATGAGTTCTTTTGGCAGCGAAAGATGCCGCGAAAAGAACACGCGCACTTTAGCTTTTCGCGCAGCTATCAGGACCTTGAGAACTTGTAGCGTGATTTGCTCGGGGTTTTTGAGCTGACTCAAAATGCCGGCCTGCATGTCGTACACGAGCAAGGCGACCCGATCTCGATCGCATACCTCTTCGAGCGTTTCCGGAATGCCGAGTCCGTAAGCCGTTTTCATATTTAGTCTACAGCGTGGCGTTAGCGGGTGGCTGCGTATTTGTCGATCAGAGCTTGGAAACGAGGATCTTTGCGCAGTGGATCCCATACCGGATCGAGTTTGAGCGCTGGCACCGTGAGGCCGTTTGGCACCTTGAGTAAATGATCGAGGAGCCGAAATGCTTCGTCGTATTCTCCGACCCAGGCGTAGATTTCGGCAAGTGCAGCGGTGGCTTGCGGCCCCTCGAAGGCGTCTTGAGATTCCGGCACCGATTCGACCGCCTTCCTGCCTTCGTTAACCGCCTCTTCTTTCAGACCCAATCCTGCAAGAACGGCACCGAGCTGCACGTGACGACCAGGATCGCCGGGAGCGTCACGCACAAGTTGCTCCGCCACAGGTCTGGCGCGTTCGAAAGCGGCTTGCGCTTTTGTCTTATCGCCTTGATACAGATAAAGTCTCCCTTCCAACAAAGCTTTTGGGCAAGGGCCAGTGTCTGGGTAAAGCAATGTCTCTCCGCGAAATTGCTGCAGCAATTTAAGAGCATCAGCGAACTTCCGTTGTAGCATCAGAATCCCCACTCGCGCTGCCGTAACGAGGCCGTCTGGATCGAATTCCCCAGGCACCAAGGACAATTGTTTTTCGACGAACCCGACGTCGCCCTTCCATGCGATTGCCAAAGCGGATTTCATTCCGCGTGAAGCGAACGCTTGTGGGTCCGCAGCAATAGCCCGATCAAAAATCTTGTCAGCAGTCTCGAAATCGCGCTGAGCCATGTAGTTGAGACCAAGGTTAAAAAGAACGTTTGCGTTCTTTGGATCGAGAGAGACGGCCTTTTCAAAATTCGCGGTTGATTCAGCCCATTTGCCTTGACGTCGCTGAATGGCGGCGATCGCCGAGTAGGCGTCGGCTTCGTTTGGCAGGTCGCGCTTCGCGATCTCAAATTCGCTAAGAGCACGTTCGTAATCGCGATCGCCATAATAGTACGAAAACCCGAGCGCGAGATGTCCTTCCGGAAGATTCGGTTGCAAGCGCAGGGATTCTTCGGCGTTGAGGCGCGCCTTTTCTCGATGGGCCGGTATGGGCTCGGACTCGTGATATAACCAGCTCTCCACCATCGAGAGGCCAGCATAAGCAGCTGCAAAGTTTCGATCGAGCTTGATTGCTTGTTCGAAAAGCTCCTCGGCCTTTAATGAGGTGTCGCGGAAACGATCTGGTCGGTTTGCATAGCCATGCGCCTGCACATAGAGGAGATAAGCATCAGAATCTCTTGTTGGCCGGCGATCGAGCCGTGCCTTTTCGTTCGGGGACAGTTTCGCCTGGAGGGCTGAGGCAATTTTTTGCGCCAGATCTGTCTGGATTGCAAATACGTCGGTTAACTCGCGGTCATAATCTTCCGCCCAGATGTGCTCGTCATTATTGGCGTTAATCAACTGTACGTTCACTCGGACGCGGTTGCCCGAGCGCCGGACGCTGCCTTCCAAAAGCGTGCCTACACCAAGCGATTTGCCGATTTCTCGCGCGTTGCGCGCTCCGTCGCGGTATGACATCACCGACGTGCGAGAGATAACTTTCAAATCACCGATTTTTGACAGATTGGTCAGGATATCGTCCTGCATGCCATCGGCGAAATAGGCGTTTTCCTTCTCATCGCTTAGATTTTGAAATGGCAGCACCGCGATCGACTTGTCGACCTTGCGCGCTGACGCTCGCGGCAAAAGAAAGAAACCCGCCGCGACGGAGATGATCACACCGATTGCGATCAACATTATCAAATTGCGGCGACGCCGTGCAACGGGCACGCTTGGCGTCGAAGTTGCCCGGATGCCTTGCGACGTGACATCGAACACCCAGGCGAGAACAAGCGCGACCGGAAACCCGATCAGCAATAGCGCGATAACAACCCGAATCACCGAGTTCGAAATATCGAAAACCGGAAGAACCTGAGCCAGACCCTGCGCGAGCGCCCAACTCACAACGACGTACGCAATCGCCACCCGATAAACTTTTCGGCGCCTCAATTCTTCGAAGAAGCCGCTCATAGAGAGGTGAAATATTGCAATTGATGCATGATCGTCCAAAAGCTCTGCTCGTCTAGCTGAGCTCGAACCAGGTCCGCCCTTTGCCACGTGGATTCGTGTGTACTGTCACCGGTCAAGTGGACCATGGTGAAACCTTGGCAGTCACGTTCAGTTGTGTGATTGGGTCATCGCAGAATAATAACAATGATGAACCCGGCTCTTCGATTAGCGTCCATTGCGATCGGCTTCTGCGTTTATGCTGGCCTTGCCATTCTTGGTTGGGCTGGGTTTCGGTCGTTCTTCTCTCACCCGGCGCTGATCGCGCTCGTGGCAGTGCTCTTTTCGCTTTCCGGTTTGGCGTTTTTCGCTGGCGGAAATCTCAGCCCCGGTGTGCGCGAGGCCCGCGGCAACCGCTGGGTCATTCCCGTCTTCGTGGTAATCGGATTGGTCAACGCGTATCTGCCGGCATACACCGATCGCAAAGAGCTGTGGACGATTGACGGTGACACGATTCGCTGGCTCGGTGTCGTACTCTTCACTGCTGGAGGTGCATTGCGGATCTGGCCAGTGTTTGTGCTGGGCCAACGATTCAGCGGCTTGGTCGCGATTCAGTCGGGACACACGCTGGTAACTAATGGTGTCTACGGCATCGTCCGTCACCCGAGCTATCTTGGGCTGTTCATTAACTCATTGGGGTGGAGCCTGGCTTTTCGCTCTGGAGTTGTGTAATCCTTACGCTGTTGTTTGTTCCGCCCCTCATCTGCCGTATTAACGCAGAAGAGGATTTACTGCGTGCGCACTTTGGGCATGAGTACATTGCCTACAGCTCTCATACGTGGCGCCTGGTTCCCGGGATCTACTAACAAATTGCTACCGTCAGCGTCGGGGCCCTTTGGCGCGGCTTGGCCTCCCCAGCGCGTGCAAAGTGGGTCGTCTGAAATAGACGAAGTGGCTCTTGTCCCATCCTCACTCCTTTCAGACGTTTGCCTGGCAGAACATCATTAACATAGGAGACGAACATGAAAAAAATAATTATAACGCTCGGTTATGTGGCGATTGCGCCGCTGGCATTCGCCCAGCCGAGCTCGACAGATAAAAAACAAAACACAACCACAACGGAACGGATAAAGGTAACCGGAACAATTATCAGAACGACGACGGAGGAAGGCGCGGCTGCCAGTTATCAGCCTGCCAAAACACTCGTTGTTCGCGAGGACCGTTCCAATAACCCCGTTCGTTACGTTCTCAACGGGCGTGGACACGTTGTGAACAAAGCCGGTGAAATCGTCCAAACCGCGATCAAACCCGGCGCTCGCGTACGCGTTTATTACGCAGACATGGGCGATTTGCGTATGATTGATCACGTGGTCGTTATCGACTGAGTCAAAACGCGATGGGAATATACGAGCCGCAGGGTTGCCATTAACCCTGCGGCTTTGGGGGTTTAACTCACATGCTGCGGAAACCAAATTTGCGTGACGTCAAATGGAGCGTTTGAGCAAATCGGTGTGGCCAGGCGGTTTTCACCAGTCTCAATCCCGGTGCACACGAGCCTTACCGTGATTGGCGACCATAATTTAGATTCTTCCCGGCCTGCTTGAGTGCCGATGCGAGTTTAACCAGACTTTCGCGAATCTGTGTTGGTGTCCACGCCGCGAATCCAAAAACGAACGCTGGCTTAGGCTTCGCCTCAACGCAAAAAAATGAGAGTGTCGAGGGCCGTACTCCGATATCGAGCGTGATACGCCTGATCATTGGAAATTCTTCCTCACGTTTCAGCCAGGCGACGATATTCAATCCGGCTTCAGGTACCTGCAAAGTGAAATGGTCACCAAGCAACTCGTTGAATTGTTTGATAAAGAAATTACGCCGCTCGGCGTAGATTTTTCGCATCCGTTTGATGTGACTCAGGAAAAAGCCTTCGTTGATAAACCGCGCCAGGGTCGCTTGGTCGATAGGGGAGGAGTGTTGATCCATCGCACTGCGGATCTTGACTAACGAATCAATCAACGGCTCTGGTGCAACGATGTAGCCCAGCCGCAGAGAGGGACACAGAATCTTGCTTACTGTGCCTGCGTAAATCACTCGATTTGCGTTGTCGATGCCTTGCAGCGAAGGGAGTGGCGGCCCGACAAAGCGAAATTCCGCGTCGTAGTCATCTTCGAAAACAAACGCGTTGTGAGTGTGCGCAAAATGGAGCAAGCTAGACCTACGCTGCAAAGTCATGGTAACGCCCAGAGGAAACTGATGGGAGGGCGTGACGTAAATGATTCTTGGCAGTGGCTCTTTCGGCAATCGAGCAATGACGATTCCTTGTCTGTCGAGCGGCTTGGGAACTATCTTAACTCCCGCCAACGTAAGGACCCTTCGGGTCTGCTGATAACACGGGTCTTCGATCCATGCGACTTCACCAGGATTCAGCACAGCCATTGTGCTGACCAACATCGCCTGCTGCATACCAGCGACGATTACAATCTGATCCGGATGACAGCGCGCTGCTCTGAAATCGCACAAGTAGGCGGCAAGCGCCTTGCGCAGGTCGGGGTCACCCCGATTGGATGCATATCGCAGTAGGTTCACGCCTTTTCTTGCCAGAACCTGCGCTCTAAGACGTTCCCATACAGCCAACGGAAATTCGTCCACGGCGGGAATGCTCGGAACCAGCGAGACGCCTGCTCCTGCGCCCGTCGCGCCGAGGTCAAACTGATTTCCGACTCGCGCATCTGGAATTGCTTTTACGCGATCGGAGACGCGAACCGCGCTTTGAATTGGTCTATTAGGTTTCGCTTGGTCCGCGGTCAGAAACGTTTCGGGGAGAAGATTCGCGACGAATGTTCCCGACCCCCGCTTTGAGTGGAGGTAACCTTCGGCATGCAGTTTTGAAAGCGCCAGTCTGACCGTCGATCTTGAGACTGCGCGCTCCGTAGCCAGAGCCCGAGACGAGGGAAGTCGAGATGAGCCGTCGCTGAACCTGCCCGATTTCAATTCATCACGAATCTGCCGGTACAGCTGCTCGTGAAGCGGCTCCGTTGCCCTCCGGTCCAGCCGGATCATCTCAAAGGCTATAATCGAACGACGGCGGCGCTTCTCCGAGCGCGATTTCCTCTTCGGCATGCTAATGCGCTAATTTCCCGGTGATTATTCTTCCATTTACCGTCGTATTCTCAACAATTTGATCCGTACTCGATAGAATTTTCCACGACACGAATGGCAAGGGCGAGCGCGCAAGAATCTTTTGCAACGAGATGCCCGTCAAACCAGGTACATGCACTACAGTACTAAAATAATCGTGCATGGGAAGCAAACCCCTGATCACCACTTATCTTGAAATGCGATCTTCGGATCAGCTGCGGCCGAAACGCGCAGACGCGCGATTTCAAGTTCGCGAAAAGACCGACCGCGATTGGCGCTTCAATCGCGATCTCTACCTTCGGGTCGGGGAGCAGTGGGACTGGATCGACAAGCGACCGTGGACGGCTGATCAATGGATTCAATACGCGACGGCGCCGGAGTTGCGAACCTTCGCAGCGTACTATGGCGACGCGCTTAGTGGGTATTACGAACTGCATCAGGACGCTGAAAACGGAATCGAGATCGCCTATTTCGGTTTGTTGCCCGAATTTATCGGCCGCGGGTTAGGCGGCGCGCTGTTGACCAGCGCCATCGAAGAAGCGTGGTCCTGCCGTGGCGGGATCGCGCCTTCACGGGTCTGGGTGCATACCTGCAATCGCGATCACCCGCAGGCGCTTGCGAATTATCAGGCGCGCGGAATGCTCGTTTATAAGATCGAACAAGAGCCGTAGGCGAGGCGCTGGTGTCCTTGGAAAATATCCACCCCCGCTACAGAATGCCTCACACGGACAGCCCTCGCATTCCGGTGGGCGCTCCTTCGTGCGCAAAAAAAAATAAGATTTTTTGAAATGTCCGGCTTCAAAATCTTGAGAAAGGAATGAAACAAATCAAATCAACCTTCGACAATGATAACCCTCCTGACAGACGATCGCATTACTGGGACACATGACTTCAGCGGTGAATTCATGCTGTCGTCAGCAACTCTCGGCCGCGAGAACTTGGGGCAAAATCCGCTGTCGCGACTATCGCGCGAGCAGCTCGCCGCGTTCTTGGAAACGGAATCCGGTAATGCCCGCAGCGCTCATTTCAATGTTCCTCCAGCCGAACCCACGCCGCCGATCCCGGAAAAAGACCTGGCGCTCGGTGTGTTGAAACAGGCAGCCTACGATTTGCGCCGTTTCCGTACAGCCGCGAAAGGCGCCGATCGGGAGGTGTATCTTGACGCTCACAGTTGGATTACGGCACATGATTTTTCCTGGCCGTACTCCTTCATGAACGTTTGCAAATTACTTGATCTTTGCCCTGAAGTGGTTCGCACGGAGTTCCTGGCTGATGCATCTCTGGGACCAGTCCACTATTGGATTCGGCGTGCAGGTCGACTCTCTCGAAGGTTGAGTGCGTCGGTCGCTCGCGTTTTCGAAGGTTGCCGCAATGCCAAGGAGTTGGCTGCATCGACTTGATATGAAAAAACTGTTGCGTCCCGCATGGCGCTCGCTGATTCGCGCGACGTCTCGCAAGCACGACCCCTTCCTTGCTTACAGCATGATTTTGTTTAATTCCGGTGGCGGATGGAAGGAATTCCTTCTGAAGGCGTCGCTTCAGAACACATAAGCGAATGAGATTATCTACCGAAGCGATCGTGGCGGCTGCTATAGCGTTAATCTTCGCAGTCCTGAGCCTGGGTGCGATCGCACGGGAGCGAGGCGAGCCCGGGAATAGCGCGCACAATGTGTACATTGCGACCAGCAACTCCAGCCCGAGCCAAGTTACTGGCGAACGGGCAGGACGTTCTGAGTTCTAACTAAACAAGCGCGTACGCTGCCGGAACTGGAACTGTAGCGGCAGGCGTGACGCCTGCGTTCCTTTTGCGAGCAGCCGACCCGGCTGCCACTACAGAAGGGCCGAGCGATTTTATTCTCGCCAAATAACGTCTGGTGGGCGACGCTCTGCACCCACGAAGGCAATCCCTGGAACATTGCAGGAAGGCGGCGCTTCGTTTCAAACGACGCACTGGACTGTCGTGTTGCGTGCCGGGGAAGCCGATTCCGAGCCCTCCGCGCACCGCGCGCTTTCCGGATTTTGTGAATCTTATTGGCCGCCGCTCTACACTTTTCTTCGGCACCGCGGCCATCCCTCTGCTGATGCGCAGGACTTGGTCCAAAGCTTTTTCGTCCATCTCCTCGAGCAAAACACGTTGAGCCGCGCGGATCGGCAAAAAGGCCGGCTTCGCACATTTCTCCTTGGATCCTTGGAGAATTTTTTGTATAACGAATATGACCGCACACGAGCGCTCAAGCGCGGTGGCGACCGGCAGATTCTATCGATCGAGCAGCATCTGCCCGAAGCCGAGGCAGCAATGTTGGCAACCGTTCATCTCAGCGACGCCGCTTGCTACGATCTGGCATGGGCATCAAACATCGTTTCCCGGGCGTGGAAGAATTTGCAAGACCAGTTCGAAGCTGAAGGCAAGGCTGAGTGGCTCGAAGAATTAAGACCATTTGTCGCGGGCGGAGGCATGAGGACACCGAGCCAGGAGGAAGCTGCGGCTCGACTCGGAGTGCCGATCGCCACTTTGCGCACTTGGCTCTCGCGCCTTCGCCAACGTTTCCGTGAATCATTGAGAGCGGAAGTGGGTAGCACTGTCTCCGATCCGGCGGATATCGATGGAGAACTGCGCCACTTGTACGAAATACTGTTGGCCTGACGTGAGCCTCTCTGACATGGACGATATCAGCGTTGGCCTCGGAACCGGGAAAGCGCAGAATGAAACTGCGGCTACCTGCGCGACCTGCGGACGAGCGCTGACCCAATGTGGTCCGAACGGCGAATGCCTGCGGTGTCTGATCAGCCTTACTTTCCTCGCGGATGGCGAGCAATTGGAAACGCCGGCGGCGCGCGGCCGACTGACGCCAGGACCACTGCGATATGCCCACTTCGAAGTGGAGACGGGAGCAGATGGTTTTGCGGTTGAACTTGGTGCGGGCGCGATGGCCATCACCTACCGCGCGCGCGACACAGTCTTGAACTCGGTTGTGGCCCTTAAGGTCATCGACCGAAAAGTGGCGCAAAATCCCGGCGCGCGTTCACGTTTTCTCCGTGAAGCGCGCGCGGCAGCGAACATTCGTCATCCAAATATTGCCCGAGTGACATACTACGGCGAGCAAGACGGCGAGTGTTTCTATGCGATGGAATTGGTCGAGGGCGAAACGCTGGAGGCGCGTGTTCGTCGCGAAGGGCCGATGCCGCTCGCCGTTGCCTTGAACGTAATTGAGCAAGCCGCACGCGCTCTTGCCGCAGCAGAAGCTTGCGGTGTGGTGCATCGCGACATTAAACCGTCGAACGTCATGCTCGAAGCCGACGCGAGCGGAGCGCTCAGAGTGAAGCTGATTGATTATGGTGTGGCGAAAGTCATGAACCCTCAGACACAGTCAGGCGCGGAACTGACTCAGGCGGGCTTCATTGGGACGCCGGCATTTGCCAGCCCGGAGCAGTTCGCTGGCGCCGGGCAATTACCGGTTGATACCCGTTCGGACATCTACTCGTTAGGCGTCACGCTTTGGTATCTGTTTACGGGCCGCACCCCGTTTGTCGGCCGCACCATGGAAGAGATTCGCAAGCGACAAATGAGCGATCTGCCGCTGGAACACCTCAAGGGCTTACGGCTCCCGGGCCAGGTGATCGGGTTCCTGAAATCGATGCTGGCGCCGGATCCGAAGGACAGACCACAATCAGCACGGGAATTGCTTTCTGCGGTCCAGCGCTGCTACGAACGATTCAACCCTGCAGCGCGGTCGCGCCGCAGGAAAGCCATGCTGGCGAGCGCAGCTTTGACTTTTGCCATTGCAGCCGTTGCGCTTGGGACCTGGCTTTACCAGCGTGCGCGGGCATTTACCCCGGAGGAACGCTCCATCGCCGTGCTGCCTTTCGAGAATCTGAGCAGCGACAAGGAGAACGCTTACTTCGCCGAGGGAATACAGGACGAAATCCTTACGCGCTTATCGAAAATCGCCGATCTAAGGGTCATTTCGCGCACTTCCACCCAGCGTTATAAAAGCACTCCGGAAAACCTGCCAGAGATAGCGAAGCAACTCGGCGTTGCCCACATTCTGGAAGGTAGTGTGCAGAAAGACGCTGACGCTGTACGAGTCAACGTGCAGCTCATCAAGGCGGCCACCGATTCCCATCTTTGGTCGGACACGTTTGATCGGAAGCTGACCGATATTCTGTCGGTCGAAACTGAGGTGGCCAAAACTATCGCCGATCAATTACGCGCCAGAATAACGGGCAAGGAACAGGAAGTCATCGCGGCGAAACCGACAGACAACCCTCAGGCGTACGATGCCTACTTGCGCGGCCTTGCTTTCACAACCAAGACGGGATTTACACCGGCGACTTCGCTCGGCGCGCAGAAATACCTTAGGGAAGCAGCGCAGCTGGATCCAAATTTCGCGCTTGGCTGGGCGCTGCTATCCTATGTCGATGCGAGTGGCTATCTCACGCAGAGTCTTCAACCAACCGAGAGCCTTCGCGAAGAAGCGCGCCAGGCAGCGGAAACGGCTCTCAAGCTACAGCCCAGTCTTGGCGAGGCGGTGTTCGCCAAAGGTTTTTATCATTATGCCTGCCTGAGGGAGTACGATGCTGCGGTTGATTACCTAAAGCAGGCACATCGGCTTTTGCCTAACAACAGCAGGATCCCGCAGTCGCTGGCGTATGTGGAACGGAGGCGCGGGAATTGGCAGAAGAGCGAAACTTACTTCAATGACGCCGAGAAACTCGACCCGCGCGACGTTAACCTGCTCTCACAACACGCGCGGTCTTACGTTTGTCTTCGTCGTTTCCCGGAAGCTTTGGCAAAGCTTGAGCAGATTCTGAATATCACGCCGGATGACATCGACACGCTTGTGTTAAAGGCGCGAATCGCACAGGCGGAGGGCGACCTTCCAGGTGCCTCTGCGATTCTTGCTCCGCTCCGACTGGGAGCCGATTACGCCAACGCATTGGAAACACAAATTTACCAGGCAATCCTGGAGGCTCGTCCTGCAACGGTCATTACTCAGCTTCGTCGAGCGCGCGATTGCCATGATGTCGATCGAAAAAGACGCACTGACTGGGGCCCGGCCGCTCGATATTCTCGCCCGTGTTGCCGCGCGAGCAGGCGACTCCGACCGCGCGATCTCTACATTGGAAAAGCTACTTTCGATCCCATATGAAGGGCCTCTGGCGGCAAACCCTCCTCTCACTCCTGCCTTGCTGCGGCTCGATCCAATGTTTGATCCACTGCGCAAAGACCCGCGCTTCCAGAAACTGGTTGCCTCTGGGAAATAATTCCGGGAAGCAGTCGCCGCGGCGACTTGGTTTCGGCGGCCTCGCCGAAACGGACTTTGATTGAGTTTGAGCCCGCAAAACACACGAATTGACGCGAAACCGACTAGAAAAATCCTTTGCTGTGATTCGTGTCATTCGTGGGCAAAAATCTGATGATCACAATCGCAACATCGAAACATCGAGTCGCTCGCAAAGTGGATAGAAGGCGCAATCCAGCGCTTCGGCTCAGGCGTGAAGAACTCGCGAGTCATCGAATTGCATAACACCTGCCACTAGGTGTTCATAGTAGACGAAAGAT
>WNGQ01005843.1_pt1 | contig 11975 bp, 7 predicted proteins | sample 5407661 | NCBI WGS metagenome assembly WNGQ01 (sample SAMN13153382, study PRJNA577476) | soil metagenome | isolation source: 60 cm soil or saprolite under Garry oak tree replicate 2 | place: USA:California | collected 2016-06-15
TCCGTCGCGACGTTCGCCTTCTGCGTCGTGACCAGGAGGTCGAGATCGCCGACCGATTCCCGCATGCGGCGGAAGCTTCCTGCTACGGCGACCCGCTCCACGCCTTTCGCCTGCTCGAGATGACGAACCAGCGCATCCGCGTAATGTGCGGCGGTGGCGAGCTTCATTCGCGTGACCACCGACAACCGCTCGGCAAGCGAGGCCTCGATTTGCCGTTCCACTTTCTCGCCAAAGCGCGGCAGCGTGCGGATGCGTCCATCGCGGGCCGCGCGCAGCACCTGCTCGGGAGTCTGCACGTCGAGATCGTGCCAGAGCAGCGCCACCCGCTTCGGTCCCAGCCCCGGCACCTTGAGGAGCTCGGTGACCGCCGCCGGCATCTGCTGCCGCAGCTCCTCGAGCAGCCCGCAGGTCCCGGTCTCGACGATCTCGCGTATCTTGGCGGCGAGGTCTCCGCCGATGCCCGGGAGCTCGGTGAGATCGTCGTCGCGCTCGATCTTCTGCTTTACATCTGGGCCAAGCCCCTGCAGCAGGCGCGCCGCATTGCTGTATGCACGAACGCGGAACGCGTTCTCGCCCTGGATGGCCAGGCGATCGGCGATCTCTTCGAAGATGGCGGCGGCGGCGAGATTCTGTTCCGACATGGGGATACAAGGCGCTCGGATTGGTGCCCTCTATAACGTTTGACGCGCATCCGCGGTTACGATTCCCGAGCCGGCTGCCGGCGCCGCCGGTCCGACTTTCGGGGACGGTCTTGCGTCGAGCGCCCGGACGCCACAAAATCATGGTTTCTGCCCGCCGGCGCACCCGCGCGGACAGCGTGCGCGAAAGCGGTGCAGGTCACGCTGTCGACGTGTTTCGGTGCATGCACGGGCCGAACTCCATATCGATTTGCTCGTCCTACATTCATCGTCCTACACCCAGAGGAGCGTAATCCATGAGCATCCGCGACGAACTCGAGGCGACGATCACCAGGATCGTGCAGCCCGGCAAGGGCATCGTGGCGGCTGACGAAAGCATGCCGACGATCACCAAGCGTTTCAAGGCGGTCGGGATCGACTCCACGGAGGAGACCCGCCGCGCTTACCGGCAGTTGCTGTTCACGACCCGCGGTGTTGGCGAATTCGTTGCCGGCTTCATCCTGTTCGAGGAAACGCTCGGCCAGAAAGCCGACGACGGCACGCTGCTTGCCGAAGTGCTGGTGCGGCAAGGCATCCTGCCGGGCATCAAGGTGGACAAGGGCACCACACCCCTGCCCAATGCCGATGGCGATCTCATCACCCAAGGCCTCGACGGCCTCTCCGAGCGGTTGAAGACCTACAAGGCGCAGGGCGCCCGGTTCGCCAAGTGGCGCGAAGTCTACGCCGTGACCGATCGCAATCCGACGCGATTGGGCATCGAAGCCAACGCCGAAGTGCTGGCCCGCTACGCGGCCATCTGCCAGACCGAGGGGATCGTGCCGATCGTCGAGCCGGAGGTGCTGATCGACGGCGACCATACGCTCGAGCGTTGCCACGAAGTAAGCGATGCCGTTCTCCACGCGGTTTTCAACGCGCTGCACCGCCACGGCGTAAGGCTCGAGTGCATGGTGCTCAAGCCCAGCATGGTGCTGCCGGGCAAGGAGCACCCGCCGAAGGCGAGTCCGGAAGTGGTGGCCGCCAACACCCTCGAGGTGCTGCGCCGCAACGTGCCCGCGGCGGTGCCGACCATCAATTTCCTCTCGGGCGGCCAAAGTCCCGAGGAGGCGACCGCCAATCTCAACGCGATGAACATCATGGCGCCGGACGCTCCCTGGGTGCTCTCGTTCTCCTACGCGCGTGCGTTGCAGGATCCGCCGATGAAGCTGTGGGCGGGCCGGACCGAGAACGTGCGCACCGCCCAGCAGGCGTTCTACCAGCGGCTGAAGATGAACAGCCTCGCGCGCGACGGCAAGTACCGCGTGGAACTGGAGAAGGCGGCGTGAAGCGCAACCGCTAGTCGCGCACGAGCCTGAAAGCGATCGCCGAAACAAACCTCCAACCCGAAAGGGCGCGTACCCGATCCGTTGATCCGGCGCCGCGTGATCACGCCTCATGCAGGACCGACCCGGAACGCATTTCTTTCTCGAAGTTCAGCCCAGGATTCCGCGCCGGCTCGTCCGGATGGAGGAGCTTGCCACCAACCTCTGGTACACCTGGGATCGGCCGACGCGGAGCCTCTTCGCGTGGCTGCACCCAGGACTGTGGGACGCGGTTGGGCACAGCCCCAAAGCATTCCTCAAGCGCGTCGACGAAAAGCGGTTGGTCGACGCGGCCGAGGATCCGGCGTTTCTCACGGCCTTCGACGGCGTGCTCTCCGCGTACGACAGCTATCACGGCGAGCTCAAGCGGCACGAACCCGACGCAGGGCTGGGGCAGGACGACCTCGTCGCATATTTCTGCGCCGAGTTCGGTTTCCACGAGAGCCTGCCCATCTACGCCGGCGGCCTGGGCATCCTCGCCGGCGACCACTGCAAGGCGGCGAGTGACCTGCGCCTGCCGTTCGTCGCGGTAGGCCTGCTCTACCGCCAAGGCTATTTCTCGCAGACCATCGACGACGAGGGCCACCAGCTCGCCGCATACACCGACTCCGACTTCGAGGACCTGCCCGTCTCCCCGGTGCACCGGGAGGACCGCGGAGATCTTCACGTCGCGTTCGAGCTGGCAGGCCGCAAGGTGCAGGCCAAGGTCTGGCAGGCGAGGGTCGGACACGTCACGCTTTTCCTGCTCGACACCGACGTTCCCGCGAACCGCGCCGCCGATCGCCGCATCACGCACCGGCTCTATGGCGGCGACGGCAACACCCGCATCGAGCAGGAAATCGTGCTGGGCGTCGGCGGCGCGCGCGCGCTCGCCGCGATGGGACTGAAGCCCACCGTGTGGCACATCAACGAAGGGCACGCCGCGTTCCTCGTGCTCGAGCGTATGCGCACGATCATGCGCGGCGGCGTCGAGCTCGCCAGCGCGCTGGAGGCGGTGGCGAGCGACACCGTGTTCACGACGCACACCGCCGTGGCCGCGGGCCACGACCAGTTCACCAAGGAGACGGTCGAACGCTACTTCGGCGACTTGCTGCGCGAATTCTCGCTTGCCCCCGAGGCGCTGCTCGCTCTCGGCGCGACTCCCGGCAGCGACGAATTCGACATGACCGCACTCGCGATGCGTGGCTCACGGTTCCACAACGGCGTCAGCCGCGTCCATCGCGACGTGACGGCGGAGATGCTGCGTGAACTCTGGCCGCAGATTCCGGTGGACGAGAAGCCAGTAGGGTACGTCACCAACGGCGTGCACACGGCGAGCTTCCTGTCCTCCCAGATGAAAGCGCTGTTCGATCGTTTCGTCGATCGCGCGTGGGCACGCGGCCTGACGGAGCAGCAGTGGCGAGAAGGCGTCGAGCGCATTCCCGACGAGCTGTTTTGGAGCGCTCGCCGGAACCTCAAGGCGGGGCTGCTGCAGATCGTGCGCTCTCGCATACGGGTTCGGCATGTTCGCAACCAGGGCGGCGAAGCGCACCTGGATCGGCTGTTCAAGTTGGTCGATCCCGATAACCCGAACGTGCTCACCATCGGCTTCGCGCGCCGCTTCGCGGCCTACAAGCGCGCGATGCTGCTGTTCGACAACCTCGACTGGCTGCGCGAGATCGTCAGCGATCGCGACCGGCCGGTCGTGTTCATCTTCGCAGGCAAGGCGCACCCCGCCGACGTTCCCGGCCAGGAGTTGATCAGGCGCGTGCACGAAGTCGCGCGGATGCCGGCGCTCGAGGGGAAGATCCTCCTGGTCGAGGGCTACGACCTGCACCTGAGCCGCCGCCTCGTGGCCGGCGTGGACGTCTGGCTCAACAACCCCGTTTATCCTCTGGAGGCGTGCGGGACCTCCGGCATGAAAGCGGCCATGAACGGCGCGATCAACCTGTCGGTGCTCGACGGGTGGTGGGCGGAGGGTTACGAAGGTGACAACGGCTGGGCGATCAAGCCGGAGTCTCTCGTGCTCGACGAGCAGCGGCGCGACCACGAGGAGGCGCACACCATCTACGAGATCCTGCAGGATCAGGTGCTGCCGCTTTATTACGCGAGGGGCGACACGGGCTACCCGCAGGAGTGGACGCGAATGGCCAAGCGCTCGATCGCCAGCGTCATGCCGCGCTTCAGGGCCGCACGGATGATCGGCGAGTACGTCGCCAGGTTCTATCTGCCGGCGTCCCATCAGGGACGGCAGCTCGCCGAGCAGCAGTTCGCCCCCGCGGCCAGGATCGCGGCCTGGAAAGCGCGCGTGCGCACCGCCTGGCCGCAAGTGAGTCTGCGCCGGCTGGATGCACCCAAGCAGCGCATCGGTTTTGGCGAGAACATTGCGGTGAAGGTCGGTGCGAAGCTCAGTGACCTCTCGCCGGAGGATATCGTCGTCGAGCTGTTGATGACGCGCCTCGATGGCGATTCGGGGGAGGAGCGCGTGCTCAAGTACCCCCTCGTGTCAACCGGCAGGATCGACGCCGGCGAGCACGTGTTCCGGCTCGACGTCGCACCCGAGCTATGCGGCAAGATCGACTATCGCATCCGTGCCTACCCGCGCCCCGAGGCCCTGACGCATCCGTTCGAAATGGGCTTGATGCTCTGGGTATAGACGGCCTCGCGCGCGCCGCAAGCGCGGGGCCTCCCCATCGACGTCGGGGGGGTCGGGCCCCCGCACCATTCAGCCGAATGCCTGCCCCAGCCGTCGCACGAATTCGGGCAGCCCCTCCTCGGGCAGATGATTGATGCCCGCTGCGGCCGACCGCCCGCCGCCGGTCGCAAACGCGCGGCAAAGCGCGTCCGCGCCGGTCGGCGCACGTCGCGGCGCACGCACGCTGACCATGTAGCCGCCGTCCGCGTTGCGCGTCAGGATGGCGTGGGCGAGATCTGGAAATCGATTGGCGAGCTCGTTGCCGAACGCGCCGCGGACGCGACGCGACCACGCTGCGTCGGGCAGCACGTACACGATCGCGCGCTCGAGCGTGTAGTCGGGCTTCAGCTCGCTGGCGAGCGAGAGATCGCTGCGGCGGGCGGCGTCGATGCGCGAGAGCAGCGGTTCGTTCTCGATCAGCCGGAATGGATCGGCATAGCGCGAGAGCGTCCGGTACAGCGCGAGCGGATGCACGATCAAGTCAGCCTCGGTGTCGCCGTACGCGTTGTATCCCAGGTTCTCGCCGAGCTCGCGCAACGCAGTGAGCCGCGCCGGATCGAGGCCGAGCGATGCAGCGAGCGCGCGGGCGGGGCCGTCGAGATTGTCGCCGAACGCCGCGACGACCGCCCAGATGCGCTGCCTGCCCTCGAGATGGCGGTCGACAAGGATCCCGGTGCACACGCCGGGAGAGGTGTCGATCATCGCCCGCAGTCCCGGGTGCTGCGGCAGCTCGCCGGCGAAGTGATGATCGAAGTATTGCACCGCGACGCCACGCTCGAGCAAGGCTTCCAGCGCAGGGCGATTACTCGCGAGAGAGATATCGAGCACGGTCGCCGTATCGCCAGCCTGCGCCCCAACGCGTGCGAGCAGAGCGATGTCGCGCTTGACGCCGGTGACCAGCACCGACTCGCGCGGCTCGTCGAGACGGAGCTGGTGCAGCGCGCACAGCCCGTCGGCGTCGCCGTTGAATACATCGTAATGGGTCATGGCCGATAACGAAGCAAGGATCCGGGCAAAGCGTATCACGCTCCGCTGGCCGCCCCGGCAGAGAGGACTTCGTTCCCGCTACTTCCGCACGTCGACGTGGATCCGCTCGCGCACTGCACGCCAAGCCTCGGGCGCGCGCGCGTTCTGCAGTGGCGCTTCCGCGTCGTACCAGACGACATACTGCTCCTCGTCGGGCGCGAGCGGCTCTTGCGTGTGCAACTGGTAGCCGAGGACCGCGAGGTCGGCGTCGGAGGCATCGGAGCCGGCGGCGGCTCGCCGCCCAACGCGCTCGCGCAGCGTCGCATCGCTCGCCGGGAAGGCCACGATCACGAACGCCACGCGGAGCTCCGCCGCAAGGGTCCGGATCAGATCGCGTTGCGCGCGCTTGAGAAACGCCGCGTCGACGATGGCCACGTAACCGGCGACGACGATGTCGCGGGTGAGCGTGGCGAGCCGCCGATAGGTCGCGTCCGTGGCGGTGCCCGTGTACAGGCCGCGATCGATGCCGCGGTGGTCGCGCTCGCGGGCGTCGAGCCCGTGCAGGCGCTTGCGCTCGACGTCGCTGCGCACACGCACCGCGCCGAGTGCCTCGAGCAGCGATTCCGAGAGCGTGGTCTTGCCCGATCCGGAGAGCCCATGGGTGATGACGATCGCTGACGGCCGCGTCCCCGCGTAGCCGCGCGCGAGGCGGACGTAGCCGCGGTACTCGGCGACGGAAGCCACACGTTCGTCGCCCGGCGCGAGCTGCGCCGTGCGCAGCCGCGCGATCTTGGCGCGGACCAGCGCGCGATAGACGAGATAGAAGCGCAGCACCGCGAGCCCGCCGTAATCGCCCGTGCGCTCGAGATACGCGTTGAGGAAGCGGTGGCCGAGATCAGCGCGGCCGCGGTCCTCGAGGTCCATCACCGTGAACGCCACCTCGCTTATCACGTCGATCCAGCGCAGCGCCGGGTTGAACTCGATGCAGTCGAAGATCGTGAGCTCGCCGTCGATGCGGGCGATGTTGCCCAGATGCAGGTCGCCGTGGCATTCGCGGACGAAGCCTTCTTCGACCCGGCGCAGGAAGGCGCCGCGCCGCGCCGCATGCTCGCGCGCGGTCCATGCGACGAGCGCGTCGATCTCCGCGCGCTCGGCCGGGTCGTCGAGGAGCGGCAGGAGGGCGCTGCAGTTGTCCTGCGCCCGCTGCAGGATTCCCTCGGGTGCGCCGAACCCGGCACCGGCCGCGGCGACCTCGATCGCGCCGTGAAACGCAGCCACCATCGCCGCCAGCGCGTCGATGTCGGCGGGCACGAGCTCGCCGCGCGTGAGGAGCCCGCTCGCGAGCGCGTCCTGCGGGAACTCGCCCATTTTCACCGCGTACTCGATCGCGATCCCGTCGCCGCCGACGATCGGAGCGTCGAGGCTGCCGGTGATCGGCACGACGTCGAGGTAGAGCGCGGGGGCGAGGCGCCGATTCAGCCGCAGCTCCTCCTCGCAGAAGTGACGCCGTGCAGCGAGGGTCGTGAAATCGAGAAACCCGAAGTCGACCGCTTTCTTGAGCTTGTACGCGTAGCGCCCGGTGAGAAGCACGTAAGAGATGTGCGTCTCGAGCACTGTCACCTGCTCGCAATCAGGGCCAAAGCGGGCGCCGAAGTGCGGAGGCTTCGCCAGCGCGGCGACCAGTCTCGCCTGGTCCTGCCGGTTTGCATTGGCATCGGCTGTCATCTCTTATCCTATAGTCGCGGCGACATTGTCTGACAAGTCATCGGTCCATTCTGGACGGCGGCCAGGACCTGCCGTTGACCGAGGTCAAGTCTGCCCCATGCCTGCTGCCTGCAGGCACGCGGCGTGCTAGTGTTGCACCATGGAACGGCAGCATTGGTTCAACGTCTGGTACGTCATCGTCGCGGTCCTCGGGGTGCTGTGGCTGCGCGACCTGTGGATGACCGCCTCGCAGGTCGAGCCGATCGCCTACAGCCAGTTCGAGCAGGAGCTGAAGGCCGGTCGCGTCAAGGACATCTCGATCTCCAACAACGTCATCCAGGGCACGTACAAGGAACCGAAGCCCGACAAGCGCACGCGCTTCGTCACCACACGCGTCGACCCCGACCTGGCCAAGGAGCTGTCGCAATACGATGTCCAGTTCACCGGCGTCCTGGAGAACACCTTCTTCCGCGACATCCTATCGTGGGTTGCGCCCGCGCTGGTGTTCTTCGCGATCTGGATGTTTCTCGCCAAACGCATGGCCGGACAGGGAGGCTTGGGCGGTAGTTTCCTTTCCATCGGCAAGAGCAAGGCGAAAGTCTACGTCGAGACCGACACCAAGGTCACCTTCGAGGACGTCGCGGGGGTGGACGAAGCGAAGGAGGAGCTCAAGGAAGTCGTCGGCTTCCTCAAGGATCCACAGCGCTACACGCGGCTCGGCGGCCACATCCCCAAGGGCGTGCTGCTCATCGGGCCCCCTGGCACGGGCAAGACGCTGCTCGCCCGGGCGGTGGCCGGAGAGGCGGGCGTGCCTTTTTTCTCGATCAACGGCTCGGAGTTCGTCGAGATGTTCGTGGGCGTCGGCGCGGCGCGCGTGCGCGATCTGTTCGAGCAGGCGCGCACGCGTGCACCCGCGATCATCTTCATCGACGAGCTCGACGCATTGGGCCGCGCCCGCGGCGCGTACGGGCTGGGTGGTCACGACGAGAAGGAGCAGACGCTGAATCAGCTCCTGGTCGAGATGGACGGCTTCGACACCAGCCAGGGACTGATCCTGCTCGCGGCCACGAATCGTCCCGAGATTCTCGATCCGGCGCTGTTACGCGCCGGACGCTTCGATCGCCAAGTGCTGGTCGACCGCCCCGACAAGCTTGGTCGCGTGCAGATCCTCAAGGTGCACGTGCGCAAGGTGCAGCTAGCGGCGGACGCCGATCTCGACAAGGTGGCAGCGTTGACGCCTGGGTTCACCGGTGCGGATCTCGCCAACCTGGTCAACGAGGCGACGCTCGTCGCGACGCGCCGCGGCGCGAACGCGGTCTCGCTCGCGGATTTCTCTGCGGCGGTGGAGCGCATCGTCGCGGGACTGGAGAAGAAGAGCCGCATCCTCAATCCGAGGGAGCGCGAGATCGTCGCGCATCACGAGATGGGCCACGCGCTGGTCGCGCTGGCGCTTCCCGGGGCCGACCCGGTGCACAAGGTGTCGATCATCCCGCGCGGGGTGGGCGCGCTCGGCTACACGATCCAGCGTCCGACGGAGGACCGCTTCCTGATGACTCGCGAGGAGCTGGAGAACAAGATGGCGGTGCTGCTCGGCGGGAGGGCCTCCGAGCACGTGATCTACGGCCACTACTCCACCGGCGCCGCTGACGATCTCGCCAAGGTGACCGACATCGCGCGGAGCATGGTCGTGCGCTACGGGATGGAGGAAAAGCTCGGCAATCTCTCGTACCAGGAGGAGCCCACGCCGTTCCTGCCGACGATGCAGGCCCCACCCCCGCGGCAGTACAGCGACGAGACCGCGCGCGAGATCGATCATGCCGTGCGTGCGCTCTCGAAGGCGGCATTCGCGCGTTCGGTCGCGATCCTGGTGACCAACCGCGACGTGCTCGAAGACGCTGCACAGCAGCTCCTGAAGAAAGAGACGCTCGCGGAAGACGAGATCGCCGAGATCGCCACGAAGCTCAGAAAAGTAGGGTCAGACTCGACTTTCGCACGCGACGGTGCTTCTCAGATCGCTGGAGATAAAAGTCGAGTCTGACCCTACTTTTCGAAAGTCGAGTCTGACCCTACTTTTGGTCGCGCTCCTTTTCGCCACGAGCGCCGCCGCGGCGGAAGCGCCGGATGCGCGCCCGGATGAAGTCCGCGCGCTGATCGCACGCGCGAGCCTGCCGCAGCTCCGCCGTCCGAATTTCGCGGGCTACCGTAAGACGGTCGACGACTTCTACCGCGCGTACGGCTACGTGCCGCAATGGTTCGCGGCCAGTGCGCCCTGGCGCGCGGGCCTCGCCGAACTCTCGGCTGCGCCGGCCCACGGCCTGGAGACGGCCGACTACGACTTCGATTGGCTCGCCGCGGAATTCTCCGCGATCGCGGGGGGCGATCGCGCGCCGGAACGTGCTGCGCGCGCCGACGTCGCGATGACGGTGTCGCTGTTTCGCTTCCTCTCCGACCTCCATCGGGGCCGTGTCGCGCCCGCGCGCGCGGGGTTCCGGTTCGAGAGCGGCAGCAAGCCGTTCGACCTCGCCGCGAGCCTGCGCACTGCGCTCGCCAACGGCAACGTGCACGACGCGGTCGCCGCCGCGGAACCTCTGTTCACGCTCCACCAGCGGCTCGAAGCCGCGCTGGGGCGCTACCGCTTGCTGGCCGCCGAGCCATTGCCGCCGCTGTCCGATCTCCCGAAGGGCACGCGCAAGGTCGAGCCCGGCGGCACGTATGCCGGCGTCGCCGCGCTCGCCGAGCGGCTGCGGCGGGTCGGCGACCTGCCCGCGGACGCCGCGGCACCCGCCGGCAACCGGTACGCCGGCGCGCTGGTGGAAGCCGTGAGCGCGTTCCAGGATCGGCACGGGCTTAAACCAGACGGTGTTCTCGGCCGCGAGACGCTCGCCGCGCTGGCGACGCCGCTCGACGTGCGCGTGCGCCAGATCGAGCTGTCGCTGGAACGCCTGCGCTGGCTGCCCGAGCTGCCCGCGGGCCCTCTGATCGCGGTGAACATCCCATCCTTCCGGCTGTGGGCCTTCGCCGACGCGCATGACGACAACGCCGCGCAGCTCTCGATGCCCGTGATCGTCGGCGGTGCAGTCGCCGAACGAAAGACACCGGTGTTCATCGGCGAGATGCGTTACCTCGAGTTCAGTCCCTACTGGAACGTGCCGCCGCCGATCCAACGCAAGGAAATCGTGCCGCGCCTTGCACGCGACCCCGGCTATTGGCAGCGCGAGGATTTCGAAGCGGTCCCGACCGGTGGGAGGGGGGCCGCGCTCACGAGTCTCGATGCGGCGACGCTCGCCGGCCTCAAGACCGGCACGCTGCGCGTCCGCCAGCGCCCGGGACCCAAGAACGCGCTGGGCGGCGTGAAGTTCGTTCTGCCCAACACGATGGACATCTATCTGCACGGCACGCCGGCGCAGCAGCTCTTCGGGAAGACGCGTCGCGATTTCAGCCACGGCTGCATCCGTGTGGCCGATCCGCCCGCGCTGGCGGCGTTCGTGCTTCGCGATCAGCCGGAATGGACCAGCGAGCGGATCGCCGAAGCGATGGACGCGGGTAAGACCAGCACCGTGCGGATCGCGCGCCCGATCCCGGTGGTGATCTTCTACACGACCGCGATCGTCGACTCGGCTGGACGCGTCATGTTCCAGTCGGACATCTACGATTACGATCGAGAACTCGAGAGCGCGCTGCGCGCGCGCTAGGCAGCGTCAACCGGGCGTTGCGTAACAGTGGGTTCGCCCCGGCGAAGGTCGGGGCTCAAGTCCGGTCTTGTGACTACATATTTAACTTGGATCCCGGCCGCAGCCTGCCCCGGCGAAGGCCGGGACCGGGATGACGCATCCGTTTCCCATCGCGCTCGGGCCGCTACCAGAAGCGCACGCGCCCCGTGTCGATGTGCACGAAGTCGGAGTCGGCCGACGGGTAATAGCCCAGGCCGCCGGCACGCATCGACAGCGCCGCGTCGCGCAGGTCGGAGAGGCCGACGTCGGCCAGCCGGATATCGATCGCCTGGCCTTTGAGGTGCAGGCTTCCCGCCGCAACCCCATGCCCCGCCAGCCGTAGCATTTCATTGGTCGCGGGCGAGCGATACGCGGAGATGACCTGGAACGGCGCGTGCGTCACCGTCGCCGCGGCTAGCACGTGGAGTTGATCGAGCAGGCCCGGATCGATGACGTGCATCTCACCGTTGCGAAAGTCGCGCAGGAACTGCTTGACGCTGTCGAGCGCGGCGGTGATGTAGCGGTCGCCGACCGCGTACACCAGCGAGAGCTTCTCGCCGGTATGCGTGTGCTCGAACGAGAGCTCGCGGGGCGAGGTGCCCGCTATGCTCTTTCTCGAGAGGGCGAGCATCGGAGCGGCGACGAGCGCGGCACCGAAGTGCAGAAAGCGGCGGCGGGAACGCAGGACTTGCGAAGGCATCGAAGATCCGGGCTTGGAAAGACGGCGCGATTGTAGGCGGTCGCGACGGGAGACACAACGCTTCCCGCCGGGCGGCGAGCGGCGGTAGACAGACGCACCGAACGACCCGGGGCCTCCGCTTTGACCCTGATCAAAGGTCGTGCGCGGAGGTGTTTCTGCGAAGCGTTGTCCGGCCCGTGCTGAGCGCAGCGAACCCCGGGGAGTTGCCAAGGGTATCGCGCCAAG
>WNGQ01014746.1_pt1 | contig 11975 bp, 6 predicted proteins | sample 5407661 | NCBI WGS metagenome assembly WNGQ01 (sample SAMN13153382, study PRJNA577476) | soil metagenome | isolation source: 60 cm soil or saprolite under Garry oak tree replicate 2 | place: USA:California | collected 2016-06-15
CATTTGCTCACCACGGGCGGCGTGAATATTGGCCCCACCTTGTATCGAGAAACGAGCTTCACGGCCTCGGCTCGGAGTTCGGGTGTGAAGTCGATCAGGTCATCGATCGACGAGCCCTGGCGGTCGTAAGCTGGCGGTTTGGTCGGGTACGGCTGCGTTGGCGAATACCACTCGCCTGGCACATCACCTTTTTCCACCGGCCGCTCGGGAATCGGCCAGATGGGCTGACCATTCGTGCGATCGAAAACGTAGAGGAACGCCTGCTTGGTGGGTTGTGCGAGCGCTTTGACGGTGCGGCCATTGATCGTGATGTCCACGAGCATGGGCGCGCAGGGAATATCGTTGTCCCAGATTCCGTGGTGCACCAACTGGAAATGCCACTTGCGCTGCCCTGTTTTCAGATCCAGCGCGACGACGGTCTCGCCGAACAGACCGTTGCCCGGCCGATGCCCTCCATAGTAGTCGCCTGTGGGCAACTCTACCGGCAGGTATACCATTCCCAGTTCTTCGTCCACGCTGATCTGGCCCCACACACCGGTATTGCCGGTATACTCGGCGGAGCCGTTCTCCCACGTCTCATATCCATACTCGCTCGGCAGCGGAATGGTGTGAAAGATCCAGAGGCGCTTGCCCGTCCGGACGTCGAACCCGCGGACGTAACCCTTCACGTTCTTTTTGCTCTTTGGAACTCCGCCCGGCCGGTGCGCGGCGCCGACCATGACGGTATCGCCAGCGACGACCGGCGTTGCATGCAATCCGACTTCGCCGGTGACCAGGTCGATTTCCTGATCGTCGTCGAGCTTCAGGTCGACGGCTCCGTTTCGGCCGAAGCTCGTCACCGGATTGCCGGTCTTGGCATCCAGAGCGATGAGGCGGTAGCCCGGCGTAACGTAAAGGATGCGCTGTTCTCTGCCATCGCTCCAATACGCCAATCCACGGCCCGACAGTAGCCGGGGCGCTGCTTCACCCCGTGGACCTTCACGCTCACCATGAGTCCACATCAACTCGCCGGTGGCCCCATCAATCGCCACCACTGCGCGACGCGTCCCGGCGGTGGAGTACACAACGCCGTTCGCCATCAGCGGCGTCGACTCCAGATTGAATTCGGGACCCGGCCCAAGGTTGTCTGTTTTGAACCGCCATGCCACCTGGAGCTTATAGAAATTGTCGGCGTTGATCTGGTCGAGCGGCGAATAGTGCGTGTTGCCGAGATCTCCTCCGTACGTCCGCCACTCTCCGTTCTTGGCTCCGGACTGCCCCGTGATGGGCATAGCCGCCCACAAGAGCAGGCAGGCTGTCAGGGCTGTCCCCACGATATACCGCGAAAACATCTTCATGTCTCGCCGGATAGTTGATCGTGATCTTCTGCAGTTGCTGTGGCTCAGCTATCCGACTACTCACCAGCATCGATGTACTCACGAGCAGGGTGGCCGCGATTTGCAAAATACGGTACATAGACCTGACTCCTTTTGATGCGTGGCCTGAAAGTAGGAGGAATCTAACATAGGCAGCACAGGCCGGTCATGTATTTCCGTGTGGATGGATTTGCAGAAAGGTTCCGTGATATCAAGGCAGGCACAGGAACATGATCCTTGGGTGTGCTCTTTTGCTGTTTCAAACCGGAACGTGGTCGTCGATCCCACCGCTTCCGACGCCGCGCCAGGAGGTGGGTGTCGCTGCCGTTGAAGGCCGGGTATTGGTGATCGGCGGTATCGACGCGGATAGACGCGGCTCGAGTGTGGTGGAGATTTACGACACGCCCGCAAACCAGTGGCGGCCGGGTCCACCGGTTCCGATCCCGATTCATCACCCGATGGTTGCTGCGGTTGGAAGTAAGGTTTACGTTGCAGGCGGTTATACGGAGCCCGGTTTCACACCGGTCGCAAACACATTCGAGCTCGATACGGATACAATGAAGTGGACGCAGAAAGCGGACATGCCCTCCCCGCGAGGCGCGGGCGCGGCAGTTGCGCATAACGGAAAAATCTATGTCATCGGCGGGGAGCGAGGAACGACGGTCGCGGACACGGCTGTGTTTGATCCTGACATGAATTCCTGGACTCAACTCGCGCCGATGCCCACACCCCGAAACCACCACGGCGCGGCCGTCATTCGCGGCAGGATTTATGTGGTCGGCGGCCGGCCGGACAATCTTGCGGTCAATGAAGCGTACGATCCGCTCACGAACAGATGGACGACTCGCATGCCCATGCCCACGGCCCGATCGGGGATCGCCGTCGCCGCTATCGGCAATTTCCTGTTCGCCTTCGGAGGCGAAGGAAATCCCGCTTCATCGTTCGGCACCTTCCCGCAGCATGAGGCCTACAACGCGGATCTCGATTCCTGGTCTACGCTGGAGCCCATGCCGCAGCCGCGGCACGGCATCGGTGCGGCGGCTGTCGGAAATCGTGTTTTCATTCCGGGAGGGTCGCCCGTTGAGGGCTACGGCACGACCGCCCAATCCGATTTCTTCGCGGTAAACGAGGATCTGCTGCTGCCTCAGTTTGTGGTCGGCGGCGGATATTCCACCGCAATTACGATGACCAACCCGGACCCGGCCAGACCTGCCGACGTCACGCTCTCGCTGACGAATCTCAGTGGCGGTCCCCTGGAGACGAATTTAAACGAAATCCTCCCGGATGGCAGATTGCGTTCGAGCATTACGATGACGATTCCCCCGCTGGCGTCACGCTCGGTAAATGCGTCGGAGGGCAGTTCGGCAACGCTCAACGTGGGAACCGCGCGGCTGCGCTCGAATGCACGCATCTCCGCATATGCCCTGATTCGCGGCGCCGGCCCACAATTGACGGTGTACCCGGCAAGCCCGGCGCGGAATGTGATTTTTGATGTCCGCCGCGTGCAGTCGAGTGGCATCAGCACTGGCGTTGCCGTCCTGAACCTGTCAACTGAGCCCGCCACTGTCACTATCCGGTTTCACGCAAGAGTCACGGGCGAAGAAATGTTTCGGGTTGAACGAACTCTCAGCCGCGGCGAGCAGTTGTCTCAATACGTACACGAGCTTTTCGCCGAACTCCAGAATGCGGATTTTGCCGGAACAATCACCGTCCGGTCCACAACCCAACTCGCCGTCGCCGCTCTGGCGTTCGATCCTACGGGCGTCGTGACCATTCCCGTGGTGCCCATCGAGTGAGCGAAGAACCGGTACAAAGGCCACTGGCATTATCCTGCAATCGCTTATAAAGGCCGCGATTGTGCAGTGCAAACGCGGGCTAAAGCCCGCGACTACATATTGCGATCAAAAATAACTGTGCCAGAATTTTCTGACATCGGTGACGGCTGAACGCACGATCGGCGATTGCGTATATCAAAACCGCGGCGAGGTTTCCGCTGTTATGAAATCAGCAACGATACATTTTGCGCAGTTATTTTTGCGTTAGCCCTAAGCATGTAGTCGCGGGCTTTAGCCCGCGTTCGCATCGCTGCGACATCGCCATCTTCGACTTTTCGCTGGAGATGGCATAAATCAGGCCGATTTCGCCGCCGGCTCCTGGAAGCGAATGTCGAAGGCGGTGTGCCCGGACTCGGAGCGAACAGTCAACTCGGCGCGCAACTGCTTGGCGAGCATCTGCACGAGCCGCAGGCCCAGCGTGTTCGACTGCTCGAACTGAAAGTCTGGTCCTAGCCCCACGCCATCGTCCTCCACGCGCACAGCGTACTGGCCGTTCGGTTTCGCTTGGAGATCCACGAGCAGACAACCCTTGCGTCCGTTGGGAAAGGCGTACTTTAGCACGTTGGTCACAAGTTCGTTGAGCAACAGACCCACAGGGATTGCGGTGTCAATGCTGACGGGCGCCGGATCGAGCCGGATATCCAGGTTCACATCGTTGGTCGCGTAGGTGCGAACGAGCATGCCCACGAGGCTTTTCACGTAATCCGCCAGGTCCACCCGCGCCAGGGACTCGGACCCGTAAAGCTTCTCGTGAATCAGGGCCATCGAACGGATGCGGCCCTGACTTTCCTGAAAGTGGACGAGCATCTCCGGGTCGCGGATGTAGCCCGATTGCAACGAGAGCAGGCTGACGATAACCTGGAGATTGTTCTTCACCCGGTGATGAACCTCTTGGAGCAGCACCTCCCTTTCACTTAAAGCGTTACGAAGCTGCGCCGCAGTCTCCATCAGTTCGACGGTGCGCTTTTCGACGCGGCTCTCCAGTTCAGCATTGAAACGGCGCAGCCGTTCCTCCGTCCGCTTGCGCTCGGTGACGTCAATGATGCTGGCCAGCACGAGGGGTCCCTCGGCCATCTGCATCGGGCTCAAGCCGATCTCGATGGGCACCTCGCTGCCGTCCTTGCGCAATCCATACAAATCCCGTCCTGCCCCCATCGGCCGTGTTTGCGGCGCGGCACAGAACCCGTGCCGCATACCGGGATACCGGGCGCGGAACCGTTCTGGCACCAGCATCTCCATCGCCTCGCCCAGCAACTCCGTTCGCTCGTAGCCGAACAACTTTTCCGCTTGCAGGTTGACCATAGCGATACGCCCGTCCTCGCCCACCACGATCATCGCGTTGGGTGCCGCATCCACCACCAGGCGCAGCCGTTCCTCCGCCCGCTTGCGCTCGCTGATGTCGCGAATGAAAGCGCTGAAAAAGACTTGGTCCTCAACAACGATGGGTGCGATGGCCAGTTCCACCGGAAACTCGCGCCCGTTCCGGTGCAGCGCGGTCATTTCAATCAACCTGTGCAACAGGGGACCGAACCCGCTTTCAAAGTAGCGACGCAAGCCGCGCTCGTGCGCTTCCCGGAATTGGGGAGGGATAATCGTCTCCGTGAGCGTTTTCCCAACGGCCTCCGCTTCAGTCCAGCCGAAGATTTTTTCCGCCTGCCTGTTCCAAGACAGGACGCGGCCTTGCCTATCGATCGTGATGACCGCATCGAGCGCGGTGTCGAGGATAATGCGCATTTGTTCTTCGTTTTGCCGCAGCAATTCCTCCGCCCGAGAGCGTTCGACGAAGTCAACGGTTTGACGCGCGAGCAAATCGAGGAGTTGGACTTCGCGCACCCCAGTCGGGTGCGTTTGGCCAGACTGCGTTGAGATCAAGCCCATCAACTGGCCCGAACGGTTGAGCAACGGTGTGGATACCGTGCACACCCCCCCATCGAGCGTAGACTCTTGCGTGGCTGAGCCGGCAAACATCTCACTGCTCAGCACGTCCGGGACGACGACCTGTTCGCCACGTTCCACCGTCAGGCCCGCAAGCGGAACATCTTGGCGAACATTGACGAAGAAAGGCAGGACTGGTTTCTGAAATCCACGTTGCGAACTAATGTTCAGCGCACCTGAGTTCGATTCGAACAATTGCACGCTGCCGTGTTCGGTGTGTGTGATGGCGAGGGCCACATCCAGGACCTGCTCCAGCAACAAGCGCAGATCGCCGGTGTTTGCCAGCCGCCGGCCCAGGTCCTGCAGCAAGGACATATCGGCGAGATCGCGCCTTGCCTGCTGCTCGTTCTCACGCACCGCCTCTTCCGCCTGCTTGCGCGCTAGCATCTCCGTTTCGACTACGCGCTGCCGCGCGATGGCCAGCCCGGCGCTTGCGTGAGCGTGACGCTGGGCGCGGCGCATCCTTTCCCCAACAGCGATGAGGACGAGGGTGCTGAGGAGATATAAACTGAACCCGATGATATCCTGCAGGTCGAAGTCCAACTTGTATCGAGGCACCATGAAGAGATACCTTGCGGCCAGGTAACTGACTCCGCATGCGAAGACCGCAGGACCTTGTCCGCCGTACCAGACCGCGAAGGCGACGGCGCTATAGGCTGTGACCAGAGGCAGTTCGTTTCCCAGCACGGAATCGAACAGCTGGCGGAGCAGGATGACGCACAGAACGGCAGCGGCAGCGACTCCGTACCGCCGCAGCGCCGAGCGCATCTCCCCCGGCGACGGGGCGCTCACCCAGCGACCCATCGCCTCTTCGACCTGCCGTCGCTCCGCCAACTGTCTTCCCGCTTCCGCCTTGGCCTGTTCCGCGCTCGCCCGCGCGGCCTTTACGCGCTGGAGCAGTTCCTGGTGCACCTCTTCCGCCTGTGTGCGCACGACGAATTCGCCCAGTTGACGGCCGATGTTATCGAGCATCCGGAGGAGATCCTCGTCTGGCTCGCGGACCCGCCGGCTGAAACATTCGAGGACACCCAGAACCTCACCGTCGAGCCTGATGGGAAAACATAAACCCGCGTGCAGTCCTTCTTTCAGCGCGAGGGGCGCGCGCGGGAAATTACTGTCTCGCGTCACATCAGGAATCCACGCTGGTTTGCCGTTGCTCCAGACGCGGCCCGGCAAACCGATTCCCGGAGCAAACGTGCATTGGCGGGTGATCGCTTCAAACTCCGAGACCTTAATGGAACCAGGATGCCAAAGGTCCGTGCAGCACAGTTCATTGGCCGTTCGATCCACGGTCCAGATGACGCCTAAGTCCCATCCGCTCGTTTCACATATGGACTGGATGATTTTGGGAGCGGCCTCCTTCAGCGTTGAGGATTCGGCCAGGACCCGGTTCACCGCATTCTCAACCTGCAGACGGCGCTCGAGTCGCTCGCTCTCCGACACGGCCGCGGCCACCACCAGGGCCATGACGCTGATAGTGCTCACAAAAGCCTGGAGCAACAGCAACGATCTGTTGATGTCTACGGTCACGAACGGGCCCACGCCATGCAACGTCCCCCACAAGGCGAGTCCCGAGATGGCGGCGACAGAGGCGATGGCGCCGCGCTGACCAAAGCGGAACGCCGCCCACAACAGCGGCAGGATGGCCAGGTACTTGAATTGATCGTTTACGGCGAGAGGAATGGGTTCTACGAACAGGATCAGGCCCACCAAAACCACCGCGCCCACCAGGCCCGCCCCTTCTACAGCCCGCTTGAGCTGCGGTCGAGAAAAGCGCTGTGTTACCCAAATCAACAGCAGCGGGGCTACGATTAAAGCCCCAAGCATGTCCCCCAGCCACCAGGTTAACCAAATCGCCGGATACTGTTCCCACCGGGCCTCGCGCCCCAGGCATAAGCTGGTGACACCAAAAGTCGCGCTGACGGCCGTGCTCAGGAAGGCCACCAACCCGACAAATTTGAAAACGTCGTATGCCCGATCAAAGACTTTTGCGCCATGAGCGTAACGGTTCACCAGCCAGGCACCCAAAAGCGCTTCCCACGTGTTGCCGGCGGCAATGCCAAGATCGGCCAGCGGACCTCCAGGCGTGGCGATGTTGACCAGAAATGCACCCAGGAAAATTCCGGGCCACATCCGATAGCCCCACAAGAGCAGGGCGGCCAGCGCGATGCCGGTCGGGACCCAGACGGGCGAGACGCTGGCGTTCACAAATGCCAGCAACAAACCCAATTTGCCCGCACAAAAATAGACAGCCGCGAGGGCCACAACACCGGCCAGTCTCTTCAAAAGGGGTTTCCCTTCAGAGGGCCGCGCCATCATGTCCGTGATTCGTTCTGGAAATCAACCGCCATTTATTCTTCTGAAGGTACCTTCCGCTCGGAAAACTCATAGAGCTGAAGAAGACAATCCGGGCAGATTCCATGCTTGCAGGTTGCGTCTGTATGCTCCTGGATATAGGCTTCCACTTGGTTCCAATAGCCCTGATCGTCGCGTATTTTGTGACACCACGAGCAGATCGGCAGCAGCCCGCTCAGCGTCTTAACCCGGGCTATAGATTGTTTCAGTTCTTCCCAGAGTCTGGTTCGCTCCAGATCCAGTTGGTGCTTGTGCAGCGCCATTTCGATGGCTACTCGTAACGCGCAGTCATCGAACGGCTTCAGCACGTAGCCATAGGGGGCAGCGGTGTTTGCTTTTTGAAGTGTGGCATCGTCGGAGTGCGCCGTCACAAATACGACCGGAATATCATAGGTCCCGTTGATTCGCTGGGCTGTCTCGATGCCGGAGATGCTACGCCCAAGGTTGATATCCATAAGCACCAGGTCCGGGAGATGCGCGGCAGTTTGCTCAAGGGCCTCGGTTGCCGAGAAGGCCGTGCCCACCACGTTATGGCCCAACAACTGCAGCTTTTGTTCGAGGTGCAGGGCCACGAGAGCTTCGTCGTCGACTACAAGAATCCTCGCGTTTTTCATAAATAGTGTTTCTGACCCTCGTTCATCAGCCGGTGGCTCGCGCCCTGGTGGGCGTCTCGGAGCACAGGCTTCTTCGTTGCTTGCTCTTTACCCGAAGCTTAGAAACCTCGGCTACATTTTGCCCGACTGCTGCTCGATCTCTGCCATCGGCCTTGGCCCGATACAGAGCGGCGTCTGCGTTTTGTAATAGCGCCTCCGCAGTAGCACCGTGCTCGGGGAAAACAACCACTCCTAAGGACAAGGTTACCGATCCTAGGACTCGTCGATCGTGCTCGATATTCATCTGCCGGACTTGGACCCGCGATGCGTCCGATAGGATGATCAAAAACTCGTCGCCGCCGTAGCGGCAAACAACATCCTCACCACGAAACTGGTTTTGGAGTAGAGATCCCAATTCGCGAAGCACCGTGTCTCCAGCGGCGTGACCAAATTGATCGTTGAAGCGCTTGAAATGATCCACATCGAGCATGATCAGCCCAAAGTGCATGGCGTGACGCATGGCGCTGTGCAGGTGCTGATTCAAGGACTCTTCCAGGTAGCGGCGGTTATATAAGCCCGTTAGCGGATCCCGGAGGGCCTGCCTGTGTAGAGCGTCCATAAGCGTCGCGTCGAAGCGCTTTCTTTCGTTGATCTTGTTGTGCCTGTAAAGTCCCATCTCCATGGCGACACGCAACTCTGCCTCGTCGAACGGCTTTAAACAGTAGCCGTAGGGCTCGGTGATCTGGGCTAGTTGGAGAGTTCTGCTGTCGGAGTGAGCGCTCAGGTAGATGACCGGGATGTTAAAGCGCCTCTGAATTTCTCCGGCCGCTTCGATACCGCTCATTGTTCCTGCGAGCTTGATGTCCATGAGTACCAGGTCTGGTCCCGTTGAGGCGGCCTGTTGTATTGCTTCTTCTCCCGTTGAAGCCAGGGCCGCCACGCCGTAGTCCATGTCAATGAGCTTCTTACAAATGTCCAGCGCAACGACGCTTTCATCCTCCACCACCAGGACCTGAATATTAACCATGCATAGCTCCGCGGGTATTCAACGAACGTTAGAGTTAAGCTCGACGGACATCAACGCATCAATCGGGATAGGCCTGAACGTTTGGTCAGGGAACTCCCGATAGGGGCTTTGCACAAGAAGTCACATCGCAACCGCCAACATCCACTCGGCGATCCCCGATAACGCGGAAATCCAGGGAATGACGGTGTCAGAATGGCTACGCTATCGTTAATCCTGAAATCGGCAGATGCGAACGCGGGCTAAAGCCCGCGACTACATGCTTCGCCGAGACGTTGTCGCAATATGTAGTCGCGGGCTTTAGCCCGCGTTTGTACCAATCTTCAACTGCCTTCGCAGTTCACTTTTTCGGTGACTGGCTACCGGTCCACCTGCTCGAGCCATAGCACGGCCTGGCGGGCCAGTTCGCGAGAATGCTTGATATTGAGTTTTGCTTTGATGTGGGAGCAGTGCGTCTCAACAGTCTTCACACTCAATTGGAGGCGCTCGGCAATCTCTCGAAGACTCGATCCCCGACCGATCCATCGAAATACTTCGAGCTCCCGATCGCTAAGCTGTTCCACGGGCGACTTCAGCGAAGGCGGGGAACCGTCGGCGAGGCTCGCCAGAGTTCGAGCGGACTCCGTTTCACTGAGGTAAACCTCTCCACTCAGGATCCGTCTCACGGCGATTAATACCTTCTCAGGAGCCTCCGCCTTCATGATGTAGCCACGGGCGCCCGCGCGTAGAGCCAGTTGCGCGTAAAGGGATTCGTCATGCATAGACAGAATCAGCACGTGAAGACGTGGATGCTTTGGACGTATCTGCTTAAGAAGGTCCAGGCCATCCGTCCCCTTCAGAGAGAGGTCCGTGATGACGAGATCGGGCTCCGTCTGGTCCACACCGCTAACTGCTTGAACGGCGTCCTCGGCCCAACCACACACTTCCATGTCGTCCTGGTTATCGATGAGCTGAGCCAGCCCCCAGCGAGTAATGGGGTGATCTTCGACCAGGAAGACCTTGGCCTTAGTCATGGTTTCAATGGAAAACGGCAAGTCATGACGGTGCCTCCGCCGGGGTCTGCCGAAACTCTAAGCGAGCCACCAATCGTCGCGGCCCGATGCCGCATAATATCGAGCCCGCTACCCCGCCCTGAAGCTTCGCTGGAAATTCCTCGTCCATTGTCTCTTACGCTGAGACAGCCAGTGGCTTGCTCCGCTTGCAAGCAGATGTCGATCCGTTGCGCGCCGGCGTGCTTGACGGCGTTGTTTACCGCTTCCTGAACGATTCGGAACAAATGGGTGGCGGTGCTGGGATCCGATATCTGTGCGTACGAGAGCTCTTGAACAGCGCATTCGATCTGAAATTGAGAGGTGATTTGATCGGCAAGGTTTTTAAGCGCCAATACCAGTCCGTCCGGCTGAGGCGGTACCGGCAATAATCCCCTGGCGAGTTCGCGCGTACTCTGAATTGCGTCGCCAAGTAGTTCGCTCATGGTTTTCGCGTCGGCGGACTCCTGCTGTGATCTGCTGGCGAGCTTCTGTTCGAGCGTCTTGCACAAAAAGGCGACACCGGTCAGCATCTGGCCGAGCCCATCGTGTAAATCCTGACCAAAACGCCGGCGTTCGGCTTCGCTGACTTCGGCAATGATTTGTTCGGCGCGCTGGCGCTCGAGAAGTTCGGCCGTGCGCCGATCTTCGGTGACGTCCCTCAAGACCATCACTTGACCGGCCGCCTCCGTTCTGTCTGACGAAATGTTCGCGATGCTGCCAACAACCGGAACCTCGCGGCCAGTTACGTCAACGAGAACGGCCTCCCCATTCCAGGGTCGATCGGCCGCGAGCGGTTCTCGCGATTTCGGATCGACCAGCTTCAGGAAACTGGCTACCGGCTTGCCAAGCGCTTGCCCGGCCGGAACACCTGTCAGCGCTTCGGCCGCGCCATTGATAAAGTCGGCCATGCCTCTCGCGTCCGTTGAGATCACGGCTTCCCCGATGGCCTCGAGCGTTGTTGCAAATCGCCGCTCGCTCCGCTGGAGATGGCCGTTGATGCGATGTTTGTGGAGCGCGACCTCGATCGCGACACGCAGATCGTTCTGATCAAACGGCTTTAGGACGAAACCATATGGCTGGGCTCCCTGGGCTTGACGGAGCGTCGATTCGTCCGAATGTGCGGTAACGAAAACGATGGGGATGTCCAGCCTCTGGCGGATCTGGCGGGCCGCTTCGATCCCGCTCATCGGCCCTGCCAGCCAAATGTCCATCAGTATGATATCCGGCTGCTCGGCTTCCGCCAACGTTATGGCCTCACGGCCCGTCGATGCTAGACCAACCACGTCGTGTTCCAGGCGGCGCAACAGGTCTTGAAGGGATAGCGCCGTCACCCCATCGTCTTCAACCACAAGAATCCGGTATCCCATCGGAATTGTCTCCTGGTTCTTCGACTCCTTTCGGTCGCCTTAAACTTCCTCCGGGTTTTTCATGGTAACAACAAATCAGAACAAACCCAAGGAGTTCGGTTATTGGGAGATGCACCTGAAACCGGATTGGGAACTTGAAGAATATTCATCAGTGGGTCAGTTGGTAAATCGGGTAGTCGGACAAGTGCACCGGACATCGCTCATGGGACATCCCAACATTTTGTCATTTTTCGGGTTTTTGATTGAGTTCTATTTGTTCTATTTGTTGATCACGCCGCCCGCAGGATCCCTAACCCTTCTGTTGAACGCCTGCTCTTCCGACGGGACACAAAACAGTTCGTCGGTAAACTCCTTGATCGGCTGCAGGGTGAGGATCTTTTTGTCGCTGACCCACGGTTTCGTATATGTCTTGGGGTCATCGATCGTCAGGACCAGTTCGATGGTGTCATGGTTCACGCGCCGATAGCGCTCCTCAAGCCG
>WNGQ01006387.1_pt1 | contig 11973 bp, 18 predicted proteins | sample 5407661 | NCBI WGS metagenome assembly WNGQ01 (sample SAMN13153382, study PRJNA577476) | soil metagenome | isolation source: 60 cm soil or saprolite under Garry oak tree replicate 2 | place: USA:California | collected 2016-06-15
TACCAGACTGAGCCCCGCATACTTCCCCAACGGCGAGCGAGGCCAGATAACCAGCAATGGAAAATCCCGCCATCCGAATGGCCGCTAGTTCTTGCTCGAATTGACCAAGGAGAATCGCTTCGCAAGGTAGCCAGCCATTAAACCGCCTCATAGAAGACGGTTAGGCGTGTAATTCGTGCGGTTTGTCGCCGCTCAGAGTCATGCTTTAGAACGGATAACCCAAGTAGCCAGCACAGGTGCATCACCTCCAGGCTGACATCTCGCCCGATGATGCGCAGATGCGGGTGGTCAGTCCAATTGGGCAAAACAAGCCCGCAGGCTTGAAAATGGGCAAAAATCTGGGTACGATTGAGGCATCAGCCTCTCGTGTCGAGGGAACACCGTACCCAAGCGCAAGTGAGCACGAGATGCTGTGGCTGGAACAGCAAGCCGGAATATCGACGATGTTCATGGCACGCAATCATCCGAGAAGAGGGCCGCTTGGCCTTCCATAGAAAGGAAGTCACCTTGCAGACGGCTGACGTGATTGTGATTGGGGCCGGAGTCAATGGAACGAGCACAGCATTTCATTTAGCGAAAGCAGGGGTCAAACGCGTCTTGGTGATGGAGCGCAGATTCCTGGGAGCCGGAGCGACAGGCAAAAGCGGAGCGCTGGTTCGTACCAGCTATGCCAATGAACCGGAAACGCGGCTCGCGCAGATCAGTTTGACGTATTTCAAGCACTGGCAGGAACTGGTGCTGATGTTCACCGATCCTGTCTATCACAGCGAGCTGGAGGCCAATGTTGCGCTCCATCGCCAGCTTGGGGTCAAGACCCAGATCATCACTCCCCAAGAGGCCAAAGCGCTCGACCCTTCCTTGTTTGTCGAGGATGTGACCCAGGTGCTCTATGAGCCAGAATCTGGCTATGCAGATCCCAATGCCACCACCTATTCTTTGGCCAGAGCAGCAAGTCGGCTCGGTGTCGAGTTTCAACTGGAGACGGAAGTGAAGCGTATCCTGGTCGAAGGCGAACGGATCAAGGGAGTCGAGACCAGCAAAGGGATCGTGAGCGCTGCGACGGTGATCATCATTGCAGGAGCCTGGGCCAACCATCTGCTGACTCCCCTTGGCATCGATCTGGGGCTCGTTGCCAAACGAGCCAGAGTCGTCGTGTTGCGCTGGGCCTATCACAGGGGATCAGAGCATCTCACCTATCTTGATCGGGTGAATCACCTGTGGGCACGACCCATTGATGGCAACTGTACCCTGATGGGATTGGACTCCGATCCCTTGCTTGCAGGAGATCCCGACGCTTATGAGGAAGGAGTGGAACAAGGCTACATTGATCACTGTCGTCTTGCTCTCTGCAAACGGTTCCCGGTGATGGATCAAAGCGCTTTGCGAGGAAGTGTGGCTTGTATGTTGATGTTTAGCCCGGATCTGCACCCGATGATCGGCCATCTTCCCCCGTATGTGGGCCTCTACGGGATGCTTGGCGATGGTGGAACCTCGTTTAAGACAGCTCCGGCTATCGGGCGCTGTCTGGCGGAACTGGTCACGCAAGGGCAAGCCACAACAGTAGATCTGACGCCATTTCGCCCCACACGCTTAGCAGAGGGAAAGCCCTGGCGCGATGCCTTTAGCTATGGGCAACCAGAGGCGGCTCTCTCGCGCTAATGGGATCAGCGCTGTATTGGCGTCGGACTCATTGGCTGGCCACGAGCAGGAAGAAGGAGTTCTCGTCAAGTCATGATGGGACCTCCTGCCGCTGGGTCTCGTCGAAGTCTAGGAGAACAAGCTGGATCACCTCCGTGTGCTGGCTCCTTGGCACATCCGTTCACAACATCCATCGTTTTCCACGAACGGATGTGCCAAGGAGCCAGCACAGGGGACACCGTAGCAAGTCTTTGGTGAGGGTGGGCGTCATTTTTTTGCGAGGAGGCGACGGCGCCAAGGATGGTCAGAAGCTGGTCGGCGGGGAGGAGTGGAAATAGTGGAGCAAGCAGAAGGCTGGGAAGGAGGCAGATTGGGGTGAGGACGGGAAGTCTTGGACCGAGCAGGAGCACCCAGCAGCAGAAGGCGCAGGATGAGCTGGCGCAGCTTGGACATAGCGGCATCCCTGCGAGTCTGCTGACGCAAGAGGCGGCGCTCTTGCCCCTGGAGCAGGCGCTGGTTGCATGCCTGTTGCCACGCTTGTTCCCATTGATCGAGACATCCGGCTGTGCGCAAAGCGAGCATGGGATTGACATGCGAGCGCTGCCAGCGCATGCCAGCCCCTTTGAGTCGTGCTTGGACGACGCCCTTGTTGGCACTTTCCACACTGCCACTGCCAATGGGCCAGCCCAACGCTTGATAGCGGGGTGACTCCCATGTGCTGCTCACGCTTGCACAGGGAGGTGACCTTCTTGTCGAGATCAGGGACGTGGGGATGCATGTGAAGCAAACGAGTCACTTCCTTCAAGACTGCTGCTGGTCCGTGGTGCTTGAGTTCATGCCATTGCTCAGCCAGCCACGCTTCGGGCAGAGTCGTGCCAGCCGCTCTCACCAGCTCAGCAATCTTACGGAGACTAGCTTGCCGCATGGGCAAAATCGAGAATGCGCACCGCATCAGGCCGATGCAGATCCACAAGGCCCTGGATCCACTCGGCTCCGTCTTGCACCGCACACACCTCTTTGGCGAGACCTACTCCCCGGCGCTCGGTTTCCACGGTCGCCAGTCGACCAAAGGTCTGGGAGTCGGTCAGACGGGAAAAATACGAGAGGGTGACGGTCTCGACGTGCTGCTCTGGTCGAGGCTATCAGGGGCTCTCTTTGCTCTGGACGTGTCCCACGACCACCGTTTTGGCTTCTGCCCAGTCTCCCCCCACCAGAGGCACCATCGCTCCATCGTGACTTCGGATCATCTTGCTCTCTGGTTCTTTGGCGGCCCTCGTGTTGGGCTGGCACGACGTGGCTCGACCCTTCTTGCTCTTCTTTTCCTTCTCTTCCATCAATTGGTCGGCTTGCTCGTTCTGTACCGCCTCATACGCCGCTCCTGCTTCTTCTGTTTGTCGGCGGACTGTGGCTTCACTCACTTGCACCCCCATCAGCTTTGTCAATAGCTTGACGGCCTTAGGAAAGGAGACCCCCAGAGCTAGATGCACCAGGTGCTCGTGCTGCAAGGGCGTCAAGCTTCCCGGCAGTAATCCTCATTCCTCATCCAGGGGGAAAAACCCTGTCCCGCATTGCGGACAGGTTCCGTAGGTTCTTTCCAGCTCAACCACTCTTCCCATTGTGGCTTGCATCCTTCGCTTCTGCTTGCCTCGGGCGACCAAAGGTTCCCCGCAGTTGGCACACCTAGCTCGCTCCTCCGGCTCCTTGCCTGCCCACGCTTTGGTCTGACCTTCTCAGGCACTTTCTTCTATCAAACACGCTTCCAACCTGCTCACCCGTTTCCTTGCTTCTACCTCGATCTCTCTCATCGTCGCTTTCGGGTGGGAGGCACGCCATTCTTTCATCCCTGTTATGACCTCATCAAAAATCGCTTGACTCTTTTCTTGCTCGTTCTTCTCCATCTTCTCTCCTCGGATTTCTCGTCGATGTCCTGCTCGTATCTTCCCTCTCCTTTCCCTGCTTGGCTATCCCCTTTGCAAAAAAATGACGCCCACCCACCTTAGAGGGTTGTGTTGCAAAAATGTTGGTGGTATGCTAAACTCTGCAGTATTCAAGAAGAGCAGAGGAGTTCCCTCTCATGAGCCATCCTCATCCGTTCAAATGGCGTCACGACGAATCCGAGATCATTTTGCTGTGTGCGCGATGGTACCTGCGGTATTCGTTGAGTTATCGCAATCTGGAAGAGATGATGCAGGAACGTGGACTCTCGGTGGATCATACCACCATCTATCGCTGGGGGAAGCCGCTATGCTCCGGAGCTCGAAAAGCGCTGTCGACCTCACCTCAAAGCCTGCAACGATTCCTGGAGAGTGGATGAGACGTCCATCAAAGTCCGCACAACCTGGATGTATCTCTATCGGGCCGTCGATTCAGATGGGAACACGCTCGAGTTTCTCTTGAGCCCGACACGCGATGCCCAGGCGGCCAAGCGCTTCTTTATGAAAGCGCGGCATTCAACCGCTGCTTCAGTTCCTGGGGCCCATCCGGCCGAGGAACAGGTGGCCCAACCCACGGCTCCGGCCAACCCCACCACGCCGACTCCTCGCGTGATCAATGTGGAGAAGAACGCCGCCTATCCCAAGGCCGAGGCCTCGCTCAAAGCCGTCGGAATGCTTCCCGCGTCGGTCGAACTCAGGCAAGTCAAATACCTCAAGAACCTGGTGGAGCAAGACCACCGCTTTCTCGAACGGCTGGTCAAGCCCGGGATGGGCTTCTTTTCCGTGGAAACGGCAGGGCGAACCCTGCAAGGCTATGAAGCGATGCATATGATTCGCAAGGGGCAGATGCAGGGGGTGAGCAAAGGAGACATCGGCGGGCAGGTCACCTTCGTCGCCCGCCTCTTCGGAGTGGCGGCCTAAGCACAACAAGAATGGGGAGCCTCTTGCCATGGCATTCCTCTGCGAGTTTTTGCAACACAACCGGTCAGCGTATCCCCACCTGAAAACTGTACGCTCAGGTTAGGATGCGCTGACCCCTATAAGCCGAGAAGCTTGCTCGCTTGACACTAAAAACAGATTACTTGTACAATTAGATTGAATGGACGTAAATCCAAGCGGAAAAAAGAGAGTTAGGAACATCAAGCCCGACTACACCTCACTTTTTCAAGGGAAAACTTCTTATGGATATTGATAGAAATGCCCCAGTCATCACACGCGACGAGATCCTCATCGCAGCACCACTCGAAACCATCTGGAACGTGCAAACCAACATCCCTTCCTGGCCTACTTGGCAGCCAGAAGTCGACGCGGCAAGCATTGATGGACCGCTTGCGGTGGGAACGGTCTTCCATTGGCAAACGAGCGGCCTCCACATCACCTCGACGATTCAGGAAATCGAACCTCAACGGCGTATTGTCTGGACCGGTCCTGCACAGGGGATTGAAGCTGTACACGTCTGGACACTGACACCGGATGAGAATGGAGTGCGGGTCCACACAGAGGAATCCTGGAACGGTGAACCGGTGCGGAGCCAACTCGCTACGATGCAGCGTGTTCTTGATCAATCACTCAAGGCTTGGCTAGAGAACCTAAAGCGAACGGCGGAAGCTTCAACCCAAAGATAGATTCAGCGCAGACACATTCGCCACTCAGGGCAATCGCATCTCCATTCAAAGCCCCAAGACCCTCTGAAGAGAGTCAGTGCTTCAAGCAGGAGTCAGCACATCCTAACCTGAGCGTACAGTTTTCAGGTGGGGATACGCTGACCTCGTTTAGTTTCTTATCGCGAGGTCGGTAATATGCTCTTTTTTGATTGATGTAGGAATAATCTGAAGAGATACCATACCAAATGTTGTGGTGCGCCGTGGAACGCGGCCCGATATCCCCGACGTAGTCGGGAAGAATTGGGAAGGAGATTCTTGGATCATCGTACCTACCTGGAGTGGAAACACAAAGGGGACAAGAGCCTGTTGGAAACACGAGAAATGCTCCGAAGACGCTTAGGGCATGGACTCGTAAGACCCGCGTGTCATGGTGAGGACCGAATTGTTCGAAGCTTAGTTCTCAGCGATGTAGGCAGTCATCTCCCGACAACAGCGTCTCTGTGCGGGACCGTCAGGATATGGTGAAAGGGCTTCAGTCACCAAAACCTTCCGCTTGACGGGCGGTGAGAAATGATCTCACTCATAGAGAACGGACGAGACAACCTAAAACATGCTAGAACGTCTGACTCCCTGTGCTGGCTCCTTGGCACATCCGTTCGAAAAACTGGTCGTTTTCTAAGAACGGATATGCCAAGGAGCCAACACAGTGAGGGACATAAAAAGCTGTCCTCGGCAATCCCTGTTCGTCGAGGGGAGCAGTTTGAATATGATCAGCGTTGCTGTATGTTTGTGTTAGCCGACCCGATGTGCAAGTTCTTTTCCGAACCGAAGGCTCGGATGGAGAAAAGAGCATGGGGCCCCCCTGCCAGGGCGCCGCCCCCTAGCGCCCGTTGAGAGCACCTCGCACATGGCGTTAGCTCGTAACTGCTTGAGGATTGAAGAATTCCAGCAGTACGGGAGCAAGGGCTTCCGCAGCGACTTCGTGCGTCTGACCTTGAAGCTGGCGATGTCTGGCATTGGGAATGGCCTTTGCCAGCGCCACTGCCGTCGTATACATGAACGGGAAAGAGGCAGAGCCATCCATGACGAGCGTTGGCACGGTGACGCGAGCGGCTTTTTCGGTGGGGACCGAGCCATCCTCCCCCAGAGCAGCGGCATCGTAGGCCAGGGTGTGGGCTACAGCTTCCCACATCGGCCACATTGGTTGCTGGCGTGCCCCCTCAAGGTGTTCGGGCGGCATTCCCACGAACATCATAAAGAGGCCCAGCGCCTCGCCTCGCCGTCCTTCTGCAAGGACTTCCGCAAGCTGCTTTCTATAGGTTCTGAATGCTTGCTGCCTGGCATCATCAGAGTCATAAGGAGCCTCGTACAGAGCCAGTTTCTTCACCTTGTGGCCGAGCTTGATGGTCGCCTCCAGAGCCAGAGCGGCGCCGGAGGAGATCCCGTACAAGAATGCCTCACCACCAGCTTCGTTGATGAGGGCCTCAATATCCTCAATTTCCCGCTCAACGGCAAACGGCTGCGTATCCGTGCTCTCGCCTCGTCCCCGGCGGTCGTAGGTGAAGACGGTAAAGTGGGGCGCCAGCAGGGCTGCCAGTGGTTCCATAAATCCAAACGCCCGAGATCCCAGTGCCCCATCTACCAGGATGAGCGCCGGTCCGCTGCCTACCTGATCATATGCGATGATCGTGCCATCAACTGACTGCACTTTCTTCATAAAACCTCCTATTGCTGAGGGTGTATCGGACTCTTTTCATTGATTAGCCTCATTATACTTCGCAAGTGAGGGGGAAAACTTCTCGGATCTTGCCCTGCTAGCTCTGTAAATTGGCGATTGATGACGGTGGATTCTGACCGAATGTTGAGAAGTATGCTGGCGTGAGAGAGGACAAGAGCGTACAACATGTTTGCAACTCATAAGCGTTACTCGAGGAGTCCGCTCTGTAGGCTCGTTCATATTGGTAGCTTGCTCACCAGCTTAATGATCAAAATTTTTAACAATCCGCCCATTTAATCCGCAAATTGACACAAGCCTCACCAAAAGTGAGCCAGATCCAGAAAGGCTCTTCCTCACTTGAGGTGAGCGGAACGTGCAAAGAAGGCAAAGAAAGCCACTATCCTGTGGGAAGGAGAAGCGTCAGATCGATCATACGTCCTTGTGTGAGAAAACGCGGCAGTCTGCTCTTCATGGCGACATGCACAAAAGACGCTCACATCAATCGAGGGAGAGAAAGGGAATGCCAACATGGACCCAAGCAGACACACACGTGAAACGAGGATCAGCATGACCCGTGGAGGTATACAGCTAGATCCCTTGTGGAGGACCGCCCTCTGGCAGCAGTTCGGCGCGACGATCGACATGCTCGAAAACGCCCTGCTCGCCTGTCCCAGCACGCATTGGCATGGACGCCTCTGGAGCGACCACTCAGACCACCCACAGCCACCGGAATCCGCAGCATTCTGGTACATCACCTATCACATCCTCTTCTGGCTCGACGTGTATCTCACCGGCTCACGTGAAGGATTCGCTCCCCCTGCGCCCTTCACCCTGGATGAGCTTGACCCAGCAGGTGTCCTTCCCGAACGGCCCTATAGCAGGGATGAGCTCCACGCCTATCTGGTGCATCTGCGCCAGAAGTGCCGGACGACGATTGCTGGGTTGTCAGACGAGAAAGCGCACCAACAGGTCGCTTTCCCCTGGATCGGAGGAAAGCCGATGAGCTTTTTCGAACTCCTGTTGTACAACATGCGCCATGTGCAGGAACATGCGGCCCAGTTGAACCTGTTTCTCGGACAGAACGGAATTTCTGGAGCCTCTGATTGGGTCAGCCGGGCGAAAGCCGATGAGGGCGGTGAGTAAGCGCTGATCACGAGTGTGTTGCTCAACCTTCGCCGTTGCGCAACCCGTGGGGGATAGCGAGACAAATAGACCAATAATCTCCGAAGCTGAGAGTCTGGATTATCTCTACTATCGCCTTTTTGCTTTGATGCATTTGTTACTACGAAGAACAAATAGAACTGGATAAGACCTTATAAGCTTCATTGCATGTCCTATTTTTCGCTGAACATAGAAATGTTCATTCCACAATAACCGGTAAGGTATCCACAAGTGGTTCTGCTTGCCGCCTTCTCCCGTCCCCTGTCCAGGTACTACCCGTTGTTGTACCGCCCTCCTGTGCTACGCTTGTTGTGCGCCGATGAGACCAGCAGCGCACAGTGGACCAGCTGCGTCCTTCCCCGCAACTGTAGACAGTATGCAGGGAAGAGGCAAGGAAAGGTCGCTGTGCAGGTGGCGACCACGCACATGTGCAAGCTCTCTTGCTGCCAGGATGTCATCGCGCCTCTGTCGTAGGAAAAGTACCTGTCCCGTTACGCTTCTTGCTGTCCACGCTGCTGATGCGTATGAAGAAGAATGCGACGGATCGTTTCATGCGAGACACTATACGCTGCTGCTACGGTGCGCAGGGGTTCCTTCTGCTCCACCACACGATGAATGATCAGCGGCCAGTGTTCAGCGGGAAAACCGTATGTGGGGTGTTTTGGCCCTGGTCGCCGTTTGCTAACAATCGGAGGAGGGCTGACGTCATGTGCTTCGTCGTGAGCGAGCACGTCTTGGACCTTGAGATACAGTTTGCCAGAAGGAGCAAGGAAAAGGGAGAAAATTGGTGACAGAGGACTCGAAACCCGTCGGTTCCGGTGAGCCTATTTATAGAATAGGAAAGAAATAGCAAAATTTGTACGGAGAGATCTGCGGAAAGACGAGTCGCCACCCTTCACACAGATGTCTGCCGGGGGCGTGTGTCAGAAACGTGCTCCGTGCCTGCTCACCCGCTGGTTCCGTCTCGAGCACCTCGCAGGCAAGACCGGGAGCACTTGCCCCCTGCACCACGGCGTCCTTCCCCCAAGAAACAGGCTCTGTTCCGCTTGACATGCACTCCCCTTTTCTCCTGGGTCTATCGCTTCTCACAGTACCTTTTTCTGAACGGATGGACCAAGTAGCCAGCACAGGTGGCACAGCTAGCGATTGTAAAACACAGCCAAGAATGAGATGCTATCTGCCAATCGGTGTAGTGAGTCGGAAAGGCCAAGCATATGGTGGGAAAGAAAGAGCGTTCCTTTGCTCCACTCACCAATGTCTCACTGGAAGAGTTAGTGCCGCAAGATCACTTCTATCGCCATCTCGACCGGACACTTGACCTCTCCTTTGTGCGTGAGTTTGTGCAAGAGACCTATGCAGGCGGCGGCCTGTACTGGCTACTCAGCACGTCCGTCCTCAAAAGAGACAGTTTTAACCATTAATGTTTCACAGTGCCGCCAGTGGAGCCATCTGCGCGAACAGGCTGACCGTATCGGGATGCGACTGGTCGCCACTCAGTTCGCGATAGATCATTGCTACGTTGACGACGATACGTTCGCCGTCCGACCACGAGGCATAGCGATCCAGCGGTATATCCTTTGCCGCCTCGAATACAGGCATACCCGCCTCGTATCGTTTGCGCGCCTCGTCATAGATGTATTCGAGGTAGCCTTTGACCTCGGTCACGCCCTTTTTATCGGTGATCGGGCCATGGCCGGGAACGATGGTTTCCACATCCATATCCAGGATGCGGTCGCAGGCTCGTAGCCAGTTACCCATCGGCCCGGCCCACATAATGGGGTGACCGCCGATGAAGAGGATATCGCCCGTGAAGACAACGCGGTCGTCAGGGATATGCGCCAGCGTATCACCAAGGGTGTGCGCCGGGCCAACCTCGATGAGATGGACCGTCTTATTCCCCACCTTCAACGTCATTTCACCCTCGAAGGTTTTGCTGGGTGGCGTCAGCGTGATATGTTCGAAGTGGAAAGGGCCGAAGGCGTGGATTGCGAACGCGCCAGTCTGCCCCATCGTCGGAGCCTGCTTGAGGAGCATAGCGAATTGCGCAGGCTGCAGGCCTTCGACCATTTCGTTTGCAGTCTTCTTCGAAGCGATAATCTGCGCAACGGATACCAGTTGATTGCCATAGCAATGATCCCCGTTGGCGTGTGTGTTGACCACCATGTCAATGTGTGATGCCGCAGAAACCGATCGGCGCATCGTATCCAGCATCTCCTGCGTGAGCTTCACATCGAAGAGGGTATCGATGAGCAGCGATGCTTCGCCATCGGTGATGAGGCCAGCGTTACTCCAGCCCCAGGAACCATTCGGCTGCAAGTAGGCATAAACGGAGTTGCCGAGATTGTGCAGCCCTTTCGTGTAGTGCCGGGTGCGCATGTGATTCTCCTTTTCTTTGCTCTCCCTACGCTGTCGCAGGTGTGCGTTTTTGAGGCATCCACCCGGTCGGAACGGGCGTGCCTACACGGTTGCGCAGCACGCCTATACCCTCAACTTCAAGTTCTACCACGTCGCCCGGTTTTAGTTGCTTGCCGAGTTCCAGGCCGCAGCCAAAGCCGACTGTTCCCGATCCAATCAACTCGCCAGCCTGTACTTCTTCGCTTTTCGAGATATAGGCGATTATCTCTTCAATCTGCCACATCATAGTGGCGCTTGATCCCCGCGACCACTCTTCGCCGTTCACACGCGCGATCATCATCAGCTTATGCACATCCAGTTCGTCAACAGTCGTAATCCAGGGCCCGAGTGCTGTCGCGAAATCCTTGCCTTTCGCTGGTCCTAACAATCCCTGCATTTCGTTCGCCTGCATGTCACGCGCGCTGAAGTCGTTGAAGATCGTCACGCCGAACAGATGCGCTTTTGCCTGTTCAGGTGTGAGGTCTTTGCCCGCACGCCCGATGACGAAACCCAGCTCTAATTCATAGTCCATGTGCCGTGTGTAATCCGGCCAGCACAATTCCTGCTCATTCCCGATGAGAGTGAGAGGATTACCCTTATAGTACAGGGGCATCTCGTAGTACTGCTCAGGTACCTTGCCGAGTATCTTGAGGAAGGAGTTGCGCAGGTGCGTCTCGAATACCAGACAGTCGCGCATTATGGGTGGATCAATGGGGGCCAGCCAGGTGACGCCTTCCATCGGAAGAATCGCCCCTTCGTCCTGGAGCGATGCGACACTCCTCTGTGCGGCCGCCAGCAACAGGGGGCCTGACCCGATGGCAGCAGCCATGCTCGATGGAAAGAGCGCGTTTGCGAGGCGGCGAGCGGCGTCAGCCGTGGCTCTTTCTCTCAGCAGGCGATTATATTCAGCTGTTACCAGGTCGACGACGCGGTTCTGTTCTGGTTGAGCTACGACCAGGCGAGGGATACCTCCTTCAAAGGATTCGCGAAGAATACGTCCCAGTTTCATATGCGGTGCTCCCTTTTCCTTCCGATAGTGTTTCTTTCATGCACAAGGCCATCAAGGTGCTCTATCTGGAGGGCAGACCAATGTGCTTGAACTGACACGGCTCATGCTACAAGAGATAGGCCTCAATACTCGCTAAGGCCCGGCGTAGTTTGTCCCTCTCATCCATTGTATGTTGCGCTTTTATGCCTGTCAATCATGAGAGCGAAAGACAGGGCTTTTTGAAAGTTGCTTAAGGCGCGACTCTTGGGATATTGTCCCCTTGCCTATGATTTATCATAGAGCGGGCAATCACTCCATTTTTCGCCAGGATCTTCGTGTTCGATGTACCTTCTGTGATCTTTTTGGTAAATACCCTACGAAGTGGACGGATTTGGCCTGCAAACGTGGAACATTGCCCTCAATCCTGGACACTGGGACAAACTTTTCTAGAAAAGCTGCTCCTCATCTGGCTTCTTTCATCGATGTTTTGTAAATGAGCGCGCTACAACTTCTTACCTCTCACAAAAGGCGCGTTGG
>WNGQ01006654.1_pt1 | contig 11973 bp, 12 predicted proteins | sample 5407661 | NCBI WGS metagenome assembly WNGQ01 (sample SAMN13153382, study PRJNA577476) | soil metagenome | isolation source: 60 cm soil or saprolite under Garry oak tree replicate 2 | place: USA:California | collected 2016-06-15
AAATGTGCTTGCGCTCATTTCGTCACTTCATCAAAGGCATGCCGAAATTCGCGCCGGGATTCACGCCCTCGCGCCAGCGCGAGGTCACGGTCTTGATGCGGGTGTAGAAGCGCACGCCTTCCGGCCCGTGCTGGTTCATGTCGCCGAAGATCGAGTGCTTCCAGCCGCCGAAGCTGTGGAACGAGAGCGGTACCGGGATCGGCACGTTGATGCCCACCATGCCGCAGTTCACCTTGTGCGTGAAGTTGCGCGCCACGTCCCCGTTGCGTGTGAAGATCGCCACGCCGTTGCCGTACTCATGGTCCGAGGGAAGCGCGAGCGCTTCCTCGAAATTCCTCGCCCGCACCACGGAGAGCACCGGGCCGAAAATTTCCTCCTTGTAGATGCGCATCTCGGGCCTGACCCGGTCGAAGAGGCTGCCCCCGAGGAAGAATCCGTCCGGCTGCTCGGCCACCTTGAAGCCGCGCCCGTCCACCACGAGGCTCGCGCCTTCCTTCACGCCGAGATCGACGTAGCTCCTGACCTTGTCGCGGTGCTCGCGCGTGACGAGCGGCCCCATTTCGGAGGCGTTGTCGGTCGACGGCCCGATTTTCAATTTCCTGATCCTGGGCGTCATCGCTTCGATCAATTCGTCCGCGGTGCGCTCGGTGACCGGCACCGCGACCGAGATCGCCATGCAGCGCTCGCCCGCCGAGCCGTAGGCCGCGCCCATCAGGGCCTCGGAAGCAACCTCGATGTCCGCATCCGGCATTACCACCATATGGTTCTTCGCGCCGCCCAGCGCCTGCACGCGCTTGCCGTTGACCGAGCCGGTGGCGAAGACGTACTTGGCGATCGGCGTCGAGCCGACAAAGCTCACCGCGGCGACTCGCGGATCGGTGAGCAGCGTGTCGACCGCCTCCTTGTCGCCGTTCACCACGTTCAGCACGCCTGGAGGCGCGCCCGCCTCGAGCATCAGCTCGGCGAGCCGCAAGGGGCAGGACGGATCCTTCTCGGAGGGCTTGAGGATGAAGCTGTTGCCGCACGCGATCGCCATCGGGAACATCCACATCGGCACCATCGCCGGGAAGTCACTTCGAGCCCCCGCTGGATCGAGCCCTTGGCATCCGAGAGCACCTTGCCGTGCTCGGAAGCGATGAGCAGCGCGAGCTCGTCCATGTGCCGCTCGATCAGTTCCTTGAACCGGAACATCACCCGCGCCCGGGTGAGGGGCGAAGTCTCCGACCAGCCGGCAAAGGCCTCCTTCGCCACGGCGATGGCTCGCTCGGCCTCGGCCTTGGAAGCGAGCGGCACCCTGGCGGCGAGCGCGCCGCTCGTCGGATTGAAGACATCGCCGAAGCGGCCGCTTTCCCCGCGGACCTGCTTACCGCCGATGAAATGGGAGAGCTCGCGAACCTTGGCGAGTGCGGCGTCACGGGTATTCATGGGATTCTCTCGATATGAATTATAGCGCCCAGGCCCAGGTATTCAGGAAGACGCGGCGGGCTCTACTGCACCGTCGCCCCCGATTCGCGCACCACCCTTCCCCATTTGTCGTAATCGGCCTTGAGGTAGGCGCCGAACTGCGCGGGCGTGTCCGGGTCGGGCTCCATGCCGGTCGGGGCGAGGAGCTTCTTCACCTCGTCGGCGCGCACCAGCCTGCCGATCTCGCCGTTGAGCTTCGCGACGATTTCGCGCGGCGTTCCCGCCGGCGCCAGCATGCCGATCCACACGATCGCCTCGTAGCCGGGGACGCCCGCCTCGGCGATGGTCGGCACCCCGGGAATCTCGGGCGAGCGCTTTGCCGTGCTCACGCCGAGCGCCTTCAATCGCCCCGATTTCATATGCGGAATCGCGATCGGCGTGCCGACGAAGCTGACCTTGACGATTCCCGACATCAGGTCCTGCTGCGCCGGCCCGCTGCCCTTGTACGGCACGTGGTTGAGCTCGATCCCGGCCATGTACATGAAGAGCTCCGTGACGAGGTGCTGCGCGCCGCCGTTGCCGGAGCTGGCGAAATCGATCTTGCCCGGCTCCTTCTTCGCGAGCGCGATCAGCTCCTTCACCGAATTCACGCCGAGCGAGGGATGCACGACCAGCACGTACGGCCCTGTAGCAATGCGGATCACGGGCGTGAAATCGGCGAGCGTGTCGTACGGCATCGTCTTGTACACGTGCGGCGCGATCACGAAGGGCGACGCGGTGAGGAGCAGCGTGTAGCCGTCGGGCCTGGACTTGGCCACGTAGTCCGACCCGATCGTGCCCCCGGCGCCGGCGCGGTTCTCGACGAAGAACTGCTGCCCGAGCGTCTCGGAGAGCTTCTGGGCGATGATCCGTCCCGGCACATCGGTCGTGCCGCCGGGCGAGAGCGGGATCACGATGCGCACCGGGCGGGTCGGATAGTCCTGCGCGAGCGCCGAAAAGGCCCAAAGCGAAAACGCCAGTACAGCGCCTATCGATCGCATTCCTCCGTTCTCCTTTGCTCCTCCGGCCGTCATCGCCTGATTTCCCGGAGGTCTCTACCCCCGGTACACCGGTTCCGGCTGCGAGAAGAACGAGTGCAGGATGTGATAGACGGTCCGGTAGTTCTTTTGCTGGAAGCTCGCGTGCGAGATGCCGGCCATGACCGCGAACTGCTTGTCGGGGTTGGGCAGGCGCTTGAAGAATTCGATCAGGTCGTCGATCCCCGCGATGCCGTCCCATTGCCCGCGCATGATGATCGTGGGAACGGTGATCTTCGCCGGATCGACGATCGGCAGCTTCGAGCACATGTCCACGTAGGTCCCGGTCGGCACCGAATCGTCGAGCGCCACGATGGCGTCGGCGAAAGCCTCGATGGTCGCCTTGTCGGCCGTACCCGGATGATCGCGCTCGAAGATGCTGTGCACGAAGGCGCGGTCGATCGGCCGGCGGTTCCTCGCCGAGAACTCGGGAAGTTTTTTCCTTCGCTCGGCGAGCGTCGGGCTGCCCTCGCCCGTCCACACGAAAGCGTCGAGCGCAAGGCGCGCGACGCGCCCGGGGTGCGCTTGCGCGAAGAGCGCCGCCCGCAGCGCGCCCGAGGAGATGCCGTACACGAGCAGCTTGCCCGCGCCCGACGTTTCTAGGATGTATTCGCTGCCGGCGGCGAGATCGTCGGCGCCGTTCGGAATGTCGCAGTTGATTGGGCGCGACTTGTCGGAGCGCCCGTAACCCTCGTGGTCCATGCACCAGGTCTCGAAGCCGCGGGCCGCGAACCAGTCCATCACCGAGGAATCGGGGCGCCCGGGGACTTTCAGGTCGAAAGTCGGCTGCGAGGCCATCGACGAGCCATGCACGAAGAGCACGGTGCCGCGTTTCTGCGCGCCCGCGGCGGGGAGTTTTTGCCAGAGAAACAGCCGGACGTTTTCGCTTCCCTTTCCGGCCTTGCCGATCCAGTGCTCCGTTCCCGATTCCGCCGCGCGCCCTGTCGATGCGACCTGCTTCACGTCAACTCCCCGGAAAAAGTGCGAATTTTAGCATCCGCGGCGCGTCGCTCCCGCCAGGGGCTCACGAACAGTCGAAAAGCAGCAGCTCGACCGCCGCGGCGGTCGAGGTGCCGAAGGCGATCTTGCCCCTGCCGCGGAGCATGACGCGGTCGCGGCGCAGCAGCACCTCGCGGTCTGCTCCGATCTGCACGTAGGTGCCGTTGGTCGACTCGTCGATCAGGGTGTACTGCACGCCCCTGCGCTCGATGCGCGCGTGCAGGCGCGAAGCGGTTTTCTCGTTCACCACGATATCGCAGGTCGCGTCGCGGCCGAGCGAGAGCATCGTTTTCTCCCGCGGGAATTCCATGGTGCGCTCGCCGACCTCGAGGGTGAGCTTGACTTCCACCCTCGCGCTGGAGGCGAGCCCGGCGAACTGGGTCGCGTCCTCGGAATCGCCCCACATCAGCTCGAACACGCGCACCGCGTCGTGCTTGCCCTTGACCTGGATCGCGTCCAGATCGCGCAGGTTCGCGCGTTGCGCGGCGGGCAAGGCGTTCACCGTCGCGCCGCTGGTGAGAATCTGCCCCGCCTTGGCGAGCTCGGCGAGGCGCGCCGCGGTGTTGACGCCGTCTCCCCAGAAATCGGCCTTGTCCTCGAGCACGAGTCCGAAATGAAAGCCGATGCGGATGGCGAGCTTCACGCCCGCGGCCGGAGGCAGGGCGACGACGCGCTGCTGCATCTCCCTCGCGGCATTGCAGGCGGCTTCCGGATTGCCGAACACCACCATGATCTCGTCGCCGATCGTCTTGACGACCTGGCCGTCGCGCTTCGCAACGATTCCCCGGAACTCGTCGAGGCAGGCCTCGATCGCTTTCGCCGCGGGCTTGTCGCCGAGCAGCTCGTAGAGCGCCGTGCTGCCGCTGACGTCGGCAAAAAGAATCGCGCGTTCCTTGGAGGTCAGGGTCATCGCAACGGACTATCTCTCAACCGCCCATTCGAACGCATGGGCTTGTGGCATTTTGGTAAAGTATCACCTATTTTCCCGGGGCATGCCACCGCCCTCCGTCGGAGATTTCCATGACCGCCAACATCAAGGTTGCCGAGCGCAAGTGCTACATCGACGGACAATTCGCCGGCAGCGGGAGGCAGTTTGCCAAGATCAATCCGGTCGACGGCACGGTGGTCGCGCAGGTTCACGAAGCCGACCGCACAATGGTGGACGCCGCGGTACGCTCCGCGAAGGGTGCGCTAAAAGGCCCCTGGGGCAGGATGGCGCTGCAGGCGCGCGTCGATCTGCTGCGCAAGGTCGCCGAAGGGATCGAAAAGCGCTTCGACGACTTCCTGCAGGCCGAGGTTGCCGACACCGGAAAACCCGTGTCGCTCGCGAGCCATCTCGACATTCCGCGCGGCGCGGCGAACTTCCGCGTCTTCGCGGACATCGTGCGCACCTACGGCACGGAGTCCTATCATCTGGACACGCCCGACGGCAAGGGCGCGGTGAACTACGCGATGCGCAAGCCGCTCGGCGTGGTCGGCGTGATCGCGCCCTGGAACCTGCCGCTGCTTCTTCTCACCTGGAAGCTCGCCCCGGCGCTTGCCTGCGGTAACACGATCGTGGCGAAGCCCTCGGAAGAGACGCCTTCCACCGCCACGCTGCTCGCAGAGGTCATGCACGAGGCCGGCGTCCCGGCGGGCGTCTACAACGTGGTGCACGGCTTCGGGCCGGATTCGGCGGGCGAGTTCATCACCACGCATCCCGGCGTGAACGGAATCACGTTCACCGGAGAAACGGCCACCGGCGCCGCGATCATGAAAGCGGTCGCGCCGACGGTGAAGCCGATTTCCTTCGAGCTGGGCGGCAAGAATCCCGGCATCGTCTTCGCCGACTGCGATTTCGACGCCGCGGTGGCGGGCATGTCGAACGCGATCTTCTCCAACACCGGGCAGGTGTGCCTCGCGCCGGAGCGCGTCTACGTCGAGCGGCCGATCTTCGACAAGTTCGTCGCGGCGCTCAAAGCCCGGGCCGAGACCCTGGTGCTCGGCTTCCCGCAGGACAAGGCGACGAACATGGGACCGCTCATTTCCAGGCAGCACCGCGAGAAGGTGCTCTCCTACTACGAGCTCGCGAAGAAGGAGGGCGCAAAGGTCGTCACCGGAGGCGGCGTTCCGAAGTTCGGCGACGCGCGCGACGACGGGGCCTGGATCCAGCCGACGCTCTGGACCGGGTTGCCCGAGACCGCGCGCACGGTGAAGGAGGAAATTTTCGGCCCGTGCGCCCATCTCGCCCCGTTCGACAAGGAGGAAGAGGCCGTCGCCATGGCGAACGACACTGTCTACGGCCTCGCCTCCACGGTCTGGACCACCAACCTCGCGCGTGGCCACCGGGTCGGGCAGGCGATGGAAGTCGGCATTTCCTGGGTCAACTGCTGGTTCCTGCGCGACCTGCGCACGCCCTTCGGCGGGGCCAAGCTCTCAGGGATAGGCCGCGAAGGCGGCCTGCACTCGCTCAATTTCTATTCCGAGCCGACCAACATCTGCATCAAACTGTGAGCGCCGCCCCGCCGTGCTGAAACCGCTCGATTTCCAGAAATGGATCGAGGAGCACCGGCATCTGCTCAGGCCGCCGGTCGGCAACGCGCAGATCTGGCAGGACACGGACTTCATCGTCACCGTCGTCGGCGGGCCCAACCAGCGCACCGACTTCCACGACGATCCCTACGAGGAATTCTTCTACCAGGTGAAAGGCAACGCGTATCTCGATGTCATGGAGGACGGGAAGCCCGGGCGGTTCGAGCTGAAGGAAGGCGCGATCTTCCTTATGCCGCCGCACCTGCGCCATTCTCCGCAGCGGCCCGAGGCGGGCAGCGCGTGTCTGGTGATCGAGCGCACCCGCCCCGAGGGCGTCGTGGACGGGTTCGAGTGGTATTGCCAGAAGTGCCACCATCTTCTCCACCGTGTCGAGATACAGCTGAAGAGCATCGTGCGCGACCTCCCGCCGCTCTTCGAGCGGTTTTATTCGAGCAAGGCGCTGCGCACTTGCGAAAAGTGCGGCGCCGTCCATCCGGGCGCGGGCTGACCGGTGATCTCGCCGCGCGTCGACGAGCATCGCCAGGCGGCCCTGCGCGCCGGGCTCAACTACGTCACCGACGGCCTCGTCGGGATCCGCCGCGAGCGCGCGGGAAAGGGCTGGGTCTTCTACGCGCCGGACGGCGAGCGCATCGCGGACAAGGCAGAGCGCAAGCGGATCAACTCCCTCGCGATTCCGCCGGCCTGGACCGACGTCTGGATAAGCCCGGACCCCGACGGACACATCCAGGCGACTGCACGCGACGCGCGCGGCCGCAAGCAGTACCGCTACCACCCCCTGTACCGCGAGGCGCGCGACAAGTCGAAGTTCGGCCGCATGCTCGAGTTCAGCGAAATCCTCCCCGAGATCCGCGAGCGCGTGGAGCGCGATTTGCGCGCGCGGGACCTCACGCGGCGCCAGATCCTCGCGACCGTGGTGATGCTGCTCGACAAGACGCTGATCCGCGTAGGCAACGACGAGTACGCGCGCGAGAACCGCTCCTTCGGCCTCACGACCCTGCGCGAGCGCCACGTCGAGATCAAGGGCGCGAAATTGCTCTTCAGCTTCCGCGGCAAGAGCGGAGTCGATCACACGGTGTCGATCACCGACCGGCGCCTCGCCCGCATCGTCCAGCAGTGCCAGGACCTGCCGGGGTATGAGCTGTTCAAATACATCGACACCTCCGGCAAGCGCCAGACCATCTCCTCGGACGACGTCAACGCCTATCTGCGCGAAATCACCGGGCGCGACATCACCGCCAAGGACTTCCGGACCTGGGCGGGCACGATGCTCGCCGCGAAAGAGCTGTTCTTGATGGGACCGGCGAAGACCCAGCGCGAAGCCGAGCGCAACATGGTCCGCGCCATCGACGCCGTCGCCAAGCGCCTCGGCAACACGCGCACCGTGTGCCGCAAGTACTACGTCCACCCTGGCCTGGTGCGCGCCTATCTGGAGGGCCTCACCGCGCCGCTCTCCGCCGTTCCGCCGACAAAGAAGGCGCGCCGCGAGCATCCCACCGCCGCGCTCAGGCGCGACGAAGTCGCGGTGCTGCAGTTTTTGCAGGAGGACGCGGCCGAGACGTGAGGCGCCAGACTCCTCGAAACGCATGATAATGATCCGAGAAATTCAGGAGGCGGATTTGGGCGCGACCTTGGCAATTGTCAACGACGCCGCCCAGGCTTACCGAGGAGTGATACCGGCCGACCGGTGGCGCGAGCCCTATATGCCGCCGGATGAACTGGAGAAAGAGATTGCGGACGGCGTCGTATTCTGGGTCGCGGAGGAAGACGGACGCCTGTCAGGGGTGATGGGGATTCAGGACAAGGGAGAAGTCGCCTTGGTACGCCACGCGTACGTCGCGCCGACGGTGCAGAGGAAGGGCGTGGGAACGAGGCTCCTGCGCCATGTGGAAGGCCTCGCTAGCAAGCCCGTCCTGATCGGCACCTGGGCGGATGCGTCCTGGGCCATCGAGTTCTATCGGCGAAACGGATTCACCGTCGTCCCGAACCCCCACAAAGATCGCCTGCTCCAGACCTACTGGTCGATCCCGGCGAGACAGATCGAAACGTCGGTGGTCCTCGCCGATGGACGATGGATGGAGGCCCGACAGCGCGCTTCAGCGGACGGCTGATCGCAACGTCAGCGCTCAAAAAATGGCGCCAATCCGATTTGCACGTGCTCGCAATCCCGTTTTCTCCTTTTTGTTCGCACTCCTCACCTGCGGTTTCCCGTCCTCATCGACGCCGGCCGCTCCCGCAGGATGCGCGAACGACCTCGGCTCTCCCATACCGAATTTTTGCGTGGTAACGCCGGACGTGCTGTGGCGCGGCGCGAAGCCCGCGCAGGACGGCGCCGCATGGCTCATTCAGCACGGCGTGCGGACGATCGTGAATCTCGAGCTGCTCCACGACGATAAGCGCGCGTTCGGCGAAGCCAGGCCCGCGAGCGCAGGCAGACGCGAGGCGCGCTACTTCCGCGTAGCCGACTGGGAGCCCAACGCCCTGCTCGCTCCGGCCCTTCTGGACGACCACGTCGCTCATTTCCTCGCGGTCGTCGACAAGCAACCGAAGCCCGTCTACGTCCACTGCCGCTCGGGACAGAACCGCACGGGCGTGATGGTCGCCGCCTACCGGGTGATCGTCGAAGGCCTGAGCCGCGACGCGGCGATCGCGGAGATGAGGCGCTACCAGGGAATCTGGTTCAAGGCCGACTCCGCATACATCCGCAGCCTGTCGTCCGAACACCGCGAGCAGATCCGCCACAAAGCGGCTGCGTGGATGCCGAAACTGAAGCGCGATTCCAGGATAATCTGCGAAAAAGGGAAGTGTAGGGTTTCCAAGAGCTGAGTTTTTTCCGTAGCTTCACCAAGCTGGTGTTCAAGGAGTCCGCCCATGAAAGTGATACGAAACCTCGGAATGCTGTTGCTGGCCGCCTGGCTTATCCTGACCGGGCTGATACCGCTGCTCCATCTCAGCTTCTCGGGACTGGGCACGCTGATGGCGATCCTCGCCATCGCGGCCGGCGTGTTGATCGTCGTGGGGCGGTAGAGCACGAGCCCGCGCGTCGAAGCCGACGCGGAGCGGTCCTCCGCGTCGGAGCATGGCTATTTCCCCTTTGTTGACTCTACAGTCGGTCACATTCCCAAGGCCGGAGGCAGCCCGGGCAACAGGGGCGGCAGCGGAGGCAGCGGGAGCAGGGGTGGCGGCGGAGGAGGCGCCTCGTCAACGAACTTGGCGACGAAGGCGTCGAAGCTGTTGCTGTGAAAACCGTTACCGGTGTGGCCGACCGGCTGGAAAGCCCCCGGAGTCGTGGGGAAGTCTAGCGAGTTGGTTGCGCCTGACACATAAACGTTGCCGCCGGCGTCCACGGCGATCCCCGCGCCGGAGTCGACTGTACGCCCTCCGAGGTAGGTGGAGTAGGCGAGCACGGAACCGGTGCGATCGAGCTGGGTGACGAAGGCGTCACCGGAACTGAATACGTCAGCCCCTCCTGCGTAGGTCGTCTGAAAGGCCCCCAGGGTCGTCGGAAAGTTGCTCGAGGTGGTTTTGCCCGTCACGTACGCATTGCCGTCTGCGTCCACGACGATTGCGTGGCCATCTTCGTCGCCATCACCGCCGAGATACGTGGAGTAGACCAGAGCCGAGCCCGTGGGATCGAGCTTGGTCACGAAGGCATCGCTGCGACCACTCGCGAATGTCGTCTGGAATGCCCCCGCAGTCGTCACGAAACTGGCGCCCGCGCCGCCTGTCACGTAGGCGTTGCCATCGGCGTCCACCGCGATCGCGCTGCCTCCGGCACCGTTCCCAAGGAAGGTGGAATAGACCAGAACGGAGCCGGTCGGGTCGATCTTCGTCACAAAGGGACCGCCGCCGCCGAAGGTAGTCTGGAATGCTCCCGCGGTCGTCGGGAAGTCGGCGGAGAAGGTTGTTCCGGTCACGTAGGCGTTGCCGCCGGCGTCAACGGCGATTCCGTTGCCATCGTCTTCACCACTGACGCTACCCGTGGCAGAGCCGCTGCCGCCAAGGTAGCTCGAGTAGACGAGGGCCGAGCCGGTCGGATTGAGCTTGGTCACGAAAGCGTCGCCGAGGCCGCCATAGCTAGGCTGAAAAGCTCCGACGGTCGTCGGGAAATTGTCCGAGCTCGCGCTGCCTGTTATATAAGCGTTCCCATCGGCGTCCACGGCGATACGGCTGCCCCTGTCATAGGCGCTTCCGCCGAGATAGGTGGAATAGACGAGCGCCGAGCCGGCGGGATCGAGCTTGGTCACGAAGGCGTTGCCGGTGACGCCGGCGTTTGCCGGCTGGAAGGCTCCCGGCGTCGTCGGGAACCCCGAGGATTGAGTCTCGCCCGTGATGTAGGCGTTGCCGGCCGCATCCACCGCGATCCCTCGGCCGACGGTATAGCCATTGCCGCCGCCGACGTAAGTGGAATAGACGAGTGCAGTCCCGGCTGAATTGAGCTTCGTCACGAAGACGTACGTGGCAAAGCCGCCGGGGAAGGCCGACTGGAAAGCCCCCGCAGTCGTCGGAAAGTCGAACGACGCGGTACCGCCCGTCACGTAAGCGTTGCCGTAGGCGTCCACAACAATGCCGCCGGCGCCGTCAAAGTCACTGCCGCCGAGGAAGGTCGAGTAGGAGAGCACCACCGGATCGATGATGAGCGGCCGCGTCGTGTCGTAAGCGGCCAGCTGGAAGCCGACGCGGTTGGCGCCTTTGCGTATGTAGCGTCCGGCAATTTCGCGCCGCACTCCGTCGATCTCCTGATAGATCACGGGTTTGTGCTGACGGATGTCGCCACCCGCCGTGTGCAGCACGAGCTCGCCCTGTGCGTCGATGTCCAACTTGTCCGCGCCCGGGAAGCCGAGCACGATCTTCTTCGGGTCCGCGCCTGGTGCGACGACGAAGTCGTACTCCAGTTGGCGCTGGTTGCCGTAGTAGACGAGGTCGATGCCGGGATAGACGTTCTGGTATCGGACCTTCGCGTAAGTCGGTACGTTCGTGCGCCACTTCGAGCGATCCTTGCCGATGAAGTAGTTTGCCTTGCCCGGTTGTTCCTCGAGCCCGCTCACGCGCGGCGCAGGTGCGGCGCCCACGAGGCTCATGCGCAGCGCGACGCGTTTTGCATCCGCGGCAGGCTTGGACAACACCAGCACCGCTTCGCCCGCGGTGAGATAGAGGCTGTAACCCGGACCGCGCGAGAGGAAATGCACATCCTTGTGCGTCTGGCCGCGATTCGCTTCGAACTGCAGCGGCAGCTTGCCGTAGCTCTCGCTTACGCGAGCGTCTGTGGCCGCGGCTGCGGGCAAAGCGAAACCCGCGAGGAAAGTGAACGCGAGCATGCTATGAAACGGGATCAATGCGTGGCGGGACATGGCTATCTCCTTTTCTTTATTGACCTGCCGCCGCTCACAATCCCACGATCGGCGGCAGCGGAGGCACGACCACCGTTGGCGGCGGCAGCACCACGGTAGGCACCAGCGGAGAAGTTGCGCTGCCGCCGGTTACATCGAACGCGTCCACGGCGACGTAGGCACCACCCGAGCTGCTCATCCCCGTCACGGTGATCAGGATCGTGTGAATCGCTGCCGCAAGACCCGAAGCGGAGAACACTGATTCGGAGGTGAGGCTGCCCGGCGCGTTGGGGCCGGCCGTATTCACCGTGGTCGGTACGCCGCCGTCGATCGACACCGCGGCAATGCCGCAGACGTTGCACTTGACGCCGATCCAGCTCACCGCCGTTCCGGCGAAGCTGAAGATCGCGGAGGACGCGGCGACGTTGGAAGCGACGATAGTGCCGCCGCTGAAGGTGCCGGTCTCCGCGCCGTAGGTGGTCCACGAGCCGATGAGAGTTGCGGCGCTCTCTTCGGAGCGGGTGGCGCAAGGTAGCGAAACGTCGTCACCGAACTTCGCGACGAAGGCGCCGCCGGAGCCGCCGGCGGTAGGCTGGAAGGCTCCCAGAGTTGTCGGGAAGTTGGGGGAACCGGTA
>WNGQ01019119.1_pt1 | contig 11971 bp, 11 predicted proteins | sample 5407661 | NCBI WGS metagenome assembly WNGQ01 (sample SAMN13153382, study PRJNA577476) | soil metagenome | isolation source: 60 cm soil or saprolite under Garry oak tree replicate 2 | place: USA:California | collected 2016-06-15
CGACCGCACTGAAGGCGCTGAGTACGGCTTTCGACGGGGTGGGAACGGCCATGTCCGGCGGCGAAGGCCACGGTCGGGGCGCGGACGACCAGGGGCAGGACACCCCACAGGGCGTGACCGGCGGCCGGGCCGTCACGGCGATTCCGGGCCCAGCCGAGGCCGGCGAAGCCGCGGCGGCCGCACAGCGCACAGCGGGTGAAGCGGCCGCCGAGGCCGCAGAGATCGATGAAGCCGCGGAGATCGAGGAAGCCGTGGAGCGTCCCTAGGCGTCGCGGGGCGCGGTAACCCGCAAGCCGTCGAACACGAGCGCAAGCAGCCGGTCTCGCTGGCTGGTGTCAGTCGGCAGTTGCTCCGTGGCCACCACGATCCCGTGCACGAGCCTGAGCAGATCCCCGATGGTGATATCCGGGCGGACCTCGCCAGCCTCGCGCGCGGCGGTGAGCAGCCCCGTCCCCGCGGCCCTCATCTGGGCGCTGCACGATGTCACGAGGTCTGAATCCCGGCCGAGCCCGTTGATCAGCGCCGGCGACAGGCCGCGCTTGGTGGCGATGTAACTGGTGAGGCTCCCGAGCCACAACGCGAGCGCGTCACCGGGCGGGTGCGACCTGCTGAGCTCGCTCGCGCTCGCGCACACCGCCGCGACCTGGTCACGGAATACGGCCTCCTGCAGGTCCAGGCGGGTCGGGAAGTGCCGGTAGAGCGTCCCGATGCCCACTCCGGCCCGCCGCGCGATGTCCTCCAGGGGCGCGTCGGCTCCGAGCTCAGCGAACAGATCTGTCGCGGCGGCCAGCAGCCGCTCGCGGTTGCGGCGCGCGTCGGCCCGCATCCGGGCATGCGCCTGCGTGGTGCGCACGGGACTCGTTTCCATCGGACTTAACTTCACCGGCTTAATAAGTTGCAAAGCGGAGGGTGCCTCCGTATATTAAGCGGAGAGCACCTCCGATTGTACCCCTGTCACGCCGGCAGCGCGGGGAACCAGATCAGTGCCGAGGTGCCACGCCCAGCATCCCGTGGGTCCGACCACAGGACGCCCAGGCTCAATCCACCCGGGCCCAGCCCTGCCCGGACCAGTCAAGCGTGGAGGCAGTCCTTCCTTGTCTATTTCATCGATACCACAGACCGGGCGGCCGCGTCAGGCGGCCGCTGGTGGCGGGGGCCGCTCGACCCGTCGCGGCATCGCCCTTCTCATCATGCTCGGCGCACAGCTGATGATCATCCTTGACTTGACCGTGGTCAACATCGCGCTCCCGCACATCCAGCACAGCCTGCACTTCTCCGCCACGAGCCTGTCGTGGGTACTCAACGGCTACACCCTCACGTTCGGCGGCCTGCTGCTGCTCGGCGGCCGGGCCGGCGACATCCTCGGCCGGCGGCGCGTGTTCCTCGCAGGCATCGGCCTGTTCACCGTGGCCTCGCTGGCCGGCGGGCTCGCGACCTCGGCCGGAACCCTGCTCGCGGCCCGCGCCGCGCAGGGTGTCGGCGGCGCGCTCGCCTCACCCGCGGTGCTCGCGCTGATCATCGGCGCCTACCCGGAGGGCCGCGAGCGGACCAAGGCGCTCGGCGTCTACACCGGTGCCGTCACCGGTGGCGCGTCGCTCGGGCTCGTCCTCGGCGGCGTGATCACCGAGTGGGCGTCCTGGCGGTGGGTGCTTTTCGTCAACGTGCCAATCGGCATAGCCGTCGCCATCCTCACACCGCTGTTCATCACCGAATCGCCGCGCCAGCCCGGCCGCTTCGACCTGGCCGGAGCGCTCACCTCGACCGCTGGCATGGCGTCGCTGGTCTACGCGTTCATCCGTGCCGCAGCTGACGGCTGGGGCGACCGGCTGACGGTGGGCGCCTTCGCCGCCGCGGCCGTGCTGCTCGGCCTGTTCGTGCTCACGGAGACGCGGGCCCGCCAGCCGATCACCCCGCTCGGGCTGTTCGCCGACCTCGGCCGCTCGGGGTCCTACCTGGCCCGGCTGCTTCTCGTCGGCGGCATGTTCGGCATGTTCTTCTTCCTGACCCAGTTCGTGCAGGATGTCCTCGGTTTCAGCCCGCTGCGGGCGGGCATCGCGTTTCTGCCGATGACCATCATGCTGTTCACCGTGTCCCGGCTGGCGCCGAGGCTGGTCCCGAGATTCGGCGTGAAGCGGCTCATCGTCGCCGGGCTGCTGCCGGTCATCGCCGGCATGGCCTGGCTCGCCCAGGTTTCGCCGAGCACCGGCTACTTCTCCGGCGTGCTCGGCCCGATGCTCATCTTCGGCATCGGCATGGGGCTCGCGTTCGTTCCGCTGACCACGGTGTCGCTCGCCGGAGTGCGGCCGGAGGACTCGGGCGCCGCCTCCAGCATGGTGAACGTGATGCAGCAGGTCGGCGGCGCGCTCGGCCTGGCCATCCTGGTTACCGTGTACGGCAGCGCCAGCAGAAACGCGGCCGCCCACCCGGCCACCGGCGCCACGCCGGTCGAGCAGGCCCAGCACGTCCTCACGCACGGCATGGCCATCTCATTCGCGGTCGCAACCATATTCGACCTATGCGCCCTGCTTGTGATCGCCCTCGCGGTGCGCGCGCGGAAGGTTCCCGTCCCGGTCGGCGCGCGCCGGTGACAGGAGGGACCAAGATATCTCCATAACGGCTGCCGCGGTGCGTGCCAGGCGCGCACCGCGGCAGCCGTAGCAATGGGCGTAAGCCGGGACGCGGGCGAGGATCAGGCTCTGTTTCCATTGAAGGTACGCGCGCCGGGCGGTGCGGTCAGGGTGACCGGCTGGCCATAGCCAACGATGCTCATCGAGCCACCGCCGTTCGGGCCATCGATCCTGAGCGGCAGGGCCGGCCCCTTGACCGCTACGTAGAGCCGGCTTCCGTTCCTCGGGTCCGACAGCGCCACCGCGGGAGTGCCGCCGACCAGACGGACGCCTGGCATCTTGACCACCCCCGCCGACGCGGCGGAGCCGAGTATCCCGCGAAAGAATTGCGCGCTGGACATGAAATTCGCGAACTTACCGAAACCGGGGCTTTGCGCGGCCGCCTTGATCCAACGGCCGGCGATCGACTGGGTCACATTACCGGCCAAACCGGCCTTCGCATAGAAACCAGCCGGGGCCTTGACGTAAACGGTCGGGCCGATCCGGATCACGTCAAACGAGACGCCGGCGTATGCCATCGACCCGTAGGCGCCGTTTGGGCCGGCGAAGTGCAGATCCATCCTCAAGTCGGCACTCGCCTGCCTGATGGCACCGGCGACACGGAATGTCCGCACGCTGAGCACGGCGCGCTGCGCGTCGGCCAGGATCTGTGTGGCGCTCTTGGCCGCCTCGGCATACGAGCCGTTCATCGCGGCCGGGGTTCCATGGCTCCCACCGCAGCCCGTCAGGGCCAGGCCAGCAAGCAGGAAGGCGGCAATGGGGCAGCGCAGCACGGGTGGCATGGAAATCGTCCTCCTGCGGTTCTGCGGGCAGCGGGGCCGACCATCGCCGACCGGGATTAATCGGAACAAAAAGGCTGACCATCAAAAAGCAGGCGAGCGCGCGGCGCAATATCCTCCGCACTGCGGCACAGCTGTATTACGGCACCCGCTCTCACCCTGCTCTGGGCGCCAGAATACTGCTTTCGGCACGGCAATTAACCAATTTCTCGTAGGCAGCCGAACGGACGGTCAAGGGATTGTCGCAGGAATGCGCGAGCCGCGGGCCGAGCTTCATGGCCAGCGCGACAAGCTGAGCCTGGGTGCCGTCGTGCAGGTCGCGCTCGATGCGCCGGGCCGACCACGTGCGGGATCGGCCGCGCGCGCTCGGCCGTAAGGCCGAGCACGGACGCGGTGGGCGTGCGGCCCTAACGGCCTATCCGCTTGCGGCCCTCCTGGCGCACTTTCCGGCGCTGCGAGGGATCAAGCATGAAGTAGCCCGCGACAGGGATGCCGATCGCCGCCAAAATGATCAACACTCCCACCCACGTCGGCAGGATCAGCAAGGCCACGATTCCGAGAACCACCCCGCCGATGAGGAACTTCATCCGGTTCGACATATCCGACACCCTTCGTCCGGCTGCACCGCACTTGCTAGTGTCCAGTCTGCGTGATCACGGGCGCATAAAGTCCGTCGAGCCCGCGCGGCTGCCGGTGCCGCCCTGGTGGCACCGGCTCAACAGCGCTACCGAACGCGACCGGCCCACCAGTCGGTCAAGTCACGGTAACGAGGCTGCGTGCCGTACGGTCCGGGCGGTGTCAGTAACCGTGTACGGCAACATCGTAGACGTCGGCCTGGAACACGCCGCCGCCGTTGGCGGATGGCGGCAGCTTGGTGAACCAGACAAGCACGTAACGACCACGGGACGCGGCGTCAGGCCGGAGGTTGACCTCCCCGCCCACATCGCTTCCCTTCGCGGCCACGGCCATGCCGCGCAGCGAGGCGGGGTCCGAGCCGATCCGCAGCTGAACATCCGCACCCGTCGGCGAGCCGAGCTGGAGCCGCGCACTTGTGATCGTCACGGGCCGGCCCATGTCAAGGAGCAGGCCCGTGCCCGGCTTCAGGGCCCCGAAGTGCTCGGTCGTATACCAGAAGGTGTGCCATGCGGTGCTGGGATCGCCGTCGATCGCGGCCGGGGCGAGCGCGTTGTGCTCGTCGGCGGTGTCGTACGGATCGAATGCCCGGGCGCTGACCGGCGCAAGCAGCCGCGTGGCGGGAAGGTGGGGCCGGGACGCCGCCGGCCTCGGGGCGACGGCCGAGGTACGCGCGGCGGGCGGCGCCTGGCTGCTGCCCATGATGCTGACGCCGATCAGCGCGGAGTCGATCACGAACAGCGCGCCGAGCACACCGCCCGCGGCGAGCGCGCGCCTGCGCTTGCGCGGCCGGGCGCGCGGCTGCCCCGGGGGGACCAGCGCCCCGACGCCAAACGGATCGGTGCTGTCGGCCGCGTCTCCGGCATCGGCGGGCGGCGATTCGCGATACGGCGCACTGTGCAGCAGGTCGGCAAGCTGGGCCGGGCTGGTGACCGCCGTGTGCTCGCCGGGCCCGGGGTCAAAGAGCGCCTCGCAGATGATCGCGTCAATGCGGGCGGGTACCCCGGCCCGAACCTGGCGAGGGCGGTACGGGCGCCCGTCACGCCGCGGGGCGGCGGGCAGCACGGTGTCCTGCTGACCTGGCCAGTACCCGGTGAGGCTGGCATAAAGGAGGCAGGCCAGCCCGCGCGCGTCCGCGCGCGCCGCCTCTGGCGCCGGCGGCGGCTCGGTGCCGGCGAGCGCCGCGTCGATGCCCAGCCCGATGATCTTCACCCCGGCGTCGCGGCTCACCAGGAGGGACCGGGGCGTCAGGCACAAATGGGCGATCCCGGCCGCGTGTGCGGAGGCGAGCGCCCCTGCCGCATCGGCCGAAATCCGGGCCGCGTCCGCGACGTCGAGCTGGCCCGCGGCGAGGAGGTCGTCGAGGTACACGCCGGTGGGCCACTCGGTGACGACGTAGGCGCCGCCCGTGGACGCGTCCGCGTCGAAAACCCGCGCCAGCCTTTCGTCGGACACGCGGGACGCGGCGCGCGCGGCCGCGACAACCCGGGCGGTGCGCGGGAAGCCCGGGTCGAAAGTTCGCATGCCCACCGGGCGTCCGAGGACTTCGTCGAACGCCTTCCACAAGGTCGACTGCCTAGCCTCGCTCACCCGATCATCGAGGCGGTACCTGTCGGCGATGCGGGCAGCATAAGCTGCCGCGCTGCCTGCCGGAGCCCCCCCAAATCTAAACTGAGCTGCGACAGAGTCGCCGGGCTGACCCCTCTCGTCACCGTGAGCGTCGCCCCTGGTTGCCACGACCAGCCTCCGTGTGGCGGTGCCACCACTATCCCCTAACAGTCAACATCGACTTCGCGCGCAGCGGAAGGCCCTTCGTCCCAGGGAACGCCACCTAGTGTCCCGAGACTTCCGCCAGGCTCGCGTCCTTGACCTCGTCCCCTGCGTGCGCCACAGCGAATACCTTCGCGTCGCGAAGGTCGGCGAACACCTTTTCCCCGGGCCGGACCCAGTCGATCTCCTCATTCGGAAGCTGGGCCACAAGCACCTGGCCGTCGGGCAGCCGGAGGTGGATCTTCGAAGTGAAGCCCATGTGACCTCACCGTGGACGACGTTGGCCGTACCCACGAATCCCGCGACGAACGGCGTCGCCGGCCGTTTGTAGACCTCGTCGGCCGTCCCGATCTGCTCGACCCTGCCCCGGTGCATCACGACGACCTCATTAGCGAGCTCCAGGGCCTCCTCCTGGTCATGGGTGACAAGCAGGCTGGTCACCCCCAGCTCGCGGTGCAGGTCATCGAGCCACCGCCGCAGTTCCTGGCGTACGCGCGCGTCCAGGGCGCCGAACGGCTCGTCAAGCAGCAGCAGCCGGGGCTGCGGAGCCAGGGCACGGGCCAGCGCCACGCGCTGGCGCTGGCCACCCGAGAGCTGATCCGGATAGCGATTGGCGAACGCCGTCAGCCCCACCAGCTCAAGTAGCTCGCCGACACGACGGTGCTGCGCGGCCCTCGATTCCCGGCGAACCGACAACCCGAAGGCCACGTTGCGGCTGACGGTCATGTGCCGGAACAGCGCATAGTGCTGGAAGACGAAACCGAACCTGCGCTCCTGCACACTCTTGCCGGTCTGCTCCTCGCCGCCCACCCAGATGCGCCCGGCATCGGGCCGCTCCAGTCCCGCGATCATTCGAAGCACCGTGCTCTTGCCCGAGCCGCTCGAACGAAGCAGCGCGGTGATCTTCCCGTCCTCCGCCTCGAAGCCGACGTCCCTGACCGCTTCAAACGACCCGAACCGCTTCCACAGGCCCTGGACTCTGATCCCCTCGCTGACCCCTTCGCTCATGCGCCGCGCCCCTTCTCCTGTTTGCGCTTGAAGATCTCGATGCCGGAGAGCATGACGATCGACACCAGGGCCAGCGTCAGGGCGACGACGTAACCCGCCTTGTCGCGCCCTTCGTCGAACATCCTGAGGATGTACAGCGTGGACGTCTCGGTCTGACCGGCGATCGTGCCGCTCACGATCAGCACCGCCCCGACCTCGCCCAGCGCGCGAGCGGTGGTCAAAGCGATGCCATACAGCAGGCCCCAGCGGATGTTGGGCAGCGTGACCCGGAAGAATGTCTGCAGGTGGGAGGCCCCGAGGGTTCGTGCGGCCTCCTCTTCTTCGGTCCCAAGCTCCTGCAGGAGCGGCGCCACCTCCCTGATCACGAACGGGATCGAAATGAAGATCGTGACCAGCACCATGGACGGCACCGCGAACAGGATCTGGATTCCCCGCGCGGCAAACCACGGCTGGAACCACCCGCCCAGCCCGAAAAGCAGGACCGCGGCCAGTCCGACGACCACAGGTGAAACCGCGAGCGGAAGGTCGACAAGCGCGCTCATCAGTGCCTTGCCGCCGAAGCGGTCCCGGGCCAGGACCAGCGCCACCACCACGCCAAGAACCGTGGTGACGAGCAGGGTCTCGGCCGTGATGGCTCCGGTGAGAACGTAGGCATGCCGGGCGTAGGGATCGGCGAACACGGCCCGCCACGCGCTGAGCCCCGGCTTCAGCGCGGCGACGGCGATGCCGATCAGCGGCGCCACGACGAGGATGCCGATATACAGAACGGTCACCCCGATGAGGCCGCCGTGGACAAGCCGGCGGCGCGTGCCGCCCGACAGGCGAGGAGGCCGGACGCCGGTGGCGGTCACGGCTTGTGCTCCTGAAGCTCCTTGTGCCCCACCAGCCGCTCGACGACGAGCACGAGCACGAACGCGAGCCCGAACAAGATCGTCCCGATGGCCGCGGCCGCCCTGGGGTCCTTGTTCCCTGTGATCAGCTGGGCGATCAGGACGGGGGCGGTCAGCGTCTTGTTCGCGATGTTGCCTGACACGATCACGACCGCGCCGAACTCGCCGAGCGCACGCGCGAACGCGAGAAGGCTGCCCGCCACGATGCCCGCGCGCAGGTGCGGGAGCATGACCCGGCGGAAGGTCAGCCACCGGCCCGCACCGAGGACCTGCGCCGCTTCCTCCTCGCCGCGGTCGATTTCCTGCATGACCGGCTGCACGGTCCGGACCACCAGCGGCAGCGTCACGAACAGGAGCGCGATTCCGATGCCGAGCTTGGCGAAGATGATGTGAACTCCGTGCCGCGCCAGGAACCCTCCCACCGGCGAGATCGGCCCGTACAAAGCAACCAGCATCACCCCGGTGACCAGCGTGGGAATGGCGAAGGGGATGTCCACCACCGTGGCCAGCGCGCGGCGGCCGAAGAAGCGGTACCTGGTGAGCACGAAGGCGGTAATCGTCCCGAAGAAGGCATTGATGACCGCGACAAGCGCGGCGATCTCGATGGTGAGGATCAGCGCCTGCCGCGCCCCAAGCTGCGAGAAAGCGTCGCTGAGCGACGCCATCCCGCCGCCGAAGCCCTTCGTCACCACGGCAGAAAGCGGCAGGACCACCATCAGGCCGAGGTAAAGGAAGGCCACGCCCCGAAGCCCGAGCCGACCCCACCCGGGCCGCGTGCGGCGGGCGCGGGGCGGCCCCCCCGCGCCCGCCCCGCCCGCGCCCGGCGCGGCCGGGCGCGGCGGGGTTGGCGCGATATCGAGTCCGGTGACGCCCATCAACCTCCTCGCCGGTGTCTGCGGGACATGCCCACGGGACGCGCCCTAGCCCTTGGCCGTCTTGAGTGCCTGGGTGAAGGCCCCGCTAGGGCCGAAGACCGTGTTGTTGATCAGCTGGTTCCACCCGCCGACCTGGTCCACGGTGAACGCGCCGGTGACCGGCTGCTGGCCAAGCTTCGCGATGCCCTGCTGCGCCTGCGCGGTGCTGATGGGACGGAAGTAGCCGGTCTTCTGGAAGATCTTCTGGGCCTCCGCGCTGTGCAGCCAGGTGACGAAGGCGTTGGCGATCGGCAGCACGCAGTGCTTCTGCGCGTTCTTGTTCACGACCACGGTGGGGTTCTGGACCAGCACGGTCGACGGCGGGACCACTAGCTGGTCCTTGGTGCCGCCTGCCTTCGAGAGCAGGATCTGGTTCTCATAGCTGATGGCCACGTCGCCGTTTCCCGACTGGAAGTTCTTCAGCGAGTCGTTGGCGCTCTTGTCCATCACCGTGACGTTCTTGAAGATGCCCGTCAGGAGCTGCTGGGCGCTGGTCGAGCTGTTCGCGGCGTAGCCAGGTACCTTGCCGCGCATCGCGGCACCGTAGGCGGCGACGATGTTCCACTTGGCGCCGCCGCTCTGCGACGGGTCCGGCGTCAGGATCCGAAGCCCGGAGCGGGTCAGGTCAGTCCAGTTGGTGATGTGCTTGGGGTTGCCCGGGCGCACGTCGAAGGCGACCGGCGTCGTGGCCACGATGCCGCCGTCCGGGCCCTTGGTCCAGTCGCCGGTGATCAACCCGGCCTTCTGGATGATCTGCACGTCCGGCACGAGCGAGAGGGCGACGATGTCGGCGGGGAACCCGTTGGCCACGTTCTGCGCCTGGGTGGTGCTCCCGCCGAAGGATGTCTGGAAGATCACCTGCTGCTTGTTGTGCGCGGTCGCCCATTCCTTCTGCCAGGTGGTGATGAGCTTGCCGTACGCGTCGTAGGGCGTGCTATAGGCGGCCAGCGTGATCACTGGCGACTTCGCTGGCGTGCACGCGCCACTCGACGAGGTCCCCGCACCGCTGCTGGCGCACGCCGGTGCCGCGAGCAAGGCGACACCGACCGCGGCGTACCCCGCCAGATAGCGAGCTGAGACCCACTTCATCGACATCCGCGTTCCTTCCGCTCCAAAGACGGAGCTTGTCTACTATTTCTATCGTCTTGGAGGACAATAGACGGCAGCGCCCGGCCGGTCAACTGGCGTCCGGGCCACCCGGGTCTTCCCGTGATCCGCGTGGTTGTGATGGCGTCAACGCGAGTGGAGGCGGCTCGTTGACACGCCCCCGGCCCGGACGGAAACTTGCGCAACGAGGCCGGGCGCGAGGATCGCAGCGGCTGCGGGTCAGCATGCGGCAGCCGTTTGGGATCATTGTGCATAACGGCTGCCGCGGCGTGTCACGTTAGGTTCAGGACGCATGGGTCTGAGGAGGTCCCTGGCATGCTCTACGCATTTGGCTTCGACCGGGTTGGCGTCGTGCTGAGTGACCTGTATTTCGTGGACCCGAATCCAATCAAAGGCCAGGAGGGCGCCGAGCGGGGCGTCCGCCTCGAACTCCGGATGCTCGACCGGGGCGAGCTGAAGGGATCCATCTACTCGGCGCAGCCCATAGCGGTCGGCCAGCCGATATGGCGGGCGGATCTGCTTGAGTCCGTGACCGGGCCGCCGGGCAGCTTCGACCGGACCCATCATCACCCGGCGTTCCGCGGCTGGGAGCCGGGCCACCGCGTGTTCGTGCGGGAATTGTCGGCCCATCCGCTCGAGTGGGTCGGGCACAAGCTGTCTGATCTCGACGGGCTGCTGAAGGAGGCCGGTGTCGCGGCGGACGAGGCCGGCGCCACCGACGCAGACAGCCTTCGTGAGTGCGTGCCGGAGATCCTGGACGCCGCGGACCGGCTGCTTGGCAAGATCAGGGCCGGTGAGCTCGGCACGCCACCGAGCGCGGAGCAGCTCACCAACGCCCGCGTCGGCTGGCTGTAGCCCTACGCCGGTGGGTGACGCCGGGTTACCGGCCCGGTCCCCGGCCGCCAGAGGCGCCCGGGCTCGCGGACTCCGCCAGCCAGCGACGCCAGGTATAGCGCGGCTCCCAGCCGAGGATCTCCGACGCGCGGCTGCGGAGCAATGCGGTCCAGGGATCCGCTACGTATTCGCGGCCGCCGCGCCACGGCACGGCAGGCCACAGGCGCCGGACCAGTTCCCGGCTGGGCGCGGTCGCGGAGATGTCCGGGGCACACAGCGTCGCCCGCAGGTGACCGTTGCCCGGGCGATGCAGCGCCGCGAGCACCGCGGCCGCGACGTCCCGCACGTCAACGAACGCCCCGAACTCCCAGAACGGTTCGTATTCGCTCGCCGGGTCCGCGCGGCGCTGGTTGGTGACCTGCACGTAGTGCTCCGGGGACCAGATGTGGGCGGGCCGCAGGCACACGGTGGTCATCCCGGATGTCGCGGTCACGCCCGCGCACAGATCCTCAGCAATGCATTTCGAGACGCCGTAGGGCCGTGCGGCGTTGCGCGGATGATCGTCATCCACGGGCAGGTACACCGGCGGCTGCTCGCCCTCGGCGATCCCGAACACCTGGACGCTGGAGAAGGAGACGACCCGGGCCACCCCCGCCAGCCGCGCGGCCCGCAGGACGTGCCAGGTGCCGAGAACATTGGTCTCGAAGATCTCCTCCGGTGTGCCCGCCTTGTCGTTGGCGAGCGCGCCCGCGTGCACGATCGCGTCGGACCCGGCCGCCGCGCGCTCGACGTCGCCCCGGTCGCGCAGGTCGGCGCCGTCAGCAAGGTCGAAACCGCGGACGTCGAAGCCGGAGGCGGCGAGCAGGCGCCGGATAGCCGCCCCGGCCAGACCGGCGTGACCGGTGAGCAGGATCCGCATCCGCCAATCATTGTCACCCCGCCTGATGGCCCGCCACCCCCCGGGGACCCTGGCGCGCGGCCGTGAGAACATCGGCGGAGAGGAAGTAACGATGACGACGACCGGCAGGCGGATGGCCACGCGACCGGGTGACAGCGGCAGGTGGATGGCCACCCGACCAGGTGGTGGCGTCAGGCGAGCCGTCGCGGCGGCCGCGGCGGCGGCCGCCTGTGCCGCGATCATGGCCTCGGCCGGGTGTGCCGCAGGGGTCACGGCGGCTCCGGCCCTTACGGTGGCCAGCGCCTATGTGCCCATTCCCACCACCACCGAGCCCGGCACAACCGTCGCGTTCCTCGATATCCGCAACAACGGCGCGGCCGACCAACTGGTCGCCGCGAGCACGAGCGTGGGTGGCGCGGTCGTGTTCCGCGCCCCGGCGGGCCAGGACACCACGGTGATGAAGACGGTGCCCGCGATCGCCATCCCCGCCGCGACGACCGTCCGGCTGCGT
>WNGQ01011422.1_pt1 | contig 11970 bp, 16 predicted proteins | sample 5407661 | NCBI WGS metagenome assembly WNGQ01 (sample SAMN13153382, study PRJNA577476) | soil metagenome | isolation source: 60 cm soil or saprolite under Garry oak tree replicate 2 | place: USA:California | collected 2016-06-15
CTCTTTTGCTGCGGTTTTCAGTCCGCGGCGATCGCGTCCGCTTCGATCTCGACGAGGAAGCGCGGGTCGAGCAGGCCCGTGATCACGAGCATCGCGCTCGCGGGTCGAATCTCGCCGAAGACCTCGCCGTGCGCGCGGCCGATCTCCTCCCAGTCGTCGGCCGAGGTGACGTAGACGCGGGTGCGAACCACGTCTTCGGGGCGGGCGCCGAGCTGCGCGAGCGCGTCGAGGATGATCTCGAGGCAACGCCTCGTCTGCGCGTAAGCCCCGGTCGGCGGTGGCGCCCCGTTGGGCATAACGGCGGCCGTTCCAGAAACGTGAATCTGGTCGCCGACCCGGACGGCTCGGGAGTAACCGACGGTCGGCGCGTACGGCGAGTCGGCGGGGACCAGGCGTCGCTCCACTGGGGCTAGTATCGCCGCGCGTGGAGGCGCTGCGGCAGGTCGAGGAGTGGCCCGTCGGTGCTGCGGCGGTTGGGGTCACCGATGCGACCGCTGAAGCGGGCACGACCGGAGACAAGGCTGCAACGTTTCCTTGGGCCTCGGTCACGAAGCTCCTGACCGCGCTCGCCGCGCTCGTGGCGGCCGAGGAAGGTGTGGTCGAGCTGGACGAGCCCGCAGGGCCGCCTGGCTCAACAGTCCGCCACCTCCTGGCGCACGCATCCGGGCTGCCGCCCGAGGGGGAGGCGCCGATCGCGCAGCCGGGCACGAGGCGGATCTACTCGAACGCCGGCTTCGAGGTGCTCGCCAGGGTGATCGAAGACCGGGGGGAGATGCCTTTCTCCGACTACTTGCGCGCCGCTGTGCTGGAGCCGCTCGGCCTGGGTGCTTCGCTCGACGGTTCGCCGGCCTCCGGCGCCAACGGCACGCTCGACGACCTGCTCGTGCTCGGCCGCGAACTGCTCGCGCCAAGGCTGATCGCGCCCGAGACCCTGGCGGAAGCGACCGAGGTCGCCTTCCCCCGACTGGCGGGTGTTTTGCCCGGCTTCGGCCGCATGGAGCCGAACGACTGGGGGCTCGGCTTCGAGCTCCGCGACGAGAAGCGCCCCCACTGGACCGGTGCCCGGAACTCACCGCGCACGTTCGGCCACTTCGGGCAGAGCGGCAGCTTCCTCTGGGTCGATCCCGAGGCGCGGTGCGCGTGCGCGTGTTTGTGCGACACGGCCTTCGGCGACTGGGCGAAAGAGGCCTGGCCGCGGCTCTCGGACGCGATTCTCGCCGAGCTTGGCGCAACCGGCGCAGGGGTCTAACGACTCGGGCATCCTGGGGTAGGTGGCGGATGCGCCCTTCACGCGTGGCCGGCGGCGGGCGAGCGCAAAGCGCTGGCGCCGGATTGGGCTTGCGGCTCTCGTGGTCGCCGCCGTTGCTGGCGCGGTCGGAGTCTGGGCCGCCTCGGGTGATGACGATCAGGTGGCGTCTCCTCGACCTGCTCGCCGGCAACCCGCGGCTCCGTCCCCCGCCCGATCGACCGGGCCCCTACGCATCGGCTCGCGCGCCGCGGGCTCGCTCGCGGCCCCGATCCAGGACGCCGCGATCGTGACCTTTCGACGCCGAATTCTTCTGCTCGGCGGCCTTGACGCCGCGGACACCTCGACCGCGGACGTCCGCACGATCGCCGGGGGGCGGGTGCAGACGATCGGTCGGCTGCCCAATGTCTTCCACGACGGCGCCGCGGTCCGCATCGGGTCGAACGTCTACGAGTTCGGCGGCGGAGACGGCATTCGCCAGCTCGACCAGATCCTCCGAGTCGACCCCAAAACCGGGACGGCGATCCGGGTCGGATCGTTACCGGCGCCCAGCAGCGACCACGCCGCCACCGTGGTCGCCGGGCAGGCATACATCGTCGGCGGGTACACGGGCCAAGACTGGTTGAACACGATCGTGGCCTGGCGCCCGGGCGGTAGCGCTCGTGTCGTCGCCCGCCTGCCGACCCCGCTCCGCTACTCCGCGGTGACTGCAGCCCAAGGCAAGATCATCGTCGCCGGCGGCTCGCTCCCCAACGGCGATGCCAGCCGTGCGGTGTACAGCTTCGATCCCGGCAGCCGTGAGCTGCGTCGCCTCGGCAGCCTTCCGGCGGCGACGACACATGCGGGGGCAGCAGTGCTGAACAACCACGCGCTCGTGATCGGCGGCCGCTCAGCGCGAGCGGATACTCCGACCTCGAGGATCGTTGCCATCGACCCCAAGAGCGGTCGAATCCGAGTCGCCGGACACCTGCCGCGCCCGGTCTCCGATGCGGCAGTCACCACGTTGGGCCGCACCGTCCTGGTTGCCGGCGGCCGCGGGCGCGCGACCGTCGCAGGGCTGACGAGCCTGGGAGCGATCGGCTCCTCCGCGCCGAGAGCGAACCACAGGCGAGCTCGACGAGCGACGAAGGTTGCCGCCAACGTCTACGCATACGACGGTGCGAACGACCTCAGCCCGAAGGTTCGCGGCGTCCCCCCACGCGTGTACGTCCCGAACAGCGCCAGCAACACCGTCGACGTGATCGACCAGCGAACGTTCAAGATCGTCGCGCACTACCCCGTCGGGCGGCTGCCCCAGCATGTGACGCCGTCCTATGACCTCAAGACCCTCTGGGTCGACAACGACGTCGGAAACAGCTTGACGCCCGTCAGCCCGATCACGGGACGGCCGAAGGGCAAGCCTGTGCCCGTCAGCGATCCGTACAACCTCTACTTCACGCCTGGCGGCCGCTTCGCGATCGTTGTCGCCGAGCGCGAGCATCGGCTCGATTTCCGTTTCGCGCACACGATGAAGCTGCACAGAGCGTTGACAGTCCCCTGCAGCGGCGTCGACCACATGGACTTCTCGGCCAACGGCCGCTTCCTGCTCGCCAGCTGCGAGTTCTCCGCGGAGATGGTGAAGGTCGACGTGCGGCGCGAGCGCGTGGTCAGCGTCCTCCGGCTACCGCGTGCCGCTGCGATGCCGCAGGACGTGAAGCTCTCGCCCGACGGCAAGGTTTTCTACGTCGCGGACATGGCGTCGAACGGCGTCTGGGAGATCGACCGGACGGGTCGACATGTAATCGGCTTCATCCACACGGGCGGCGGCGCGCACGGTCTCTACCCCAGCCGCAACGCGAAGCTGCTCTACATCACGAACCGAAGCGAGGGCACGATTTCTGTGCTCAACTTCGCCACCCGCCGGCTTGTCGCCAAGTGGGATATCGGCGGCAGTCCGGACATGGGAGGCGTCTCCGCGGACGGCAAGGTGCTCTGGTTGTCGGGGCGCTACAACGCGCAGGTCTATGCGATCAGCACGAAGAACGGCCGCGTGCTCGCCCGGATTTCGGTCGGCTACGGGCCTCATGGAGTGTGCGTCTGGCCACAGCCCGGCCGCTACTCGCTGGGCCACACCGGGATCCTCCGCTAGACGTCCGAAGCGTCTGCGAACAGCGGCCGGATGAACTCGTCGAACGTCTCGCGGTCGCAGCTCGCGACCGTCGCCTGCGTCAGCGCGCGCACCGATGCCGTACGGGGTATGCCCATCGCCAGGGCGACCTCGCCGAAGTAGTCACCGGGCCGTAGGACCCCCCGCGGCCCGAGCGAGGACTGGCTGACCGTGAACATCCCGGTCAGGACGACATAGAAGCGGTCGCCGTCGTCTCCTTCCTCGACCACCGCGCCGCCGGCGGGAACCTGCTCGCGACGCATCCTCTGGGCGAGCCGGACCAGCGTCTCGCCGGGCAGCTCGGCGAGTAGCCCGATGCGCTGGAGTTCGGCAAGACCTGCTGGGACGAATTTGGGGCTCATCTCGAGGTCACCCTAGCCTGGGGAACCTCCCGATCACTCCGTGCTGGTTTCGCTCCCCTGGTCCGCTTCGCGGACAGGCCGCTGCGCGGCCGGACTCATCCTGTAAGTGTGCACCTACAGGAATGGGCGAGCTCGACGGCTGGAGACTCTGCCCGCGCTGCGGCGCGGAGCTTGGTGGCGATGCGGCGCGCCTCGCCTGCGATGCCTGCGGCTTCATCGTCTACGCGAGCTCGAAGCCGACGGCAGGCGCGCTCTGCGTCGACAACGGACGTGTCCTGCTCGCGCGCAGGGCGCACCCGCCGTTCCAGGGCTTCTGGGACATCCCGGGCGGCTTCCTCGACGAAGGGGAGGACCCGCTTGACGGGCTCCGCCGGGAGTTGAGGGAGGAGACGGGGCTCGAGGTCGAGCCGCAGCGCTTTCTCGGCATCTGGATGGATCGGTACGGCGGCGACTCGACGGCGGAGGCGACGCTGAACCTGTACTGGACCGCCCAAGTAGTGGGCGGCGAGGCAGCGCCGGCCGACGACGTCTCCGAGCTCCGTTGGTTCGGCCGGGACGAGCTTCCCGCAGCGGATGAGCTTGCGTTCGAGAACGTCCCGCTCGTGCTAGCCGCTTGGCGAAACGAGCACTCGTAACGCCCTCGGCTCCAGGCGGCAGAGAAGCGGCAGTTGAAGCTCCACCGGCTCGCCGTCGATCGCGGCTTGCAAAGCGGGAGGGCCGTCGAGCTCGAAGACCTGGCCGACGCGCTCGTCCCAGTCGGTCGGCAGGAGGCCGCCGGCCGAGTAGAGATGGAGACGCCCCTCGGTCAAGCTCGGCCGGGCACCCAAGTCGAAGAGCCGCAGCTCATACGCATTGTTCGCGATGAGGACGACGCGTGCCGAGACCGGCTTCCCATCGACCCGCAGCTTGAGTGGGTGCGGGTGGGCGGGCGTTCGAAGCAGCGCGCGAATTCCCGCCAACGCGTCGCGCCGGCGACGGTGCGCCTCCCGGCGGTGGACGAGCGAGGCGTAGGCGCCGAGTGAGACGTTGTTCAGGAAGAGCCGTTCGCCAACCCGGCCGACGTCAATCCGCCGTTCCTCGGCGCTGAAGGCGGCGAGGGCCGCCAGCGGATCCGCGCGGTCGAGCCCGAGGTCACGCGCAAAGTGGTTCCGTGTCCCGAACGGGACACAGACAAACGGCAGCTCGCGCTCGATCGCGACCTGCGCGGCCGGCGCCAGCGACCCGTCGCCGCCGGCGATGCCGAGGGCGTCGGCGCCGGGGCGCGTTCTCATGAGGGCCGCCGGATCGTCGCCCTCGCGGAGGACGTGCACGTCGATTCCTCGCTCACGCGCCGCGGCCGCGAGCTCGTCCACTGTTGGTCGGCCCTTCCCCGAGCGCGGGTTGATCAGGAGAAAGCCCGCCAAAGCCGGAGGCAGCATAGGCCCTATGGCCAGCTAATTTAGGCCGTTCGGCTCATGTCATCAGGCCCCTTCCGGGCCGATCATTCGTTCATGAGTGATCGGGGCTTCCACCGGATCGAAGCGGACCTCGAGGACAGCTGGCTTGAGGACTGGGCCGGCGTCGGGATCGCGGAGCTTGAGGCGTATCTCGCCAAGCACGCCGCGTTCATCTCGTTCCTCGAAGACGCGAAGCACTAGTCGGGGCGAATAAAAACCCCGAGCCGCGGGAACTGTCCCCGCGGTGAAGCTCACCTACCTTATCCGCGGGCTGCCAGGACACCCGCTGCACCCGCCACTGACCGACGCGACGATCGGCGCTTACACCGCCGCCGCGGTGCTGGGCTTCGCAAGCATCGTCGGCGTCGCGGAAAAGGGCGCGGCCCACGGCTGGTGGCTCGCGCTCGTCCTCGGCCTGATCTTCACGGTGCCGACCGCCCTGGCCGGACTCGCGGACTGGTTGACGATCTCACCCGGCACGCCGCTGAAGCGGACGGCGACCTCGCATCTGATCGCGATGGTCAGCGCCACGGTCTTCTTCCTGATCGCGGCGCTGACCGGCCACGGCGGCTACACGCACGGTGCGGTGGACGCCGGGCCTTACGTGCTCACCCTGATCGGCTTCGCGGCAATGACGGTCGGCGGCTGGCTGGGCGGTGCGATCGTGTTCGTGCACGGCATGCGCGTGCTCAGCCTCGTAGACGAGCCGGCCGCGCGCGCGGTCTCGCCGCTGCCGACCCCCGAGAAGGAAGACGCCGAGGCCTAGCCGGCTGACCCGTTCTCGGCGAGGCCGAGAGACTTCTCGAGCGCGCTCTTGGGCTGGGCGCCGATCGCCGCCGCTGCGGGTTCACCCTCGCGGAAGAGGATGATCGTCGGGATCGAGATGATCCCGTACTTCTGTGCGAGCGATGGCTCCTCGTCGATGTTCACCTTGACGAGCTTCAGGTCGCTCTCCCGCTCTTCGACGATCTTGTCGAGCACGGGCGAGACCGCGTGGCACGGTCCGCACCACTCGGCCCAGAAGTCAACGATCACGGGCTTGTCGCTCTGGAGGACCTCCTGCTCGAAGCTCGATTCGGTTACAGCAGTGCTCATTTCGATGTTCCTTTCCTCTGTCGTCGAACGTTCAAACGCCTGCGCCGGAGTCGTTGTTCCCCGCGCCTAGACTGGAGGGATGGAGCAGGTCTTCGCGCCGCTGCCGCCAGTTCCCGACCATCCTCGGCTCGAGGAGGAGATTCTGCAGTGGTGGGAGGACGAACAAGTATTCCAGCAGCTTCGCGACAAAAACCACGGCGGCCCGAAGTTCAGCTTCATGGACGGGCCGATCACCGCGAACGCGCCCGCCGGCGTGCACCACGGCCTCGGCCGGACGCTGAAAGACGTTTTCCAGCGCTATAAAGCGCTCCGCGGCCACGACCTCCGCTACCAGAACGGCTTCGACTCGCAGGGCCTCCACGTCGAGGTCCAGGTCGAGAAGGGCCTAGGGCTGAACTCGAAGCGCGAGATCGAGGAGTACGGAATCGGCGAGTTCGCCCGACGCTGCCGCGAGTTCGTCGCGCACTTTGCCGGCATCCAGACCGAGCAGTCGAAGCGGCTCGGGATGTGGATGGACTGGGAGAACTCCTACTTCACCTTCAGCGACACGAACATCGAGTACATCTGGCGCTTCCTCAAGAACGTCCACGACCGCGGCTGGCTGTACATGGGCCATCGCTCGACGCAATGGTGCCCGCGCTGCGGCACGTCGCTCTCGAAGCACGAGCAGGCCGGCGACGAGAACTACGAAGAGTTGGAGCATCCGTCGCTCTTCGTCCGCTTCCCGCTCGTCGAGCGCGAGGGCGAGGCGCTGGTCATCTGGACGACGACGCCCTGGACGCTGCCGGCCAACGTCGCTGCGGCGGTGAAGCCGGACGCGCAATACGGGCGCAGCGAGAACGGTGACTGGGTCTCCGTCGACGTCTTCCCCGACGGCGACTACGTCGAGCGCCTGCGGGGCGAGGACCTCGTCGGCCTCCACTACCGCGCCCCGTTCGACGATTACCCAGCGCAAGAGGGCGTCGAGCACCGCGTGATCCCGTGGGACGACGTCGCGCTCGACGAAGGCACGGGCATCGTCCACATCGCGCCGGGCGCGGGCGCGGAGGATTTCGAGCTCTCACGCCTGCACGGGCTCGCGGTGCTGGCGCCGATCGACGAATCGGGGCGCTTCCTGCCCGGCTACGGCGAGTTCGAGGGTCGAACGACGGATGCGGTCGCCGAGCCGGTGCTGGAATGGCTGCACGAGCACGAGCTGCTCGTCGAGGCGGGGACGATCCGCCACCGCTATCCCGTCTGCTGGCGCTGCCGCACGCCGCTCGTTTTCCGCGTCGTCGACGACTGGTTCATCTCGGCCGCCGAGATCCGGCAGTTGATGCTGGACGGCAACGACGAGGTCGCCTGGCAGCCCCCCCAGTACAAGAAGCGGATGGACGACTGGCTGCGCAACATGGGCGACTGGAACATCTCGCGGCGGCGTTACTTCGGGCTGCCGCTGCCGTTCTATCCCTGCGACTGCGGACGGCTGAACGTGATCGGCTCGCGCGCGGAGCTCGACGAGCGCGCGGTCTCGGGGCTCGACCAGCTCGAGGAGCTGCACCGGCCCTGGATCGACGAGGTGACGATCCGCTGCGAGGACTGCGGCGCAGAGGTGACGCGCATCGAGGAGGTCGGCGACGCCTGGCTCGACGCGGGCATCGTTCACTTCTCGACGCTCGGGTGGCAGAACCCGGAGTGGGTGCCGGAGGGGAATGCGACCGGCGCAGCGCGCGGCGTGACGCACGCCGATCTGCCGGACCATGCGTACTGGGAGAAGTGGTTCCCGGCCGACTGGGTGTCCGAGGGCCGAGCGCAGATCCGCCTCTGGTTCTACTCACAGTGCTTCATGGCGATGGCGCTCGTCGGCCGGCAGCCATACCAGAGCGTCCTCACCTACGAGAACTTGCTCGACGAGACCGGCCGCGAGATGCACAAGTCTTGGGGGAATGCGATCGAGCTGAACGAGGCGCTCGACCGCATGGGCGCCGACGTGATGCGCTGGCTGTACTGCGAGCAAAACCCGAGCCAGGAGCTTCGCTTCGGCACGTACGTCGGCGTTCGTGAGCGAGGCGACGGCGAGCTACGAGCGCTACTGGACGCCAGGCGTCATCGACGCGTTCGAGCGCTTCGTCGACGATCTGTCGAACTGGTACATCCGGCGGTCGCGACGACGGTTCTGGGACGGCGACGAGACCGCGCTACGTGTGCTGTGGGAGGCCCTGCGAACGTCGCTCCAGGTGATCGCGCCGGTGATGCCGTTCCTCGCCGAGCAGCTCTGGCGGAACCTCGTGCCGAAGGAGAAGTCGGTTTTCCTCGAGGGTTGGCCGGAGCCAGGCGAGATCGACGAAACGCTGAACGCGGAGGTGGCGGCGGTACGGCAGGTCGTGGAGCTCGGCCGGCAGGCGCGCGCGGCATCGAGGTTGAAGCTCCGGCAGCCGCTCCGCCGGGTCGTCGTCGCAGGCGCGGACGGCGCGCGCTCGCATGCGGACGAGATCGCCGACGAGCTACGCGTGAAGCAGGTCGAGTTCGGCGACGTCGAGGCGAGCGAGCTCCGCGTGAAGCCGAACCTGCCTCTGCTCGGCCCTAAGCTCGGCCCGGCACTGCGTGACGTGCGCGAGGCGCTCGCGCGCGGCGAGTTCGACGAGCTCGACGGCGGCCGCTTCCGAGTCGCCGAGCACGAGCTCTCCCCAGACGAGGTCCTGGTCGAGCGAACCGGCAAGGAGGGGTGGGCCGTGGCAAGCACCGACGGCGTCACTGTCGCGCTCGACACCGCGCTCGATCCCGAGCTCGAGCTCGAGGCGCTCGTCCTCGACCTGATCCACCAGATCAACGCGATGCGCAAGGAGCAGGGACTCGAGCTGACCGACCGGATCCGGATCACGCTGCCGCCCGCGCAGACCGAGCTGCTCCGGCACGAGGACTGGATCAAGCAGGAGACATTGGCGGTCGAGATCGAGATCGACGGCGCCTCCGCAGAGCCCCGGATCGCGAAGGCGTAGCGCCCTTCGGGGGGTGTCCCGGCTCTGCCACCGGGACACGGCTCTTTCCGAAGCCAGTGCGGCGTTGTAGCCTCCGTCCGAGAGGAGGCGCGGATGCGCGACTGCCCGGAGTGCGGCGGGCCCGTCGAGGCGAGGTTCCACTACTGCCCTTGGTGCTCCACGCCGCAGCGACGGAAGCTCGTCGAGTTCTTCCGACCGCACGAGGAGCTCGAGAGCGATGACGGCAAGGCCCTTCGCGTCTCGCGCTACTTCGGCAGCACCGAGGCCGAGCGGCACGTTCGCTTCAGCGTCTGGAACGAGACCGGCAGCGCCGAGGCCGCGGTCTCGCTCGACGAGGAAGAGGCGCAGCGGCTGGCGAGGTTCATCCTCGCAAGCGGGCCGCCCCGGCCGGCACGGCCGAGCCTGCTCGAGACGGTGCTGGGCTTAGCGAGCGGAGGCCGGCGCAGGTAGCGCCGCCAGGCGCTCGCCGAAGGCCGCTGCAACCCTCGCGGCGCGCGCGACATCGTCCTCGTCGAAACGACGTCCGTTGACATAGATCTCGGCGAGGCCCCACGGCCCCGTCGGCCCCGGCAGGGGAATCATCAGCAGCGAATCGAGCTCGAGCTCGCCAAGCAGAACCCCCTCTCTCGGATCCGGGTCAGGATCGAGCAAGGACACGAGCTGCGGCCGGCCCTCGCGAAGCGCCGAGTCGGTCAGGGGAAAGTCCGAGATCAAATACCCGTGGCCGAGCACGAGCGTGCGCCCGTCGCGCGAATGCTCGGCGACCTGGATCAGGACGTCGCCGACCACCCGCGAGATCGCGCAGGCTAGCCCGTCCACGACCTCGACGAACTCGCGCGTCGCCGCATGCAGCAGACCTGGCAGCGTCTTCTCGTCTTGGAGCGCCTCGACGGCTCGTCGTTGCCGTTCGTCCACGCGCGGATTATCCCCTCCGGGACGGAAGCCACTCCTTGGCGCGTACCAATTTACGTGAAACGCGTTTTGCCAGTCCTCGCCGTGGCAGCGTTGCTCGCGCCGGCGTCCCAGGCCCGGAGCGAGGGCGGCGGGGCTCCGGTCGCGTTCGTTACGGCGGAGACGATGAACGAGCTTCTCGCCATCTCGCTTCCGGACGGCCGAGTACTCAAACGCCTGCGCATGCCGGCGGACCCGGAGAATGTCGAAGCGAACGATCGGACCGCAGTGGTCGTCAGCACCCGGGGAGCAGCCGTGACTCTCGTCGACCTCCGCCGTCTGCGGGTCGTGAAAGTGCTGCGGGACTTCGGCTCGCCGCACATCCCGTTGATCGGCCGAGACGGACGCTTCGCGTACGTCACCGACGACGCCCGCGGGCAGCTCGTCGTGATCGACCTCGAACGGCGGCGCGTGACACGCCGCGTCTATGTCGGCTACGGAGCCCATCACATGACAGAAGACGGTCCGGGCAACTGGCTCTGGATCGCGCTCGGCGAGCGAGCCCGGTCGATCGCAGTCGTGGACGTTTCGAATCCGGCACGTCCCCGCCTGAGCCGCCACGTCGACCCGCTCGGCAGCGCCCACGATCTTGCCTTTTCTCCGGGCAGTGCGCGTGTCTGGGTGACTTACGGCGATCGCTCGCAGGTCGGAGTCTTCTCGGCGATCACCGGGAAGCTCGTCCGTCTGATCCGTGCCGGCTCCGCGCCTCAACACGTCCTGTTTGGCCCGGCCGGCAGTGGAGGCCATGCCTACGTCACCAGCGGCGATGAGGGGACGTTGCGCATCTTCTCAGCCAGGACTGGACGGCTGCTCCACCTCGTCCACACCTCGTATGGCTCGTTCAACCTGGCCACGTACGGAAGCTTCGTGGCAACGTCCTCGCTGTACCGCGGCACCCTGATGGAGTTCGACGAAAACGGACACCGCCGAGTGACGAGACACGTCGCGCCTGCAGCGCGGGATGTCGCCGTGGCGACATTGCCGTAAGCTCGTTCCATGCTCGACGTCGGCGACCAGGTTCCGGACGCAACCGTCTGGTTTGCGCCGCGGGAGACGATCTCGCTGCGCGACGTCGTCGAGGACCGCCCCGCCCTGTTTCTGTTCTATCTCTTTGACTGGTCCTCGACCTGAACGACCGAGGTGGAGCTCCTGCGTGACAGGAGCGCGGAGTTCGAGCAGGCCGGCGTCCAGAAGTTCGGCGTCTCGCGCGACTCGCCCTGGACGCACATCGCCTGGACGCAGGCGCTCGACCTGAACTTCCCGCTACTTTCGGACTGGAATGCGGAGGCGATCCCCGGGTTTGAAATCGCCCATGAGTTCCGCGGCTTCAAAGGCGTCGCCCGCCGCTCGGCCTTCCTGGTCGACCAGACCGGGACGATCCGCGGCACCTGGGCCTACGAGGACGCCGAGGTGCCCGACTTCGACGTGCTGCTGGCCGCGGCGAAAGAGATCTAGATCACATGCCCATCGCGTGCTGAGGCGTCGCTTGCGATGCCGACCCGGAGGTCGTAGTGGCTTTGCCACTGCGACCGTCCAAACCCGGCTCAAGGAGCTGTTGCGATCGTGAGCTACATCCCCATAGCGTGATACCCGGAGTCCACGTACAGGGTGGTCCCGGTCACGTTGCGAGCGTCGTCTGAGAGCAGGTACGCGGCGCCAGCGCCGACGTCGTCGGCGCTGATGTGGCGGTGAAGCGGGGCGCGCTCCTCGACGATCGCCTCCATCGTCGGGAAGCCTGCAATCGAGCGGGCCGCGA
>WNGQ01009594.1_pt1 | contig 11968 bp, 9 predicted proteins | sample 5407661 | NCBI WGS metagenome assembly WNGQ01 (sample SAMN13153382, study PRJNA577476) | soil metagenome | isolation source: 60 cm soil or saprolite under Garry oak tree replicate 2 | place: USA:California | collected 2016-06-15
CCAACCCACGCATGATAACTGCCGGCGCCGCCGGCGTGGCCGAGGAGTTCCATCCCGGGCGGCTGATATGCTCCCCGGTCCACCCAATCCATGCCCGTGCGTCCAAAGACACCGAATCCAGGCATACCGGAAAGGCCGCGTGAATCTTTGAAGCGAACCACGTGCGTTTTCTCCATCAGCGACACCAGCCTGGATGGGGCAAGACCCGCGTGGGCTGACACGTACTTAAGGAGATCATTGGCGGTGGAATGAATGTCGCCGGCCGGGGAATACGCTTGAAGCTTCCACGGCGGCGAAGGCTTGCCGGAGTCGTCATGACCCATTGCCAGTCGCGCCTTCAATTCGGGTGCCAGTGCGATGCAGGTGCTCTCCATGTGCAGCGGACGGCAAATCCGGTTCACGACGAGCGATTCAAAATTCGTCACCTCTTTCAGCGCGATCACATGTCCGAGCAGCGCCATGCCCACGTTCGAGTACTCAAACTCCGTTCCCGGATCGCGGCTCAACGTGTAGCCGGAAAGAAAGGCATACATTTTCTCGAAGGTGTAAGTTTCATACTGCTCCTTCCCATTTGCGCCCGTCATATTGTCTGGGTTGCCGGGAAATCCGGCTGCGTGCGTCGCCAGATCAAGCAAAGTGATTTCCTTGCCGCCATGAGTTGGCATCTTGATTGACGTGGGCAGATACTTCGCCACCGGATCGTCCAGCTTCATCTCCCCCCGCTCGACCGCGTCTTGCAGCAACAAGGCCGTGAACGTCTTGGAAACTGAACCAATAAAAAAGACTGTATCGCCATTCACCTCGCGGTCAGTGCCGTTGCCCAGCTTCCCGGCGCCGAAAATCTTGTTGCCACGCTGATCTGCCAATCCGATCACCATGCAGGCATTTGTTTGGCGAAAGTTGTCACGAAGGAATGCCTTGATGCCGTCAGCTTCCGCGTCAGTGAAGCTGTTTTGTGTCGCAGCCGGGAACTGCGCGGCGATCAAGAGCGCCGCGCAACAGACGAATCGAATGATCGTGTTAATGTTCATGGTCAATGCAGTTTCGGGTTCAGGTTAAGGCCAATGTTCGCCCGTGATGCCGAGGGCAAGCGTGAGCACGGCCACGGCGGCGAAGCCGGGGTTCTTCAGGAGTTGGCGGAGGGCGAAGGAGGTCATTCATGGCGTAAAGCCTCCATTGGATCAATGCGCGTGGCGCGGTGCGCCGGAAAGGAACTTGAGAGCAGCGCCACGAGGCTAAATGCTCCGATCACCAGCGCAAAGATCAGCGGTGTGTTCGGTTCCCAGCCCCCGCCTATGCTTACTTGGCTCCAAAGCACTCGCTGGACCGCCAGGTTCACGACAATTCCTACCCCTAATCCCACAGCAACCGGAACAATTGCCTCGCACAGCATCAAGGTTAGGATCTGGCGCCGAGTCGCCCCGAGCGCGAGGCGAACGCCGATTTCCCGTTTTCGTTGAGAAGCCGCATAGGCGACGATGCTGCCGATGCCGACAATCGCGAGAAAGAACCCCGCGCCGGCAAAGGAGTTGAACAGAAGGAGCAAGCCTCGTTCGCTTCCCAGCCCACCCTTTCTCAACATCGTGTCCATCGTCGAAATGCTGTCCGTAGGCTGGTCAGGGGCCGTCGCTCGCAACTCTTCGCGCAATTTTTGGAGAGATGCCTTCGTACTCGAAGTGGTGCGGATCACCACGGTCGGATAGACCCAGCAGCGTTGAGCAATCGGAACGAAGATAGTCCAACGATACCCTTCCCCTTTATAGCGGACGACCCCGATCACTTCATAGTGAGTTGGATTGGGGCCCGGCAACGTGACGCGTTGCCCCAGCGGGTCGTTCGTTCCAAATAGCCGGCCGGCCAGCTCTTCGTTGATGATGGCCACTGGCTGACTTCCGGCACGATCTCGGTCGGTGAAGAGCCGCCCTCTCAACGCCGTGATGTTGAACATCTGAAAATATCGCGGGTCCGCCTGGACACAGGAAGCACCTAAGGTTTCACCCGGAGATGTGGGCAGACGATCCGTCGCATACGGCCTGACCATAAACGCCGAGCCCTTCGGCAAGGTCGAGCCAATCGTGACGGATTCGATTCCCGGCGTGGTTTTCAGCCGCTCGGTCAGGAGGTTCAGGAGAGCGATCCGCTGCTCCTGTGATTCATATTTTGGGCCCAACATGGCCAGTCTGACATAGGCCAGGTGAGCAGTCTCGAAACCGGGATTAGTTCGTTCTCGGAGATTGAACATGAAGGCGTCGATCAAAGTGGCCGCGCTGATCAGCAGAATGAGCGTTATGGCGACTTCGGCGGTGACCAAGCCACGGCTGATCCTGCATTGGCGCCGGTTGCCGGTTCGCTGATTTCCCTCCTGGAGGGCGCGGTTCACGTCCACGCGGCTTATCTGCAGGGCGGGTATCAAACCGAATAAAAGAGCAGCGACCACCGACGTGCCCAAAAAGAACGCCAGCACACGCCAGTCAAGCACGGGCTCCACAGAAGCCGCAGCCGCCCCGAAAAACATCACTAAAAAACGCGCCACAAGCACATGCATGGCCCATCGGCTGAGCAGAATCCCCAAGGCGCCCCCCGTGAGCGCCAGTAGCAGCGACTCGGTAAGCAACTGCCTCACAATGCGTGATCGCTGCGCCCCGAGCGCCGTTCGAATCCCGATCTCCTTGCCGCGCGTCAACGCGCGAGCGAGCAGCAGGTTGGCCACATTGGCGCACGCTATCAGAAGCACACAACCGACCATCCCCATGAAAAAGAGCCAGTATTTCCAGCTCCCTTGCCGTTCTTGATCCCACCGGTTGATCAGCAGCGAGTGACCTCTGTTGGCCTCCGGATATTGCTCGGCCAACCGACTGCCGATGACGACGGCTTCGCCTTCCGCCTCTTCGCGCGTGACGCCAGATTTCAAACGGGCGATGACTCTCAACGATCTCTGGCTTCGATCCCGGAGATACGAGTCGTTGAGATTCAAAGGAAGACACACGTCCGGACTGACGGCCGATTCCCACGCATCACCTAGTGAAGCGACGGCCTTGGGTAAAACTCCAATGATGGTGTAACCTTGGCCATCTAGAAAGATCACCTTGCCCACGATGGCCGGATCTTGATTCAAGGACCGCTTCCAAAGCCGGTCGCCAACCATAACAACAAGAGATGGGGAATTGGTGTATTCTTCGTCGCTGAAACTCCGACCCAGTACAGGGCGAACTCCGAACAGGTCGAGAAAGCCGTTGGAGAGCGACACGCTGGAGGTCACCGACGAGTATTCGCCTGCCCTCAAGTTGAACTCCCCTTCACTAAAGGCCGCCATCCGTGAAAAAGCGTGGGTCTGCTCCTGCCAATCCATGAGGTCAGGTCCAGATATGCCGCCGATCTCCCTCAGCGGGTTCCGTGTGTGCAGATAATAGAGCCCGTCCGGTTCCGGGAATGGCGGTGGACGAAACAGAATGGCGTTGGCAAAACCAAAGATTACCGTATTCGCCCCGATACCAAGAGCCAGCGTGAGCACGGCCACCGTGGTGAAGCCGGGATTCTTCAGCATTTGTCGTGCGCCATAACGAAGATCTTGTCCCAGATTTTCAATCCAACTCACGCCCCGCTGATCGCGGCAAGTCTCCTTGATGGATTCGACCCATCCGAATTGCCGCTGAGCTGCATAACGCGCTTCATCCGGATGCATCCCAGAATTAATGTTCTCCTGCGTTTGCATCTCAATGTGCGAACGCATCTCGTCGTCCATTTGCGCATCAAGCTTTTGCTTTTGAAACAGCGCGCGAAATCGAAGGCGAAGCTTGTGAAACGAGATCATGCGTTTAATCCTTGAGTCCGGGATCGAGCCGTCCGCGAATCGGTGGGACTGCGCTTTTAGCCGGTCGAAAGAGCACGAATTCCAGCCAAATAATAGTAGCGAGCAGCAGGCCAGACCTTACCCACGCCAATGCCGGAAGATGAACTCCGATCCACGGCTGTGTGCGTTCGAACTGCCATAGGGCGACGGCCAGCGCTGCGAACAACGAAGCGCCGATCCAACCCACAGTTATGCGCCGGCGGCGGCTCGATTGATCCGGAGGCGCTTGGGTTATCGAACTAGGAGGAGTTTTCCGGTAATCTAAGAAACGATATCCGACCGTCATGGAGCTGACACTCCATACCAGAATCGCGAGAACGAGGGTTAGGTTACGCCAAACGGAGCCGTTTTCGAGAGGTTGCAGGGATTTCTCTACAAGGTCCGCCAAAGCCCGGAACTCTCGAACATCATTGACATTTGCCAGCACGGCCCAACCGTCTTTGGCATCCAGGTCAAGCGTAACACGGGCCGCGTGACCAACAGCCCCGCCTTCGCTAAAAAGGGTTTTGTGACCGTTAATATCCAAAACGCTCCATCCCAAGGCGTAGTTACCAATTCCGGGAGTAATAAGTTTCTGCCACGATGATTCGGAAATCAGTCGTCTGCCCTCGAACACGCCTTGGCCGAGCATGAATCGAATCCATTGCGCCATATCACGTGCGGTCGAGTTAATCGCCCCCGACGCAGCAACGTTATCCAGGTCATGGTCTTTTTCTCGTAGAGGGCGGGCTGCTGGCAAGTGGTACCCGATCGCGAAGTCTGGAGCATTGCGCATCGCCCGCATCGACGTAGTACTGGAGTTCATCTCTAATGGCTGAAAGATTCGATTTGAGATGACTCCTTCCCAGGAGGAATTGTTTGCAATGCCAATGCACTCGCCCACGGCGCTATACATCACATTGTTGTATTGAAACTTAGTTCGGAATTTCGCAGAGAGCGGTTTTAGCATGACTGCCTTGATGACTTCTTCGCGGCTCAATTTGTCATTCTTGTGCCAAACTTCGTCATCATACGCTTTAAGTCCGGTCCGGTGAGTGAGCATATCAAGCAGGGTGGCTTGAGCATCTGCCTTTGCGTCGGACATCTGAAAATAGGGGAGAAACTTCTTTGGCGAATCTTCCAGCGATAGCTTGCCCATTTCGGCGCTAATTACGGCCGCCAATCCCGTGAAAGCTTTGGTGCAAGAACCTATTCCAAAGCGCGAGTCGGGTGTTATCGGAAGGTGGGTCTCCAGGTCGCGAAAACCAAATCCTTTCAGGATGACGACCTGATCCTGATGGATGACGACCACGGCCAAACCGGGAATTTGCAGTGTTTGGCGCTGTTTTTCTATCAGCGATTCCAATCTGGCCAGACGGTGCCTGAAATGCCGGGAATCATCATCGATACGCTCGCCAGCCGCTATAGTGCGCGTGCCGGAGGCGCACAAAATGGCGCAGGCAGTGATGCCGAACGTCATCAACCACTTGCGCAGTGTTCTCATATATCCTTTCGTCATTCGTAGCGCAGCGAAGTTTGTGGAACCAGTTACTCATCATTCATGCCTCAATGCCACCATCGGATCGACTTTGGCAGCACGGCGGGCCGGAAAAAAGCAGGCGGCCAAAGCCGTTGAGGCAAGCAGCAGTGCCACCGAAATGAGCCTAACCGAATCGGTCGCGCTGGTTTCAAAAAGCAAGCGGGCGATGAACCGCGTCGAAAAGATGGCAGCAACTAGTCCGATTCCAATTCCCATCAGAACCGACTTCATTCCACCGCTTAGGATCAGAGCGTAAACACTTGCTGTCCGGGCTCCCAACGCCATGCGAATTCCAATCTCACGAGAGCGTTGGCCGACCGCGCAGGAAAGCACGCTGTAGATCCCGATCGCTGCCAGGAGCAAGGCCAGCCCCGCGAAAATACCAAGCAGGAGCGACTGAAAACTCGTGGTGCTGGACGATTGCCTCATCACTTGTTCCATCGTCTGTGTGCTCGTGATCGCCAAACTGCTGTCCATCGTCCAGATTTCTCGACGCACCGTTTCAGCGAGCGTGTTGGGTGGAACAGACGTTCGGAGCATCACTCCAAGTCCTCTGGTCGGATATTGGGCGTAGAGATAGTAGATCTCCGGTCTCGGAGGTTGCGCCAGGCTCTCGTTTTTTATGTCCGCAACCACCCCCACAATCGTTAACCAGGCCTTCTCCTGCAACCCGTCTGGTCGAATTCGTTTGCCAATGGCGCTCTCTTGCGCCCAGAACTGGCGAGCCATGGTCGCATTGATCACAACCACTTTTTGCGCCGTTTCGTTGTCCGCTTCGGTAAAATGGCGTCCATCCAGAAGTGGAACTCGCAACGTCTGAAAATAGTTTCCGCCCACACAACGGATGTGCGCGAACGGGTATTGGTTCGGGGCGAAAGTCCGGCCTTCGATCGCCGTCCCGCTCGGATCCGCGGATCTCAAACGGGCGGCGATCACGTTCAACTCCGGTTGCACTTGCCGCACCTTGACGCCGGGCTTCAAGCGCGCGATCGCTTGCAACCCGCGCTGGCCACGATCAACTTTCGCCGGATCAAGCCGCAATGGCACGCAGATGTCAGGGTTCTCTTCACCGATCCGAAAAGTTTTGGGAAGAACACCGACAATCGTGACCGCTTCATCGTTTATTCCCATGGTGCGGCCAATGATTCCTGGATTGCTTCCAAAACGGCGACGCCAGAGATGATCGCTCAACAATGCGACTCGATCCGCGTCGGGTCGATCCTCTTCCTCGCGAAAATTTCGGCCAAGCGCAAGACGCACACCCGGCGTCGGAATCAGGCCCGCGGACATTCGAATGCTGTTCAAACGCTCCGGTTCATCGACTCCCGTGAGAGTGTGAGAGCTGAGAGAGAACGAACCCGCGTCAGCGAAGAGCTTGGTTTCACGGCGGAGATCAATAAAATTCGGAAGCGAGAAACTCTCCCGGGCCGAGCCGCGCTTAGGAAATTCCTGCCAAACCATCACTAAACGATGGGGATCGGAAAATGGCAAAGGGCGCAGCAATACCGCGTTGATGATGCTGAACATCGCCGTATTGGCCCCGATCCCTAGCGCAAGAGTCAACACGGCCGCAACAGTGTAACCGGGATTCTTGAGCAAGATCCGTCCTCCGTACCGGATGTCTTGGCCAAAATTCTCGATCCAGTTCACCCCTCGCTGCTCCCGACAAGTTTCCTTGATCGATTCGATCCAACCGAACTGATGCAACGCCGCATAGCGCGCCTCCTCTGGCTTCATCCCCGCATCTATGTTCTCCTGCGTCTGCATCTCAATGTGCGAACGCATTTCGGCATCCATTTGCGCATCCAGCTCTTGCTTAAGAAATAGCGCCTGAAGGCGTGATCTCACTGTTCGCAACCAGTTCATAAACATCAGCAGCTTTCTAGAAGATCGACAGAAACGAAGTTGAAATTTCCCAGTGGGTGTTCATCGCAGAAATTAAGCCGGCTTGAGCACTGAGTTGATTGCCCCAGAAAGCCGTTCCCAGTTCGACCGTTCTTCGAGGAGTTGCTTACGCCCAGCGGCCGTTAGTTTGTAGAATTTCGCCTTCCGGTTGTTGTCTGAAAAGCCCCACTCTGATTCGATCCACCCTTGATCTTCCAGCCGGTAAAGTGCGGGATAGAGCGAGCCTTGCTCCACTTGTAGAACGTCTTGGGACATCTGCCGGATCAGCACCGAAATGCCGAACCCGTGCATTGAGCCGAGTTGAAGCGCCCTGAGGATTAACATGTCCAACGTGCCTTGCAGTAAATCAGTTTTTTCTTTTGGCATAAGGTTCCCCAGATGGTCGTCTGAAACGACAATAACGATCTCTCCTGTAGATTGTCAAGGAGAAGAATCTCGGATGGGGGGTGGATTATCGCGAGTCTCACGAGAGGCTTTTCCGGCGTTCTTGGGAAGGAACGGCACTTTCTCAGACCGTTCGCAGTGAAGAATGACAAGGGTCACGGAAAAATAAGTTCTGACATTGGTTAAATACGTCCGGGAGTCACGGGAAGGCCGGGTTCTGTTGAAGCGGCCCGTGCTCTTCCGGGCGGCCTTTTCAATTTTGTGTATCACATACACACGGTCTTTTCGAGAAGCTGGTAAACCTTGGCGCGTGATTCGGGGCACAGTGCCCGCGAACAAAAGAAAACAGCAGCGTTTTGTTCCTATGAAAATCTGGATATTTTTATCTGCACTTTGCGTCGTCGGTTGCTCCTCGCCAAAGCCGCCCGGCGTGAGTGTTCGCCCATTGCCGGCCTCGACCATCGGAGAGGAGACTTCCGCGTCAGTTCGTTATCCCGAATCTCTCAAGGCGTACCACGTTGGCCGTTACGTCGAGCCGCAGAACCAGCTCGTGATGCATGAGCATCACACGGATTACACCCTTGACGAGAGCGGGTCCATCCCGCAGGCTAAAGAATGCGGGAACGATCCGCTTGGTCTTGGATAGGAAGTTGGAGCCGAAACGCAAAGAGGCATTTGCCTCGAAAGACTGGTTAGCGCGAACACGGGCCATTGTCTATGGGATCATTAAAAAAACGTCGGAAAGCCAAAATCAATAAGCATAAGCGCCGCAAGAAGCTGCGCGCTCATCGTCACAAGAAGCGCACCTGGCAGAAATAACTCCGAAAGCTCTCGGAATTGGCGATTGGATGATTGTGCAGGGTTGTGTCCTTGAGGAGAGGAGCAACAAACGCGCGCAACCGGCGCTTGGAGCGATAGACAGGTATTCAAAGATGCTGCGTGGTTATTGCTTTTGGAGCCTGGCTCTGGCCGTCAGCAGTGCGCTGGTGGGTGGTTGTGTGGTTCTGCCTTCCCGCAGTCGCGCTGAACAAAAAGGCGACGCAATCAGGTCGCACCCGCACCCAATGGCGGGCGACAGGCTGGCAGGGCAACTGGCGGAGGCTCACGCGCACTATGCCGCCGGGGTCATTCACGAGATGGAGAATGATTCGGATGCCGCATTACGCGAGTATTACCAGGCAGCCCTGCACGACCCGGACGATGAAGGGCTGATTCTGGAGGTTTCGCGACGGTTCCTGCAAAACAAACAGCCTGACAAAGCTCTGGAACTGTTGACGCGCGCGGCGGCGCGGCCCGGGGCCTCAGGGGCGATTCTGGCCCGATTGGGTTTTGTTTATTCTCAGCTTGGCAAACCTGAGCAGGCGGCGGCGGCTAACCGCGCCGCGATAAAAAAATCACCGGACCGGCTGTCGGCGTATCAAAATCTCTTCCTCAATTATTTGCAGAACCAGCAGCCGCAAGAGGCCTTGAAAGTGCTGGCGCCGCCAAACAACCCAGTGGCGACATAGAGTTTTTCCTCGGTCTTTCGGAGCTCTATGGGAATTTCGGTTTGCAGGTTCCGGCGCAGAAGCAGAGCGCCCAGGCCAAAGCCCTGGCGGTATTGAATCGCGCCGAGCAACTGCATCCGACTAAGCCGGCAGTGCGCTTGCGGCTGGCTGACAGGTTCAACGCGCTGGGAGATTCGGCCAAGGCGGCGCAGCTTTATCTGGAGCTGCTCCAAAAGCTGGGGGACGCGCCGCCGATTCGCGACCGGGTGCGGGCCAAGCTGGCGGACATCTATCTGCGCGGGAGCGACCGCGAAAAAGCGGTCGAGCAGCTCGAGGCGATTATTCGGGACGATCCGACCAATCCACAGGCTTACTACCTGATGGGCAGCATCGCGTTGGAGGAGAAAAAAACGGCCAAGGCGGTGGAATACTTCAGCAAGACGGTTTTACTCAGCCCGGATTTCGAGCAGGCGTATAGCGATTTGGCGCTGGCGCAGCTTGGTTTGAACAAACCGAGCGATGCGCTGGCCACGCTGGACAAGGCGCGGCGCAAGTTTTCTCAGAGTTCACAGAGTTTCGTGCTCGAGTTTCTGACCGGGATGGCGTTCAGCCGGCAAAAGGGGTATGCTGAGGCTATTCAGCATTTCACTGCCGCAGAAGTCATTGCGCAGGCCACCGACCCGAAGCGGTTGAATGAAAGTTTTTATTTCCAGGTCGGCGCGGCCTTTGAGCGCAAAGGGGACTACGCGCAGGCTGAAAAGTATTTTGAGAAATGCCTGCAGCTTGCGCCTGAGTTCGCTGAGGCGCTCAATTACCTCGGCTACATGTGGGCCGAGCATGGCATCCATTTGGACAAGGCCCGTGAATTGATTGAGCGGGCGCTCAAGGCCGAGCCGAAAAATGCCGCTTACCTCGACAGCCTGGGCTGGGTGCTCTTCAAGCTAAATCAGCCCAAGGAAGCGTTAGGCTGCGTGCTCAAGGCGGTCGAACTTTCCGAGGAGCCCGACCCGACCGTGCAGGACCATCTGGGGGACATTTATGCTGCGCTCGATCAGATGAACAAGGCCCAGGAAGCTTGGCGCAAATCCCTTTCCCTGGAGCCGAACGAGCAGGTGAAGAAGAAGTTGGACGCGACGCATTGAAGCGTTGGCGCGCTAAGAGGCTTAAGTCACTTATCAGCGAGATGAGTTAACCAAGGTGCTGGAGTCATGGCGCACCAGTTCCAAAAACACTCGGCAGTGGCTAACCCAGGCCGGTCAACTCCGCGGCGAATTGGAAAAGCAGGATGAGCGCCTGGGTAAAATGATGGCCTCGGGACGTGACTTGGGCGGGCCGGTGGTCAACAGTTGGGTGAAAACCCTGACGAAGATCAAAGAGGTGTTACTGGAATTCCATCGGCGTGAAATCCAGCTTAAGGACCTGGATCGCGGGCTGATGGATTTTCCGGCCATTATCGGTGGGAAAGAGGTTTTCCTGTGTTGGGAGCAAGATGAAGAGGACATCGAGTTCTGGCATGACTTGGAGGCCGGTTACGCCGGGCGGGAAAGGCTGTGAAGAAGTCGCGTAGTGGAGTATCGGAATGTTCAGAGGCTGACTCGAACGCGTCCCCTTATCGCTCCAACCGTCCATTGCTTCCAGCCGCGTTCAGTAATTCCATTGGTGATAGACTTCGTACACGTCCACTCGGCCGCCAGGGAAATAATCGTTGCGAGGAAGTCGGAATGTGCGCGTGGCCCGCTCGTAGGTGAGGATGGCTGGCTCCTGCGGTTTATTCGGATCGTAAGCAGTAAACTCGATTTGTTTGTCGCCGGGGGTCGCTTCAAAAATAACCAGGGCATGGTTAATGGAGAGTTGTGGAAAGCGAACCAGGTGGACGACCAACGGCTGGTTGGTTTCGAGCTGACGCAAGAGTTGTTGGGCAAGGCGCTCCTGCTGGCGCCGGCTGAAGGGAAAAATCATCCGCCAATGGCCGCGCTGAAAGTAACTCTGCCACGAGCCGCCGCATTCGGCTTTCAACACGTCCTCGTGGTCCCGGCTGAAGGCGCGCAAATCCGGGTAACCGGGTATCACAATTCTTTGCGACTCGGGCGAACCGTGGCGGGGACTGGAGCCAACCACGCGCCGAATCAATCGCCGATACGTGGCCTTGTCAGCGACGGGCCTTTCTGGAGCAAATCGCGCATTCAAAAAGAATTGCCGCGCCGAGCGCGCGACGACAAAGCAATGTTGCGAGTATGCCGGGCGCGGTTCACGCCATCGCGTCGTCCATTTTCCATTTGTGTCGTAGCGATATTCCCAGGTCAGCTCGTTCGGGTAAGAAAAGGTGTCCTTTTGAAAATCGAAGCGGCGGGAGTCGCCGGCAGGGGACTGATGCTGGGTGGCGCAACCGCAGAGCGCCAGAGCCGCCAAGACCCAAAGCAGGACACGCGCTATAGGCCCGCGGTGCTTGCTCGGCATTTTGCAGGCCTCCGTCGCTCCAGCGCGCCAATATTCCAGCATTCCACCACTCCACTTCTCCATCAAGCCACTCCTGCCTCGCTGCATTATTCCGCGGGCGCATCTTGGCACTGCCACCGATGCGGATCGGGTCTGGCTTGTAGCGCAGACTGGTCCCGATGCATCGGGATTTCGCCGAATGGTATTCGGCAGGTGGGCGGATTGCCAATCCGCGACATCCCGACGTGTCGCATAGGCGTCAAGCTAATCACAACGGTTTTCCAGAAGCAACTCATAGAAGTTTTTACGGTCCTTCCTGATTTCGTAAAAGAGATGGTGGCGCAAATGCCAATCCAGCCATTGGGCCATGGAAACGCCCAGGAGCGC
>WNGQ01016898.1_pt1 | contig 11965 bp, 13 predicted proteins | sample 5407661 | NCBI WGS metagenome assembly WNGQ01 (sample SAMN13153382, study PRJNA577476) | soil metagenome | isolation source: 60 cm soil or saprolite under Garry oak tree replicate 2 | place: USA:California | collected 2016-06-15
CCGCCCAAGATTCCGGTACCGGATGTGGCGGGGCTGGACGGCGAGTTGGCCCGGCGCCTCATCGCGGCGGCGGGGCTCACGGTGGCGCAGGTGGAGTCGGTGCAGGCGGCCGCGCCGCCGGGGATCGCGATGCTCACGCGCCCGGCCGCGACCTCGGTGCTCAGTCCGGGGGCACCGGTGACGGTGGTCGTCAGTCGTGGAGCCCCAACGATCGCGGTCGCCGACCTGCTGGGCCTGTCGCAGGCAGACGCCCGCACCCGGCTCGAGCTGGACGGTCTCACGCTGGGGACGGTGACCCGACGCCGGACGAGCGACGCGAACCCCGGGACAGTCGTGGGGCAGAAGCCGGCGGCGGGCACCTTGGCCGCCCCCGGCACGGTCGTGGACATCGTCGTGGCCCGGAGCCCATGATGACCAACGGCGGAGGAGGGGGGATTCGTATCTCGGCCAGCGTCCTGTCGGCGGACCTGACCCGGCTGGTCGGGCAGGTGGAGCAGGTGCTGGCCGGGGGCGCCGACTGGCTGCACGTGGACGTGATGGACGGGCGTTTCGTGCCGAACCTCACGTTCGGGGCCAACATGATCACGGCGCTACGGGGGCTCACCGACAAACCCATCGACGTGCATCTGATGGTGGTCGAGCCCGAGCGCTACCTCGAGTCGTTCGTGGCCGCCGGCGCGTCCGTCTTCACCTTCCATCCGGAGGCCACGGTCCACGTGCAGCGGCTGCTCGCGGCGGCGCGGCGTCAGGGCGTGCTCGCCGGGCTCGCGCTGAACCCCGGGTCGCCGCTGCAGCTCGCGGAAGAAGTCGTGGCCGACTTGGACCTGCTGCTCATCATGACCGTGAACCCCGGGTTCGGTGGGCAAACCTACCTCCCCGCGTCGAACGACAAGATCCGCCGGGCGCGCGAGCTGCTTACCGCGCATGGCTCCCGCGCGTTCCTGGAAGTGGATGGCGGGATCTCTTCGCACACCATTGCGACCGCCCACGCGGCGGGGGCCGACACCTTCGTGGCGGGCAACGCGATCTTCGCGAGCAGCGACCCCGGCCGTGAAGTCCAGGACCTGCGGCGGCGCTGCCTGGTGACGGTATGACGGGACCGCGACAATGGACCGTGGGGATCGGCGTGGTGATGGCGCTGGTGTTCGGCACCGCCCTGGTCATCAAGATTCGACCGCAGATCGATCTGCTCGGCGTCGGCTCCACGGCTCCCACGTTTCACGCCACCGATCTGCGGACTGGGCGCCCCACCACCCTCGCCGCTTACCGCGGCAAAGTCGTGCTGCTCAACATCTGGGCGACGTGGTGCGAGCCGTGCCGCGTGGAGATGCCCGCGATGGAGCGGATCTACCGCCGGCTGGGGGAGGGCGGCGACTTCAGGATCGTGGCAGTCAGCATCGACGAGCAGGACGATTCCGTGGTCATGTCGTTCGCGCGGGCGCTGGGGCTGAGCTTCGACATCCTGCACGACCAGCCGGCAGCCATCAAGGAGGCGTATCAGACCACCGGCGTGCCCGAGAGCTTCTTGATCAATCGCGACGGCGTCATCATCAAGAAGGTGATCGGCCCCTCGGAGTGGGACGGTCCCGTGAACGAGACCCTGATCCGGCGGCTGATCGATGACCGTCCGCGCTAGCCTCGGGCAGCTGTTCGTACGCAACTGGCCGATCAAACTGGCGGCTCTGTTCTTCGCGATCATGCTGTACGTCGCGGTCGCGGCGCAGCAGCCCTTGTCGCAGACCTTCGTCATGCGACTCGCGATCGCCATCCCGCCCGGCCGGACGGTGCGGCAACAACCCGCCGGCGTGACGGTCGTGATCGCCGGGAAGGGCAGCGAAATTCTCAAGCTGCGCTCCTTCCCGCGCGTGATTCGCAAGGTCATCCCCGACACGTTCTCCACCTCGTTGTGGCGGATCCAGCTCCAGGCGGCCGACGTGGAGTTGCCCAAGGGGATCGACGTGACGGTGGCCGATATTCGGCCGCGCGATATCGAGATCCTGCTGGACTCCGTAGCGCACAAGGACGTCCGGATCGTGCCGCGGGTGAAAGTCGAAGCCGAGTCGGGCTACGTACTGCGCGGTCTGTCGATCACGCCCAGCCTGGCCCGCCTGGTGGGACCGGAGCAGAGCCTCACCAAGCTCGACTCGGTGACGACGCTGCCGACCGTGATTTCCAGCGTGAGCGGTCCCTTCTTCCAGACCGTCCCCATCGACACCGCCCCCCTGGGCGTCGTCCGGATCTCCCCCAAGACGGTGCGCATGGCGGGCGAAGTGACCGCGATCATCGAGCGCTCGATCGGCGGCGTCCCGATAACGACGGCGGCCTCGGGCTTCACCGGCTTCCTTCTGTCCCCGGAACGAGTGTCGGTGACGGTGCGAGGCCCAGCGTCGCGGGTGAACACCCTCACGCGGGACAGCGTGCGCGTGGTGGCGCACTTGGTCGGCAAGGCGGGGCCCGGCGGGTACGCCCGGCTCACCGTGAGCGGGCCCCCCGGCCTGGTGGCGCGCGCGGTACCCGACTCCGTGTCCCTCAAGCGGAAGGCCGGGCGTGGCTGACGTCGTTCTGGGAATCGAGACGTCCTGCGACGAAACGTCGGCCGCCGTCCTCGTGGGCGAGCGCCGACGCCCCGAACTCGCCGGCCTCGTCATCCTCTCGCAGGACGTGCACCAGGTGTTCGGTGGCGTGGTGCCGGAGCTCGCCAGCCGGGCGCACCTGTCCGCCCTGCCGGCGGTGGTGGACCGCGCGCTCGCCGAAGCGGGACTCGCCTGGAGCGCCGTGGACGCGGTGGCGGTGACGCAGGGGCCGGGCCTGGTCGGCGCGCTGCTCGTGGGTGTCGTGTTCGCCAAGGCCCTGGCGTACGCGGGGGACCGGGAGCTGATCGGCGTGCATCACATGGAGGGCCACCTGTTCGCGCCTGCGTTGGAGGATCCGGAGCTCGCGCCGCCCTTCGTCGCGCTCCTTGTGTCGGGCGGCCACACCCTCTTGCTCGATGTGCCCGCCTGGGGCCGCTACCGCTTGCTTGGCGCGACCCGCGATGATGCCGCCGGGGAGGCGTTCGACAAGGTGGCCGCGCTGCTCGGCCTGGGCTATCCGGGCGGCCCCGCGATCGAGCGGCTCGCGAGCCAGGGCGATCCCCGCCGCTTCTCGTTTCCGCGCCCGATGCGGGACGCGGGCTACGAGTTCTCGTTCTCGGGTCTGAAGACTGCGGTGCTGCGCGCCGTGCGGGCGAGCGACGATCTGGACCGCGACCGGCCGCATCTCGCCCGTGCCTTCCAGGACGCGGTGCTCGACGTGCTCGTCACCAAACTGGAGCGCGCGGTGCGCGCCACCGGCTATCGCACGGCGGTGCTGGGCGGCGGGGTGGCGTGCAACCGCACCCTCGCGGAGCTCGCGGCGCAGCGGCTGTCCGGGCTCGCGCGGGTCGCGGTCGCGAGCCCGCGCCTGAACACCGACAACGCGGCCATGATTGCCCGCGCGGGTTGGCACCGCCTCGCGTTGGGCGAGCGCAGCGACTGGACCCTCGACGCCCGAGCGGACCTTCCGCTTCCTGGCCTGGAGCCCGCGGACAATCCGCAATCCACAATCCGAAATCCGCAATCTCGATGACCATCTACCCGCTGACCTTCCAGCTGGGCCCGCTCACCATCACCGGCTACGGCCTCATGATGATGGTCGCCTTCCTCATGGCCGGCTGGGCGATCCAGGTCGATCTCCGGCGCCGCAGCATGAACGAGGACTACGCCGCCGACATCGTGTTCGCAGCCGTGGTCGGTGGGATCGTCGGGGCGAAGATCTGGTACGTGCTGCTCACGGGGGAGTGGGACGCGTTGTTTCGGCGCGGCGGGTTCGTGTGGTACGGCGGGGGCGCTGGTCGATGGAGCTCACCGCCGCGCCGCTCGCGCTCGGCTACGCGCTCGGGCGCGTGGGCTGTTTCCTCGTCAACGACGACTACGGCATCCCGTCCACGCTGCCCTGGGCGATGACGTTTCCCGCTGGGCTGCCGCCCACGACCGTCGGGAACCTGACGCAGATGCACGTCCGCTTCCCCCCAGGGGCTGATCCCGCGCAGCTGGTGGCGGTCCATCCTACGCAGATCTACGAGACCGTCCTGATGCTGCTCGCGTTTTGGTGGCTGTGGCGGCTGCGCGAGCACTCGCACGCCGTCGGCTGGCGGTTCGGCGTCTACCTCGTATTGGCGGGCGCGGAGCGGTTTCTAGTGGAGGTCGTGCGCGCAAAGGACGACCGGCTGCTGGGGCCGTTCACTCTGGCGCAGCTGACCAGTGTCCTCCTGATAGTCGCAGGCATGTGGGTGATCGGGTGGTTGCGCGACCCAGAGGCCGCGCCGGTGGTGCCGCCTGGGCTCACGGGAACGACGGCCGCCGACGATCTGGCTCGGCGCCATTGAACCGGGTGCGGTGGAGCCACACGACTGCGACGAGCAGCAGGACGATCAAGAGGAACTGGAGCGACAGCGACTGGACGGTGGGGTAGATGCCGAGCACTGGAATGCGCGGCGCCCACTCGACCACGCTCGTGCCCAGGATCCCCGACTCCTGAAGGTCCGCGATTCCCTTGCCCGCGAACACGAAGGCCATGTAGTAGAGCATCGCGCTCGTCACGGCGAAAAACGGCTTGAGCGGCACCTTCATCCCGAAGCGGCTGATCGCGACGTAGACGATCACGAGCGCCACCCCCCCGAGGAGAATGCCCGCCGCCACCGGCCCGGCCGCGCCGCCCGCCGATCCCGCTGACGTCAGGAGCGCCTTGTAGAACAGGATCGTCTCGAAGCCCTCACGATACACGGCGAGAAACGCCACCGAGGCGAGGGCGAACCCGGAGCCGGTCGAGAGCGCCTCTTCCATCCGGCCCTTCACGAACGCGTTCCACTTCGCCACTTCGATCTTCGACAGCAGCCAGTAGCTCACGTAGAACAACACCGCGGTGGCGAGCAGCATGGTGACACCCTCGAGCGCTTCACGCTGCCCGGGCGTGATCTCGAACAGCAGCTCGACCACCGCGGCGGTGACGAGGCTCGCGCCCACCGCGGCCCAGGCGCCCTGCGCCACATGGCGCCGGCGCTCGACCGCGCCGGCCTTCGCGAGGAACGCCATCAACGCCGCAACGATCAGGATGGCCTCGAACCCCTCACGCAACAGCAGCACGAACGATTGCATGAGGAGATTCGCGCCTGAGCTCCGATCGGCGACGAGCCGCTCGGCCCGCTCGAGCCCCGCCAGCAGCCGGGCATGAATCGCATCAAGCTCCTCTGGTCCCGCACCCGCACCGGTCCGGGCGCGCAGGCTGGCGAACGCGTCCTCGAGCTCGCCCGCGAGCGCGGCGTTCCTGGCGCGGACGTCCGTCTCCACCTGCTCGAAGGTGAGGTACGCATCGAACGCGATCTTGTCGGAGCGCAGCGCCACCGCCGAGTCCAACTGGCGCCGCACGGTGGAGAACGTCGCGGCCGCAGGCGCGCCGTCGCTCGGCCGTCGGCATGACGCGGAGGAACGCGACGAGGCCCGCCACCTGCCCCGAGTCGAGCGTGCGGGCAAAGCCCGGCATGGGCGTCCCCGGGCGGCCCTGCAAAATGAGCTGTGTGAGCTCCTGGTCCGTGAAGCGCCCGAGCACGGCGAGGTCGGCGAGTGCCGGCGGTCGCACGGAAAGAGACTTCGCGAGCGGGCCGTCTCCTCCACCGGTGGCGCCATGACACGATGCGCATTGCGCGGCGTAGAGCCCCTCGCCTTCGCGCACCATCGCGTCGGCGGCGCGAAGCGTCGCGACATAGCTCGCGACCGCCCACCGGTCCTCCGGGGGGAGCGTCTCTTCGAACTGGGGCATCGCCGTGCCGGCGACCCCGATCGTGAGCTTCCGATACACGTCTACGGGGGACACGGTGCTCATGGCCGCTCGGTCGGCGAGGCTCGCGGGCGCCGGTCCTTGGAGCTGGCGCGCCTTGGGCCCGTCACCGCGGCCCGTCGCGCCGTGGCACGGCACGCACTGCTCCTGAAACACCGCCGCGCCGCGCGTGAGCGACGGCGGCCGCTGCGGATACGGATCGAGCGCGCCCCCCGCGGCAGCGGCGATCCGCTGGATCAGCGTTCCCGCCCGCTGGGACACGGAGTCGGGCGGTGCTACGCGATCGATCATCGCCTCCAGGCGGGCGAGGTCCGAGTCAGCCACGGCCCGGACGGCGCTGGGCAACGACCCCACGTCCAGGCGCGCCTGCTCCAGGAACTGTCTCGCCTCCGAGACCTCTTCGGGCACGGTCACCCGACCGCCGCGCGGCGCGACTCCGATCGCATACTCCTTGGCGGCGAGCGACGCCGCCGCCACGATCCGCCGCGACACCGACAACGAATCCGTCGCCTGGCCCGCCGCGCGGGCGGTCAAGCAGGCGCTCAACAGCAAGCCAAAGAGGGGCTTACAGTAGATGGGAATGATTCTCAATAAGGGGGTTTCAAATACTAGAGTAACCTACTCGGGAATTCAAGCTGACGGATCACCCCCGCTCGAGCACGACCACGGCCACGGCCGCCTGATGGGTATGTGAGAGGGACAGGAGCACCCGCTCCACCCCGAGTTGCTCGGCCCGAGCCGCAGCGAACCCGGTGAGACGAACATCGGGGCGGCCGTCGGGGGCGCGGATGACCTCGATTTCCCGCCAGCCGATTCCGCGGGCCGCCTCGCTTCCCTGCAGCGCCTTGTAGACCGCCTCCTTGGCGGCGAGGCGCACGGCCACGTGGGTGGCCGGGTCCGGACGGCTCTCACAGTAGGCGCGCTCGGTCGGCGTGAGCAAGCGCTCGAAGACGCGCGATCCCTTGTCGGCGATGATTGCGGCAACGCGGGACACCTCGACCAAATCGACACCGACCCCGATCGCGGTCACGGCCCGCCGCTCAGAAGCCGAGCCGAGCCGCGAGCCATGCAGGGGCAGGGAGGTAGCCGCCCAGCACCAGTCCGAGCCATACCAACGCCACGGCGAGCGGCGTCCACAGCACGACCAGCGGCCAAAGCGACGGCCGCCAGCGCGCAACGGCGTCGATCTCGTCGGCCCAGCGACGGTACTCCTCGGCAACCTGCGTCTCGAGCGCGAGCCACGCGACCTCGAGACGGCGCGCGGCGGTGCGGAGCGCCTCCTGCCACTCCGCGTGCGCCGCCTTGTCGAGAACGCTGGCCTCGCGCACGTGCGTGGCGACCGCATCGAGCGCATCGAGCGCGGCCACGAGCGGTTCGCCGCCGGCGGCCAACCGGGCGGCGATCGCCCGCTTCTCGGGGCCCGTGAGGCGGCGGCGGCGGCGCAATCGTCGCGGCATGCGAACGCGGCGCGCGGCCCGCTCGATCTCTCCGCCGAGCGCGGTGGTCACGCGCTCGCCCGCCCGGCGCACCGCGGCTTCCCACGCGGTGAGCCAGGCGCGCCGGCTCACCGCGTCGAGCACGCGGTCGCGATCCTCGCGCGCGGCGGCGGCCCGGGCTTCGCCGCCCAGCTCTATCACGCGCGTCGCGAGCTCTTCGCGAATGTCGTCGAGCGGTACCCACGGCTCCTCCAGGCGCCGGGGCACGAGGACCCGGCCGAGCGAGGGCGCGAGCTCGGGAACGCGCAGCGGCATGGGGATCTTCACCGACGCGCTCATCGCGCGAGGAGGGCGGCCCGACCCGTACGGGCCTCGTACTGGGCCACGAAATACGGCAGCGACTCGGGAAGAAAGCGGTCCCGGGCGACGCCCGTCGCCGCGATCGCGCGCTCGATCTCGGACGGCTCACCTTCGACCTCGAGCAACACATCCATCGCCGGATACCACTCGAGGCGTAGCACGGCCTGGCCGAGCCGATATACCTCCACGCGACGGTCGATGCGCACCGACACCGCATACCCCAGCTGCTCGAGGATGGTCACCACGGAGTCGGGGGACGCAACGCGTGCCTCCGCTTCGGCGCGGTGGCGGTATCTCCCACGCTGGGAGGGTGGGCCCTTCCACCCGAGCACGCCATCGGCCGGACTGCCGTCGGCCGGTCGAAACTCTCGCAGCCGCAGCACCTGATCGCGCTTCGTGAGCGTACGGCCCCGATCGAACCGTCGGTCGATCATGTCGCCCCGAAAGGCGAGCGTCGCGCCCGCGCGCGCCAGCGCGGCGCGCAGCCCATCGGGATCGTCGATCCGCGCCTTGACTTCGAGCTCGTCCGCCGGCGAGGCCGAGACCTGGCTCACGCGAAGATGGCGTCGAGCACGGCGGCGGTGTCGACCAGGGTCTCGAATACATACGTCGCCCCGGTCGCGCGGAGGGCGGCGACGTCGTAGGAGCCCGTGGCGACCGCGACGCTGCGAGCACCGATCGGCCCGCCGCAGGCCACATCGTCCGGGGTGTCGCCCACGATGATCACGTCCGATCCCGTGAAGGTCGCGCCCGTGAGAGCCGCCGCGCGGCCGGCCGCCACGGCGGGGAGCTCGGCGCGCCGGGCGGAGTCCGAGCCGTACGCCCCGACGCGAAAGCGTGCCGGGTCCAGTCCGGCCGATCGGAGCTTCAGGACGGCTCCCGGCGCGACGTTGCCCGTGAGCAAGCCGACGAGCGCCCGGCCCTGGGTCTCGTGCGGCTCGAGCGCCGCGAGCAGTTCGGCGATCCCCACCATCAGCCGCGTCGCTTGGGTCGGCCGCTCGAGCTCGGTGCGGAGATGCTCGACGTATCGTCGGCAGACCGACTGGATCACGGTGGCGTGCTCCGCTCCCGAATGCCCCGCGAGCGACAGGAGATCCCGCACGATCTGCGGATCGGTCTTCCCGTCGAACCGGTAGGTTTCGATGGGCCCGGCGGTACCGGCCTCGTCGACGAGCGCGCGCTGGATCGCCCGGCGCCCGGCGCCGTCGGTCCACAGGAGCGTCCCATCGATGTCGAACAGAACGAGCTTCATGCCGCAAAACATAATCGACCAATGGCTCGACGAGGTGGCGGGCTGACCGGTGTGGTAGGGGCGCAGCATGCTGCGCCCCTACACAGATCGACCGAGGGTAATCGACCTATCGTCGGACGTTCAGGCGCCGCACCGCTACCAACATGTCCTTCAGCCGCCTCGTGCCGGGCGTCTCGCCGAGCAGGTCGTCCGATCCGACGCCGCCGCGTGCCAGCGCGGAGTGCACGATCCGACCCGCCCCCGCCCAGAGGGCGACGTGGGAAACCCGGTGCCCGTCCGCGAAGCACAACACATCGCCCGCCTCGTAGCCCGAGCCCGTGGCGTCGATCTTCACCTCCCGGCCCACGAGCGACTGCAGGTCCGAGTCTCGCGGGAGCGCGATTCCCCGGGCCGCGTAGGTTCCCTGGACCAGGCCGGAGCAATCGATGCCCCACTCGGTGCGCCCGGCCCACAGATAGGGCGCGCCCGAGAACCAGCGCAGCGCCCACTCCGGCGGTGCGAGGAGCCGCGCCTCCGCTCGGAGCTCCGATTCCGGCCGGACGACGCCGGCGCTCACACTCCCCGCCCGTCCGTCCGCGGTCTCGACCTGCCCGTTGCGGCGCAGCGCGACGCGCGCCCCCACGGCGAGCCGGAGACGCTGATCCTCGAACTTGACCTCGGCCCCGAGCGAGCGTCCGATGGCTCGCGTGGTCCAGTCCTCCGCCCATTCACTCGAACCCGCGGCGAGATACCCGGCGTGGGTCCAGGCGTGGTAGCCGTCGCCCGCGCGTACGCGCAGCCACACCCCTCCCTCCTCGCGCCGCTCGAGTAGGGCGAGCCGCTCGCCGTGCAATGTCTCGCTCACCCGGTCGGCCGTGATTCGCGCCTCGCGCAGGAGCGGCGCTACCGCAGCCGTGACCACCGCCGCCGGCTCGTCACGGACGGAGGCGTCAGGGAGCAGCCGAATGTCCGCCGCGCGGCCGGCGTCGGCCGCGATGCGTCGCAGCGCAGCCAAGGCCTCGCGGCTGGTGGTGCACCCGGCCAGGCGCTGCGGCTCGACCGACACCTCGAGCACGCCGAGCCGCGGATCGGGTACCCACTTGCGCGCGACATCCGCGACATCGCGCTCGAGACGCTCGGTCATGATGGGGTCACGTTCCCGATGGTCGCGGCTCAAGCCGCGGCTCGGCACGTACCGCTAAAGCGGCAGCGCCCGTGTACGGGCAAACGCCGAGCCGCGAGTTCACTCGCGCACGCCGCGCGCACGATCGCCCAATCCCGGAATATCCCCTATGCCCCGCGCGAGGCGCACGGCACGCTCCACCGCCATTGGCACCGCGAGGGCCGCGAGGGCCTCGGTTTGCAGGGGAGTCGCGGGCGCCGCGGTGGCGGTGCTCACCGCGAACACGACATCGCCGTCGAACAGCGTGCCGTACGGAACGATGCGCCGGGCCAGCGCGTCGCCCGCCGCGTGGGCCAGGGCTTCGAGGGCGATGCGGTCGAGCGTCGCGTTGGTCGCGACCACGGCGAGCGTCGTATTGCGCGCCTTCCCTACCGCGCCGAACGGGGCGCCCCCCCGGGCGAAATGCGTCAGCGCGTCGGCGAATGTGCCGTCCGCCGCGCGCGCCCCCGCGAGGACCGCCCCCGCGCCGTCGAGGATGTTGCCGACCGCATTCAGCACCACCAGCGCGCCGACGACGATGTCGCCGCCGCTCGCGGCCCAGCTTCCGACGCCGCCCTTCATGGCGGCGCGCGGCCCGAGCGCCTTCCCGACGGTGGCTCCCGTGCCCGCGCCGACCGACCCTTCGACCACGTCGGCCGAGGCGGCCGTGCAGGCGCGGTAGGCGTCGTCCGCCGTCGGCCAGCGGTCCGCCTTGCCCCCGGGTGCCAGGTCGAAGTCGAAAATCACCGCGGTCGGCACGATCGGCACGATGCCGGCGGACCCCACCGGCAGGCCGCGCCCGCGCTCTTTGAGCCAGCGCATCACGCCATCCGCGGCGCCGAGCCCATAGGCGGAGCCGCCGGTGAGCAGAACGGCGTCGATGCGGTCGACCACGTGGCGGGGGTTCAGCGCGTCGAGCTCGCGGGTTCCGGTGGCACGTCCACGGACCGCGCAGGCGGCGCGCATCCCACTTTCCGGTCCGAGTACCACGCTGCAACCCGTGGCCCGCTCGAGGTCCGTCCAATGCCCTACCGAAATGCCTCGGACGGCGGTGAGACTGGCGGGAGCGGAGGACGCCATGGGAGCGCGAAGAATAGCTCGGCTTGCTCGGGTTGTGGAGGGCACATACGTTAGCGCCATGCCCAACCCCGACCCGCAGAGCCCCCCGACCACCGTGCTCGTGGTCGACGACGAAGACGGCATCCGCCAGGCACTCGATCGGTTTCTCACGCGGCTCGGCTACCGGGTGCTGCAGGCCGCGAGCGGTGCCGAGGCGCTCGATCGCCAGGCCGCGGAGCAGCCGCAGGTGATGCTCTCCGACATCCGCATGCCGAACATGAGCGGCGTGGAGCTCGTCCCCAAGGCGCTCGCGGCCGATTCGGACCTCGCCATCATCATGCTCACGGCGATTGACGAGCCCCGCACGGCCATCGAGTGCCTCAAGCTCGGCGCGTACGACTACCTCATTAAACCGGTCGACCTGGACGAGCTGGAGATGTCGCTCCAGAGCGGGCTGCGGCAGCGGCAGCTCGAGATCGACCGCCGCGAGCTGGAGCAGTGGCTCGCGCGCGAGGTCGCCGTGCGCACGCGCGATCTGGAGGAGCGGACGACCGTGGTCGAGGACGTCGCGCTCACGGCGTTGGCGGCCGCGGGGGACTGGCCGGGGGCGAACGACGCGATCGAGAAACTAGCGAAGGAGCTGGGCACCTCGCCCGACGACGTGACGCGCGAGGTCCGGAAGCGGCAGTCGAAGAGTTAGGCTTTCTGGGACGCTTTGGCTTTCTCTTCACACGCTTTGCAGCGTGTGACACCGCGGAATGAGCAGATCAGGCATATGAAGGTGCCGCAGTCGGCGCAGGGATAGCCTTCGGAGGCACGCTCTTCATTGCCGCAGGAGCGACACACCATCGCGTCGTGCTCCAT
>WNGQ01012718.1_pt1 | contig 11964 bp, 9 predicted proteins | sample 5407661 | NCBI WGS metagenome assembly WNGQ01 (sample SAMN13153382, study PRJNA577476) | soil metagenome | isolation source: 60 cm soil or saprolite under Garry oak tree replicate 2 | place: USA:California | collected 2016-06-15
TCGCCCCCATTATCCGGCCAGGGCGAGCGCGAGGCATCGTGTGGGTGCAGGATACCCGCAAGGGGTATCCCTACACCCACACGATCCCAACTCGTAGCAGCACGCCAGAGCAAGAGACGGGCTGCATCGAGCTTCATTGCCATCTCCGACACCATAAAAGCAATGCCTTGATAGGAAGCAATTGGGCGTCCAAAAGCAATACGCTCTTTCGCATAATCCATTGCGTACTCAAATGCAGCCCGAGCCATGCCACAGGCAACACCTGCACGCAAGATGTTGTACAACGTTGCTGCACTGATCACGCCTTTATTAGCTGGCTCACCCAACATACAGGCCTCCGGAATCGCCACGTCGGTAAGGCTATATGAAACGCTCGGTGCAGCAATCAGCCCTAATTTCTGAACGTCCGCGCTGATCTGCAATCCCTCCACTTTCGCCGGAAGCATGAACGCACACAAGCCCTCGGCTTCTACCGTATTCTCCAGACGCAACAGTACTACACGCGTACCTGACTCCCACCCGTGAATCACATCGCGCTTCGTGCCATTAAGAATGAAATGCTCGCCATCCTTGCGTGTGGTCATAGCTACATCCGCTAATGCGTACCCCCCGGTACGCTCGGCAAAAGCCAGGCTTCCTCGCTGCTCGTACCCATTTCGTGGATCACAGAATGGAGTAATATGCTCCTGCTGTTGGCGCGCATCCCCCGCCAGCAATACAGTCACCGGACCCATCAACGAACCAATAATGTTCATTGCGAGTGCGCCATCTCCAAAACCCAATTCTTCAGCGATCAGCGTATAGGTCATGGCTTCGATTGTGCCTGACCCACCAAACTCCTCCGGAAAGGGCGTGGTCAGGCCAGTTTGTGAGAGTGTTTGCATCAATTCCGGTGAAATATCGCCCTTTTGCTCTGCTTCCCTTCCTTGCGAGCGCAGTTGCTCGACAGCAAGACTTCGCGCGAGGTTGCGTATCTCTTCCTGCTCCTCAGTTGGGGCAAAGTTGAGCATAGACTAGATCCTTTCGATAATCATAGCGTTAGCCATACCGCCGCCTTCACAAATAGTCTGGAGACCGTAACGTCCGCCGGTGCGCTCTAGTTCGTGCAGCAAAACGGTTGTCAGACGTGCCCCGGAAGCACCCAGAGGATGACCGATAGCAACTGCTCCACCATTGACATTGACTCGCTCCATATCTGCCCCGGTCTCACGCTGCCAGGCGAGGGGAACGCTGGCGAATGCTTCATTAATCTCAACCAGGTCAATCTGGTCCAGCGTAAGTCCGGCCCTTTCCAGCACTTTGTACGTCGCGGGAATAGGCGCAGTTAGCATTAAAATGGGGTTATCACCTGCCAGTGAGAATGCAACAAAACGGGCACGTGGCCTTATCCCCAGTCGTTCGGCGGTTGCGCGTTCCATGATAAGCACGGCCGCAGCTCCATCGCTGATCTGAGAGGAGTTGCCTGCTGTGATCAGTCCATCCTGCTTAAAAGCGGGTTTGAGGCTTGCCAGTTTTTCCAGGCTGGTATCGGTGCGGATACCCTCGTCCTGGTCAAAAATACTCGTTGTGCCATCTTCATTCTTGACTTCAACCGGTACAATCTGGCTGCGGAAGCGCCCTTCAGCCGTGGCCCGTGCCGCACGGCGGTGGCTCTCCAGGCTGAACTCATCCAGTTCGGCCCTGCTCAATTCCCATTTCCGGGCCACAAGATCGGCGCTAATACCCTGGTGTACCAATCCGTTATCATAGCGGTGCAGCATGCGGCTGCCAAAGGGCGCTCCCGGGCCTTGCTGGTAGGATGATCCCAATGGAACCCTCGTCATCGCCTCAACTCCGCCAGCGATCACAACGTCATACGCTCCACTTAGCACACCCTGCGCGGCGAAGTGAATAGCCTGCTGGCTCGACCCACACTGTCGATCAACAGTGGTGCCCGGCACCGTCTCCGGAAAGCCTGCCGCTAAAGCAGCATTTCGCCCAACATTCAGACTTTGCTCTCCAACCTGGCTGACACATCCTACAATGACATCCTCAATCAGGCCTGTATCAACGCCAGTCCGCTGAACCAACGTTGAAAGCACTTCTGCCATCAAGTCTACCGGGTGCCAATCCTTTAAACGTCCATTCCTGCGTCCAACTGCAGTTCGGACTGCTGCAACAATAACCGCTTCGCGCTGTGCCATGATTGAAAAGCTCCTTGTGTATCTTGTGCCTGTTTCGCAATTTCTCGTGGTGGTAATAAGAGGACGTTATTTCTTTGTAAGTGTTATTGTACGTGAACAACATATACCTGCGCAAGGGAGAGAGAAAAGGAGTGATTAATCTTGTAAAATTACAGGAAATTGTGCTCGCGATGGTTTATCAGGGGCCTAAACATAGCTGCGCTTGTGTTTATTCTCAAGTAAAAATGCCATGAGTGGTCACTTTTTTGACACGAAGACAGATCCCACATAGGGGACATTTCGATGGCAAGGAATCACGACCGATTGGGTCAACTCGTCAGCAACTATCGCTTGCTGCTATTTCAGCCTCAATTTACAAGAGCTTTTCTTGCCGCTGATGATGAGCGCGATAATCTTTCAGCTTAGGCTCTACTAGCTCTCGAAATGCCTTCCGAACTGATTGAAGTTTCCATAAGACATCGTTCTTCTTCCTCTCTTGTATTTCATATAAACGAACAGTTACCTGTTTCACAACGTCTTGGGGATCTCCTACCGCCTCACTGAGTAGTTCTGTCATAGCTTTGGTTGTTTTCAAGTTACTATCACGGCTCGTCATACTATTACATAGATGACATACTGTGATTGTATTTGCTTCATCAATCTGCTTCACAACCTGCACAAGCTCTTCAGATGAAAATCCTGAAAAGCGCCGAGCTACAGCGGTTTTCAGTTCCTTAAGATAGCCATCTTTGGCCTGTCCGACTAAATGCTCGACTGTAAGTTGCCGCCATAAATCGAAGTATGCATCTGTGTTCGGCTCCAAATTGGCTCCACAACCACAGAATTGACATATCCCTCCAGAGCGCTCATGCACCATCTGGGCATATCCAAACAAAGATTGGCAGTTTTTGTAGTCATATATTGATTTGCTCATAGATGTTCTCTTCCTTAGTAGTATGGATCTTCGTGCTTCAACGAGCCTATTTGATCCTCATATTTGCGTCTTTTATCTGACTTGGGAATCTTAATGCGTCTCTCCATCAGGATTGGTGATATACAACACCGTTCCCGTTTCACCCGTACTGTAATACGTCGTTCCCACAACGATAATGGTGTTGGAGTGTGGCACACGGTCCATTCCATATAGTGCGTTAACTGTTCCCGAGCCAGGTCTTTTGACGACGTTCCAATGCGCGCCATCCCAATGCTCGATGAGTGAGCCGTTGTTATCGGTTTCGTATCCCACAGCCCAGACATCATTTGCGGAGAGAGCTGCAACATCCGAGAAGGAAATATAATAATTACCGAGGCCAGGACTCTCGACAATGCTCCACTGCTTGCCATTCCAGTGCATGGTAAATGGGTCCTCTACGTTCTGCCCTTGTGCACTGTCCGAGAAGGAGCCGACAGCCCAGATATCATGCCCTGAAACAACTGTTACACTCCTGAGCTCACTTCCTGGCTTACTTGGATTCGGACTGGGGACAACGCTCCACTGCGCGCCATCCCAGTGCAAGATCAGCGTCTGAGCCGGACCATTATAGAAAGAACCGACGGCCCAGACGTTGTTTGCTGAGATGGCCTCAACCTTTAAGAGCCTGCTTCCACTCCCAGGATGCGGGCTGGGGAACATAGTCCACTTGGTCCCATTCCAGTGCTCGATGAGCGTCCGGTCTCCAAAGGAGCCACCGGGTGAGTAGTCTCCAACAGCCCAGGCATCATCAGCCGAAATGGCAGTGATCGAGACCAGGGTATAGCGCTCATTGATCTTGTTTCCGTTCGGGGGACTGGGAACGACACTCCATCGCGAGCCGTTCCAATGCTGGATCAGGGATTGGAACGACCCTTCGACACTTCCTACCGCCCAGACATCGTTCGGCGAGGCGGCAGCGATGGCGCGCAGAGAAACAGTCTGCGTCTCAGAAGCAGGGTCCGGGTAGATGACCCACTGGGAGCCATTCCAGTGCTTAAACAGCGCCTGGGGTCGGGGTGGTCGCCGGATGGGGTTGTCTCCTATCACCCAGATGTCATTCGCCGAGAGAGCTGCCACCCCGTTCAGGCTATAATCTTGTCTGGAGGAACTGGTGGTCGAGGTCGGCTTGTCGATGAAAACCAGGGATGGAAGATGAGCAAATCAGTGACAATGAGAGCACCAATTACAAGAACCGCAGCGATGAACGTGACCAACCGGGAGAGCCGATGCTGGCGACGTCCTCCTCTGAGCTGAGGTGCTTGGAATTGCACCATGTTCATGACATCCTGACCGGCAACACGTTCAGAGGCTGTGATCTCCAGGAGTCCTCGCACCTCTGCCAGCATACGTGCCTGCCGGTCTGGGGCGACGAAAGCGGGTTTGCGGGAGACTTGCTGGAGCATCGTCGTTAGCTCCTGGTACTGAGGCTCGTGTTCTTCTGGCAGCGTATCATCGAATGAGTTCATCGTAACATCCCCCCTTCTAGCCGATCGTAGATGAGACGTAGTTGACACAGTGTACGTACCATCAATTTGCGAACTGTTCCCTCTGGTTTCTCGAGCATCGTTGCGATTTCGTAGAAACGCAGCCCATCACAATAGCGTAACCTGAGTAACTCTTGTTGTGGAGAGGGCAGATGAGCAATCGCTTGATACAAATGTGTAAACTTCTCTTGCTGTTCGGCGTGTTGCTCTGGAGTTAGCGCACCATCTATTGTTTCCATCGCCTGCTCTATTGGCAGCAAGGTAAGCAGAGTAACATGTCGGTACCGATCGACCACTTTATTACGGGCTACTCTACGTAACCAGGCTAGTTGGCCCTGAACAGGCAAGCTGGAGAGCAACTCGTTACCGAGTGCGGCCAGAAATACCTCTAGGAGCAAATCTTGAGCATCTTGTTCGTGCTGCACCTGGCTCAAGAGATAGGTAAAAATAGTGGCACCGAACCGATCATAGAGTAAGGCATCAAATCTCCCTTGAGCTGTTTCCGCAGGTTGTTGCTGCATATGCTCACCTTCTTCCGCAAATGTTCTCTCATATTAGAAGTCGTATGAGCGCGTATTTTGCGGCATGATGCTACTGTATAGATGACGTCTATGACATCGCTTTCATCTGTCTACAACGCTTCCTCTAGTACCTCTGGCTTGTAACTGAGTCATAGTGTATAGATGTTCTTGATTCTTCGGCGGTTCCCAGCATCGGCATTAGTATGCCATCAAGGGATGACTGCACTCTCTGATTAGCTTAGAAAAATGCCCTCTTATGGCACATTAATAATGCACCTTTACATGCAGAAACCAAGCAAATCCCGAAAGCGAATTGAAATATTCACTTGAGTATTTTGCTGTATGGATTGCTGTCAGAAATGATTCAGTGACCGATGAAATGAGCCATGAAGAGACGTGAGAAGCCGCTTGAAGAGAAATGGATACTGCTGACACCGCATATTGTACGTGAACAATAATAAGAGCGCAAGGGAAGATGTGGAGCCTTTGTAGCTACTTGCTATACAATACTCAATAGTTTATACTCATCCGAAAGTACAGGATACTCTACACGCCAAACATTTAGAATATATAGAAATGCAAAGTACACCCATTTATATCTAACTTTTCTTTTGCGGAGTTGAATGTGGTAACAATCTATCTTTCCTCAACATACACTGACCTGAAAGGATGTCGGGAGGCTGTCTACCGCGTACTGCCGCCCATAATTGATAGCAATAGCCCAATGAATCACTCGGGTACAGAGTGCGAGTGAACTCACGCATGAGTTTGGGATCAGAACGCAGGCTCGCGCCAAAAGGAGACGCTGCCTTTTGACAACGATAATGCGAATATAAGTTTACAGTGATCTTTTTACTTGTGTGCCTATGTCATGCACCTCTTAGATCATCCTTTTGATACAAATCGATTGTTGTGTATATCATACCTCATCCCTCACGTGGGTTTTCGACAGTGGCATCCAATCTTGGATGTGTATAATTGTCGTCCAGATACGCCCACGCTATTAACCCTCTTGGATAAGAGTGGCCTATCCAATCAATCCCATTATCATGAAGCCCATCGCCAAAATTGGGACCAAAGTTCCAGTTATACTGGTATGCTCGAGTCGCCACGTCAAGATGAAAACAGTCATGACACCCATACAACACAAACACCATACCCGCAACTATTGCCGAGAGCATCGCCTTGCTGAACCACTCATATCTCTGACAGCTACCGTAAGGACATTTCCCTCCTGTATTCCTCAGCGATTCCGTAGCCACCATCGCTGGCGAAGTCAACGTGTCTGCTGCCAGGTCCGTTGGATATTGCTGCGCCAGGTCGTGAAGCAAAGTGAGATTGATGTCTGTAATATGGCCTATGAGGGCCAGGTAGAACAAGCCATCGTCAAGCACGATCGATCTGCTTCCACAGTTATTGAACGCACTGTTGTCCTGGCCTAGAGGAATAAACCCATGGGCGTTGTACTCAGCAATCATTGCATACTCGATCCTGTTCGCTGCAGCAGTCCACTTTGCAGCGTTGTTGTCACTGACCAGTCCATCGAGGTACGACATCGCATGGTACGCAGCAGCTTCTTTGAGACCCTGGTAGTACTGGTTCCCGGCTCGTGCAGAATCTCCAGGACTATTGTGTAAGCAATCATGCTGATCGTCGTAGGTGTCGCTGGTATCTTGCCCGTGATAGGCAATCCCCGTTGCAGGATCCCCTACGGTCACATTGTGCTGCATCGCCGCGTCGAGGGTCGCTATATGCGAAGGCGTTATGAAATCGTGCGAGCCCTTACCTAACACGGAGACAAAGTATGCGGTCAGTAACACTGCATCGCTGTTCTCCTCTGTCCCGAAGATTCCTGGTTGGGGTTCCCATACACAACCGACTTTCGCGGTAATGGTCGGTGTTCCAAAACCAGCTTCCAGACAATTTCCGGAGCTATCCAAGTCACTTCCGTTGTCGTGCCGGAAGTAGGTTCCGTATTGATCGATCGATGCGTTGTCGATGAGCGTCTGCATCTCTGACCGGAAAAACCAGGGAACGCGCGCGATTTCGAAATAACCGTATTCGTGCATCACATCGAGTGTAGATAAGAAGCCGTATGTCCCCTCATAGACAGCCGCATCATAACCACTCCCAGCACAGCTCTTTCTGGCTACTAGCCAGGTATCTCCTTCCCAACTTCTCAGCGTCTCCCCCAGGAGCCAGCGTTGTGCGACCGTCAGGTCTGGATTGTCGATCGAGGCGTCCTCCATCATCTGAACGCCCTGGAGCAAGTTATCTCCTGTCATCATATTGTCAATCGCAAAATCCGCAACAGCAGAAGGAGATGAGAACTCTGTTGTATAGTAGAGCGGCTCTCCCTGACAACCAACAGGTAAACGCGTGTTGTGGAACAGATCTACTGATGCGTTCCAACCACCGATCACCAGGTAATTTGTCTGCTTCTGCCCTCCGAGTATAGAATAGCTCCACTGTAATCCTTCGCGATCTTTCCTTGACATACTACATTGCCACGGCTCAAACAGGCCTGCCATGAAGAGTGAGCCACCTTTCATATCCGAAGACGTTCGATACTGGACATAGGTGACGTGCGTGCCCTGAGATGATACGTGTGATGAACAGAGTGAGAGTGCACGATTGCTCCCGAACACGAACGTCCCCGTTCTTGTCACACGTGCATCATTGGTGAGGGTGACTCCGATCAAGAGGACCGGCAGCGTCGCATCTTTGACGTGTTCTAAACAGTCGCTATTGCTTGTGATGTGAGTACAGCCCGGAGTGCTTCTGAATGTGTTGATAATGTCGACAGTGAGGTGCAGTGCTTGTTGGTGGAGACTATCGCCTTGCCAGCGGGTCGTGTCGATTCCTGCGGTCCACTTTTCGTTAAGCACATAGGCATCGCCTTCAGCCGTATTGAGGTCACCCCAATGGAACATGTCTGTTGCGTTGGTCCCAGACGAGGTCACACCGACGACATATTTCCCACTGTTGTCATGAAACACGCCATCGGTCCCACTGAAGACATCATGCCCTTGTATGTCAGGTGAGAAGTCGAACCGCGACCCAAATGTCGAGTTCGTATTGCGAAAGTTCCTGTTCGACGCATAGGTCTGTGGTTGGATCCGCCGATCAAGTTGCATCTCCGGTACAGTCACATGAGGTTCATATGTCTTGGATATCGTTGTCTGTGTTTGAGTTGTTCCTGAGCTACATCCAGGTAACAGGAAGGAGACCACTAGCAAAAAAGAAGTGCCTACGCTCCTAAACCATAAGGCAAACTGCGAGTGTTGTCGCATAGAAAACACCACTGTCCTTCTTGCCGTGACAAGTGGCAGCGACGTATACTACGATAAGGTGGCAGGCTACCTGTCACTAACGAACGGCGGCTACTCTGCCTGGTGTGGCAACTATGTCAGAGTATCCGTCTGGACTGGAGAGGCTGCACTTGTTTGCGAGACGGGGCAGCCTCTCTTCAAAAGAACCTTTCCTGATCACACGACCGTTAAAGGTGAAATCTGGTTGATGTTCGGAATATGCCAGTACTCTGCCCCAGTGATCGATGCCTGCAAAATACGTTCACTTAGGATCATGTACCAGGGAGATGAAACGCGTACAGGTTGCCGTTAAGGGAACCGTAATAAACCACACCATCAGCCACCACTGGCGAGGTGTCAATAGTGCTTCCGTCCTGATAGGCCCACTTTATTGTTCCTGAGGTGGCATTAAGTGCATAGAGCGTGCCATGACGAGAGCCGAAATAGATCAGACCTCCCGCCAACATTGGATCAGAGGACATGTCACCATTAATCGGGATAACCCACTTCTTCTTTCCGCTGGCGGCATCAAGCGCATAGACGTTACCGTCACGAGAGCCAACATAAACCACACCACCAGACACCGCTGGCGAGGAGCTGATATAGCCGCCTGTCTGAAAGACCCACTTCTTTGCCCCACTGGCGGTATCGAGCGCATACACATTGCCATCGCCAGAGCCAACATAGACCACACCATCAGACACTGCTAGCGAGGTGTAGACGCTGTTTCCTGTCGGGTAGATCCACTTCTTCTTTCCGCTGGCGGCATCAAGCGCATAGACGTTGCCGTCGTCAGAGCCAACATAAACCACACCACCAGACACCGCTGGCGAGGAGTAAATAGAGCCTCTTGTCCAGTACGTCCACTTCTTCGCCCCTGTAGCAGCATCGAGCGCGTACAGAGTATTGTCATCTGAGCCGACAAAGACCATGCGACCAACCACTGTTGGCGAGGAATCAATAGAGCCATTTGTCCGATAGGCCCACTTCTTCGCCCCGGTGGCGGCATCCAGCGCGTATAGGGTATGATCGTCATAGGAGCCGATGTAGACTATGCCATCAGCAACCGCCGCCGAGGAGGAGACCTGACTTCCTGTCCGATAAGCCCACTTCTTCGCCCCAGTTACGGCATCCAGCGCGTCCACGTAGCCGCACACACAGCCAATGTAGACCATACCATGTGCCACCGTTGGCGAGGAGAGGACGGAGCTTCCCATATCATAAGCCCACTTCTTCGTTAGACCCCCGACTGTCGTCGGATTGAGAATCCGCTCATACGGATTGGCACGGGTCTGCTGAGCATCAAAGCCAAACATGATGCCGTTGATCGCTACAAAACTGTCATATGAATTGGCAGTATCCGCTGCTGTTGGTATTGCCTGAGCAGTCGATGTAGCATAGGTTTGTGTTGCATTCGCTGGATGATAAGCAGTCGAAGGAAGCCGATGGCGAAAGAGCAGCAGAGAAGCACCAAGAAACGCTGCAACAACCAGGACGGCAGCGAGTGTTTGGGCCAAAGCACCAATGCCGCGCATGCGTGTTGAAGATTTCATTGGGATTACTGAGGGTTGATACGTTCCCGGCCTCGATAATGGGATTTCTTCCTGGTGTATGTTCTCATCATCGTAATGCAGTACTGATCCTTTGCCATCTGATGTGAAGCGTTTCCGAAAACGAGCAATGGCTAGTGCTGCATCTGCTCCGGATGGAGGATCTAATCTTGAGAGGAGATCAAACACCTGTTGGCAATTTCTATTCAAGGCACGATCTTCAGCAGAGCATCGGGCACATGCTGTGACATGGGCTGTCACTTCATCGGCCTCTCGAAGAGGCAATGCACCGTCACGCCATATAATCAATGTGCCTGCATCCAGACATGCATTATTCCGCCTTGTATGTTGCTGTTCGTACATTGAACCTTCTCCGAAATGTCTGAACGGCTCGTGCCAGGAGAGAGCCGATTGATGTTGTGGGAATACCTGTTACCTCTGCTATTTCCTCATAGCTGAACCCTACGCTCTGCAGCATCAAGCAGACTTGTTGTCGTTTAGGCAGTTCAACCAGGGCATCTCGCACCAGTGCCATTTGCTCATCGTCGAACAGGTCCTGCTCAGAATTGCGCTCCGTTTGCTGATGTTCAATCATGATACCTACTCCGAAATGCCTCTACGGCGCGTGCCAGTACTGTGCCGATTGATGTGATGGGGATACCTGTCGCCTCGGCTATCTCCCCATAGCTGAACCCTATACTTCGCAACACCAGGCAGACTTGTTGCCGTTCGGGCAATTGAGTCAGGATACTTCGCACCAATGCTGTTTGCTCATGGGCAAGCACGTACTGCTCAGGATTCTGATCTTCTGCGACATCCAGGACACTCTCTTGAATGACGGTATCTGTATCGATGGACTTCACTTGACTAAAGTGGCTTTTGCATTTTCGTAACGCATTCAAGCCAAGATTAATAGCGACACGACAGAGCCAGGCGCGTTGCTGTGCTTCATTCGCTGCATGCGGTGGGAGATGGTAGAAGCGCAGGAAAACCTCTTGCGCGATATCCTCTGCATCATCAGGTTGCCCAACATAACGATAAGCAAGCCGGTAGACCAGAGGATAATAGCGCGTGAAGATATTTTCAAATAACTCGGCTTCTGCTGAAGTCACGAGTGGTCCTTCACTACCTTCGAATGACATACATTTTTTGCGCTCCATCAAGGTTGGGTGACAGTAATGTGCCAGCACCCATCTCTTTCATCTACTCACCTATCTCTAAGACACAACTGGACCCGATTTTATGACAGAATCTCTACCAAAATGAAGGCGGACCCCGTGAATAAGATATTTACGTTTAGAATCGTTCAATTGAACGCCGAGAATACAGCTTGCATCTCATTTTCTCTTATCACATATTCTTGAGAGCAGGTACAAGATATGGAGATAAAACGTCATCTCATTGAGGGGCCTCTGAACCTCCTGATAGGTACGGTTTGCTCGCGTTCGGTTGTGCCATCATCAAGGGCATACACACTTACCATCTGCTCGCGTAAAGTTGCAACCTTGCCCATCATCACCTGTTCCATGGTACTCTGCCTTGGCCTGGTTATCCATTGCATCATCGATGACAGGAAGAGTTCTTTCAAGTAAGCAAACGAGAAATCTGCAGTCAGCTCACTTATCTTGCTGATTCCTTCGGGAGAGAGTTGCAATGCTGGTTTTAATGATGTATTCCACAGAGCAAGGTAGCTAGAGCGCTCTGGGACATCTGGGAGCTCAAAGTGATACTTCCGATCAAAGCGACTGGGACGCTCAAGGATTGACGGATCCAACCGTTCAGGGTGATTGGTCGTAGCAAGGGTCACAATACCAATGTTAGCAGCAAAGCCATCTAACTCATTGAGAAAGGCCGAGCGGTTCTGTGGGTGTAACTGTGAGTCCAGGTCTTCTATCACCAGGATACAGGGAGAGGTTCTGCGTGCACGGTCAAAGACCTGCTGGACACCGTTCAAAGATTTGAT
>WNGQ01005858.1_pt1 | contig 11957 bp, 13 predicted proteins | sample 5407661 | NCBI WGS metagenome assembly WNGQ01 (sample SAMN13153382, study PRJNA577476) | soil metagenome | isolation source: 60 cm soil or saprolite under Garry oak tree replicate 2 | place: USA:California | collected 2016-06-15
AGCCGCCCCTAGCCCCGTACCGATCAGCGCACCCTTCCCGGCCCCATAGCCGGTCCCGGCGCCAATCGCCGCCCCGGCGCCCGCTCCGACCGCCGCTCCCCCTACGGTCCGACAACCGGCAGCCGCCATGACGAGGAGCAGCATGCCGGAGATCGCTCCGATTCTCGCCTTCCTCACGTCCATCATGACCTCCCGAGGCAACGGCCTCAGGAAGTGAGAGGCCTAGCGACCGGCCGGCGGACGGAGGATGACGATGGTCGGCGCCCCGAGGTACCGCTGGGCCACGCGCATCAGGTCGGCCGCCGTGACGGCCTGGACGGCGGCGCGATAGCGCTCGGGAAAGTCGTCGCCCACGCCTTCGATCTCGTAGAACGCGAGGTACCAGGCCTGGCGGGCATTGGTGCGCCGGTCCATAGAATAGTTGCCGAGGAGGAAGCCCTGGGCGCGCCGAAGCTCGTCGGCGCTCACCGGCTGCGTCCGCACGCGCTCGATCTCCCGCCGCAGCGCGGGCTCGGCGCGCGCGACATTCTGGGGTGCCGTGCCGAGGTAGAGCACCAGGAGGCCGGGCTCGCGCACCGGCTCGTAGAAGGCGTTGGCCGTGTAGGCGAGCGCCTCCTTGTCGCGCAGCTCGGAGAAGAGCCGCCCGGCCATTCCGCCGCCCAGCACGGTGGCCAGCACCTTGACCGCAGCGTGATCGGCGTCGGCGAGCGCGGGCGCGAGACCACCGGCCGCGATCTGTGCTTGTTGCGCCGGTTGCTCGATCACGAGACGTCGGGCGCCGGAAGCGGGCGTCCCGTTGCGGGGCTCGGCCAGCTCGCCGCCGCGCGGGAGGCCCCCGAAGAGCTTCCGCGCCTCGGCGACGACGTCCGCGCTGCGGACCTGGCCGCTGACGGCGAGCACGATGCGCTCGGGCCGGTAGAACTGACGGTACCAGGCGACGATCGCGGCGTGGTCGATGCGCTTCAGCGACTCCGGCGTGCCCAGCGTGGGCAGGCCGTACGGGTGGAATCCGTAGGCCGCGGCGTACAGCTCGTCGAAGGTGCGCGCCACCGGGTTGTCGCGCTGACGCTGGATGCGTGAGAGCAGCCAGTCGCGCTCACCGTCGACGTCGGCCGGTTCGAGCTTGGGCGTGAGCGCCACCTCAGCGGTCAACCCGAGGAGCTCGCGCCAGAACCGTGCGAGGGCCGACGCCTGGATTCCCGAGTAATCGACCTCACCGGACGCGATCAATTTCCCGCCGAGGCCTGCGACCGCCTCGGCCAGGTCGGCGCCGCTGCGCCGCGCGGTCCCCTTCACCATCACGGCGTGCACGAAGTTCGAGATCCCGGCGTTCTCGGCGCGCTCCCAACGCGTGCCCATCCGCACGAGCAACGCGACGGCCACGACCGGCGCCAGCGGGTTCTCGCGCACGAGCACGGTGACGCCGTTGTCCAGGCGTTCCCGCGTCACGTCCTCGGCGGCGATGACGGGGGCGGCGCGGCCGATCATCGCCGCCACGAGGACGGCGATGACCACGGCGGCCGTGGAGCGGATCGAGCGCCGCATTATCGAGACGCTGGAGGGAGGAAGCGCACCCGAGCGTAGTTGTCGTCGGCGAAGTACTTCCGGGCCACCGCCTGGATCTGGGCCGCGGTGATCTTGCGCAGCCGCGACAAATACGCGATCTCGTCGTCGAGCGTCCACGTGGTCTCGGCCTGGCCGTAGGTCTTCGCGAGGCCTTCGGCGGTCTCGATGTCGAACGCGTAGTTGCTCTCGGCCGTGATGATGGCGCGCTGGCGCTCGGCCTCGGTCACGCCCTCCGCCTTCACGCGCTGGATGACCTCCAGAATCGTCGCCTCGGCCCGCGCGAGATTGGCTGGATCGAGGCGAGCCACCACGGTGGTGAGCCCCGCCCGTTCCCAGGCGCCGTAGGCGGCCTCGATGGCAAAGACCAGGCGATCCTGATCGCGCAGGCGCTGGCTCAGGCGTGACGAGGGCGAGTCGCCGAGGATGTACGTGAGGAGATCGACGGCGTAGACGTCGGGCTCGTTGGTGGCGGCCGTTCGCCATCCCAGGCCGAGATACGCCTGCTGCTCGGAGCGCCGGATGTCGTCGCGCCGGCCGCCGGCGAGCGTCGGCGGGCTCGCGCTCGGCGGCCGCGGCGGCGGCGAGCCGCTCAGGCGCCCGAAGGTGGCCACGACCGCGTCCCGCACGTCCGCCGACTTCACCGCACCGACCGCGACCAGGACCATGTCGCCCGGCACATAGAACTTCTTGTAGTAGGCGTTGAGACGATCTCGGGTCAGGGCACCGATGAGCTGTTCCGTGCCGAGGAGCGGCCGGCCGTACGGATGGGGCGCGTAACCGACTTCGTAGAGCCGCCGGACCATGAAGCGGTCGGGATTGTCCTCGGTCAGCCGCATCTCCTCGAAGACGACCTTGCGCTCGGCGTCGAGCTCGCGCTGCTCGAAGCTCGCGTTGACGGCGATGTCGGCGAGCAGCTCGATGCCGGCGCGCATGTGCTGGGCCGGCAGGACGACGTCGAAGTGGGTGTAGTCCTGCGACGTGAAGGCGTTGCTCGTCCCGCCGAGGCCTTCGATGAGCGCGTCGATCGAGCCCGGCGGCCGGGTCGGCGTGCCCTTGAAGAGCATGTGCTCGAGGTAGTGCGACAGTCCGAGCTCGTCGGCCGTCTCGTCGCGACCGCCGACGCGCATCCAGAGCTGGAGCGCCACCACGTCGCTGGCGCGATGCTCCTGCGCGATCAGCACGACGCCGTTGGGGAGGACTTCACGCGTGGGTCGGCTCGACACGGCGGCCCGGCCTCCCGCCGCCCCGGACGCACAGCCGGCGAGCAGCACGAGCACCAGGACGAGGCGGCCGCGAGCGCTCATGCGACGCGGTTCAGCGCGTACTCGAAGATGTCGAAGTTTCTCAGGTCCGTCCCCGCGCGCGTTCCGGACACCAGCGCGCGGTTGAGCACGAAGGGCACGGTCTGCTCGCTGACGCCGCCGTGCGAGCGCAGCGGCTCGCGCAGCAGCGAGAGGTCGTGGGCCTCGGGCGCCTTGCCGAGCACCACGTCACGTTCGGAGACCACGATGACGTCGCCGAGACGGTCGGCAGGAAGCTCGAAGCGCGCACAACCGGTGGGGCCGTCGTACACCTCGGCGACGCCCGGCGTCGCCGCGAGCCGGGCGATGACGCGGGACGCGTCGTCGGCCCGCGAAAGGTGGATCGTGGCGAACGAGCCGAGCGCTCCGTGGTGGACGACGTAGGGATCGGTGATCGGCAGGATGACGCGGGCCTGGCCGGATCCCACCATCGACTCGACGAGCGGCGTGAGGTAGACGACGTTGGGCGTCCCATCGGCGCGCGACTTGGCGTTCATCCCGTGATCGGCCGTGATGCCGAGGATGGCGCCGCCGCGGTCGAACGCATCGAAGTAGTGGTCGAGCATCGCGTAGAACTCGTTGGCCACCGGATCGCCCGGCGGATGCTTGTGCTGGATGTAATCGGTGAGCGAGAGGTACATCACGTCGGGGCGCTCGCGCTCGAAGAGGGCCAGGCCCGCCGCCAGCACGTACTCGGAGAGCTCGGCGCTGTAGACGTCGGGCACGGGCATCGCCACCAGGTCGGTCACGCGATCGATGCCGTGCTCTTCCTTCGTGGCCTCCGCCGCCTTCTCCGACGAGAAGCAGACGCCGCGGAGGCCGTGGCCGAGGAGCCGGCGGAGCTTGTCCTTGGCGGTGATGACCACGACGCCGGCGCCCTCGCGCGCGAGCACGGCCAGCAGCGTCTCGCAGCGCAGGAACTGCGGGTCGTTCATCATGACCTCTCGCGCGCCGGCGGCGTCGTAGAAGTAGTTGCCGGCGATCCCGTGGACCGCCGGCGAGACCCCGGTCACGATCGAGAGATTGTTCGGATTGGTGAAGCTCGGCACCACGCTGCGGGCGAGCGTGGCGAAGCCCGATCTCCGGAAACGGGCGATGGCCGGGCTCCGACCAGCCGCGATGGCCGCGTCGAAGTACGCCGGCTCGGAGCCGTCGATGCAGACGATGACGACCGGACCGCGTGGATAACGGTACGTGCGGCCATTGACGGTGACCGTGGGCCCCGGGGTCATGGACGCCACGGATACTACTACGGCGGCGTGGCCGGCCGCGGGTGAGGAATTTTCCCGGCGCGCCGCGCGAGACGGCGCGCCCCGTCGACGACGCGCACGCCGAGCAGCACGGCCAGCACCGCGGCGTAGATGTACTGATCGGTACGGCCGACCTTGGCGAGCCAGATGAAGTGCAGCGCGGCCAGTACGCCGGTCAGGTACACGAGCCGGTGCAGGCGCGTCCAGCGCCGCGCTCCCAGGCGCCTGATCATCCCCGTGGTCGACGTCAGCGCGAGCGGGATCAGCGTCAGCAGCGCCAGCATGCCGACCGTGATGTAGGGCCGCTTGACGACGTCCTCGGCCATCTGGCCCCAGTTGAAGAAGTGATCGACGAGGATCCAGACCGAGAAATGGAGCACCGCGTAGGTGAAGGCGAAGAGGCCGAGCAGGCGGCGCAGGAGCGCGGGCCAGCCCCATCCGAACACGATGCGGAGCGGCGTCATGGCCAGTGACGCGAGCAGCAAGCGGAACGTCCAGTCGCCGAGGAGATTGGTGATGAACGAGATCGGGTTGGCGCCGAGATCGTCGGTGTTGAGCCACACGGCCCGGCCGATCCACCACGCCAGCGCAGCGAGCGGCGCCAGGCCGATCGCCCACACCACGATCTTCGGAACGAGCCGGCCGCGACGGCTCACGGCCGATCAGTAGTACTTCTTGAGGTCCATCCCGGTGTAGAGCGACCCGACCTGGTCGGCGTAGCCATTGAACATCAGCGTCGGCCGGCGCCGGAACTCGCCGATGCGCCGTTCGGTGGCCTGGCTCCAGCGCGGGTGACTCACGTTGGGGTTCACGTTCGAGTAGAAGCCGTACTCCTGCGCCGCCGCCTTTTCCCACGCCGTCTTCGGCTGCTCGCTGACCAGCCGGATGCGCACGATCGACTTGGCGCTCTTGAATCCGTACTTCCAGGGCACGACGACACGGATCGGCGCACCGTTCTGGTTGGGCAAGACCTGGCCGTACATGCCGACGGTGAGCAGCGTCAGCGGATGGAGCGCCTCGTCGAGCCGCAGGCCTTCGACGTACGGCCAGTCGAGCCCGCCGCCGAAGAAGCCCGGCTTCTGGCCGGGGAATTGCGCAGGATCGAGCAGCGTCGTGAACTCGACGAACTTCGCCTGGCTCGTGGGCTCGACCTGCTTGAGCAGCGCGCTGAGCGGAACGCCGATCCAGGGGATCACCATCGACCACGCCTCGACGCAGCGCAGGGCATACACGCGCTCCTCGAGCGTAAACGCGCGGACCAGATCGTCGATGTCGTATGTCTTGGGCTTGTGCACGAGCCCTTCGACCTTGACCGTCCACGGCCGCGTCTTGAGACGATGCGCTTCCCGCGCCGGATCGTCCTTGTTGACGCCGAACTCGTAGAAGTTGTTGTAGGTCGTCGCCGACTCGAGCTTGGTGGCCGCGTCCTTCACCGAGAGCGCCTCGTTGCGCTCGGCCTTGAGTGGTGCGCCCGCCGGCGGCGCGGCGGCGTCGGCGACGTCGTACGCGCCGAGCGCGACGGCAGCGGCGCCACCGGCGATGAACTCGCGGCGGTTCAGATAGAGCGTCTCGTCGGTGACGTCGGACGCCTTGAAGCGCTCGGCCCGTCGGATCAGCATCGTCCCTCTCCCTTTGCCGTCACTATCTCACACGCTCAAGACCCGGCGAATCGGTAGCCCTGCCCGTGCACCGTGAGGATGAAGCGCGGATGCTCGGGATCCGCCTCGAACTTCCGGCGCAGCCGCAGGACGTGCGTGTCGACCGTCCGCGTCGTCGGAAAGCGCTCGTAGCCCCACACCTCGTCGAGCAAGCGCTCCCGGGTAATGACCTCGCCGCGATGGGCGAGCAGGTACAGGAGCAGGTCGAACTCCTTGCGGGTCAGCATCACCTCGTGGCCGGCCTTGAAGACCTGCCGGCCCCGGCTCCGCACGCGCACGTCGTCGAAGGCCAGCTCCTCGCCCTTCTGTCGCGGCCCCGGCCGTCGCAGCACCGCCCGGACGCGCGCCAGGAGCTCGCGCAGCGAGAATGGCTTGGTCAGATAGTCGTCGGCCCCCAGCTCCAGGCCGCGAACGCGCTCGGCTTCCTCACCCCGCGCGGTCAGCATGATGATCGGGACGTCGATACCGCGGGCGCGCAGCGTACGACAGACGTCCCACCCGCTCACCACCGGCATCATGAGATCGAGCACGATGAGATCGGGGGCCTCGCGGGCCGCCACCGCCAGCGCGTCCGCGCCGTTGCCGGCCGTCAGCGTCTGATAGCCCTCGAAGCGAAGGTTGTCCTCGAGGCCGCGGACGATCTCCGGCTCGTCGTCGACGATGAGGATGCGCGCCATGCCCCTAGCGTAGCGCCAGGGTTACGGCACTTGTCACAATCTCGTCAAATCGTTCGGTCGCGGCAAGAATGCCGCAGTGGTCTGCCGCCCTAGCGAGGAGCTCCAGGGGCGGCATTGAGGTCGATGTGGTACCGCTTGGCAACGGCCTGCCAGTCTCGAGGACGACCCCACTGAATGAGCCTGCCGTTTTCGAAGAGGAACCAGTAGGGGACGTTGTTGGTGCCTGTGTTAAGAACCACCTCGCCAACCTCTAATCGACGTCCGTCGCTGGTCCGCGCTGATCTGACCTGCATGCCCTCGACGTTGGTCCGCCTTCCCGAGCTGTCGGTCCACTCGTTGGGGTAGAGACGGAGGACCTCGTCCTTGGACATGCCGACCGTCACCTGGTTGAGGCTGGTCTCGCGCCAGAGCATCGGGCCGCCACATCCTGATAGTAAGAGGAGGAGGAGAAAGACTGTCGACGCGCGTCCACCCATAGCGCCCTCCTTCGGGCTCGATTGTTCAAAGCCAATCGGTGCCCTTGCCAATTAGTGCTCCTCATACGATGGTGCCAGTGACCCTCCCTCATTGGGAAACTATTCGGCAGCAGCTACCTCCTCGTCAAATCGAGCGCCACCTGGGCTGCGCCCAGCAAAGCCGTCCGTGACTCCAGGACGACCTGGATTGGAATGTCGGCCAGCAACTCGGCCATGCGGCCCTTGCTGCTGAACGAGTCCACGAAGCGGCCGTCGCCGAGCCGGGGGAGGATCTTCGGCGCGATGCCACCGGCCACGAAGACGCCGCCCACCGCGAGGCCTTTGAGCGCGAGATTCCCGGCCTCGGCGCCGTACGCGGACACGAAGATCTCGAGGGCCCGCATGGCGTTCACGTCTTCGCTGCCCAGGCCGGCAGCAGCGATCGCGGCGCTGGGATCGCCCGTGGCCATGCGCTCGGTGAGCCACGCCGGCTCGGTGAGGCCGCTCGTGGCCCGGACGAACCGGTAGATGTCGCGGAGCCCGGGCCCGGACACCACCCGCTCGTAGGAAACGTGGACGTGGTCCTTGCGGAGAAACTGGAGGAGGTCCACCTCGATCTCGCTGCGCGGGCCGAAGTCGGCGTGCCCGCCTTCGGAGGCCGTCACGAGATGGTGAGAGCCGTCCCAGACGAGCAACGCCTCCCCCAACCCGGTGCCAGCGGCGATGACCGCGATATTCCCCGTCCGGGACCGCCCCGGTTGCAACGTGTACAGCGACTCGGGCCCGAGCCCGAGCACGCCGTGCGCCGTCGCCTCCAGATCGTTGAGGAGCCTGACGCGCGTCGTGGGAATCGTGAGCAGCAGCGCCGCCTCGTCGAGCTGCCACGGCAGGTTGGTCGTGACGACGCGTCCATCGACCACGGGCCCGGCGACGCCGAAGCACGCGGCGGCGATCGCTCCCGGGGCACGATCACCGAGGAACGTCTGCAACACGTCTTCGAACCGGGCGTATTGCCGGCTCGCCAGGGTCGCCTCGCGCACCGGCATGAGCGGCCCCGTGCGGCCGTCGAAGAGGGCGAGGACCGTCTTCGTCCCGCCGATGTCGCCGGCGAGAATCATCGAGGTGTTACTTCATGACACCTGAATAGATGTCGGTGATCGTCTTGAGGAACTTCACGGCGTCCTTTCGCGTCCGCTGGAACGAGTTGCGCCCGATGATCGAGCCGAATCCGCCGCCGTCGCGGATGGCGCGGACCTGGTCGAACACGGCCTCGTCGGTGTCGGCGGCGCCACCCGAGAAGATCACGACGCGACGGCTGTTGAACGTCGCCTGAACGACGTGACGGACCCGCTCGGCCAGGGTGCTGGCCGGCACGCCGTGCTTCTCGTAGACCTTGCGGGCCGGCGCCTGCTCGAGATGGGCCGTCGGCAGCTTGACCTTGATGACGTGAGCGCCGAGCTGGGCGGCGATGTGCGCCGCATAGGCGGTGACGTCGAGCGCCGTCTCGCCCTCCTTGGTGAGCCCCGACCCGCGCGGATACGACCACACGACGACGGCCAGGCCGGCGCGCTTGGCTTCCTCGGCCAGACCGCGAAGCTGTCCGTACATGGTCAGCCGATGCTCGGATCCCGGATAGATCGTGAAGCCGATGGCAACGCAGCCGAGACGGACGGCATCGGCGACGCTGGCCGTCAGGGCCTGGGAGGGGTCTTTCTCCTCGAGCAGCACGTCGTGGTTGTTGAGCTTGAGGATCAGCGGCAGCTCGCCCGCGAACTCACGCGCTCCCGCTTCGAGGAAGCCGAGCGGTGCTGCATAGGCGTTGCAGCCCGCCTCGAGCGCCAGCTCGAAGTGGTAGCGCGGGTCGTACGCCACGGGGTTCATCGCAAAGCTGCGGGCCGGGCCGTGCTCGAAGCCCTGATCCACTGGAAGGATCACGAGCTTGCCCGTGCCGGCCAGCGTTCCGTGATCGAGCAGGCGGGCCAGGTTGGTCAGAGTCCCGGGGTTGTCGCTGCCGTACCAGGAGAGGATCTCTCGCACGCGCTCGGACATCGTGACCTCCTACGTGGGTTCCTGTGTCTCCAGCTTACCTCCCTTCCCGCGCGTCACCGCCATCATCGCGGCAGCCACAGCGTGAACCGGCTGCCCTCGCCGGGCCGGCTCTCCACGTTGATGCGTCCGCCGTGGGCTTCGGCCACGTGCTTGACGAGGGCCAGCCCCACGCCGCTGCCCCGCCGGGCCTGCGTGTCGCTCCGGCCCACCCGATAGAACTTCTCGAAGATCTTCTGGGCTTCCTCCCGCGGCACGCCGATGCCCCGGTCGGAGACGGCGATGGCGACGCCGCCGTCGGCGGCCTGCGCCTCCACGCGCAGCCATTTCGTGTCCCCCGAATACTTGATCGCGTTGTCGACGAGGTTCGCCAGGGCCTGACCGACGGCGTCGGCGTCCATCGCCACCTCGGGAAGGTCGGGCGCGATCTCCACCTCGACCTTGAAGCCATGCTGGCCGAGCGGATACGCGAAGGCGTCGAGCGTCTCGCGGACGAGCGGCTCGACGGCCGTCGGCGCCATGTCGTAGCGGCGGCGGCCGCCCTCGATACGGGAGAAATCCAGCACGTTGTCGATGAGCCGCGTCAAACGCTCGCTCTCGCGCGTGATGACGCGGTAGTACTCCTGCCGGCTGGCATCGTCGGGCACGCGGCCCATCTCGAGCGTCTCGCCATACATCCGGATCACGGACAGCGGAGTCTTGAGATCGTGGGACACGTTGGCGACGAAGTCGGCCTTGAGCCGGGCCATCTCCGTCTCCCGTCGCACCAGGCGGCCTACGGCGACGACACCGGCGGCGATGACGACGATGAGGACCGCGAGCGCTCCCATGCCGATGCTGACCTGGCGGCGGACGGAGGCCACCGGCGACGTCCCGCGCGGCTGATAGATCGCGATGCGCCAGCCCGGGAACCCGTTGCGGAACGGCACCGCCGCGACGAGATCGGCCCCGTCGAGCGGCCGCTGGCTGTAGACCGGGCGGCCCGCCGAGTCCACGATCGCATAGATGGTCGGCGCCTCCTGGCCGGGAAGCAGCGATTCGAGCACCTGGCGGCGCAGGCCTTCCGCGCTGCGCGTGATTCCGATCAGCACCGGTCCACGGCCGTCGCGGAGCACCGCGGTGAGCACCGAGATCTCGCCCACGGCGACCTCGCGGCGGCCACCGCGGTCTTCCCATCCCCGGGTCATCAGCACGCGCAGCGCTGAGATCACCGGGGCGTCGCCATCGACGGGGGCGCGTGGATAGACGACACGCGCGCCACGATCGAGGACGTAGAGACGCTGAGCGATCGGTGTCGCCGCGACGAAGCCGTCGAGCGCGGGTTCCACCGGGCCTCTGGCCGCCAGCGTGGCTTGAAGCCGGGCGAGCGCGTCGTCCTCGGTCGCGCGGAGGACCATCTCGACCTTGTCCGCCGCCATGGCCGCCACGTCGCGGGCCTGCTCCCGCGAGAGCAGCTCCGCCGAGTGCTGCCACTGGCGGAGCGAGACGTACCCGAGCACGGCGACCGTCGCCGCCGGCAGGACGATCGCCAGCAGCGTGAACACGGCAAAGCGGCGCAGAGCCTCTCAGCCTTTCTCGTCGAGGAGCCGACGGATCAACGCCTCCGTCTCCTCGTAGGCGCCCTCGCCGATGTGATGGAAGCGGACCACGCCGCTGCGGTCCACCACCACGCGCGTCGGCCACGCCCGTATCGCATAGCGGTTCCAGATCGCGAAGTCGTTGTCCTGGACGACGGGATAGAGGATGCCGAGCTTCTTCGTGGCCGCCGCCACTCCCGCCGTCGGCTTCTCCCAGAAGAATTCCGGCGAGTGCACGCCCACGATGGTCAAGCCCGCGCTCGCGTACTTGCCGTGCCAGTCCCGCAACTGCGGAACGACGTGCTGGCAGTTGATTCAGCCGTGCGTCCAGAACTCGACCAGCACGACGCGGCCCTTGAGTCCGTCCATCGTGAGCGCCGGGCTGTTGAGCCAAGTACGCCCCGTGATTGCAGGAGCTTGCGCGCCGACTCTCGGCTGAGCCTCCGCGACCGAGGCGAACACAGCGACCAGAACAGCACCGATCACAGTCCAACCCATGTCCTCTCCTCGTTCACACCGTTGTCACAACTGCTCCAACTTCTGCACCAACTGACGAGGAGAACCTTATCATGGGAATTGTGAGCGTTCCGGGTCTCTTGAAGCGCGGTGAGATGTACTACTACCGCCGCGTCATCATGCCGCGCGAACTCGCCGCCGTCATCGGGAAGACCGAGATTGTCGTCAGCCTCAAGACGCGCGACCTTGCCGTCGCCATTGAGCGCATCGCGATTGAGAAGAAGAAGGCAGACGTGCTGATCGCCAACGCGAAGAAGATCGCCGCCTCGCCCGAGCAAGCGGCGCTCGCCTGGAAGCGGAACAAGCTCGGTGAGGATATGAGAAGCCGACTCCAGTGGGAGCGGAACGACGACACGCTCGACGCTGAGAGCCTCGGTCTTGATGACAGGTTCCAAGCGGTCTCGGAGCGGCTGCGTCGAGGTGGGCTCTCGCGGAGTGAACACGCCCGCATGGTGCAGGAACTCGACGCACTCAAGACGCTCCTCGCGCGCACCAAAGGTGACTTCGAGGCACCCACCGAGGAGAACCCGAGGCTCACCGTGGTGGTCCAGAAGTGGGCCAAGGACACCAAGGCGTCACCGAGGATCACCGCTGAGTGGTCCAGGGCGTTCGACCGGCTGATTGCTGTGGTCGGCCGAATGGTGGGACTCAATTCCGCAGGCTCGCCGAGGACGGCTTCGCGCCTCGGGTGGGCCACAGAGTGCAACCTTGCTCGCGAACTCGTGGGCCGGAGAGTGTCGGATTGCTGGGCCACAGAGCCGGAGATTGCTCGTCCCGTTCGCGGACGCTCACAGCGCGTGGTGGGCCGATGAGGCTTAAATTGCTCGGCGCGTGGTGGGCCGGAGAGTCTTAACTTGCTCGTGAACATCGTGGGCCACAGAGGCATACCTTGTTCGAGAACTCGTGGGCCA
>WNGQ01005862.1_pt1 | contig 11955 bp, 19 predicted proteins | sample 5407661 | NCBI WGS metagenome assembly WNGQ01 (sample SAMN13153382, study PRJNA577476) | soil metagenome | isolation source: 60 cm soil or saprolite under Garry oak tree replicate 2 | place: USA:California | collected 2016-06-15
AGGCATACGCCTTCATCGAGAAGTACTTGAGCAAGGATTTGCGCGGGCGATATATGACGATATACCGGAGCGATAGACACGAGATGAACCGCTCGCCCAGGCAGGCCCTTGATAACCTGCTCTCGCTTCCCCCATTGGAGTGAGGGCCTGGACAATCCCCTCTCAATCTGCTATTATTGAATTGTTACCAATTGTGACATTTGAATGATAGCAAGCAAGGGACCGGCCATGATTGAAACTGCTGAGGAAACCATCACTACCTGCCAGCGCTGCGGCGCTCCAATCGAACAGAAGCCGGGGCGCGGCCATCGCCCCCGGCTCTATTGTGATGATCGTGGGAAGTGTCGCCAGCGAGCACACCGGGCGCGGAAGCAAGTACAGGCACAAGACACTGCAAACGTTACACCTAACGTCACAAATGGAGATCACCAGCAAAGCATTGCCGAACTGGAGCGCGATTTAGCCAGGTATCGTAAAATTGTTGACCTCGGCGATCGTCAAAAGATGATTGCACAGTTCATGCTCACCGGCGAGGAGATAGGGTACAAGGCTCTTTTGAGTGTCGATGTGCGATCAGGACCGCATGCCTGGTACAACTTCACACAAACGGCTGATGATGAACTACTCGCCCGCGGCGTGGCGGCTGCTCGCCATGCATGGAAGCAATTAGCGGACCTCCAAACGACCAGGGAAGTAGAGCAGCTCCACAAGATCATAGCTGATTTGAAGCTGGAGCGAAACGCCTTGAGGCAAGAGGTAGATGAATGCAATCGTCAACAATCATAAAATAGGCCTGGTATCCACCTCCGAACAGCCAGGCCAAAAATGTCTTATGTAAGACTTCACTCAAGGCGTCCGATAATCGATAGTTTTTGCGTGTTTACGAGCATTACACGAGCGGCAAAGCGGTTGCATATTGTCTACAACTGTTAATCCCCCTCGGGCCTGGGGGATAACATGATCAGCAACAAGTATAATTTCAGGCTCTTTTCTACCGCAACAAAGACACGCATACCCATATTTGCTTTTGAGCGCTTCCCACTGCTTACGAGTAAAAGCCTCTTCTTGCTTAGTAAGCTCTGGTACAAAAACAGAATCTACAAAAATCAGCCTGCCTTGCGCAACAATTTTGCCATGTTGCAATCGATACGATGTCATACATGCGGTTCCTTACTACTCTAAGATCACTCCATCATTCGCGATCGCGCTGTCTTTGATATAACGCAGCGGTGTTTGAACGTTGCTCCATCCTCCAGCCTGCTTTAATCGCTCAAGTGGTGTGCCATGCCTGGCTGCCCTGGTCGCCCAGGAATGCCGACAATCATGTGGTGAAAGTCCGGATATACCTACCAGCTCACCAATGGTCCGTACACGTTCCTGAACGCTGATAATAGCCAGGTCAAAGAGTGATTCCTGTTTGGCTGGCAATGTGGGCAGATAGGCCCGAGCAGCTGCATAGGTATCATCCGTCAAGCGGTCGTTTTGCGGTTCATCTACCTTTGGGCGATAGAAGGTCAGCAATCGCCCGCGCAGGTGAATTTGATTTCTCTTCAGGATAGCTATCTCACCCACGCGTAACCCATGATCGAGGAGCAAACACATCAAGAGCGCATCGCGTTTGGAGAGAAAGCCCGTCTCAGGATGCTTGAGTTTGTATAGCAGCTCCACCGGGATGTCAACGGCAGAGGCTTTCTTTGCCCCTATGCGCGTCGTGGCGCGTCGAGCGTCAATGTTCCTGGCCTGCTTACGCTGAATGCCCTTGACGCCTTGAATATGCGTGTGAGCGTCAATATCGAGTATCCCCACTTCATAGGCCAGGTGGCAATAGGCTTTGATTGTAGCCAGTCTGACGTTAATGGTCCCGATGGAATAGCCTGCTATCTTCTGCCATTCAATGAAGGCCTCCAATAAGCCCGCGCTTATCCCATGCCAGGCGTTCAAATCATGATAGAAGTCACCTGCCTGGACTCCGATACTTCCCAGGAACCGGGCGAATGTCAGCAGGTCGGTTTTCTGACGCCTGATCGTCTCATCGCGCAGGCCCTCGTGATAGCGCGTCAACCTGGTCGCTTTGCTGAACTCTTCAGCTTTGGCAGAAATGCCAGCAAGGGAAGCAGACGGAGATATGATAATTGCAGTCTCATCGTTCATATTTCACCTCTTGATAATGCTGTTTGCTGTTGAGCAAGTTCTACCATAGCAATGGGAAATGCGTTAAGGCGCTTCCCAATTAACTCTTGTCGGCTGTAGCGCGCCAATGGGAAGTATCGACGTTCAATCTTCCCACAGTCTATAGCCGCTAGTGTTGGATCTAAGATTGTGCCATTCTCCAACTCAATCCATCCATGTTGAATAATTATGCCCTGGTCTATTTCTACGCAGCCTTCTATATACTTCGCGCCGCGTAGGTCAACAGTATGTTTCACAAACCTCTGACGATTGCGCAATGCGCGCACCGCGTTAGGGAAACAATAACCATTCGGGCAGCCAATTTTAGCAATCTCAAATGAACGCTCAAAGTCATATGCGCTCACTGTGGGTTACCTCCTTTTTCTTGCCACATACTGAGCAGATGTTATATTTGCTCTCTAAGATGGGCAGTGCACCCTCTAAAGACCCTGCAATCTCTCGCGCCTCAGTAACAAGCACTGTCAACGGTATACCCGTCTGTTGAGCAATATTGCTCAGATTGCTATAGTTTTCATCGGTTTCAATCTGTTGGGTATCTGCGACTTTTATCGATTCAATACCGATCGTTGCTTCTTGATTGCATCCAGGACAAATGATTTTTGCCATTGTTAACTGAATCCTTCCAACGTGTTAGCTATCTAGCGTCCTACATAATGGATTATCTTACCTAATCCATTATACCGTATACTAGCTTATCGCTTGCGCTTTGTCAAGCTCACTTCAGGAAGTCGAACCGCTCTCGTCTCTCACCGGCCATTGCCAGTAACCAGGTGACATGCCCCTCGCAGATCGTCGAGGACCACTCCTCTGGATAGGGCAGCCCCGGGTGCAGCGTGTACCAACAATAGCAGCACTGCTCGCAAGGTTCGGCCACCATCGGGATGTCTTGGGGCGGCATCGCTTCCAACTTCATCACGTCCCTCCTAAGAAATCGAAGCGCTTTTCCAGGAGCGATGCGCCAGTATCCGCAACATCTAAGCGCCGGGCGTAGCGCATGAACGTGTCAAGGCTTTTATGGCCACTTACGCGCATGGTTTCCATGATCGGCTGCCCAGCCAGTAACCGTTGCTGGATGCCAGAGTGGCGCAGCGAGTGGAGACTTTTCGTGGTGATGTCGATGCCAGCTCGCGAGGCATACTCACGCCAGATGTGATACACCGTGGTTTCATCAAGCGCCGTATTTCCGCTCCGCCTCGGCCCTCGCCCGAGGCACCCAAAAAGCGCGTCTTCTGGCTGCACGTTATCGCGACCGGACGCGACCAGGTAGACCTCCAGGGCCTCGACACACGCCGGCGGCAATTCGATCATATGCTCCTCGCCCGCGTCGCCTTTGCCAGTCCAATGGTACAGCCAGCCCTCGCGTGTAGCGCCGCTTTCCTCCCGGATGGTGCCTCGAAAGAGGTGCTTGAATTTGAGTCGGCATAACTCAGCGCGCCGGCGGCACGTATACAATGCCCAGATGAAAATGCAGCGATCGCGAGCTCGTGCAACCGGGTTCGGATTGGCCTCAACAGCAGCAAAAAAAGCGCGCAGTTCATCAATATCCAGGGCCTTGAATTTCACGATACGCTTGGGCGGATAGATGCCCAGGCACGGCGGCGCGCTTTGTAGCAGGCGCTCGGGCCTGCCATCTGGACCGGTGATTGTGTAGTTTTCACAAAACAGGTAAAAGCTTTTCAACGTGGATAGGCGCAGCCCTCGGGTTGCCGCTGAGGGCTGCCCCTCGGGATTATTGCGCGATTTGCAAGGTTGGTGTAAGTACCGCTCGCATTCCTGGCGAGAGTAGAGGTCCCCGGTCCGCGCCTGGTCGATGAAAAACTCCTGCAAGTAGTAGGAGTACAAGACAAAGCTTCTCATCGACTCGCTTTTTTCGTAGATGTGACGCAGATAATCAGCCAGCGCCGATTGCCAGCGCTCATCAGCAAACAGGATAGGAATGTCCAGATCGTTCACTATGCCACCTGCCCTTCTATCACCATCAAGCCAGTACCGACACCCAGGGCACGGTGCATATCTCGTTTGGCGCGCCGTTCGCACCGGCGGCGAAACTTTTTCTCTCGGATCCAGGTCCTGCAGGGCTCGATCTCATCATGACAGGGGATACAGAGGACCTGGAGATTTTCACGTCTCAGATCGTGCTTGTCATGAGGGCAGCCGGGGCGACCGTCAGCGTAGGGAATACCCCGGTGGTGAATCGTCAAATCTTGTGTAGCGCCGCATCTCTCACAGCAGCCAATGACGCGACGTAACACGTGGCCGACCTTGCCCCAGTTTTGTGGATAGGGCGGGCGGCCTGGTCGATACGATCTTTTAGACATAACACGTCCTTTCTACAAGGCAGGTGCGCATCGGCTGCCGCTTGCCTGGCTTATCGAACAGGTGAAAAGGGAAGTGCCCAGCTCGCAGCATAACGAGCGGATCCGGGGGCAGGTGCGGATTGCAGCGAGGGCAAATCTGGCCGCTATTGTGGCGGTGCTTGTAGTACTTTTCTAATTGCCTCATTTCTGGCTCACTCTCACATTCCCACAGCCGGGCGAGCTGCCAGGAGATACTGGCGTCTGTTATCACTTCCATCAATCGCGCTCCAGTTCCGGCGGCATGTTGGGCAAGCCTTTCATCCAGGAAGCACGAACTGCCGAGGTAATGTTTCGCGTGTGCCAACTTCTCATCAAAGCAGATGAGATAGACGAAGTACCGTTCCCGGCGCGGGCAAAGCGCAATGGTACAGCCGCGCCAGGTCAAGATGGATATGGTAAAATTCGAATCGGGTGTATACATGCGGGTAACTCCTCGTGCTATCACCTGGCGGGCTGGCTTCTTTCCAGGGACTCCAGCCCGCGCAAGCATGGGACTCTATGCCGCTTGGTTTTTGGCCTGCTCAATAGCTGACCGCAACTTGACTATATGAACAGATGAGATTTTATTATCAGGCAGATCGCGTCCTATCGCCTTCTTTTTGAAAGCTGTCCATTGCTGTGGATTGCGCGCCAATCCCAACTCCTTCACCTCTGCCTTGACGGTGGCGAGCGCTTCACTGGCGTCTTGACCTCCAGGCGCTATCTCTTCATCCATATCCAGGGCCAACTCTGTCCCGATTCCGTAGTCCCTGCTCGCCCTGGCCTTGGCAGCCGTTTCTACCTTATCGAGAGCAGAGAGCAAGCCTTGCTTCATAGCAGTAGCCCGCATACTGGACTCTTCATAGGTTTTGCCGTCAAAGATTGAGGCTTTAATAATAACGAAGTTGTGCTCCACGTCCATGTGGATGATTTCAGACTCAATCGTGATATGTGGGTAACGGAGGCGCAACTCGTACAGTCGCCAGTTAGCGGGGTAGTAGTCCTTCATTGTGCCGTCCTTGGACTTGATCTGCACCAGGTGCTCATGTGGGTTATAACTTTCAATCGTGGATTGTGCCATTGTGCTTCATCCTTCCTGGGGGATTGCTCCCCCGCTATTCCAACTACCAGGGGCTATTCATCATTCGCAGGTAGCAAGCTTGGTTTTCCCTGGCCTCGATCTCTGCCTGCTCGACTTGTGCCTTCAGCGCCAGGAAGCGGGCCGCTCGCTCAACCTCTTGTTCAATCAAGCGCATGTGCTTGCAAGCACGATTGCGGTACTGGTGGTCCGGGCAGGTGCAGCTCGTCAATGTGGTCTCGTATGTCTTGCTCGTATCGCTGAATGATGTGATTGTCATTTCCGTTACTCCCTGGTCTCTCGGAGGGCTCCCGTGTCCCTCTCACTGATATAAGTATAAACTATTGCGTTTACTTTGTCAAGCCTTTTCGGGGGCGGATTTGACAAATTGCAAAAACTCGTTTATAATTGATAGCAGAAACTCAAACGTTTATCAGGAGGTGTTTTATGAGCGAGTTGAATGATCTGAAGGACTGGTACAGTGCTGAACAGGCAGCCCTAGTACTCTCCAAGAACAGCGGCACAGAGGTAAAGCAGGCATATGTACGCCAACTCGTCTACCTGGGCAAGATACGCACGTTGAAGCTGGGCAATCGTACAAACCTGTACTGTAAGGAGGATGTAGACGCCTATCGCGTGGAAGGACGAGGGAAGAAATCAGGGCGAGCAAAGAAGGCCAGGCATACAAAGCCTGCTGCATAGCCCTGGTGATAGCGTCCGAATTGGTAACCGACCGCTATCACCACTAGCTACTGAAAGGAAGTATACACCATGTCTTTTTGGACAAGAAGCGATATCACGATCTATATTCTCATCGACCCACGAGATGAACTTGTACGCTATGTGGGTGGCGCAGGAGATCCTGAAGATCGTCTTGATCAGCATCTTTCTCAGAGGGATAAAAACAAAGGGAAACGTCTATGGATAGATGGATTAGCGCAAGATGGACTTGAACCCAGAATGGAAGTTATCGAAACTGTTTCTGCTGATATCGCAGCCAATCGGGAACAACGATGGATTGCTTACTTTCTCCTCTGCCTGGATATGCCTCTTTTGAACAAAACACCAATAAGCCGACGAAACCTTAGATGGGCTAAACAAGAGTTGAGAGAAAAGCTCGAGGCGCAAACGAAAGATAAGGCCGTGGCATAGTCCGGGCCTCGCCGTGAACGAGATTGCTACCCCTCAGAAAACGGCGAGGCCCCAAAACTCATAGAAAGAGTATAACACATAGCATGGATGCACCTGCACACATCACCTGCCAAGATTGCCGCTCTCGTTGGGAACGGTACCACTATCCTGATGGACGCCCGATCGTGCACAGTCCGATAGGCTACGCCACGATTTACACAAGACAGGGCGATCAGGAGACATACCAGGGCACGGCGCGCTCCTATGCCGACTTGCGCCAGCTCGTTGCAGGCCTCCCGGTCGGTACCCGCTTCACCATCAGATTGTGCTGCTTCCTGGATATCATCGGCATTGCAAATTACACAAGAACGGACGGCGGCGTGCAGGTCCTGGATGAGGATGAAGTAACGGAGGGGCTATTTTTAGCGATAATAGACGGAGGAACATTTTCATATGAGCAACAAACCCAAACCTGAACGAATTGTACTGCAAGCTAACAAGCACGAGCTTATTTGCACACTGACCTCATTAACTGAGAATCAGCGCGTGGAGTTTGGAAGCAACACAATAATCTTTCTCGACACAGTCATCCATGCGGATGGACGGGGCCACAAGGTTGATTGCTATGATGCTGAGCGCGACCCTGAACACCACAATGAGCCGGTTACGCTCAATGACTTTCCCATTCAAATTCTCAAACTCATAGAGGTTGCCAGGTACTCATTTAAAGACAAAGATCATGGCAGCGGCAACGTCCGTATAGGCTTCAAAAATGGTGCCTTTGCCTCTCTTTACATACAACGCCCTGGCCAGGACGAAATAGAAATCGATCTGAAGAAACTACCTGACCATTGAGTATTGCCAAGGGGAGAAAATTGTGATAAATTTGGCAGCAACAGGTTCGTCATTGTCAGCAAACGCTTACAGTCGGAATACCTTACGGGTGACGCTCTCTAAGAAGAGAGTTGTCGCCCTTTTTTAATGAAATTTTGTAGTCGTCGCCCATCAGGGGCTTGTAATCTGAAGCCAGGCGCTCCAAAACGCGATTGAAGCGCCGCCCGGGCCTCAATTTCGGGTAGCGCTTCAAGGTGTTAATTCAATGACAATAGTATCATTTTCGGTATACCGCGTCAATATCACCTTACAATGTGAGGTGAGGCCATGACGCCAACAGCCACAAAAAAGCTTATCGACATTGCAGAGATACGACGCACATTAGGCATCCTGGTAGAGCCAGGACAAGTGTTTGAAGTGCGAACCCTTGAAGCTTCCACGCAACCATCAACCCAGTACACTAACACGCTAGCAGGCTACTTCGATAACGCTGATGATGCCATTAGGGCCATATCGACTATACGTTCCGCTCTCGGCTTTTATATTACCCTCCAGGTATGCCACCCTGATTTGTTAGGACGCATCTATAACAAACTCCAAAAACAGAAAAAAGACTTCAGCACGGGCGATCAGCATATCCTACGCTACAAATGGCTAGCAATTGACTGTGATCCAGAGCGACTATCCCAAATCTCTTCAACTGATGAACAGCACGAAAGGGCCCTGAGCCATAGCAGGCACATCAAAAAAGTACTGGCAGAACTGGGTTTCGGCGAACCGCTTGAGGGTGATAGTGGTAACGGCGCTCATCTGCTCTATCGCATAGATTTAGAGAACACGCCAGAGAATATTGATCTTTTAAAGCGTACCCTTGAAGGGCTGGCTACACGCTTCGATATCGAAGGGTTGCACATCGACCAAACAGTATTCAATCCTGCTCGCATATGGAAGTTATACGGCACATTGGCCTGCAAAGGCGATGATACCCCTAAGTGGCCTCATCGCCTATCGCGCATAGTAGCAATACCGGCAAGTCTTCAAACTGTATCCAGGAAGCTGCTAGAACAGATAGCGGTATCAGCAACGGTGGTGACTACTCCACTACCAAAGTATGAGAATGGTGATGCATTCGACCTAGAAGGCTTTATTCGCAAACACTCTATTGACACATTTGAGAGAGAAATCTACCGGGGAGGCTATAGATGGATTCTGAAGCAGTGCCCTTTCTGCCAGGAGTCAGATAGAGGCGCGTGTTTATTCCTCACACCGTCGGGCGCCGCGGCGTTTCGCTGCCAGCATAACCGGTGCAACGGGAAAGAATGGCAAGATTTCCGGGTGTACTTTGAACCTGATGCATACACCCGGAAACAAGATAACAGCACAAAAAAAAGTATGCAGCTGCCACGATCTGCACCGGTGCAAGAGCAGGTCTACTCCCCAGTACCCCCTACTCACAGCAACAATGGCAATGGCAATCATGGGAATGTCCCCCCCAGCACAGGACTTAATTTATGCTCATTCAGTGCCGACGACGCCGGTAATGGGGATGCCATGTTCGCCCTGTTCGGTCAAGATTTCTTGTACTGCTCAACTCGTGGATGGTTCACGCATGATAAGACCTATTGGCAGCTTGATGCAGACTCCGCAGAAGTCAGGAAAAAAGCTGTAGAAACGCTTCGCTTGCGCAGACATGCGGCGGTTGACGCTAAACAAGAGGCAATCGTGAAATGCACTGTAGCCAATGAAAACCGCGTCAACGGCTGTGTAAGCCGTTTCAAAACGCTTGTCAGTATAAGCATAGATGAGTTCGACATTCATCCTGATATGCTCAATTGTAAAAACGGTGTGGTCGACCTGCGTACTGGCAATATCGAGAAACACACACGTGAACAGCGGTTCACCTACTGCCTGCCAGTCGAGTATGACAGAGCGGATTATACCGAATGGCTTGACTACCTCAACGGTGTCATTGGTGGAGGGCAAGAGGTGATCGACTACCTCCAGATGGCTCTAGGCTATTCCTTCACCGGACACACACAGGAAGAGATCCTCTTCTACCTCTTTGGCCCGACCAGGAGCGGCAAAGGGACATTTGCCGAAACCATCATGGCGCTTCTTCCAACGCCCATATCAAAAATGGTTGACTTCAATTCATTCACCGCTAAACGCGAAGGCGACGTGAGCAATTTTGACCTGGCGCCACTCAAGCCGAGTCGAATCATCTTCGCCAGTGAAAGCAACAAGAGCCAGTCGCTTAACCCAGCGAAGATCAAGCAGCTCACCGGTGGCGACCATATCACTTGCTGCTTCAAGCACAAAGATTTCTTCTCATATCGCCCACAATTTAAGGTGTGGATGATGTCTAACCACCCCGTCAACGGCGACCCGGAGGACGATGCATTGTGGGGACGTGTGCGAGTGATCGAGTTTCCTAATAGTTTTCTCGGGATGGAAGATAAAAGCAAGAAAGCCCGGCTCAAGTCAACCGGTGCCCTGAAAGGCGTCTTATGGTGGATTGTCGAGGGTGCTATCAAATGGTATGCGCTGGGGCCCAAAGGACTCGTCACGCCAAGCGCGATCGTGAAAACGACGCAGGCACACCGTGATGAACTCGATTACGTACAGCAGTGGCTCGATGAGAGTGCAAACGACGAGAACGAGGTGACTGGTCCTCTCTGGACAGCAAACGAAGTGGTCATGGCAAGTTACAGCGCGTGGTGCAAAAACAACAATGTGCTGTATTCGAAAGGCCCGAAAACTCTGGCGCAAAGTCTCAAGGCAAAGGGTTATCGCGTCAGTGAGTCCCAGTATATCCCGGCAGAGAAACGGACGAAACGAGGTGTAGGCGGAATGTACATTTCTTTTATCTCTCATACACATACAGATCATACAGATGAATCCGTATAAAAACGAAATGTAGTTTTCACGAGGGAGAAAGCCAAAAGTAAATGTATGAAGTGTATGTGTATGAAACGAACGAGGAGATGACGAGATGCTAACCGAAGTACAGTGCAGGTGTGGCCGGCGCCACTGGCGTTCACCAGGCCACGAGGCGGAGGCCTGCATGTGTGGCGGATCCTGTTTAGCCACGGGGCGATTCCAGTCGCCAGATTTGCCAATAGAAGCAACACGATTTCAGGGAACTCGCCAGGGACGAGGCATCAATCCCGAAACACCTTACGTTTTGAGGTGGCCGCTATGACATTGGATGAACTCTTGCTCCAATTGAGACACCGGCGGCTTATCCTGATTAGTGCGGAAGAAATCTGGCCGAGCCCTTGTATTACACAAGAATTACACCGGGCTCTTCGGAGGCATCGGCAAGGTTTGAAGGTGCTCATGAAGTGGGCAAGCATCGAGGTGTGTGCATCGAGAGACAATCACCGCCAGTACTGGCGCTATACTGGCGGCCAGTGCTATACGTGCACCGTGTGCCAGCGCCTCCTATCTGAAGTGAGTTGAAAATCGTGTTATGATTTACACAAGAAGTTGCACAAGAAAGGCAGGAAACGATGTTTTCACTTGATCAGTACAAAGATGCTATGAAAGTTGTGTCAGTACCCCTTACTGCTGACGATGTGAGCCTGACACGTGACAGGTTTCTCGATGCTCGTGAAGCTGTACAGCAGGCGGAGGCAGCCATTCATGCAGCGCAAGGCCAACGCGGCGCCAATCTTGAGCCGCTGTATCGTCAGCTAGAAGTAGCAAAAGATGGCCTGTTGGAAGCGCAAGCGCAGTTTCAGCGCATCGGCCAGTATGGTACGTCCTTGGAAGCCCAAGCGTTTGCCAATCAGCAGCGAAAAACGCAGGAGCTTGAGGCAAAGAAACAAGAAGAGGCGCAATTGAAGGCGAACGAGGCTGAAAAAGCCGCGTACAAGGAAGAGCTCTGGCCGGGCTATCTTGCAGCAGGCTACACACGAGCAGAGTTTGATGCGCACTTCGCTGAGCCGGTACATGGCCTCTGGGCTCAGCGCGTTACTGAGCGTAAGGCCCAGCGCGATCGTGAGATGGCGACGAGCTGGCGCGATAGGTACGCTACGATGCACCTATGATAAAAGGTAAAGAAGATGAGCGACCAAGAAGGCCAGATGCTTGCAGCACAAACGAGGCTCGATGAGGCGAAGGCAGCACTTTCGCAGGCGACTCAATTGAAGGAATCCATCCGCGCTTACCCCTTCTTCCCGCGTTCACTTCAGCAGCGCCGGCAAGCCATTCTTGCTGAAGCGAACGCGCGGCGGGCGGTAGAAGAGGCTGAGTACGCGCTAATCATCTGTAGAAAGGACGAATGACATGTCATCACCCAAAACCGTGGCACGCAAGGCCGTAGCTCGGGACGCCGTGGCACGCAAGGCCGTAGCTCGGGACGCCGTGGCACGCAAGGCCGTA
>WNGQ01007815.1_pt1 | contig 11955 bp, 21 predicted proteins | sample 5407661 | NCBI WGS metagenome assembly WNGQ01 (sample SAMN13153382, study PRJNA577476) | soil metagenome | isolation source: 60 cm soil or saprolite under Garry oak tree replicate 2 | place: USA:California | collected 2016-06-15
CTGAGTGGTGGGTGCATCGGACCGGCACGACGAGACAGTGAGCGCGGCGCTGCACAGGAGGAGACCTGCAACCGTGGTGCGACGCATGAGGGCCTCGGCGAGTTGGGGTGGTGAACTCTGGTGGCCGGGCAGCGCAGCGTGGGCGGCGCAAGTTGCAGACGAGCGCAGCACACCACATCTCTGCCCGCGACTTGTTGCGTTGGAGCAACGAGCGCATCAGTGCGAAACGCCTGGGGATACGGGCGAGCAGAACGGCGTGCTGCGTCGGCGCCACATCAACAGCGGCAGCCTTCTAGCCCAGATACTCGCGCGCGATGCGGCCGCCGGCGTACATGCCGCAACCGGTGCCGACGAGGCTGAGCACGAAGGCAGTCATGAAGCCGACGCGGGCGCCGAGCCACCAGCCGACGGCCCCGCCGAGGGTGGCGCCGATCAGGGCGAAGAGCTTGGACATGAGCCTATCGCGGCCACAGCCATCCGAACGTGCCGGCCGTGAGGAGGGCGTAGATCAACCCGTCTACCGTCGCCTTGATCGTCGTGAGCCAGGAGCGGTGGTACCAGATTGACATCTGCCAGAGCGCCACCGAGTACGCTATGAAGGCGGTAACCCCGGCGAACCGGAAGACCTGCAGGTACGCCACGCCGGCGGGCAGCGCGCGCCCCGCGACGTACGCCGCGAAGCACCCCACGACAACGGAATAGAGGAACCACATGACCAGGTTCTTCCCCATCGACATGGAGCCGCCCGGAAACACGGTGAGCATCACGACCGGGCCCCTCTTGAACTTTTCGACGAACTGCGGGGTGCGCATCTCCTGTCTGCTCGATGGGCGGGGCATCATGTAATCCCCCGGCGGGATGGCCAGCGGGCGGAGCGCATCCATCACGCGGTCTTCGTTCGGCAGCTTGGGGTAGTCGCTCTTGTGCCAGGGCAACACCGTGTGGATGACCGAGCTGAGCACGAAGACGAGCACCGACGACAGCAGGATCGGGAGCCACAGTGCGGAGAGCCCAACCATGACGACCTCCTGTGAGGTGGCGAGTGAGCCGAAAATGGTGTGTGGGGAGGTTGGGGCGCAACTCAGGGTCAGCATCGATCACTCGAGCTCGCCCAGCCGTCGCTCGAGAAACCGCAGCTCGGGCTCCTGGCGTGTGAGGCCGCCGAGCTGTCCCTCAGCTCGCGACCTTGGCCGGCTGATAGACGCCGGGAACGAGCCGGGCGGAAATCGACAGGCGGTTCCAGGCATTGATGGCGGCCACTGCCAGCGTCAGGTCGCACAACTCCTTCTCCCTGAAGTGCGGTCGGACTTCCTCGTAGACAGTATCAGACACGTGGCCGCTGGTGATCACGGTCACGGCCTCCGTCCATGTCAGGGCAGCCCGTTCGCGATCGGTGTAGTACGGGCTTTCGCGCCAGGCGTCCAACGAGTAGAGTCGCTGCTCCCCTTCCCCGATCGCGCGCAGATCCTTCCAGTGCATGTCCAGGCAGTAGGCGCAGCCGTTGATCTGCGAGGCCCTGAGTCTGACCAGATGAAGCAGCGACTCTTCCAGTCCACATCCCTGGAGGTACTGATCGAGGGCGTCCATGGCTTCGTACACGCCCGGGGCGGCCTTGGCGTAGTGGAGACGTGGTTTCATGCGTTCTCCCGAGAGGGGGGTGGATGGAGCACGTCGCAGATCGTTTCCACTAGTTTGTCTTGGCGGTCTGGGTCCTCCGATTACCTAGCCCAGATCGTAGGTGAGGGTCATCGGATGCTCGATGCCGTGCCCCACCGCGGTGGCGCCCTCGCCGCGCAGGCCGCGAAGCTCTCCCGTTCCGGAGCCGTGCACCACGGAATAGGACTCCTTCGCCACGCCGCCCTCGAATACCCCGGTGCGTTGCAGCACGAACGTGCCGGCCTTACCGGCCAGCCGGCCGACCACACGCTCGAGCCCGACGAACGTCGCCGAGCCGTCGCTCCGCCGACGAACGTCGCCGAGCCGTCGCTCCGGTACATCATCAAGTACTCCACCTGCCCCTCGCCCTCGATGTCACCCGTGAAGGTCTTGGTGACGCTGCCCCGAGTCAGCTTGGGCAGATCCTTGCCTTCACTGTAGGGCTTCTCGTCCCAGTGCTTGATGGCGAACCGGGCGTTGGCGCCTCTTTGCATGTTTCCACCTAAGGTGTGACGTGACCGATGAGACGCTTGGGGGCTCGGTTGCGCCAGGCGATCACGAGCGCTTCGTGAACGGCAGCCTTCTTGGCAGCCTGCAACCGGACATTTGTGGCACCAGCGCGACCCCAAGCACCCTTGACGGGCGCGAACGCCACCGGTTGCGCTCGGACGAACAGCTCCTGCTGCTCGCGCGTGAGCTTGACCATGCCCCACCCGCTGCGAGGATAGCCCAGCGTCGCGAAGATCCGGCCCCCGACGCGAAAGTCCGGGTGGCCCATGTGAGCGGCTTCGGACACCTGCGGTAAACTCAGCGCGATGCTTCGAAACTCGCGGACCGTCATGGGATGTCAGGCGGCAAACTGCGCGGCCCTAACGCGCCGAGAGGCGAAGCAGGCGCCACGCCCAGACGCCGAGGCATGCTGCGACGACGCCGATCGCGGCCTCCAGGATGAACCAGGGGTCCGTCGCGAGGCGCGGCCATTCCGCGATAATGCGCCACAGATGCACCAGGGCGAGGAGGGCGAAGAGCGTACCGGTGGTCACGAGATAAGCCTTCATGGAAGCGCGCCCGGTTTGAGACGTTGCTGCAAGGGAGTGACTGCCGCCTCACGGATCGCGCTTAAGCTGGGGGCGACGCGGCGGCCGGCGCAAGGTCGTGCAGCGTGAGTCGGTCCGCAACAGAGCGTGCCTACTGGCGCTTAGGAGCGGGGCACGGGGTGGTCGGTGAGCACGGGTGCCCCACCACATCGAACGGACTGAACGTGTCGGGACCTTCCGTGCTTCGGACCCAGGGCTCACCCGGGCCGTCGAGGAGCGCCCGGAGCGTGGCGGGCGAACGTCGCAGCACCTCTAGCGACAGGTCGAGATCGAAATCCATAGTTGGCGCCTAACGGACGTCATTTTGGCGGCAACGATCCCGCGCGCCGTCTCGGGAGTCACGGCATCACTGAGGACAATGAGGCTGCAGCGCTCGGGCACTCCCCGGTTCGCGTCGGTCGGACCTCGAGAATCTGGTCGACGAGAAAGTAGTGTCGGCTGTAATAGATGCTGCCAGAATCCTCCCGAATTCCACGGAGGCGAACGAACAGGCGCTGGTACGGGCTCGTGGCGTTGAGCCCGTAGCGCGTGGCGAGTGTGGCATCATTGACGTGCCAGATGGTGGTGGGTAGGTCGCAAGGGACGAGGTTCCCCTCGTGGTCGTGGACGTAGAGCCCGCGCACCTCGATCGGGCGTTGGCACGCCAATAGAAGACTGGAGCTTACGAGGAGGTTGAGTACCCGCATGGGTCGCCACGAAAGGATAGGTGATCCGTCCCCCAGCGCAACTGTCAGGGACGTCGGCTAGTTGTGGCGACGGCGGCCGACAGGTCACCCACGTCCCGCCGACCTCACCAACAGCGTCGTTGAAGGCGAGCTGGCCGTCACCTCGCCGCCTGAATTAGAACCCTAGCGCTGCGGGTCCGCTCGGCGCGTTGCCGATCCTTGCGCCAGCAGCCGTTCGGCGAAGTCCAAGCGCTCCTGCGTCTCGCTCAGCTGCTGCTGCAGCGTGTCCAGCTCGGCTTCGAGCGCTTCGAGCCGGGCCGGGAGCTCGCTCCGGCCCGGGCGCTGCCGCAGCCGCTGGGCCCATAGCCCGAACCCCAGCGCGAGCGCCGCGTGAATCGTAGCATGCCACGGCTCGGCCACGATCGCGACACTGACCAAGTTGAAGACGCTCAGCACGACGGCGATCGGGTACCAAATCGCGGGCTTGAAGGTCATGGCGACATCCCTTACGGCGATCACCGCCCGTTAGCTTCAGACGCCTGTCATGCGGCACCTTGCTTGAACGTGCCGCCGTCTCACGGATCGCGCCTAAGGTGCGGCGTGCGGCAGCCCCCCGCTACAGATCCTTCCGGAAGCACCGCACAAGACCGACCTCGATGAACCCGAGCGCGCGGTGGGCGGCGGCACTGACCTCGTTGTCCGGCTGCGCGTCCGACGCAAATTCACTGCAGCCCTGCGAACGTCCCCACTCCTCCGCCGCCACGATCAGCGCCCGGCCGACACCGCTGCGACGAGCCTTCGGCACGACGAACCATCCCTCGAGGTACGCTACACGGTTGCTCCCGCAGCCCTCGGCGTACCCGCGAATCGAGAGCTCGGCGAGTCCGACCGGGCACCCGGCGCCATCCTCAGCGAGGAGGACTGCGAGCGGCTCCCGCGCGTCGCCCGCAAAGAAGCGGTCGATGTCTTCACGGTGCTCCGCTTCGGAGCCCTCGGGCCAAAGGGTGCGGCGCAACTGGAGCCACGCGGCAGCGTCCCGCGGTTGGGCGGGTCGAACAGTGATCATTGAAGGGCGTACCGCTGCCTCCCCCTAGCCGCCCGGGTTCCATACGAACGAGTCCCGCGCGCTATACAAGACCTCTCCGCTCCCAGTACGAACCGTCACGACCGCAGACACGGCCGGGGTATCAAGTCGGTTCGTCGCCAATCGCGTGAGAAACCTGCCTTCGATCGTGACGATACCCACCTGAGGGTAGTCACAGCGGAGGTGGATCGTAACAGCACTGATGGTAGCCTCCAGGCAGGGCGCCGGCTGCTCAACACCGGAGGTCCGTTGGGCGAATGTGACGAGAGCCTCCGGACGAAGGCTGAAACCGGTGAATTGGAAACGACCGACCGAAAAGCCATAGCCCGGGACATAGTGCCCTTCGGCGTCTGCCTGAAGCGCTGGCTTGCGCGGCTCCACGGCCGGTGGTGGTGCAGGCTGTTCGGAGATGGACCTGGGCGTGCGCAGTCGGCGTAGGACGACAACGCCAACCGCGACACCGACCGCGACGAGTAGAAGGCGACGCTTGGACACGAGCCCGTGGTGTGTGGCGGCGGCCTAACGGACCGCGTTTCCCACGGCGCTCATCCGCGCTTTTCCCCGGCCCCCAACGCTGAGCGATCCCGAGCCTGGGCCAATAGTCGCTCGGCAAAGTCGAGGCGTTCTTGAAGCTCTGCGAGCTGAGTTGACTGATCGGTCAAGGTGGTCTGGGCGTCGTCCAGCGCGGCGGCGTGCTGCTCCACTCGCTGCTTGATCTGGGCGAGCTCGGATCGCGAGCCTCCACGTCCGGCTATTGCCCCGGCGATTGCCTTCGCCACCAGTACCATCGTGGTAGCGGCGATTGTCAGAGCCAGGATGAAGACGGGTTCACTCATGTCGGGGATGCCTCCAGCGGCTGCAGGACGTTCCGCGCGCCGTGTCGTTGAACGATAGTGCGTGTCCGCCAGGGCACAACACTACGGCACCCGCCTCGGAGGGTGCGAGCGAGTGTGGTCAAGGGCCGTCGCTTAGACTGGTGAGCATTGCCGCGCCCTGCATGCCGAGAAACCCGCCAACCGCCGCTGATACTTCAGTCATGGTGTCACCCGCTCCCATCAAAGATCTGAACCAGTTCTAGAACGGTCCCGGCGAGGGTCGCTTAACCACGCTCGGCGGTCTCCAGCGTGCGCTTGATGACCGCGAGTCCCTGCTCAATCATCTCGGCGATGGCGGGCGCGAGCTCATGAGGCAACAAGTCGGCGATCCAGACGAAACGGCTGCGACCAACCCCATCCGCGAACACCTGGGCGGAAGCGTTGTGGTGGGTCATGCGACCACCGACCACAGACCACACTAACCGGTGAGCCTGGTCGTCGACATCCACAATCAATTCCCGCGCGACCATCCCATTCCCGAAGGTCACGACCCGAGCCCCTTCCTCCAGATGCACGTCGGTGACGAATCCTGGCGCGAGGCGTTGATGGATCGCTCCCACATCCCGAAGCGCTTCCCACACGGCCTCTGGGCGGGCTTCGATCCCTATCTCTCGATGAATGGAAGCCATCCGACATCTCCCGATCCGGTATTGGAACCCCATCCTGGCGACCGATATGTCGCCGGGAACGGACCGTGCTTAAGCTGCGCGCCTTGGGTGGCCGGCGCAACGCGCGCCACCGACCCCTACATTGGGGTGCCTGGACGGCTCACTCACCCCACTGTACTTTGGCGGCGCCGATTGAAATTCGTATGATGACAGGATGATCCCACTGCTGCTCATCGCGGCGTCCACCCTGGTCGGCATCGCCGGCTTCGCGGGCCTCCTCCACCTGATCCCCCGACTCGGCGCCGCCGGGACCCGAATCGGCGCTTGGCTCTGCCGCGCCCCGGGGCTAGACCTTGTCGTTTCCCTCTTTACGTGGATCCCCCCCACCATCCTGGGAATCGTCCTCGGCTGGCGCGGCGTGGTGGGATCGATCGTCGGGCAGGTGCTGGGGATGCTGGTCTGGATGTTCGCCCACGAACTTGCCAACCGCCAGCACGTGAACGGGCCGCGCATCGTCACGTTCCTCAACCGCACCGTCGGACGGCTCAACAACCACATCGCTCTCTGGGTGACCGCGGCCGCCCTCCCCTGCTTCATCTTCATCCGCGTGGCGGAACTGTGCATCTACCCGATCCTCACGCCGCTCGTCGGCCTGCCGCGATACCGCCACGCGGACTGGGTGAACGTCAGCCGCCAGAAGTTCAACGGCTTGGTGGGACACGACCTGATCTGGTGCCTGTACTGTGATTGGATGACCGGCGTGTACGCCCTCGGCGCGGAAATGCTGCGCAACGTCGAGAGTTTCTGGTGCCCCATTCGCTTCGCCAGCGGGAAGAAGTGCGAGAACTGTAAACTTGACTTCCCGGACATCCACGACGGATGGGTCGCGCCGGAGGCGACGATGGGCGACGTCGTGGCGACCTTGGAAAAGATGTACGGTGCGCCGGCGACAGCGCACCTGCCGCGCGACCAGCGACACCCGTGGTTCGGGCACCCGGTGCGGCTGACGGTGGAGGGAAAGGCGCCCTAAACGAACCCTTGAGCGACAGTCTAGACTGCGCTATGTCCGAGCGGCCGGCCGCAACCCTGACTGAACAGTCGGTCCCGAACTGTCGAGCTGGATCTCAATGCCCCCAACCAAGCGAGCGACAAAGTTGTAGAGGGCACACCCTATGGCGGTGCAAACGAACCCAATGATTCCATAGAGCACGGGCAGTACCAAGGCGAATCCCACACCAAACCCTGTCTGTTTGGGCGACAGGGCGGCTGCGATGAAGAAGAACGGGAGGAAGATGAGGCCCATCAAGAGATAGAGCACACCTAGCACCTTGGCAGTCTGACCGATTGAGAACCGGCTGAGTCGGTGAGCCATGGGGCCTCCTGAACTGGAGTGGGCGACGTCGTACGGGTGCTGCCTAACGGACTGGCCTTAAGCTGAGGCGCCGAACCCGCGCCGGCGCCACGATGATTGAGACTACAACGGAGCTCGGCAGTGCACAAACGCAATTCGCCCCAGAACCGGGCGCCGGCAGCTTCAAGCGCTTGTTAGGCAGCCGGCGTTTGGGAACCGGGGCCACCTTCACGGTACTCCATATAGGTGAGCGATCCCGAACTCGGTGTAAAGCCCAGCTTCGCGTAGAGCCGCGCCGCATCGCGTGTCAGCAAGCTGACTCGCCGGAGTCCCTGAAGCTGGGGGTGGGCCAACATTGTCTCAGATAACCATGTGCCGATGCCCCGTCTGCGATGGGTCTCGGCAACGACCACGTCCGTCCAATAGGCGTAGGTCGCGAGGTCGGTGACGGCCCGCCCGAAAGCGATCAGCGTTGGACCGTCGAAAACGGCGAAGCAGATGGAATTCTGAAGTGCCCGGGCGAGTACCTCGGGTGTCAGCGAACCGCCCCAGTAGGTCGTGCGAAGCAGAGCGAGTACGGCAGCGTGATCGAGGTGCTGACGGTCGGTGGACAGGCGGAGCGCGCCGCGTCGGACCTCGATTGGGACATCCTGCATGAACTCACTATCCTCGGGCGGAGCCGGCTGCCTAACGGATCGCGCTTAGGCTGCGGGCGACTCGCCCGCCGGTGCAACTGTTGTTCAACGTTAGTTGGTGCCCGTCAGCGCACAACACGCCGATTCCTGTGGAACGATAACCGCCCGTCAGCTTCAAGCGCTTGACTCGTTCATGCGGCGCGTCGCTCCTGAACCTCATAGTGCGCAGACCGAGCGTCAAACCGTGAGAGCAGGGCCCGCGCAGCGGGCGGTACCACCGCCGCCTCGTAGTCGGGTCCGGCAAACGCTCGCACCGCTGCTAAGGACGCGAACCACATGATGGTGACGAACTCGACCTCATGCGCATGGTCGCGACGAAGCAGGTCGATCCCGAGGAACCCGGTGAGCGGGCGACTCGCCCGCGCCGGCGCAAGGGTGCGGAACGACAGTCGGTGCTCGCCAGGGCACAGCACTCTGGGTTCCCTTAAAGCGATCGCCGCCCGTCAGCTGCAAGCGCTTGTTAGGCGGCTCGTGCACCCGCAACGGCGATCACACCCCGAACTGCCGCAGGTGGTGATCGAGGTGCTTGTGCTGCAAGACACCCCAGCTCCGTCCGGAAATCCGGCCAAAGACACGACTCGCTGGCCACGCAGCGGCGGGTCCACGATCAGCAAAGCGCCGAATCAGGTCGCGCAGCCGGCTCACGTCTGCCTGCCACGTCGTTGGCCGCGTGGCCAGAAACTCGGGCGGGCTCCGTCCCCTGCCTTTGGGCCATGGGAGCACATGGATCAGCAGCCAGTTGAGGGGGGCATATGCCAGTGGGCCCGCGGGGGGTGCGGTCTCCAGTTCCCCCAGACCCTGGCGCAGCCCGCAGCTCACGTGGCAGACCATCTCCGGCGCAGTGAAGCGTCCCCAGAGGGCCTTGCGATCCGGTGTCAAACCGCCAACGCGCTCGAGGACGGCGTCTCGGGCCGTGGGGTCGAAGAGTGAAGGCATTGCCCGTCCCTCCGAAGAAGGTAGGAGCCGCCTAACGGATCGCGCTTAAGCTGCGGGCGACTCGCTCGCCGGCGCAAGTAGCGGACGACAGTCCGTGCCCCGTCAGGGGCACAACACTCCGCTTCCCTCGCTTGTTAGGCGGCGGCCTCTGCACCCTCCTAGTGTCTTGGGACGAGCGCTGCAGCCAAGTCGGGGTACTCGCGCTGGACCATCGCCCAGACGGTGGAGGCGGCTGGCTGCTCCGCCGAAGTGCCTGTGAACCGCAGACGTCGTACTGGTTCCGGTACGTCACCGGCGAAGTGTATCAGGCGAAACCCCTGTCGGTGGGTGGCAAAATCGACGAGCAAATCACCTTGTGAAGCCCGCGCCGCGATGGGAAGTAGGTAACACGCGTCAAGACGAAACCTCCCGAACGTCGGGCGGACGATGGTATCTGATGCAGGCAACCACGAAGCAATACGTGCGACGAGCGGAAGCTCGCGATCCCCATGGACGGACCGGACGTAGACCTGCGGCAGCGGAAGCTCGGTGCTGTCCTGCACGACCGCCGTCACCACCAGCACCGCGTAGCCATTCATCGCTGCCGCCTCGGCCGAGTCCTTCGGATAGGCCAGATCGAAAAATGCGATTCGCGGGATCGGAGCATAGCTACGGTACTGGAGCGCCGCCGCCGCGAGACGCGCGTCCAGCGCGGCGTTTGAGACGGACCCGTGAGACCACCCCACGTCACTCTCCAGGTGCAGCGGGGCCTGCGCCCTGGCTGCGGAGCTCAGAGCGGCGAACGCGATGCACATCGGGTACGGGCGTAATGCTCGATGGCTCATTGCAATCATGGGTGCCGCTGGTCACGCCTCAATCTTGTAGATCTCGCGCCGACCGTGGTCGACGAGATCGTGATACCCCTTCATTATGCTCTCGAATTCCTTCATGTCTTCGCTGTTCTGGCCACCCCCTTGCATCATGCGCTCGAACTCGGCCATGGTCGCCACCTCCATCTGGCTACGAGCGTCCAGTACCGGTCGGCGCAGACGTCGGTCATGACACGCATCTTCGGCATGCCGACCTTGGCGCTCAGTTTCGCCATCGCGAGGAACTTCTCGACCAAGGGCCGTACCTTCCCAGGCTTGCAGTACATGATCTCGCGAATGAGGAGCATGCGGGTTCTCCCGTGTGTGGGTTGGGTACAAGCAGCGGCGGGCCGCCTAACGCACCGCGGTTAAGCTGCGCCGCCTGCATTCGCGGGCGGGACGACATGATTGGTGGAACACGTCAGTATGTTGGTGCACAAAGGGAATTCTGCCAAGGTCCGGAGCGGCGCAGCTTCAACCGCTAGTTAGGCGGCGCCACGCAGCCCGCACCCATCGGACTGGCCCCGCGCTGTGACACCGAGGCCGGCAACATAGATCCCCCCTAGGGCGGGGGCCAGTGGCGAGATCAGTCCTCAGCGGGCCGCTTGCTTCACGAGCGCGCCGATCCTTGCCTCTTCGGTGGCAGTCAAATCCTTCAGCGCGAAGGCGACGGGCCACATGGCACCTTCGTCGAGGTTCGCCTTGTCGCTGAAGCCGAACGTCGCGTACCTGGTGTTGAACTTCTGCGCGCTTTGGAAGAAGCAGACGACCTTGCCGTCCTTAGCATATGCGGGCATTCCGTACCAGAGTCTCGGCGAGAGGGCTGGCGCGCTTGCTTTGATGATCGCGTGGAGCCGCTTGCCCATGGCGCGTTCCGGTTCCGGCATCTCGCCGATCTTCGCGAGGACGGCGTTTTCCCCGTCCGCCTTGTCCGCGCGCGGGCCGCGGCGCGCCGCCTTCAGCTCTTGGATGCGCTCCTTCATCGCGACTCGTTCCTCGTGCGTGAATCCCTTGAACTTCTTGCCGAGCGCGGTGGTGCTCTTGGCGGACTTCTGCGTTTCCTTCTTTGGACTCATAGAAACATCCTCATACTGATTTAGGTTGGACCCTCGCCGCAGTTCGAATGCGGACCCGCGCTACTCTAAGATGCGCCGCCTAACGGATCGCGCTTAAGCTGCGGGCGCAAAGCGAGCGGGCGTGCCGCAGCCTCATGCTGTTACCGCGGGTTATCAGGAGCACAAATGGAATTCTACCCTACTTGCAGGCGCCCGGCAGCTTCAAGCGGTGGTACGCCCATTCTTGTCTCCTTGCGCATCGTGACACACGTGCGTCCCGCCAAATCAGGACGCATGCCGCCGGTGCTCCGGATTATTGTGTAAGCCAAGCAGAGTGCGCTTGAGGCAGCCCGCGATCCTAACTCACCTTGATGACGACCTTGCCTTTTGCGCGCCCCGTTTCGAGGTAAGCCCAAGCCTCTTTGGTGGCTTCGAACGGGAAGATCCGATCCATGACCTGCCGGATGATGCCAGATTCAATGAGGGATGTGATCTTGCTCAACTGCTCGCCGTTCGCTCGCATGAAAACAAACGAGTAGCTAACGCCGTGGTGCTTGGCCTTCTTCCGGATGCCGAAGCTCAAAAGGCGCATGCCTTGTTGCAAGAACCAGTTCGACCCGTTCTGCTTAGCGAACGCTACATCCGGCGGACCGGAGATGGAAATGAGCTTTCCACCGGGCTTCAGCACCTTGAGGGACTTTTCGAGCGTGTCCTTGCCCAGACTGTTCAGGACGACGTCGTAGCCGCTCAGGACCTTCTCGAAATCCGCTTTCTTGTAGTCGATGACGACATCCGCGCCGAGACTTTTGACCAGATCGACATTCGCTGTGCTCGTCGTAGTCGCCACCGTTGCGCCGATGTGCTTTGCCAGTTGAATGGCGAATGTGCCTACTCCACCGGAACCAGCGTGGATCAGGACTTTTTGGCCCTTCTTCAGGTTGGCGCGTTCAATCAATACTTGCCAAGCTGTCAGACCCACCAGAGGGATGGACGCTGCCTCTTCCATGGTGAGATTCTTCGGCTTCAACGCCACGTCAGCTTCATTCATGGCGATGAATTCCGCGAACGTCCCGATCCGGTCCTGA
>WNGQ01005865.1_pt1 | contig 11953 bp, 10 predicted proteins | sample 5407661 | NCBI WGS metagenome assembly WNGQ01 (sample SAMN13153382, study PRJNA577476) | soil metagenome | isolation source: 60 cm soil or saprolite under Garry oak tree replicate 2 | place: USA:California | collected 2016-06-15
ACGATCACCAATGGCGGCATCTACGGATCGCTGATGTCGACCCCGATCCTGAACGCGCCGCAGTCCGGCATTCTGGGCATGCACAAGATCCAGGACCGCCCGATGGTGGTCGGCGGCAAGATCGAAATCCGCCCGATGATGTATCTGGCGCTGTCCTACGACCATCGTGTCATCGACGGCAAGGAGGCGGTCACGTTCCTGGTGCGGGTCAAGGAAGGCCTGGAGGATCCGGCCCGGCTGGTGCTGGATCTCTGATCGGCGAACGCGTGAGCAAGCTCGCGTGTGCCGCACCGCACACACCTGATCATCGAGGGGACAAGACTTGACTGACAGAGTCGTGATCATCACTGGCGGCAGCCGCGGCATCGGCCGCGCCACCGCGATCGCCGCCGCAGCGCGCGGCTATCGGATCTGCATCGGCTACGCCTCTAACGAGGCCGCGGCAGCCAGCGTCGTCTCCGCCATCGAGGCCAAGAACGGCAAGGCGGTCGCGATCAAATGCGACGTCGGCAAGGAAAGCGACATCCTGGCGCTGTTCGAGGCGGCCGACAAGTTCGGCACGCTCGGCGCGCTGGTCAACAATGCCGGCATCGTCGGAACGACGTCGCGGGTCGACGAGATGAGTGCCGAGCGCATCCAGCGCATGATGGAGGTCAACGTCACCGGCAGCATCCTGTGCGCCCGCGAGGCGGTGAAGCGGATGTCGACGCGACACGGCGGCAACGGCGGCGTCATCGTCAACCTGTCGTCGGTGGCCGCGAAACTCGGCTCGCCGAATACCTATGTCGATTATGCCGCGTCGAAGGGCGCGATCGATTCCTTCACGGTCGGGCTCGGCCATGAGGTCGCGGGCGAGGGCATTCGTGTCGCCGCGATCCGGCCCGGATTGATCGACACCGAAATCCATGCCTCGGGCGGCGAGCCGGACCGCGCGCACCGGCTTGCGCCGCTGGTGCCGATGAAGCGCGTCGGCACCGCCGAAGAGATCGCCAACGCCATCGTCTGGCTGATGTCGGACGATGCCTCCTACGTGACCAGCGCGATCCTCGACGTGTCGGGCGGCCGCTAACAGGACTCTTCAGCGACGGAATTTCAATCATGGCTAATTACGATCTCGTTGTCATCGGCACCGGTCCCGGCGGATATGTCTGCGCGGTGCGCGCAGCTCAGCTCGGCATGAAGGTGGCCGTGGTCGAGAAGAATGCCACACTCGGCGGCACCTGCCTCAACATCGGCTGCATGCCGTCGAAGGCGTTGCTGCACGCATCGGAGTTGTTCGAAGAGGCCGCACATTCTTTCGCCAAGATGGGCATCAGCGTCACGACGCCGAAGCTCGACCTGCCCGCGATGATGAATTTCAAGCAGCAGGGCATCGACGGCAACGTCAAGGGCGTCGAGTTTCTGATGAAGAAGAACAAGATCGACGTCATCATCGGTCACGGCAAGATCCTCGGCGCCGGCAAGGTCGAGGTTTCCGGTAACCCCAGCACACAGCTGGTCGAGACCAAAAACATCGTGATCGCCACCGGCTCGGACATCGCGCGGCTCAAGGGCATCGAGATCGACGAGCGGCGCATCGTGTCGTCGACCGGCGCGCTGTCGCTCGACAAGGTGCCCGCGAAACTACTGATCGTCGGCGCCGGCGTGATCGGGCTCGAGCTCGGCTCGGTGTGGCACCGGCTCGGCGCCGAGGTCACCGTGGTGGAATTCCTCGACCGTATTTTACCGGGGATGGATGGCGAGGTGGCGCGGCAATTCCAGCGCATCCTGGAAAAGCAGGGCTTTGCGTTCAAGCTCGGCGCCAAGGTCACCGGCGTCGATATTTCGGGCAACCGGCTCGTCGCGAAAGTCGAACCGGTGGCCGGCGGCACTGCCGAGACGCTCGACGCCGACGTGGTGCTCGTCTGTATCGGCCGCGTGCCCTATACCGAGGGCCTCGGCCTGCAGGAGGCCGGCGTCGCGCTCGACAATCGCGGGCGCGTTGAGATCGATTCGCATTTCGCGACCAGCGTGAAGGGTATCTATGCAATCGGTGACGTCGTCGCGGGACCGATGCTGGCGCACAAGGCGGAGGATGAAGGCGTCGCCTGCGCGGAGATTCTCGCAGGGCAGGCGGGACATGTGAACTACGATGTGATCCCCGGCGTCGTGTATACAACTCCGGAAGTCTCCGCCGTGGGCAAGACGGAGGAAGAACTCAAGCAGGCGGGTCACGCTTATACCGTCGGCAAGTTCCCGTTCACCGCGAATGGTCGCTCAAAGGTTAACCAGACCACTGATGGATTCGTTAAGATTCTCGCAGATGCGAAGACCGACCGGGTGCTCGGCGTGCACATCATCGGCCGCGAAGCCGGCGAAATGATCCATGAAGCGGCCGTATTGATGGAGTTTGGTGGCGCTGCGGAAGATCTCGCGCGGACCTGCCATGCCCATCCCACCCGTTCGGAAGCCATCAAGGAAGCGGCGCTTGCGGTCGGAAAACGCGCCATCCACATGTGACCGGCGCCTGGGCTGAGACGTGTGTCCCTCATCCAAGCTCGCAGCATTGTGAGAGTCGCCCGCAGGTAAACTACGGATTCGAAAGGACACGGGAAATTTATGATTCTAGTGTGGTTTGGTTTGGTCCAGAAGGTTTCTGTTGATGGATTCGCGGCGATAATGACGAGAACTTCTGAACCCGCACGAGGATAGCAGGAATGCTGCGCCGCCTTCTTCAGCCGTTCTGGATCCTCCTTGCGATCATCTTTCTGATCGAGGCGTGGCTGTGGGATCAGCTCGAGCCGATCGTGGCGCGCGCGGTGGCGGCGATACCGCTGCACACCTTCAAGCAATGGCTGGCCGAACGGGTCGACGAGCTGTCGCCGGCGATGACGCTGGTGGTGTTCGTCGTCCCGGTGATTCCGCTGTTTCCGCTGAAGATGGTTGGCCTCTGGCTGCTCACCCACGAATATTGGACCAGCGCGATCTTCACCATCCTGTTCGCCAAGTTTCTCGGCGTCGGCGTCATGGCGTTCGTCTTCGACGTCACGCGGCCGAAGCTATTGGAAATGCCGTGGTTCGAGAAACTCTATGACTTCATCATCGCGATGCGGGCCAAGGCGGCCGTGCTGGTCGATCCGGTCAAGGTCCGCATTCTCGAGATCCTGTGCGGCGACGGCGAACGCTGGTCGTCGCGGACCCTTCGGCTGATCCAGCGCTTTCGCCGCAGCGTGCACGAGGCGCGGTGAGCGACCAGTCCGGCTTCTAATGCAGATGCAACAGATGCGGCGCGTAGATGCCGAGCGCCGTCATCCCGATTCCTGCGATCGCCAATAGGCCTGAGATCCACGCCAACGCGATCATGCCGGTGATGATGGTGGCCGACGCGAGGACGATGCCGATCTGGAAAGCGGCCGACGCAAGCTCATAGTGATGGTATTTCGCGGTCGCGAGATCGCGCTCTTCCTCGGCGTGCTTGGCGCGTTCGGACAGTTCAGCCTGCCCTTCGCCGCTCTTGGGATCGGAGCGGTAGCGCTCCGCGGTCTTCTGCCAGTCGTCGATCTGCTTTTGCAGCGTAGCCTTTGTGGCGTCGTCGCCGGTCGAACCAAGTGCCAGTTTGCCCTGCTCGGCCGCGGTCTGCACCGTGGTGTGCCGAATGCTCTTGGCCTGAAAGAACGCCCAGAGATTCGATGCCTCGACATTCTTGCTGAGGGATTCGGTCTGCGCTCCCTTGCCAAGCGTTTCCGACAGCGCGAGGCAGAGCGCGATCACCGCGATCAGGAGGGCGATCTTCCTGTTTTCGCCGGACGCGTGTTCGGCATGCTCGGCATGTTCCATGCTTTCTTGTGCGCTCATGATCCCTCCTGCTCCGATCGACGGCAAGCACGATTGCCGGACAAGTGGCTATCGCGCAAGAGGCAAGCCCGAGGCAAGCCCGTGTGACGGAACGGTATCACCGGCATGATCCCGAGGAGCGGGTTCCGGGTTTTCGGAGCAGATCATGCCAAAGAACATGAACGGCGCATGAGCTTGATCCGCGTGACCGCATGAGCGCCGAGCGAATAACGGCCTTCGGACCAGGGAACGGTCAGCGGCGCGGATGCGCGTTGCGATAGACTTCCAGCAGCCGTTCGGTGTCGATGCCGGTATAGACCTGCGTCGTCGAGAGCGAGGCATGGCCGAGCAGCTCCTGGATCGCGCGCAAGTCGCCCCCGCGCGACAGCAGATGGGTCGCGAAGGAATGCCGCAGCGCGTGAGGTGTGGCGCTGTCGGGCAGTCCGAGCGCGCCGCGCATCCGCTCCATGGTGAGCTGGATGATGCGGGCGTTCAGCGGCCCGCCGCGGGCGCCGACAAAAACCGGGCCGGTGGGCGCAAGCCGATGGGGACAAATCGCCGCATAGTCCTGAACGAGCGCGAGCACGTTCTGCAGCACCGGCACCATTCGCGTCTTGTTGCCTTTGCCGGTCACGATCAGCACGTCGCCCTCGCCCGGCAGCGGCACGTCGCGGCGCCTCAGTCCGAGCGCCTCGGAGATGCGCAGGCCCGATCCGTAGAGCAGCGCCATCACGGCGGCGTCGCGCGCCAGGATCCAGGTCTCGCGGGTTTCGCCGGCGCGCTCGTCGGCATCCGCGAGGCGCTTGGCGGCCACGATCCCGATCGGCTTGGGTAGGCTCTTTGCGACCTTCGGCGCGCGGATCGCGCTGAGGGCTGCGACCTTGCCCCGGCCTTCGCGTTCGAGGAACCGTCCGAACGATCGCAAGCCCGCCAGCGCGCGCATCAGCGAGCGTCCGGCGATGTCGTCTGCGCGCCGCATCGCCATAAAGGCCCGGACGTCGCTTGCTTCCAGCGCCGCGAAACGGGACAGTGTCACCCGCACGCCCCAATGCGTGCAAAGGAAGTCGAGACACTGGCGCAGGTCGCGCGCATAGGCTTCCAGCGTTTTCGGCGACAGCCGCCGTTCACTGCGCAGATGCGTGAGCCAGCGGGTGATTTCGAGCGCCAGCGCGCCATCGGCGCTGTCGACCTCGACCGGCTCGGTCACGGGGTTCACTTTTGCCATCGGCGCTCGACCTTCCGGTTTGGGCGATTATATCGCACTATTCCCGTTTACCGTTCGCTAACTTCGGCAACCGCCGGAGGGCGCGACTGGCCGTGCGGGGAATCGCATCCTAAGCTTGGCGCGCCCCTGCAGACTGAGAATCTGATTCTCCGATGGACCATGCCACCAGCGCCAGCGCGTCATCTGCATCATCGACCCGTATCGTCGACGTGCTGGTGCCTGTCGCGTTGGACCAGACCTATTCCTATCGCGTGCCGCGCGGCGTGGAACTGAAGGCCGGCGACGTGGTCGGGGTGCCGCTTGGCCCACGCGAGGTGCTCGCGGTGGTCTGGGCCGAGAATGCCAATCCCGATCCGCGCCTGCACAATCGACTCAAGGACGTCAGCGAGAAGCTCGACGTGCCGCCCTTGAAGCCGGAACTGCGCTCGCTGGTCGACTGGGTCGCCAATTATACGCTCTCCCCGCGCGGCATGGTTTTGCGCATGTGCTTGAGGATGGGCGAGCATCTCGGCCCCGAACGGGTGCGGTTGGGGGTGCGCCTGATCGGCGAATCTCCGAAGCGCCTGACGCCGGCGCGGCGCCGGCTGATCGAGGTGTTGTCCGATCGTCTGCTTCACGGCAAGTCCGACGTTGCGAGAGAGGCCGGCGTCAGCACGTCCGTGATCGACGGTCTGGTCGACGAGGGCACGCTGGCGACGGAAGTGATGCCGCCGCCTCCGCCTCCGCCTGCGCCCGATCCGCATTTTGCCCAGCCCGAATTCTCCCGTCAGCAGCGCGGCGCGGTCGATGCGATGCGGGCGCTGGCCGCCAACGGCACCTTCCACGTCGCGCTGCTCGACGGCGTCACCGGCTCGGGCAAGACTGAGGTCTATTTCGAGGCCGTCGCGGAAGTCATCCGCCGCGGCAAACAGTCGCTGATCCTGATGCCGGAGATCGCGCTGACCGGACAGTTTCTCGACCGCTTCTCGCGGCGTTTCGGCGTGCGGCCGCTGGAATGGCATTCCGAACTGACCCCGCGCACGCGACAGCGCAATTGGGCGGCGATTTCGGCCGGCGAGGCGCCGGTCGTGGTCGGCGCCCGCTCGGCGCTGTTTCTGCCCTATGCCGATCTCGGGCTGATCATCGTCGATGAAGAGCATGACCAGGCCTACAAGCAGGAAGATGGCGCGCATTACCATGCCCGCGATATGGCGGTGGTGCGCGCGCACATTGCGAAAATTCCGATTGTGCTGGCGTCCGCCACGCCATCGGTCGAAACCGAGGTCAATGCGCGCAAGGGCCGCTATCAGCGGGTGGCGCTGCCGTCGCGCTTTGGCGGCCAGCACATGCCCCATATCGAGGCGATCGACCTGCGCCGCGAGCCGCCAGCCCGCGGCCGCTTCATCTCGCCGCGTCTCGTCGAGCAGATCCGCTTCGCCGTGGAGCGGCGCGAACAGGCGCTGCTGTTCCTCAATCGCCGCGGCTACGCGCCGCTGACCTTGTGCCGCGCCTGCGGTCATCGCTTCGCCTGTACGATCTGCGATGCCTGGCTGGTCGATCATCGCTTCCGCCAGCGCCTGGTCTGCCATCATTGCGGGTTTTCGATGCCGCGCCCGCCTGCCTGTCCGAACTGTCAGGCGGAAGAGACGCTGGTCGCGGTCGGCCCCGGCGTCGAACGGTTGCAGGAGGAGGCGGCGAGCCTGTTCCCGAACGCCCGTACCATGGTGCTGTCGAGCGATCTCATCACCTCGATCGAGGCCATGCGGGCCGAATTGACCGACATCGCGGAAGGCCGCGTCGACATCATCGTCGGCACTCAGCTCGTGGCCAAGGGGCATCATTTTCCGCGACTCAATCTGGTCGGCGTGGTCGATGCCGATCTCGGCTTGAGCAATGGAGATCCGCGCGCCGCCGAGCGCACCTGGCAGCTGCTCAACCAGGTGATCGGCCGCGCCGGCCGCGACCAGGGCCGCGGCGTCGGCTACCTGCAGACCCATCAGCCCGAACATCCCGTGATGAAGGCCTTGGTGGCCTGCGACCGCGAGGCGTTCTACGCCAGCGAAATCGAGGGGCGCGAGCGCACCCTCTATCCGCCGTTCGGCAGGCTCGCCAGCCTGATCGTGTCCGCCGGCGACCGACCGACCGCGGACGGCTTCGCGCGGCGGCTGGTGGCGACCGCGCCGCGCGACGATCGCGTGCAGGTCCTGGGGCCGGCGGAAGCCCCGCTCGCCGTCATCAAGGGGCGCTACCGGTTCCGGCTGCTGCTGAAATCCGCCCGCGGCTTCGACCTGTCGGACTATGTGCGGCAATGGCTCGCCACCGGCCCCAAGACCAAGGGCAACCTCAAGCTCGAGGTCGACGTCGATCCGCAGAGCTTTTTGTGATTTTCTCGCGCGAAGTCACCATATGTGGCACGAGCCGATCCTTCGGATCGTACAAGGAGCCACAATGCTGCCCTGGATCGCGGCCGTGCTTTTGGGTGCGCTCGCGCCGGCTCTCGTCGTAGCCGGGCTCTCGGCGAATCTCATGCTCTTGCCGTTGGCCTTCGCCGTAACGCTCGGCCATTCGGTAGTTCTCGGTTTACCTGCGGCGCTGTTTTGCCGTGCGAAGCGGTGGACACGATTCAGCGCTGCGATCGTTGGAGCCCTTCTAATCGGTGCAATTCCCGTCGGCATTTTTGGTTGGCCGATGCATCCATCCTGGAGGACATCTGCGTCAGTCGATGGCGTCCCGACGATCATCGACGGTGTTCCGACCTTGGCCGGCTGGGTAGAATACCTCAATCTGGTGGCAGAATTTGGGGCTCTCGGTGCCACCGGCGGGGTAATGTTCTGGTTGACGCTCAAATTCTCCGGCCTGCTCACGGCCTCCGATGCAAGATCGACCAGGCCCCTGCTTGGTCAATCGCGCATCGGCATCTTGCTCGCCGGCGTGGCCGTGAGCGCGTCTGTGGCAATCGCCGCGCTTCCAAGCATCACGAGGGATCGCTCGTGCCACAACATGTTCAGGGATGGACGTACATCCGTATCCCCGAAGGTTCGCATCGACCTCGACATCGCCATCGATGATTGGCCTATGCTTGCAAGAATCCTCAAAGATTTCGGTGGGGCGCACGGCATGTCGTTCCGGAATGCAAGTGAAGACAGGCCGGGCGTCAAAATCCTGGGTCTTAGTGTGTGCAGCGAACAGGGCCTAGTGATTACCGCCGATGAACTACTCTGGGCGTCCCGAACCTACGCGCCGCCAGCAGCTGGCATGGGGGTTCCCATAGGGGTCTTTGACCTGAACGACGGAATCGGCTGGCGACCTCTTGCCCAAGAGCTGGTAGGGGCACTGGACTCTGCGTGGCAGGGTAAGGTCCGGTTTCGCGACGGTAGTGGTCGGTTCGTTCCCGACTCGACGGCGTTGGGCCCTCAGTCCGACTCTCCTCGAGGTCGTTAAGAGAAAGCCCGCCGTCATGGTCGGCGACGGGTTGTTTTGGCGCGCAAGAAGGACTGTCGTCCTCGTTAGGACGGAGTGCCGACTGAGCTGATGTCGGAATGGGGGGCTGAAAACGCCTTATACCAACGGCCCCGACTCATGACTCGTCATGCCCGCGGTTGTCGCGGGCATCCACGTCTTGCTTTTTCGATGCTGCAAAGGCGTGGATGGCCGGGACGAAGCCCAGCCATGACGGTTGGATGGGTCATTGCCAACGTCCGCTGGTATTAGGAGACGACCTCGGCGGTGACGCGGCCGACGCCGGCACCGGTCAGGCCGATGACGCGGGCGGCGCCGGTCGAGAGGTCGAGGACGCGGCCACGGATGAACGGACCACGGTCGTTGACGGTGACAACGACGCTGCGATCGCCATGGGTCACCCGGAGCTTGGTGCCGAAGGGCAGCGATCGGTGGGCGCAGGTCAGGGCGTTCTGGTTGAAGCGCGCGCCCGACGCGGTGCGGCTGCCGGATTCACTGCCGTAATAGGAGGCCATTCCGGAGAAGCTGTGCCCCATCCCGGACGTGGAGAAGATCGACGCAGTGGCGGCAGGCCAGCCGGTCGGGCTGGCGCCGGCCGAAAGATGATGATGATGGCGATGGTGGTGCCCCGTTTTGGCCGAGGCCTCGGTGGCAGTCCCACCGATCAGGAGAGTTGCGGCGAAAAAAGCTAGGGCCGCGCGCGAGCGGGCTACGTGTCCCGCCGTCAAGTTGTTCAATGTCATTAGATTTGTCCCTCGAAATAGTAATGCCATTTCTATGGCTAGTGGAGCCCCCATAGGTTCGTGAGGAACTCGCCGTTTGGTGACCTATTGCGGCACGAGTTAGGCAGTAAAAGCCGGCTGAAACATCTTGTGAATGGCGGGGTGCTCCCAAAGAAGTTCCGTAATCTGTCTCCATAACGAGTTGTTAACTATCCGAATACCTACGAATACTGAAAAATTAAGTTTTCGCTGCACTGCGAAAGATTTCTTCAAGTATTTCGCGAAACAAACAACTCGCGAGCCCGGCGAACGAACTCGGCGGACATTCATGGCGACCATGCGCAGGGAGTTGGAACGATTGGGCTCTCGGCCGAACCAGGGCCGAGGCGAGAAACCCGCGAATCGCGGGGTCGCCGAGAGGTAAGAGAGCGATGTGCGCGGAGGCCAGAAAGCGCGACGATTAGGTTGTTTCGGCTTGTTCCGTCATGTTGCACCTGCGCTTCCGCTATGTTAGCAAAGCCGCGATTTTTCCGATCCCGGCGCGACCGTGCCGGTCGAAAATCGAAGTCCCGCTTGAATTCCAAGGGCTTGAATCGCTAGGCGCCGTAGTGGGGCGACGGTTTTTCCCTTGCGAGTTTGACAGCTGAAAGAGCGCGTCTGTGGCTGCAGAAGATCCGTCCGTTTCCGGCGTGTCTGGCCGTTATGCAACGGCCTTGTTCGAGTTGGCGCGCGATGAAAAGAGCGTCGATGCGGTCGTGGCCGACCTCGATCGGTTCGATGCCATGCTGGCCGAGAGTGCCGACCTGAAGCGGCTCGTGCGCAGCCCCGTCTTCTCGGCCGAAGCGCAATCGAAGGCGCTCGCCGCCGTGCTCGAGACGGTCGGAATCGCCGGCATTGCCGCCAATTTCCTGAAAGTCCTCACCGCCAACCGCCGGCTGTTCGCGGTTGCCGACGTGATCCGCGCATTCCGCGCGCTGGTGGCCAAGTTCAAGGGCGAGGCGACCGCCGACGTCACCGTTGCCGAGGCGCTCAGCGACAAGAATCTGGACGCCTTGAAGGCCGCACTGACGTCGGTGACCGGCAAGGACGTTGCACTCAATGTGACAGTCGACCCCTCGATCATCGGCGGGCTTGTGGTCAAGCTCGGCAGCCGCATGGTCGATAGTTCGCTTCGCACCAAACTCAATTCGATCAAGCACGCGATGAAAGAGGCAGGCTGATGGACATCCGCGCCGCGGAAATTTCCGCGATCCTCAAGGAGCAGATCAAGAATTTCGGCCAGGAAGCCGAGGTTTCGGAAGTCGGACAGGTGCTGTCCGTCGGCGACGGCATCGCCCGCGTCTACGGACTGGATAATGTCCAGGCCGGCGAGATGGTCGAGTTCGAGAACGGCACCCGTGGCATGGCACTCAACCTGGAGACCGACAACGTCGGCATCGTGATCTTCGGCGCCGACCGCGAAATCAAGGAAGGCCAGACCGTCAAGCGCACCCGCGCCATCGTCGACGCGCCGGTCGGCAAGGGCCTGCTCGGCCGCGTGGTCGACGCGCTCGGCAATCCGATCGACGGCAAGGGGCCGATCCAGGCGACCGAGCGCCGCCGCGTCGACGTCAAGGCGCCCGGCATCATTCCGCGCAAGTCGGTCAACGAGCCGATGGCGACCGGGCTGAAGGCAATCGACGCGCTGATCCCGATCGGCCGCGGCCAGCGCGAACTCATCATCGGCGACCGCCAGACCGGCAAGACCGCGATCGCGCTCGACACCATCCTCAACCAGAAGCCGCTCAATGCGCAGCCGGATGAGAAGATCAAGCTGTACTGCATCTATGTCGCGATCGGCCAGAAGCGCTCCACGGTGGCGCAGTTCGTCAAGGTGCTGGAAGAGCAGGGCGCGCTGGAATATTCCATCATCGTCGCCGCGACCGCCTCCGATCCGGCGCCGATGCAGTACATCGCGCCGTTCACCGGCTGCACGATGGGCGAATATTTCCGCGACAACGGCATGCATGCCGTCATCATCTATGACGACTTGTCCAAGCAGGCTGTCGCCTATCGCCAGATGTCGCTGCTGCTGCGCCGCCCGCCGGGCCGCGAAGCCTATCCCGGCGACGTGTTCTACCTGCACTCGCGGCTCTTGGAGCGCGCCGCCAAGCTGAACGACAGCCAGGGCTCGGGCTCGCTGACCGCGCTGCCGGTCATCGAAACCCAGGCCAACGACGTCTCGGCCTACATTCCGACCAACGTGATTTCGATTACCGACGGTCAGATCTACCTCGAATCTGATCTGTTCTTCCAGGGCATCCGGCCGGCGTTGAACGTCGGTCTGTCGGTCTCGCGCGTCGGATCGTCGGCGCAGACCAAGGCGATGAAAAAGGTCGCCGGCAAGATCAAGGGCGAGCTCGCGCAGTACCGCGAAATGGCCGCCTTCGCGCAGTTCGGTTCCGACCTCGACGCCTCCACGCAGCGCCTCCTGAACCGCGGCTCGCGCCTGACCGAACTTTTGAAGCAGCCGCAATTCTCGCCGCTGAAGATGGAAGAGCAGGTGTGCGTAATCTGGGCCGGCACCAACGGGTATCTCGACCCGCTTCCGCTTCCCAAGGTCCGCGCCTTCGAGGATGGCCTGTTGTCGCTGCTGCGCGGCAAGAATGCGGACATTCTCAGCACCATCCGCGATACCCGCGATCTGTCCGATGATACGGCCGGCAAGCTGAAGGCGGTGGTCGAAGGCTACGCCAAGACGTTCGCTTGAGGAAGG
>WNGQ01008400.1_pt1 | contig 11953 bp, 12 predicted proteins | sample 5407661 | NCBI WGS metagenome assembly WNGQ01 (sample SAMN13153382, study PRJNA577476) | soil metagenome | isolation source: 60 cm soil or saprolite under Garry oak tree replicate 2 | place: USA:California | collected 2016-06-15
ATCCACGGGAGCGGCAGATGGGCCGCGGTGGGCACCAGGTCCGCCAGGAAGCACACCCGCTCCCCCGCGCTCTCGAGCAGCACCGATTGGTGAAACGGGACATGCCCCGGCGTGGGGAGACAGCGGATGCCGGGAAGCGGGGCGGCCTCGCCGGACACCAGGGTGAACGCCACGGGCTCGAAATTGGGTGGGAGGTAGCTCGCCGCCGTGCGCTCGTTCGTGCGGCGCGCGAACTCAAGCTCTCCTCGCTGGACCACATAGGTGGCGCGTGGGAAGGAGACCCGAACTTCTCCCCCTCCACCACCTCCACCAACCTCCCGAACCTCCGCAACCTCCCGATACGTGTTGCCGCCCGCGTGATCGAAGTGGAGGTGCGTATTGATCACCCAGCGCACGTCGTCCGGCGCATGGCCCAGCTCCGCCAGGGCATCCTCGAGACCGGTGCGGCCGTGCTTTCCCTCGTTCACGACCCCATAGATGTCCTTGAACTTGGCGTCTTCCTTGTTGCCCAGGCCCGTGTCGACGAGCACGAGGCCGTCGTCGTGCTCGATCAGGAGACAGCGCAGCGCGAGGGGGATGCGGTTGCGGTCGTCCGCGGGAATGCGCCGCTGCCACAGGGGCTTGGGTACGACGCCGAACATGGCGCCGCCGTCGAGGGCTTGGCGACCGGCCTCCAGGGCGTGACAGGTCAAGCGGCCGACGCGGAACGTGGTGTGGGCCATCAGAAGTCGGAACGCGGAACGCGGAACGCGGAACCGGCGGGAGAGTTCGCTCGCTGTGTGACGCCTGCGCTGCTGTTCCGCGTTCCCACTTCCGCGTTCCGCGTTTTCGTGTGCCGCGACCGCTCGTGCAGCTCGATCAGCTGCTCCAGCGTCTCCACCCCGCGATCCCGAGCGCGGCCCAGCAAGGCGCGCAGAATGTACGCGGTGGCGAGCGCGTCGCCGAAGGCGCGATGGCGGGCCGGATTCTCGACGCCGAAGAACGCCGCCACCTGCTCCAGCCGGCGATGGCGCAGCTCCGGCACGAGACGCCGGGTCAGCCGGATGGTGCAGAGCGGCGCGCCCTGCGGGGCCGGGAGCCCCGCCGCCGCGCATTCCCCCACGAGAAAGCCCCAGTCGAAGCGGGCGTTGTGAGCGACGAAGATCGCGTCCTCGAGCACACGCCCGAGACCGGGAGCCACGTCGCCGAAGCGCGGGCGTCCCGCGACCATCGGGTCGGTGATCCCCGTGAGGCGCGCCACCGCGGCGGGGACGGGCATGCCGGGATCGAGCAGCGCATCATAGGCGAGGTGGACGGTGCCGCCTTCGAGCACGGCGACCGCGACTTCGAGCACCCGGCCGCGCGGGGGGGGGGCGCTTCCGGTCGTCTCCAAGTCCACGACGGCGAAGCGGCAACGATCGATCGGGCGCGGCGCCGTGCTACAGGTCATCCCGCCGCAACGGCAGCGTCATGCAGCGCGGACCCCCGCCGCCCCGGACCAGCTCGCTGCCCTCGATGGTGATCACGGCCCGCTCCCCCTCCGCCGGACTCTCCGTCCCGGCCAGCAGGTTCGCCGCCGCGATCGTCTTGAAGCCGGTGTGCTCGAGCTCGCGCAGCGTGGCCTCGTTGCGGGCGTAGGTCACCAGGACGCCCGGTCGCACGGCGATGAAGTTGCAGGCCGACGACCACTGCTCCCGCTCCTGCAGCGAGCGGTCGGAGCCGCCGCAGAACACCGGCTCGAGCGGCTGATCGACCGCCTGCATGGCCGCGAAGAAGTTCGGCATCTCCTTCACGCCCTTGGATTTCTTGCGGCGGTGCAGCACCGCGAGCCGCTCCGGCCCCACGAAGTGCGGCGGATAGATGCAGCACAGCTCGCGGTCGAGCTGCGTGAAGATCATGTCCAGGTGAATGGCGGTCCGCTCGTTGGGCATCACCACGACGATCACGTCCTGCACGCCGCAGTGCTCGAACACCAGGTCGCACAGGTGGTCGAGGGCGGCGGGGCTGGAGCGCTCGCTGAAGCCGAGCAGCAGGAGGTCGGGACGGAGCGGATGCACGTCGCCGCCTTCCAGCGTGTAGTTGTTCCGTTTCTCCTCGGAGCCGTCGTACAGAATGCCGGCGTTCTCGAGACAGGGGTGATAGCGGAACAGCGCCTTGACGAGCAGCTCCTCGGTCCAACGGACGCCGTAGCGCATCGAGCCGATGATGGAGTGCTCCCCGATCACGATGCCCACGTCGCGCGTGAAAAACAGGTTGGGGAGCGGGGGGAGGGCGTAGCCGGTTTCGTTGAGGGCGCGGGCGATCGGCCCCGCCTCTTCCAGCGCGCCCTCGACCATGCGGCCGACGAGCGCGTCGGGGGACAGGGTCGCCAGCTGCTTGGCGAGGGCGTCCGACGGGACGACCTCGAGCGCCCGGGTCACGAGGAACTCGCGCACGTCGGCCCGCGCCACCAGCTCGGTCAAGAGTGTGCGCACTTCGTAGACCTGGGCGAAGCGCTCCAGCACCGTGACGAACCGCCGGTGCTCGCGTTGCGCGAGATCCAGGTCGATGATGTCGTCGTACAGGTAGTCTTCACGGCTGCCGGGGGTGACCGCGACCAGCTCGCGGCCGGGTGTGTGGACCAGCACGGCCCGCAGCGGACCGATTTCCGAAGTGACGTGGACGCGGGCCATGGGCGGGAAATCTAACACCCAGGGCGAAGCCGCCCCGGCGCTCAGGCTCCCAAAAGGCGGCCGGGGCGACGAGCGAAGTCTGTTCAGCCGCTCGTCGCCCGGTCGCTCCGCGGGTTACTGCACGAAGTGCACCCAGCCGTTCTCGTCCGTGATCACCGCGGTGGTTCCATCCTGGTTGAACCCGATCCGACGCGGGAAGGCGCCCGACTCGGGGAGCTGGATGGTGTTCACGATGGTCAGCGAGGCGCGGTCGATGACCCGCACGAGACCCAAATCCATGACCCCGACGTAGAGCTGGGCGTCATCGGGGCTCAGCGCCACGCCGAACGCGCGCTGTCCGACCACCACGGTGTCCACCGGGGTGCCCGACGCGATATCCACGACTCGGAGCACGCCTCCTTCGTCCGCCACGTACAGTCGGGTCCCGTCGTGCGAGAGGGCCATCCCCTGGAGCCGCGTGAACCCGGGCGAAATCGTAAAGGTGCGCACCACGGTGTTGGTCCTGGTGTCGATCTCCGCCACAGTGCCACTGCTGATCTGATCGGCATACAGGCGGATGCCGTCGGGATGCCTGACGAACTCCTGCAAGGCGAAGCCGTTGGTAAGTTGTCCCCCGAGGTTCAGCGTCGTCGTCACCTGTCCAGTCGCAGGATCGAACACATAGACGTTTTGATCGTTGCTCGAGACGTACGCCGCGTCGTCCCTGAGCGAGATCACCTCGAACAGATTTCCATTGAGTCCACTCGGGCCACCGCTCGCGTAGGTCTGGACCTGCGTATTCGTGGCCACGTCAATCCGGCCGAGCGATGAAGGGGAGCTCAGCTGATTCGTGACCCATGCCGTTTCTCCGTTTTGGTCGAACGCCACGCTCGTGGGGATGAAGCCCACGGGGACCGATGCGGTGAATCCGAACCCAGATGGGAGATCGACTCTCGCCACGCGCGACGCATCCAATTGCGTGATGTAGGCCACGTCCTTGGCCGAGATCGCAAGCCCGTACGGCCGACCGGCGAGTGGGGCGGAAAATTGGATCACGCCGGCGGGATGGGTCGGGGGTGGCTGGGACGTGGTGAGCAGGTTGGGCCGCGTCGGGCTCGCGGCATCATCCGCGCATCCCGCGCCCACGAGCACGAGGCATCCTACTCCCAGAGTCATAATGCGATTCATCTGACCCTCCTTGCTGTGGTGAACGAGCAATCGGCAAGACGGTAGACGGAGCCACCGCTCTTGTGCCACCTCGCCTCGTGCGGCCTGGCGCGGCGGGCATTGTGACGAATGGAGCGTCGCAGCACGGCGGCAACCGGTGCGGTTCCTGCAGCGACGAACCGCCACTGCGTGCGGCAGCCAACAACGGAGGGCGAGACCGCGGCGGGCGGGCGACATCTGTGGTGCGCGCACGACGCGACGTTCAGCCTGAAACGGCCACCCCTAGGCCACGGAGGGGACCCGCCGATGCACGCAGTGATTCCTCTCGAGAGCATCCTGGAAGCGGCGCTGCCGGGGCTCCCCATCCAGTGCCGCACCGCGATCCGGATGCTCGTCGCATGTGCCGGTCAGGTTCGTGATGCCGAGGATTTCGCGACTTCGCTGGGGCTACGGTCCCGGTTCGCGCTCGCCAGGCTGCTAACCCGCACCGGCCTCCCGCCCCTGCGCGAGCTGGCCGACTGGATCCGAGTTCTGCAGTTGTTGTGGCGGAGCGAGGCAAGCGGGACGTCGCTCGAGCAGGTGGCGCACGCGTGCGGCATAGACCCCCGCGCGTGTAGTCGCGTCGTGAGGCGGACCACCGGGCTCTCCTGGAGGGTGGCCAGGACGCGCGGATTCTCATGGGCGTTCGTCGAGTTCCTGCAACGTCGCTGCTAGCGGTCGCCAGAGTGCGATGCCTCCGCTTCCGCTGACCACGCTCTTTCAAACGGTGCTGCCCGAGCTCTCGCCCGGCGCCCGCGCGATCATCAACGCACTCACGTGCTACAACGGCGCCTACGGGTCCGCCGGTTACGTCGCGACCCTGACGGGTTTGCGAAATCGGCACCAGCTCGCGCGGGTATTGCGCCGAGAAGGCTTGCCCCCGCTCGTGGAGCTGGCCGGGTGGGCGCGGACGATCTATTGGCTGCTGCAGGCCGAGGCGACTGGCGCGTCATTGCGGCAGGTCGCGAACCGCGCCAACGTGCCGGCCGCTACGGCCTATCGTTTGGTCCGCCGCGTCACTGGCATGCCATGGTCCGCCCTACAGCGTCTGGGGCTCTCGGCCGCCCTCTTGAAGCTGCGGGACCGCTGTCAGCTGTCGCGCGGTCGCGGTCGGGTCTCGGGCCCCCGGCGCGTCTCCGGCCCGCACCGTGCGTCAGACGCGTGGCGCGCACCGCGACTGCAGCGCCTCGTATCGCCCGCGGTGACACACGCGAGGCCGGCGGTGGTCTCGAGCACTCGGCGTCAACATCCCGTCGGCGAGGTCGCCGATCGGCTCGCCCTGGCCGGGTCGCCCTTCGATGTGGCGGTCAGCGCGCGGCGCAGTGCTTGCGTGACGTGCCCGCACGCCGCCGCCGTGGCGCACGTCGAGCTTCCCCAATTGCGCCTCACCGGCGGCGTGCCCACCACGTCCACCCCCACTCGCGTGGTCGTCCTGCCGAACGGAACCTACGCCTACGTGACCAATCAGTTCACCGAAGAGATCGGCATTCTCGATCTCGACCGGCGGCGACAAGTCGGCGCGATCGCAGTCCCCGGTCACGCACTCGGGGCAGCGCTCGCTCCGGACGCTCGCACGCTGTTCGTTACCACGAATCTGGACCGGTTGTGCGCCGTGTCCGTTACGACGCGGGCCGTGATCGCCTCGGTGCAGGTGCCCCAGGTGTGCACCGAGCTGACGCTCGATCGCTCGGGGCGGCGGATCTACGTTCCCACGTGGCGCGCGGGACTCATTCTCGAGCTCGATGCGCGGACGCTCGAGACCCTGCGGACCTTCAACGTGGGCGGCACGGTGCAGGACGTTGCGGTGTCGGGCGACGGCCTCACCTTGTACGCCGCCAACGAGGGGGGCTGGGTCGACGTCGTCCACCTCGGGCCCGTTCGTCACCGGGCACAAGTCGAGCTGGGGACCGCAGCGTTTGGACTCGGGCTCAGTCGTGACGAGGCGGTCCTGTACGTCACATTGCTCGACGCCGGAAAGGTGGCGGTGATCGATCGACGCACGCTGCGCGTCGATGTCATCCTCGCAACGGGCGGGCGACCCCGCCGCGTGGCGTTTGACGTCAGCGGGTGCCTCGCGCTCGTCGCGAACGAGGCGGGTTGGGTCGACCTCGTGCGGTAGGGCTGCGACGCCGATGCTACCGCTCGTCAGGATCGGTTGGCCAGCGCGAAGCTCAGCGTTTCGAGCTCGAGCGCCATGTTCACCGACTTTACGACCACATCGGCTGGGACGGTGAGCTGGGCCGGCGCGAAGTTGAGAATCGCCTTCACACCGGCGCGCACCAGCCGATCGACCACGTCCTGGGCCGCCTCCGCGGGCGTCACGACGATCGCGATATCGGTCGACTCCCGGGCGAGGTCGGCCTCGAGGTGGCGCACGTCGCGCACCACGAGGCCGTTCCAGCGCGAGCCGATTTTCTTGGGATCGCGGTCGTAGATGGCGCCGACGTTGAAGCCGCGCTGCCGCAAGCCGGGATACTGAATGAGCGCCCCGCCGATGCGGCCGGCGCCCACCAGGACGACGCGGTAGCTGCGCCGTAGGCCCAGAATGTCGCGCATCTTGGCCGCGAGCTCGGGCACGGAGTAGCCGAGGCCGCGCTTGCCGAACGAGCCGAAAAACGAGAGGTCCTTGCGGACCTGGGCCGAGGTGGTCCCGCCGCGGCGGGCCAGCTCGGCGGAGGAGATGGTGGTCTGGCCTTGTGCGGCGAACTGCTCGAGGAATCGCAAGTACAGGGAGAGGCGCCGCACCGTGCTCTCGGAAATCTTCCGCATATTGTGAATAATTTCACAATCGCGCACTCCAACGCAAGAGCCGCGCGAACTCGGGCGCCCCGAGCGTCTCGGGTCGCACCGCGGGATCGAGCCCGAGCTCGCTCAGCCCGGCGCGCACCACCGCGGCCGGCTGCCCCGTCGCCGCCATCACCGCGTTGCGCAGCTGCTTGCGGCGGCGACTGAAACAGGCCGTCACGAACACACGCAACGCCGCCAGCTCCGCGGGCGCCACCGCCGGCGTGGCGAGCGGCGTGAGCCGCAGCAGCGCGCTGTCCACGCGGGGGCGCGGGTGGAACGCGCCCGCCCGCACCGTGAACAGGCGCTCCACGCGACACACCGCCTGCACGCCGACCGACAGCGCGCCGTAGGTCTTCGACCCCGCTGCCGCCGCGACCCGAGCGGCCACCTCGGCTTGGACGAGAAACACGACGCGTTCAGGTAAGGGCGGCGTGAGCGCTTTGTCGATCAGGGGGGAGGTGATGGCGAAGGGGATGTTGCCGATGATCTTGAAACGCGGAACGCGGAACGCGGAACGCGGAACAGCAGGACCGGTGTCGACGAGTGCGTGCCAATCCAGGTGTAGCGCGTCTCCGTGCACGATTGTCACTCGCTCTGTTCCGCGTTCCGCATTCCGCGTTCCGACTTCGGCGATCAGCCGGCGGTCCCGTTCGATCGCGATGACGTGACGCACGCAGGGCGCGAGGACGGCCGTGAGAGTTCCCGTCCCCGCCCCGATCTCGAGCACGACGTCGTCGGGCGCGGGGTCGAGCGCGTCGACGATCTTCTCGAGAATGGTGCGATCGGTGAGGAAGTGCTGGCCGAGTCGCGTGTCGGGAATCACGCCTTGAGGATGACTACGGTGCGGTCGTCGGTGGGCGGCGCACCGCCCGTGAAGCCCGCCAGGTCGGCGTGCACCGATTCGAGGATTTCCAGCGCCGGCCGATCCCGCAGCCGGGCGACGTGGCCGAGCACGCGGTCTTCGCCGAACCGCTCGCCCCGCCCGCCCACGGCCTCGGCGACGCCGTCGGTGAAGAGGCACAGGATCGCGTCCTTGCGGGTCCACGGCCGGGTCGTATCCGCGCCCGGGGCGGTGGCGAGGCCGAGCGGCGGGCGGGTGGCCTCGAGCCGGGTGGCCTCCCCGGTGCGGGCGGACACGAGAAACGCGTGGGGGTGACCCGCGTTGGCGAACGTAATGCGCCCGGCCTGCGGGTCCACGACGGCGTAGAACACGGTGAGGAACATCTCCGTGTTGGCGAGCTCTTCGGTGAGGGACTCTTCCAGGCGCCGCAGCACCTCGGCGGGCGTCTCGGCCGATTCGGCGTGGATGCCCGACGCGGCCATCACCAGCGCCATGATCAGCGCGGCGCTGAAGCCGTGGCTCGTCACGTCGCCGATCATGACGCCGATGCGGCCGGCGCGCAGGTTCAGCAGGTTGTAAAAGTCGCCGCCCACCGAGTCGGCCTGGCGGCAGCGGGCCGCCACGTCGAGGCGCGCCGCCAGCACGAGCGGTGAGGGCAGCAGCTTCAGCTGCAGGTCGCGCGCCAGCTCGAGCTCCCGCCGCACGCGCTGCTGCCCCAGGTCCTGGGCGACGAGGCGAGCGTTCTCGATGGCGGCCCCGATCTGATTCGCGATCGCGGCGACGAGCTTGCGATCGCCCGCCGTGAACGCGTCCTCGCCCACCCGGTCCGTGAGATTGATCACCCCGATCGGCTTGCCGCGCGCCCCGGGCGCCGCGTACAAGACGGGCACCGACAGGAACGCCTCGCCACGGTAGTTCCGCCCCTCGGGGCAGCCGGGATTGACGGCCTTGGGATCGGTGGGGTCGTAACTCACGATCCGCATCTCGCGGAACACGCGCGCCGCCACCGAGCAGAGGTCGTCCACCTCGATCGGCTCGAGATCGTCCGGCTGCATGCCGCGGGCGGAGACGATGCGCAGCACGTGCGCCTCCGGATCGTGCACCAGCAGCGTGGCGCGGCGCGCCCCCACCACGGTCGAGACTTCCCGCAGGATCCGCTCCGCCGCCTCGTCGAGCCGGATGGTGTGGCCGAGGATCTCGCTGATCGTGTAGATCAGATCGATCTCTTCGTAGCGGTCCGAGAGCTCCGACGCGACCTGGGCGGCGTCGCGCTCGGCGGAGAGCACGGCGGCGACGATCGCGGCGAGCCCCTGGGCCAACCCCGGGCTTGCGCCCGGGGTCAATTGCTTCCCGGGTGCCCCGTCCGCGATCTCGAGCCACACGCCCTCGGTCTCAGGAACCGGCACGAGCGACGCCGACGCCGCCGGCGGGTCGCCCGCGTCCGTGCGCAGGCGCAGCCGCGCCCCGGTCAGCCGCTCGAGCACCGGGAGCAGCCGCTCGAGACGCTCTCCGGTCAACCCGCGAGGAGCGTCAGGCACACCGAATTGCCTTTCTCGTTGAAGGCCACGTGATCCACCAGGCTCCTCAGCACGAACAAGCCGCGCCCGTCCTCGAGGGCCAGGCGCTCGGGGAGCGTCGGGTCGGGGACCGTGTCCGGGTCGAATCCGTCTCCCTCGTCGGTGACGTGCAGGCGGACGACGTCGTGCCCGACCTGGACCAGGACACGCACCACCCGGGCGGGGTCGTGACGGTTGCCATACGCGATGGCGTTGGCGAGGGCTTCGGCGAGCGCCGTGCTGAAGTTGAAACGGATGCGGCGCGGGGACAGGGGAGCCGGCGGCAGGCGCCCCACGATCAACTCGACCGCCGGCCCGACGTACTGCAGGTCGCTCGGCACATCGAGCGAGAGCTCGGTTTCGGTCTCGCCTCCCCCCGCCCGGCGGCGGACGTCGAGGCGCAGCGGCGTGGTCACGGGCTAGAAGGCGGCCAGCGCCTCCTCGGACGTCTTGGCGATGGCGAAGAGGGTGTCCAGCTTGGTCAACTCGAACAGCGTCTGCAGGTCCTCGTTCAGGCCGCACAGACGGAGATCCCCGCCCTGTTCCCTGATCTTCTTCGACAGCGACACGAGGACGCCGAGGCCGGACGAGTCGATGTAGCCGGTCTTGGCGAAGTCCACCACGAACTTGCGGCCGCCGCTCTCCAGGGCATCGAGCACCTTCTGCTTCAGCTCCTGGCGATTGCCGACGATCAGCTGGCCGTCGACGCCGACGACGACGACGCCGTGCTTGTCTTTGCGCAACGTGAAGCTCATGGCTGCTCCCCGGCTTGAAGGACGGCGACCGCGACCGTGTCCACAATATCGTCGGCGCTGGCGCCCCGATCGCCTCCCACGCGCCCAGCCGCTGGACCAGTTTGTACCCGATGTTCCCGCTGTCAAGGTCTGGGAACACGAGCACGTTGGCGCGGCCCGCCACCGCGGAGCCGGGCGCTTTGCGCGCCGCCACGTCCAGCACGAGCGCCGCGTCGGTCTGGAGCTCGCCGTCGAACGCAAAGTCGGGGCGCTGGGCGGCCAGGAGCTCGAGCGCCCGGCGCACGCGCTCCACCCGCGGTCCGGTCGCGCTCCCCTTGGTGCTGTAGGAGAGGAACGCAACCACCGGGTCGTCGCCTACGATGCGACGGCGGTCGCGCGCCGCGGCGAGCGCCGCCTCGGCGAGCTGCTCGGACGTCGGCTCCGGTACGACGGCGCAGTCGGTGAACGTGAGCACGACGTCGTCCTTGACCATGTAGAACGCGCCGCTCACGGTCGTGATCCCGGGCGCCGTGCCGACCGTGCGGAGCGCGGCGCGGATCGTGTCGCCGCTCGGAAAGGTGGCCCCTCCGACCATGACGTCGGCGCGGCCCAGCGCCACGAGCGCGGCGCCGTACGTGAGGGGATGCGCGAGCGCGGTGGCGGCCGCCGCGTCGCCGGGAAACTTGTCCGGGTGGCGGGCGCGCAGCAGGCGGACCATTTCGGGGAGCGGGGAGCGGGGGGCGGTTCGATCCAGCAGCTGCACGCTGCCGAGCGCGAGGGCGTCGATCCGCGCGGCGGCGGCGCGGACGCGGGCGTCCTCGCCCTCGGGCAGTACGATGCGGCGGCGCGCGCGCCGGGCCCGCTCGTACAGGCCATCGCGGAACGTCACTTCCCGAACTTTTGCTTGAGCGCCTGGCCCACCGCGGGGTGCACGAGCTGCGACACGTCGCCGCCGAAGCGGGCTACTTCGCGCACGAGGCTCGAGCTCAGGTACGTGAGGTCGAACGCCGGCACCAGGAACACGGTCTCGACCCCGGGAGCGAGGTTGCGGTTCATGAGCGCCATCTGGAACTCGTACTCGAAGTCGCTCACCGCACGCAGGCCGCGCACGATCAGCGTGGCGCCGGCGGCGCGCACAAAGGCGGCCAGCAGGCCGTCGAACGACCGGACCTCGACCCGCGGATCGACCACGGTCTTCTGGATCAGCGCGACGCGCTGCTCCAGCGTGAACAGCGGCTGCTTCGCGACGTTGACGGCGACCGCGACGATGACACGGTCGGCGAACGTGAGGGCGCGCCGGATCAGGTCTTCGTGGCCGCGCGTGATGGGGTCGAACGAGCCCGGGTAGACGGCGACGCGGGTCATGGCGCGTAAATGAAGGTGACGGCCGTGTCGCCGTAGCGCCGCGTGTCGTCGCCCGGGATGGGCTGGGCCGCGGGGTGCTCGATCGAGAAGATGCGCGCGAACGCGTTGAGACGGAACATGGCGACCAGGCGGGCGGCCTCTTGCCCCGCGTACGGGGGATCCGCGAATGCCACGTCGTACTGGCCCGGGTGCAGCCGCTCGGCGAAGCGGAGCGCGTCCGCGCGATGGATCGCGGCGCGGTCGTCGACCTTGAGCGTCTTCACGTTCGCCTTGAGGGTGGCGAGCGCGAAGCGGTGCAGCTCCACGAAATCCGCGCTCGCGGCCCCGCGCGACAGCGCCTCGAAGCCGAGCGCCCCGGAGCCCGCGAACAGGTCGAGCACCCGCGCCCCCTCGATCGAGCGCTGCAGGATCGAGAACCACGCCTCGCGCACACGGTCCGCGGTCGGCCGCACTTTATCGGTGGCGGGCGTCTGGAGCCGCCGCCCCTTGAACTCTCCGGCGATGATGCGGATCATGCCCGACCCCGCCCCCTTCCCAACGCGGAACGCGGAGCGCGGAACGCGGAACAGCAGGGCGCGGGTCTGTTCCGCGTTCCGACTTCCGCGTTCCGCGTTCATGTGCTCGGCGCCATGGATGCGACACGGGCCTGCAGCGTCGCCCGCCCGTGCCACTCGTCGCGCTCCAGCCGGAACGCCACGTCCAGCCGCTCGGCGAGCCACTGGTCGGGAATCGCGTCGGCCCACTGGAACGCGATGGCCGGCAGGGCGCCCGACGCGTCGTCCAGCGTGAACCGCAGGTGGTTCGTGCCGACCCGCCGTGCCCCCACGGCACGGG
>WNGQ01005869.1_pt1 | contig 11952 bp, 10 predicted proteins | sample 5407661 | NCBI WGS metagenome assembly WNGQ01 (sample SAMN13153382, study PRJNA577476) | soil metagenome | isolation source: 60 cm soil or saprolite under Garry oak tree replicate 2 | place: USA:California | collected 2016-06-15
TGGCGGCGTGGTCGCCGCCTACGGGCAGATGCTGTCGGGACTCGGGCAGATCACCGCCGAGGCCGCGTCAGGCCAGGCCGGCGATTCGGCAAAGGCCATGTTCCCGCCCGCGTTGCTGCGCCGTGCCGCCAGGTACATCGGCAACGCCGCCGGCCTGGCCGCGAGTGGTGGCAACCTCCCGGACGGGGTCCCCGAGGCAGCACGCGGCGAGCTGGCCGCGGCCCTCCGCCGGGACGCCGACGGGTTGATCACAATCACCACCACGGCGTGAAGGGCTGCAGCAGGGGATCTTAGGCTTCGCGATCTACTCCGCCGCCCGCGACCGCTACGAGAATTCCGTCCTGCCCACCGGGTTCCCCGCCGGCACCCCGCAAGAGGCCCTCGACACCGCCTGCAGCGGGTTCGAAGGACTGGAACCGCACGACCTCGCTCAGCTCCATGCGAGGTACATCGCAGGTCTACCCGAGGTCAATCGCCACGTGCAGCCACGCGCCTCTCCGGCCAAGCCGCCCCAGCACCGTCCTTGATGCGCGGCGCATCGACCTTGGATCTCACCCCAGCAGAGGTAATTACGGACCGTATCCGCCGCTTCCGCGATCTCCGGGCCGCCCGTGCAACTCCAGGAGACGCTGCCGTCCTGCCCGCGCCGGACATCGGCCGCACCTATGTTTGCTCCATGTTTGCTCGGATGTCCCGGTACGACCCGGTAGCGGGCGGTACGAAGCGGCACCGGGTCTCGCGGCTTGCCGTACAGCCCGGCACGTCATAGCACTAAGCGGCATTATTCAATACGGCCAGAATGGCAGAGCAGCGGACTCTTAATCCGCTGGAGCGCTGACGCAGGTCACCCAATCGATGTCACCGCCACAGCGCGGCCAGTGTCGAAGCCGTACGGCATCCCGGTTGGCGCCCAACCGGGCCCGCCACACCGAGCGACCTTGACACCGCATCCTTGCTTGTTTGTTCTTCTGAGTGCTCCGCCGCGGGCTCATGCAGATGCCGTGCTGGCCCAATGGTGCACGGACCGGCCACGCCATCGGCCGCGTGATCGGAACTGTGCAGGTGACGCTCATTTCTGGCCTCCCGCCATCGCCTGCGCAGGCCGGCGAGGTACACGCCAGGTCCGTCGCAGGTATCCGTCAGGTCCATCAGAGGTCAGCGGGAACCGGTCCGGCAGGGTGAATCGATCCGGCCGGGCCACCACAGGCCGCGCCGTCCAGGCCGGCGTGCCTGCCCTCCTGGGCGTGGTGAGGGGAATGAAACCCCTCCGGTGCCTGCTGGCACGGCTCCAGCGGGAGGTCATGCCGATTCCCGTGCATCGGAATGAATGCCGCAGCCGACGGCGGATCCTGCGGGCTTGCCGGACCAGGGAGGTAGCCAGTGATCGCCGGGTGGAGCCACGCAAGGCTGCGTCACCGGGCCGGATGACTACCGCGACCGGCGGAGCCAGCGGTTCGGTGAACCGCTGGCTCCGGCCAGATTCCGTCCGCCATATGTCCGTAACCACTGCTATGCAGCGGCTCACGGTGGCACATCATGACACACAGCGCGACAGCACCAAGACGGCCCGCGAGCCCGGGTATGCCCAGGCCACGGGCCGTTTCCGCAGGTGGTGGCAGGTGTTGGGTTCGAACCAACGTAGGCGCATGCCGGCGGTTTTACAGACCGCTCCTGCCTGCCCCTCTACATAGCTATTGACCTGCGTAAATGACGTCGTATGCCGTTCGGCGCGGCGACGCTGTCCGCTTACCTGCGGCGGCTGCGCAACGTGATGGCCGAGCGCGGCATGTTCACCACCACCGGGCTGGTGCCGCAGCTCGCGGAGCGGGGCATCACGCTGTCGGCCTCCCAGGTGCACCGTCTGGTCACCGGGACCCCGGAGCGGCTGTCGCTGCCGGTGCTGGCCGCGTTGTGCGACATCCTGGAGGTGACTCCCGCCGAGCTGATCGTGGCCAGGGCGCAGAACGCTGCGCCGCGCCGTGCGGTTGCCGGCGGCGGCCCGGCGGCCGCCGGGGCCGACGGCGTCCGGCCGCGCCCGGCCCGGCTGCGCCCCGGACAGTGACCTCTGCTGGCTGCACGCCCGAGCAGTACCAGCGCTGGCATGTGCGCGACTGCGCCCGCTGCGGCCGGCGGGCCGGCCTGGCCGCGAACTGGCCGGACGGGCCGCTCTGCCGCACCTGCCACAAGCGGGCGGCCCGCACCTACGGGAACTGCCCGGCCTGCGGCACCCGCCGGCTCCTGCCCGGCCGCCGCGGCGACGGGGCGCCGATCTGCCGGGACTGCGCCGGCATCACCCGGGACTTCTTCTGCGACCGCTGCGGCTTCGAAGGATTCCTGCTGGGCGGGCGGCTGTGCGAGCGGTGCACCCTCGCCGGCAAGGCGGCGGCCGCCCTCGACGACGGCACCGGGCAGGTCAGCGCGGCGCTGGCGCCGCTGCTAGCGGCACTGGCCGCGATGGAAACACCCGGCACCGGCCTGACCTGGATAGCCGCCGCGCACGTCCGCGAGCTGCTATCAGACCTGGCGACCGGCAAGGTCGCCCTCACCCATCAGGCGCTGGCCGCCCGGCCGCACTGGCGTGCCGTCGCCCACCTGCGTGACCTGCTCATGTCCTGCGGCGTGCTGCCCGCCGCCGACAAGCAGCTGCTGCACTTCCAGGCCTGGCTGCACCGCCACCTGGCCGGCGCGCCCGCCGGCCCCGCCACCCGGCTGCTGCGCCAGTACGCCACCTGGTATCAGCTGCCCAGGCTGCGCGCCAGGGCCACGGCACGGCCGCTGACCCCAGCGGCCTGCGCCAACGCCATCCGCCAGGTCAAAGCCGCCACGCGATTCCTGACCTGGGCCGGCGAGCAGCACCTCGCCCCCGGCAGCCTCAGCCAGGCCCGCATCGACGCCTGGCACGCCACCTGCCGCCCAGGTGACATGGCGGCCGCCCGCCCCTTCCTGACCTGGGCCATCAAAGCCGGCCACCTGCCCAGGATCACCCTGCCCCCGGTCCGGGCGGCCCCCGCGGGCACGCCCATCACCCAGCAGCGCCGCCTCGGCCTGCTGCGCCGGGCGCTCACCAGCGACCAGGCACCGCCGCGCACCCGCGCCGCCGCCTGCCTTGTCCTGCTGTTCGCCCAGCCCCCTGGCCGCATCGTCCGCCTCACCATCGACGACATCATCCGCCACGACGACGGCCAGACCCTCCTAAAGCTCGGTGACCCGCCGACCCCGGTCCCCGAGCCGTTCGCCACCTTGCTGCACGAGCTCGCCGCCGGCCGGCAGAACATGAACACCGCCACCAACCCCCGCAGCCGGTGGCTGTTCCCCGGCCGCCGCGCCGGGCAACCGCTCCACCCCGCCACCATGGCCGCGCTGCTCGGCGAGTTCGGCATTCCCGCCCGCGCCGCGCTCACCGCCGCCCTGCGCCAGCTCGTCCTCCAGGCACCCGCCCCCGTCGTCGCCCAGGCCCTCGGCTACCACCACAACACCGCCCACCGCCACGCCACCCAAGCCGGGGGACGCTGGGCCCGCTACGCCCCAGGCGACCACGGACAGTGACATCATCCAGGGAAACGTTAGGGAACACGCGACCTTCGAATACGCGAGCATGCCAGCACGCGGATCTCGGCGCTGACCTGGGAGAACACTGAACGGTACGCGTCGGCGTTCTGGCTACATGCCGCTCTCCGGCGCGGCGTCTGAGCCGTCCGTTGGTGATTGCGTTGGTACTACGTCATGGCCATGGCTGTGCTTCTCTGGCTACATTTTCGGGCTCTCCAAACAGCATTTCCGCAGGCCACGAGCCATTTTCAGGCGACACGCCGACGTAAGTTGGGGCTAAAAGCTGCGGCGACATGACCCGCCGTGCGTGGGACCAGGTGACTCGCGGCGGGCCCTCTGGCGCGGCGGTGGACCGTGACGGGAGCGTCATCGCCTTCAAGCCGCTCGCGCGGGACATGCTGGGCGCGCTGGTCAGCAAGCCCTACCTCGCCGCGGAGCTGGAACCCATGCTCCGGCTGGGCCACGAAGTGCTCCCAGCCGCGTCACCGAATTCGCACCAGCTGCCGGGCTCGAACCCATCACCCAGGTCATGGAGGGCGACCCCGCCGATGTCGGCCGCCGCCACAGCAGCGGCATGCGCATGAGCACGAGCGGGCCCGTGCACACGGCGGCCGACGCCAAAGTCACGGCAGCGGCCCTGCCCGCAGCCATTCCCGAGATCGCACGCGAACTCGCAGCGCGGATACTCGCGGAACTACGAACCCGGCGATGAAGGGTGCAGTCCGGCACTTTAGTGGAGGTCTTACTGGCTACCAGCCCTGACGGCCAAGGGGTGGAGCGGTATGTTCTGCCCGTTGACCGGCTCACTCCGCTGGACGCGTCGGGGTTCCCCGACGTGTCGACGGCTGATGCATGGTGGGCCGGACCGGCCGATCGTCCCCGTCCGGTCACGGATCTCTCCGGGCAGCCGGTGAGCTTCGTGCTGCTGGCGGCGCAGCACCGCGTTCTCATGCCGGAGCACCAGCAACTCGGCAGCCTTCGCCCGGTCGCCACGGAACACCAGGACAGCCACGCCGAGTACCCGGCACGTCAGCAGGTAGACGATCTTGAGCAGCACCCGGCCAGCCAACCATCACCGCGTCAAGCCTGCTGGCGATAGCGCAGGTCAGCCACTCAATCGAGTATTCGGGCGGCACAGGTCCCGTACCGATTCGGGCATGGCGTTCGGTTTGTGCCACACGACGGCGTTGCGCAGGATCCAGCCGTCCTGCTGAAGCATCCAGGTCAGCCGCCACGGCAGGCCGAGGAGGTTCTTGGCGGGCAGTTCCGGCTGCACCGCGCGGACGGGGAAGAAACAGTCAGGCCCGCCCGGCGACACCACGCACGTCACCGGGTCAAATCCGCATGCCCTCTTGACACCAGTGGGCCACATGGGTGCCGCCGACCGGTCGCGGGGGACTTCCCGAAGGCGGCTAAGGCAGGCGGACCTGACGTGCGGGACATCCTGTGAGTGCTGGGCTATCGTCCTGCTCGGGGGGCGGATAGGCATCTCGTTTACCGCGACGTGCCGGGGGCGGGTGACGATGTAGGTGATCGCATGCGCGATGTCCTGGGCCTCCATCATCTGCCCGAACTGGGTTCGGATGCTCTCCAGCACCTCGGGCCGGTTGTGGCTGGACAGCTCGGTTGCGGTGGCGCCCGGTTCCACCAGCGAGTGGCGCACATACCGCTTGGCCACCTCTTGGCGCAGCGACGCGCTGAACGCGCCGATGCCGTGCTTGGTCAGCGAGTAGACACCGTTCCCAGTGAGGGCTGCGCGGCCCGCCACCGAGCTGATGTTCACCATGTCGGCAACCTGGCGCGGGCCGTTTTCGGCGGTCAAGCCGGAGTTTGGCCTGCGTAGCGCCGTCTGGGAGAGGCTCATGATGCGGAGGCCTGGGTGCGATTTCCCAGGGCGGCGCCCACATCACAGGCCCTTCCGATCATGGAAGGGGCCTGTGTGCTAACGGTCTTGCTGACAGCGAACGCCGCCCGCCGCGCGCAGGGCCATTAAGCGCGGCTACCTGGCGCTATCTTCGGCTGGGCCGGGTGCGCAGATCAGCAGTCCGGCAGTGACCCGGAATTACGCAACTGTAATTATTGTGCCGGCCCTTGACCTCTTCCACGCAACCGGCAAGCTCTTAGGTAGGAGGTCTGCGCCAGACGCCATTGGGGCGATTGTGAATCACGAGGCGGCCTTGCGCCGCGGGGGTCTTTATGACCAGAATCCGGGGTTCCCCCAGGCGAGACAAGGCAACGGCCCGATCTCGTGCTGGGCGCAATCCCAGCTGCAGATGACCTGCGGGCTGGCCTGACGGAGCCCTGGCACCCCGGCCAACCGCGATCATGCGGCCACAGATCCGGCCGGCTAAGCACACGGGCCCGGCCGGAAGGCCCGCTGCCAAAACAACCCCAGCTGAGACCCAACCTCATCATAGGTGGAGTCAGCTATGAGTGACGAGAAGACCGCGCAAAAGGAGCCTGCCATGCCATCGAAGTCCATGAAAGGGGGGAAGCGGGCAGCAGCCAATGCAGATATGGGTATGCCGTCCGTTTCCATGAGCGAATTCACTAGTGAGGCACAGGGACGCGACCCGCGCGACCTGCATGTCCTGGTCAAGCCCGGTGACAGCATCCCCGCAGAGCGGCCGGCGCTTGCCGCCGACGGGGGCCCGTACACCCTGCGTGGCTCCACCGGGCATTTTACGGTATACCACGAGAACGCCCTGGGCTCGAATGGCCCGGTGCTAGCGGATGGCGTACTCGCCTCATGCGAAGCCGAATATCGGCAAATCAAGGGCTGGTTCGGCGAGATCGACCCACCAAATCAGCCGTTCAATGTGTACGTCGTGACCGGAAGTTTCGGCGCCTACCACGCAAGCTGCCCCGCCACCGAAGAGCATTGTGCCGCCTTTAGCGGCACCAATGCCAACCTCGTCCGCATGCTCCAGGTGGCCGAGGAGGTAGAGGTCTTTTCAGCGGCCCAGGGTGGCTGGAACTGCGGCGCGAGCCCAGGCGAGGGGCTGTCCCGTATCTTCGCCACGGAGCTCTATCCAGCGGAGCTGAATGGGTTTGCCAGCGCTGCCTCGTGGCTAGACGGTGGGCGCCCGGATTATGTTAATGCTACTGATCCGACCGACAGGAACTACGTGTCAATCGGATGCTCGACACTCTTCCTGAACTGGCTCCGCTACCAGCTTCACTTCACCTGGGCGCAGATCGTCCGGGCGGGTGCGCCGACACTTGCCGGCACGTATCAGAATCTGACCGGGGCAACCGACGCGCTGACGCAGTTCAAAGGGCTGCTTGATGCGCACTTCCCGCCCGGTCAGCCCTCCGGCCTGGCGAACGACAACCCGTACCCGCTGCTCGACCCGGCCGCATGGGGCGGCTGGGAATCTCTGGGCGGCATCCTTCAGTCACCGCCAGTGGCGGTGTCCTGGGGCCCCAACCGGATCGACGTATTCGCGATGGGAGACGACAGCGCCCTATACCACCGCTGGTGGGATGGCTCAAACTGGGGCGGCTGGGAGTCGCTGGGCGGGATCATCATGTCCCAGCCGGCGGCCGTCTCCTGGGGGCCTAACCGGCTGGACGTCTTCGCCGTCGGCACCGACAGTGCCATGTATCACCGCTGGTGGGATGGCTCAAACTGGGGCGGCTGGGAGTCGCTTGGCGGCATCCTGCAATCCCGTCCGGTAGCTGTCTCCTGGGCGCCCAACCGGCTGGACGTCTTCGCCGTCGGCACCGACCATGCGCTCTGGCACCGCTGGTGGGACGGTTCCAGCTGGGGCGGCTGGGAATCCCTCGGCGGGATACTCGATGGGGTGCCGGCCGCCGTCGCCTGGGACACCGACCGGCTGGACGTCTTCGCCGTCGGCACCGACCATGCGCTCTGGCACCGCTGGTGGGACGGTTCGAGCTGGGGCGGCTGGGAATCCCTCGGTGGTGTGCTCACCGGTGACCCCGCGGTGGTCTCGTGGAATCGCAACCGGCTGGACGTCTTCGCCCGGGGCACCGACAGCGCCTGCTGGCACCGCTGGTGGGACGGCTCAAACTGGGGCGGCTGGGAATCCCTCGGCGGTATCTGCGGGCCCATCACCGCCACGTCGTGGGCACCCAACCGGCTTGACCTGTTCACGGTGGGCACCGACAGTGCAGTCTGGCACCGCTGGTGGGACGGCTCAAACTGGGGCGGCTGGGAAAGCCGGGGTGGAATAGTGTTCTCGCCAGTGTCGGCGACGACGTGGTCAGCTAACCGCATCGACATGTTCGTCATCGGCAGCGATAGCGGCATGTGGCACATGTGGTGGGGATGAAACCTCAAGGCATTGCCCGACGCGAAAAGGATTCCGGTAATGCGCGTGTACCGCTTCACAACTGGACGTAGAGCTGTGAGCTGCGGCTTGGCCGATTGAGTGGACCTGGGGCAAGATCGCGGTTTGTGCCTCTTCGCCTCCTATACCTGATCATGATCCGAGTCTTTGGCTGGCTGCTCCTGCTGGGCCGCGGCCACGCGTCCAAGGACGCGGAGATCATGGTGCTGCGGCACGAGGTCACGGTGCTGCGGCGCCAGATCACCCGGCCCCAGCCTGACTGGGCCGACCGCGCGGTCCTGGCCGCGCTGGCCCGGCTGCTCCCGGCGACGCTACGGCGCCACCGGATCGTCACGCCAGGGACGCTGCTGGCCTGGCACCGCCGCCTGATCACCCGCAAGTGGACGTACCCGAACCGGCCAGGCCGACCGCAGACCAGCCAGGAGATCCGCGAACTGGTCCTGCGCCTGGCGCGAGAGAACCCGTCCTGGGGGTATCGCCGGGTGCACGGCGAGCTGACCCGGCTCGGTCACCACATCAGCGAGGCGACCGTACGGCGGATCCTGCGCGCCCGCCGCCACCGGCCGGCACCCCGCCAGCTGGACACCTCCTGGCGGGCATTCCTCCGCACGCAGGCTGACGGCCTGCTGGCCTGTGACTTCTTCCACGTGGACACGATCTTCCTCCAGCGCCTGTACGTGCCGTTCGTCATGGAGTTGACAACCCGGCACGTGCACGTCCTTGGCGTGACCGCCCACCCGGACGGCGCCTGGACCACCCAGGAGGCCCGCAACCTGCTCATGGACCTGGGCGACCGGATCGCATCGTTCCGCTTCCTCATCCGGGACCGCGACGCCAAGTTCACCAGCGCCTTCGACGAGATCTTCGCTGGCGCGGGCCCGAAGATCGTCAAGACTCCGCCGCAGGCCCCGCGCGCGAACTGTTATGCCGAGCGGTGGATCCGCACCGCACGAGCTGAGTGCACTGACCGGCTGCTGATCTACGACGAACGGCACCTTCGGTCGGTCCTCGGCCAGTACGCCGGCCATTACAACCGGCACCGGCCCCACCAGTCCCGCCAGCAGCGACCACCCGACCAGGACGACCAGGCCAGCGCCCCGCTGAACCTGCCGGTCCGCCGGCGGAAGATACTCGGCGGCGTGATCAACGAGTACTACCACGCCGCATAACCGACCTCATGAAACCCCAGGCCAGGCCCTTGCGATGGGTTTTGAAGCGGTACAGGTGTTCGGATAGGACCATTTCTCCTTGACCATACGCCGGTGCCACGCGAGCAGCGTGACGGGCGTCACGATCCGGTGCAGCCGAAGGTGCCTGGGCAGCAGTCGCGCGAGCGCGGCGATCACAGCGCGATCGGCCCAGTCCAGTTTCGGGCGCGCGACCTGACGACGCCGGACCGCGACCTCATGCCTCAGCACCAAGATCTCCATGTCCTTTGAAGTGTCGCTGCGAGCGAGCAGTGCCAGCCAGCCGAACAACCGGATCATGAGGAGATAGAGCAGGCGAATGAGCACGACCGCCGAGGATAGAAGCCCAGGTCACATGCTCTGCACGAGTTCTGGCACCTCACACGCTGTCCCGAACCCCGGCCCCTCCCGGGGATGGGCACGAGGGCGGTGTCATCTCCTGGCTCGGCCAGGTAAGCCCTGTCCCCGAACCCCAGGGATTCCCCAAAGGGGTGCCTGACCGAGGAGATGAGCTGACACCGCATCAAACGTCGCACGTAAACCGCTACGGGCATCGTGGCGGCGTGCAGCAGGTGGCGGATGGCTGCGAACGACGTCTTAGGCTCTAGCCGACAAGGCTGCGGATCTGGTATTACCAGTACTGTCATGATCTTCAAGCTAGCTTAGATCATGCTGCCCGTTTTTATGGCCGAGTAACGTTAACTGTGATGCCCCATACCGGCACGCATCCAAGCGGCAGCTCTCGGGTCTGATTCCCACTCGCGCTGGAGTCTAGCCGGGTTAATACGAGCCTACAGTGGGGGTTGGCGAGCACGGCTACCACCTTGCGTTTGTACGGCAGATGGTCACTCGAATCTCCAAGCGGCCGATCTATCGCCTGCCACTTCGATCCTCTATCCTTAATCGTGGCTTTCACATCCACCACATAACCGTAAGACGGATGGTCTACCAGCCATATTGTATACCTGCCCAGAGGTCCGGTGACTGCGCCCCCAGCGGTGAAGCCAGACCGGCGGGAGACATGAGAGCCGGATGGCGGATAATCCATTGTGAACGTGGGCGCCACCGAAGAGGAATGGCTGGCACGGGCCGTCACAGCTGGGCTTGGTGGTGGCGAAGTCTGATCGTGATTACTGATCACGACGTTAGCGAGGCTAAATAAACCAGTTACCACGGCACCAACCACAGCTAAAGCTCCTGCGACCAAAGCCGCCTGGACCCCCCCGTTTTGGGAGCTGTATCGACCCTTTAGCCCCATAGCCACCCTCTTGTCCGCTTAGATAGCTATTCAAGCTAGCAGCTGCTATGATCGTGATGTGGCTAATTGCCCTAACCTGTAGCCTCATCGTTACTTACCGTGCGGAGCGCGGTGCATCTACCTGCTAGGATCCCTGATGGCTGATCTTGATGCGGAATCTGCCAAACCCTGGTCACTGTACGTCGGTACCATGGTCATGGCCGGGATGGCCGTCCTCTCAGGTATCGATGCTTGGATAGCCGCTGCATTAGGCAGCAACTTTACTGCCCGCATGAGCCTCCAAATCGGAATCTCATGCGGCTTTGCCGCGCTTGGCAGCCTGGCATATGCGCTGCGCCGAAGCCAAAAGACGACGCCATCAGCCCCCAGGGGGCGCCAGTCGGCGGCGCCCTGACCTACTGGCAGTTTGAGTGCGGCCCCTCGTGTGGTGGCAGTGGCTGATCCGGATTCTGGCCATTGTGCCCGGCCCGTTCCCGGGCAGCACCAGCCGTCTACCGCCTCGCAGCAGATGGACCCGCACGGGATATACGTGGGGTGATCTTGGGGTCATCTGACTGAGGCTAATCATCAGAGCAGATCAAAGCAGGAGTGTCCGCCAACCGACTAGCGATCTTGAAACCGCTGCCGCACTGCTTCCGGTCCTCGGGCCGCGGGCGACCCTGCGGTCCGGCTCAGCTTGCCATCGAATGCATCCCGCCGGGTGCCGCCACGACGCCCAACATAAACGACTACTCGAGGTGCCAAAGGATCGGCTCACGTAGGCCGCTCTTCGAGCGCGAACTGGCCGGTCAGGACGCATTGGGATTTGGGTGCAGTCGCCCTCCGACATCAACCCCCAGCTACGCCGCTGACCAGTTGGATGATCCCGGCTCTGCGCTCCGGGGCCAGCACCTGCCGCCCGCGACGCCCGGCAACCCGGTCTGTCCCAGGCTGGCTCTCGGCATCGCCGATCTTCGGCGGTGTCAATGCGCAGGTGACGCCGGTATCTGACCTCCCGTCAGCATCGATGCCAGATCTCCAGGTACATGTCCGGTCCGCCGCCGGTCAACGGCAGGTCCATCAAAGGTCCATACGACCCGGCGCAGCGGCAGCAGAAGCGCGCACGGCGGCCGGGCGGGGCGCTGCATCGCGGACCGGTGAAAAGGCCGCACAGTCAGGTGAGGCGCTGATCATCGCAGCGCCCCCCCGGGGCGGCAACAACTCAGCACCCCGCCGCGAGATCCCGGTACCGCGGGGGCGCACGCCGGCCGGCCGGCCGGATTCTGTGGGCTAGGCGCGGGCCACCGATGATCTCCCAGCGGGCAGGCACACCCGCCGAACGGTCCCCGGATAACCGGCGCAACCGGGGAGACAAGTGGCTCAGCAGACTGCCGATCCGGCCCGGACGCTGTCATCTATATGTCCGTGCACAACCGGAAACAGCCGGACTCCCATGGACGCAGCGGGACCTCACCGGGGCTAAAACAACAGCCCGCGAGGCCAGGAAATCCCAGGCCACGGGCTATTTCCGCAGGTGGTGGCAGGTGTTGGGTTCGAAGTCGCGGTAGGGACCGCCCTTGCGGGCGGCCCCCCGCACAGATCCCAGCGTGCGGGATTACCGCACTGGGCTCCTACCTCGGGTGCATGGCGGCGAAGCGCGCCT
>WNGQ01016944.1_pt1 | contig 11951 bp, 9 predicted proteins | sample 5407661 | NCBI WGS metagenome assembly WNGQ01 (sample SAMN13153382, study PRJNA577476) | soil metagenome | isolation source: 60 cm soil or saprolite under Garry oak tree replicate 2 | place: USA:California | collected 2016-06-15
TGCTGCGATTCTTAAAGGAGATGAGAAGAGCCTGGCTGTCCAGGGAAGTAACAGGCGCTCAGAACTCTTGCGTTCGAGCCGTAACGGCTGAGCTGAAAGATGTCTGTCCAGAGCACGCCCCAGGCGGAGCTTTTTGCGGCTTTCGGGATCGGCGAGAAAATTCTTTTCGAACAGCCGGCGCTCGTCGCCGCTGAGTTCTGCATTGACGTATTCGTCGACGAGTTCGTCTTCCATGATCTGTACTTCCTCGTAGAACTCATCGTCGGTCAGGAGCCTGCGCTCGATCTCTGCGAGGTCCGCTCCGGCGAGTTGCCCCAACAAGTACTTCTTGATATTCCCTTGAATTTCGGGACTTGAAGTCATGTCAAACACTCTTACTTTGGGGCCACGTCCTAAATTGAATGCCTAATTACCGGAAAGCATTTCAAAGCGACGGGCTGAAAGCCTGCACCATTGGGCCCGTCGCTACCGCTCGGGGTTCCGTAACTCGGCGCAGCAAAACGGATTTCAATGGACTGACTGCTCCTCGAGACATTCATTCAGACACTGCTGTAATAGTGAACGAATCCGATGCGCGCGGATTCGCAAGGCATTCACAGCTATTCCCAACTGTTCGGCCAGCCGCTGGCGGCCCTCGATCTTTGCGCGCTTGTCCTTCTGATAATACTGCAATACGAGTTCGCGCTGGTCTAACGACAATCGCTCCAGGCAGGAATCGAGGCATTCGTATTCGCGCTCCTTCTCTTCGCCGGACTCTGGCAGATCGCAACTCACCTCTGGCGCTTTTGGCCTTTTCAAATATTCCATGTGGACCAACTGGGCCACTCGGTAGAAATAGAAGCGCGGACTGCCTTCGTAGTCGTCGATAATGGTTTCCAATTTCGCGGTGACGCGGTTGATCGTCTCGTCAGCGAGATCCTCAGCCGCCGCGCAGCCGCGTCGAGCAAAAATCTTAATCAAACGTTCGCGGATCGTTTCGTACTCCCGGCCAGCCGCTTCCAGGTTCGCGTCGAGCCAATGGAGCAGCCGATCAAAGTCTTCTTGAGTGAGTACCCAACCCGTCCTCATCGGAATTCGGATTAAAAACGGAAAGTGCGCAGGAACTGATAACTGACGCGCGAAGACTAATTTGTCCAGCGGCTGATGTCAACAAAAAGGTTTCTGCGAAATGTTTTTGCAGCGCCCGCCATAACAAGTGAAGGAAGCGAAGACCAGGAGGTCGTCAAGGCGGATTGAAAAGAACGGAGCGCGTTCTTCCGGGGCACACGTGTGCCCGCTGGCAGCGCAGTCATCTTGGTTATGCCGACAGTCGTGATCAATCGCCATTGTCCGAAACACGGTCTCGAGGCTAGGCAGTTTTGGCTGGTCACTTGTCCTTGCCTCTTTTCCCTCAACCGCACCGGCCTGACTTAACTAATCAAGGAGAACTTCAATGAAAAAACTTCTAACCCTTTCTTCGATTCTGATCCTCGGGCTGGCGCTGGTTGTGGCTTCAGCTCTCAGCCGCAAGGCTTCGGCTGCAGGCAAGAGCCGGACGACGCAAGGGATCGTGGTCAACCAGCATCATGACGGCACGCTCGCTGTCGTCGACACTCAAGTAACCAAGCTTCAGGGGAAGTGGTGCTGTTGCGCGGGCCCCAACGGACCGGAATGCACTTGGGTCGACGACGACTCTGAATGCGCTCCCTGCATTCCTTAGTCTTCCCTCCTACTAGCTCCGACCCATCGGACAGGCCTGTAGATTACCAAGCGAGATCTCTACAGGTCTGTTCGTTGGATTACTACTCGGTCACTGAAAATCTCTCAAGAGAGTTAGCTCCGTTGTACTCACCCCGCGGGCGCAGACAAGCTCCCCGCCGATTGAACAGGCGAAAGAGTAAATCCGTCCCTCTCTAAAGTCGGTCAATTGTTTTGGAGGGTCGCCAGACAGCGGCTGAGTCCAGATATTCGAAGTGCCGTTAACAGCGCGAACATATGCCAGCGAATTGCGGTTATGCTCCCAGCAGATGCTTGCCGGTGACGCGACAAAATCAGACGGAAGACTGAATGTCTTGATCGCTGGTCCGCCTTCGTACGGAATGATCTTTATCTTCCACGCACTCGTCGCCTCGTCCTTCGAGGCAAACGCAACCAGCGTTCCGTCTGGCGAGACATCGGGAAAAGTCGCCGCTTCTTTCGTTAAGAGGACGGGATCGCCTCCGTTGATGGAGATCTTCCACAAGCTGTTTGCCGGATCGTTACCATGATAAATAACGAATTGGCCGTCACGGGAGAAACGTGGCCCATCCTCATACCTGCCGGTGGTTAGCTGTTTTAAGTCAGTGCCGTCTATTCCAACCCTCCAAAGATGAGGTTTGCCCTCGCGGTAAGCAACAAAGACTGTGTATCTGCCATCAGGCGAAACTGTCGGCTGACCCTTGCCTTGGTCATCAAACGTCAATTGTTTTCTACCACTCCCATCTAAATTCACGATCCAAATATTACGATCGCTTTGATCCCACCTGGCGTACACGATTTTCCCGTCGGGCGTCCAGGAGATGCCATTCAATCCCTCGTAATTGCTGAGCGGAATCTGCTTCGCATGAGAGGTCGCATCTATAGTCCACACGCTTGAGACAGTATCTATCTTAGTCGTTAGGAGCACTTTCGAGTCCCTGGTGGCGCTCAGGCCATCATAGTCCGTCGAATCATTGGTGATCCTGCGCGCTTCACCGTCAGGATAAGAGAGCAACCAAAGCTGGTAGGATGTTCTTTGATCTTTGGCGTTCATTATGAGGCCGCTGCTATCTGCGAGCCAGATTAACTTACGGATAGAAAACGATTTCTGAACATTGATCGTTCTTACGCTGCCGTCCTGTACCCTCACGCCAAGCACATCGATATGTGAACTATCGGTTTCGTTGAATGCCGGACACGCAATCACGGCACCATCGGGTGACCAGGCAGGGCCGGTAGAGTGCTGCGGATTAATGAGAAAATGCTGAGGTTTCTTGAGTTCGGCCAACGTTTTTTCTTCGGCGCCTTCGGAGTTGGCGGTTATCAAGGCGCTCGCTCGCACAAAAGCGATTCGACTACCATCAGGCGAAAAGGTGACCGGTGTATCAACATTCTCGATCAATTTTCTCGGCGTTCCGCCCAAGACTGACACTCGGTAAACGGCTCTCTCCTGCAAGTAGTAGACATCATCTCCGTCAGGAGAAAAGGACAGCCCGCCATATTGTTCTTTGGTAAACCCCAGAATCTGCAGATTACTCGAAGTGTTAATCTGTCTTACCCAAACGCTTCGCGAGCCGGCTTCATCGATTACTGAAGCAACAAGCCTGCCGTCGGGTGATATAACCGCCATGGCAACGAAGCCTTCGAGGGAAAGCCAGGTGGACTGCAAGTGCGGCGTGGGCAATGCCCGAGGGCGTAGCCACTGAACCGCGAAGACAGCCAGGGCAAAGATGGCGAGTCCGAAGCTCAACCGGAGCTTTGAGAATCGACTTCGCTTGAAGGTCGCGGAGACGGCCTCGGATCTCGAGTTTAATGTTTGGAGTCGCGCGGCCCCGGCTGCCGGCATGTCATCTGCGATGACCTGAGAGTCTGTAATTGGCGGTGCCGCTACCTCGACGGATTTCGCCGGCTCGATCGTGGACGTGGACAAATCTTTCTTTGGCACAATTCTGACGTTCGACTCGCGCAAGCTTGGATCCTCTCCGGAGTCAAGTTGTTTCTGCAAGTGACGCAGATCGTCGAGAGCTTCGCGCATCCCGGAATAGCGGCCTTCCTTTTCCTTGGCCAAAGAGCGCCGCAGAATTTCTTTGAGCGAAGCTGGGAGCGTGCTTGGGCTGTCTTTGAGCAAGGCGGGCTCGGCCTTCAAAATCTCCGCCAACACGTCGCTCCTGGTCGGGCCTTGAAACGGAGGCTCGCCGGCGATCATTTCGTAAAGCACGACGCCCCAGCTCCAAATGTCGGTGCGAACATCTAGTGGTTGGCCGCGGAGTTGCGAAGGCGACATGTAGGCCAACGTGCCCATCAGCAGTCCTTCTTCGCTAGCGTTCTCACGGGTCATGACAGAGTCCTGGTCGTCGGCTTGTCTCTCGGTGGGCCCATGGTCCTCGGTCAGCTTTGCCAGACCAAAATCGAGCACTTTCACGTACCCATCACGCTGGAGCATTATGTTTTCTGGCTTTATGTCGCGGTGGATAATGCCGGTCCGATGCGCAGCCCCCAGGGCCGAGCCCACTTGCATGGCGATTTCGCTGGCTTCTTTCAAGCGCAATGGCCCTTGGGACAGGCGCTCTCGCAGCGTTATGCCATCAACGAATTCCATGGCGATGAAATGCTGCTGCCTGGCCCGGCCAATTTCATAGATCGAGGCGACGTTGGGATGCGATATGTTGGCAATCGCGCGGGCCTCCTGGCGAAAACGCCTGACTCTGATCTCGTCTTTGAGCACGGTGGCGGCCAGCAGCTTGATTGCCACCTTGCGGCCTAAGCGCGGATCATGGGCGAGATAAACCTCGCCCATTCCGCCAATGCCAAGCTCCGAAAGAATTTGGTAGGGTCCGACCGAACGCCCAGCTATCAGGGCGCCGCTATCTTTGGCGAGCATGCGTAAGCCCCTGTCAAATGCGGGCTGTACCAGAAAGGAGCCGTCGCGCTCGAGGGAATCTATCAGAGATTCGACTTCCTCCCGCAACGACGAGTCTTCCGAACACGATTGGGCCAGATAAGAGAGCCTGGCTTCAGCTTCAAGCTGAAGAGCCTCATGAAAAACTTGCTCGATCCGCTGCCAACGTTCGGAGTTCATGGGTGATTACGTTCAACTATTTACACTACGGCCTTTTCAATCTCTCGCCGCAGCCACGCGCGCGCCATGCTCCACTCGCGCATTACCGTGACCTGAGATACATGAAGGAGTTCTGCTGTTTCCTCAACGCTTAATCCGCCGAAGTAGCGCAGCACGACTACTTTGCTCTTGCGCCGGTCTATTGCTGCAAGCCTCTTGAGTGCGTCGTCCAGCGCCAGCAAGTCTTCCGGCGTCTCGGTCGGGACGCCTTCGGCTTCTGCAAGCGAGACCCGTTGCGCGCTGCCGCCACGCTTCGCGCGATGCGCTGCCCGCGCGTGATCGATCAGGAGGCGCCGCATGAACTTCGCCGCGATGCCAAAGAATTGGACGCGGTTCTGCCACTGAATATTTTCTTGGTCCACCAGGCGGAGAAAGGCTTCATTTACTAAAGCAGTTGTCTGAAGCAGGTGACCCTTGGCTTCATTCCGCATGTAGCGCTTGGCAATTCGACGCAGCTCCGTCTCCACGAGGGGCATTAACCTTTCGAGTGCGGTCTGATCACCATCGCTCCATGCGATGAGCAATTCGGTGACTTGATGTGGGGGCGACATTAGATGTGTTCCGAACTGCTTCGCGCGCACCATTGCGGTGAGTCGCCAGCCTGTCAGAAAAACCGGGCCACGCTCTTGAAGTTAAGTAAGTTCGAACTTAATTCGGCGTTTTAAAGTACTAATTGGTCAGGGAATTACCATAACACGAAATAGACTTGGATTTGCTGATAGATCCCGGCCGAGTCTGTCGCCTTAGTAAATAGAGGTTCCACTAAGGGAGAGAATCGAGAAGATATGGCGACAAACAGTGGTTGAGAGACCAATTTCTTTAAAGATCCTTGCCCACGCGTGGCGGACGATTGACGTCCGCCTCCTTCGGGGCGTATCCGCCGGGATGCGCCCCAAGCCACTGGCCCGTTTGGTTCCTTTTAGGAAGCCAAATCGTAATCGGACGCTAGGCGAAGACAAGGGTCGTTATCGTGTGCCGGAAAACTTCAATGCGCCTCTTCCAGACTCTCATCGAAGCATTCGAAGACAAGTCGTGAAGTTTTTGATCGATACCGAGTGCTGGCTGTGGGGCCTCGCCGAAGGAGAATCGGGAAAGATCAAAAGCAGTGGTGTTCAATTGAGCGCCTGAGAATTGCGACACAGCGGTTTAGCTCATCAATAGGCACAAACTCGCCGGTGCGGTGCGCGACGCGAATGTCGCCGGGACCGAAGACGACTGCGTCCGCGCCCAGCGCGATCATGCTGGGGGCTTCGGTGCCGAAAGCGACTGTGCCGGATGGTTTGTTTGACGATTCTTCAAGAAAGTGAACCAGCGGTGAATCGGCGCGCGTCTCGAAGCTTTCATCGGTGCGCGCGGCATGAATCCGGCAAACGAAATCCGGGTCAAGCTTTTGAAGATCATCGACCTCACGCTTGACGAGATTTAGAACGTAATCGGATTCCTGACCCGGAATGGTTCGCCATTCGAGCGTGAAGCGACACTCACCGGCAACAATGTTCTTGGCTGTGCCCCCTTCGATCAAGCCGACATTCAGCGTCGTGAAAGGCGGATCGAAGCTGGCGTGCGCATGACTCTTCAGGTCTTTAGCGACCTCTTCGATTCGATTGATCAAACGCGCAGCGCGAAAGATTGCGGACGCGCCGAGTTGGGGATACGCGCTGTGCGCTTCGCGTCCGCGCACGGTGATCTCCGCCAGGCAGTAGCCTTTTCCCGCTCGCATCGGTTGCAAAGAAGTTGGCTCGCCGACAATCGCGTAACGCGCATTGAAAGGACGCGCATCAGCCAGACGTTTGGCTCCGAGGCAACCGATCTCTTCATCGGCAGTGAAAACCAGCGCCAGCGTTTGCTTCAGTTTTTTCAGATCGATACTCTCGATCGCGGTCAATGACGCGGCGATGAACGCTTTCGTATCACACGCGCCGCGGCCATAAAGCTTGCCGTCGCTCTCAGTTAATTTCAGAGCTTCACTCCATGCTGGATCGTAAGGCACGGTGTCGGTATGTCCGACAAGCGCCAACTCCACCGTAGCGGCTTCAGCCTGTGAAGTGATTTGGAGTGCCACAAGATTGATCTTCTCCGCGCCTGTTTCATCCAGGTGGGGAAAGCGTTTGACCGTGAAACCCAGTGCTTTGCAGCGCGCTTCCAAATAAGAAATGATCTCGGCGTTCGAAAGCGCGGAAACGGAATCGATGGAGACAAGTTCGGCAAGGGTTTGTTCGACAGTCATGATTTCTGATTCGCCGCTAGGCCTCAGCACACTGCGGTGAATGCGCCTATTAACTCCAAAGTTTCTTCTGCAATTGATTAAATCTCTCGACCACTTCTTCCTGAATCAGGTGTTGCCCTTCCGAAACAATTGGTTTGCCGCCGACTACGACCTCGCGCACGGCCGCGCGCGACAAGGTAAACACAGTGCTCGCAAGCAAATCGTCCTGCGAGGCGCCAGCGATTGAAGGATCATCCAGATCGACGGTGAAAAAGTCGGCTGGCATTCCCCTTTCAAGAGCGCCGCCCGGCGCGCCAATGCTGCGGGCGCCGTTTATCGTTGCGCAATCGAATAACGCGGTGGCGCTGAGCACCGCCCGCTCCAGTTTCTGCAAACGCAAGTGATACTCAAGCTCACGCGCGTCTTCCAACAGATCGATCTGCGCGTGACTGTCAGTGCCGAGGCACATCGGCACGCCGTGTTTGAAGTATTCATCGGCAGGCACAACTCCGTCGCCAAGATTTCTTTCGGTCGTAGGACAAGCGCAAACGATCGCGCCTGACTTGCCGAAGGAAGGAATTGCTTTGGGCGTCACGTGAATTGCGTGAACGGCAGTGAAGCGCTCGCTCAACAACGCTTCGCTTTGCAACAATGCGATCGGGGTTCGTCCATATTCTTCGATACACGCCGAAATCTCTGCCGGTTGTTCGGCGACGTGCATGTGAACTTTCAAAGCGCGTTCGTTAGCATAAGCAATCACTTCGCGCAGGTAATCCAACGAAACAGCGCGCACACTGTGAGGAGCAACGCCGACCCAGGCTGTAGCATGCGGGGCATTTGCCCGACCGGTAGTGAGGGCTCCGCTGTCTTGGGCCACTGAGCCCCGACTTACGCTCGCGATTAGTCCTTCCAAATTTCGCAAGTATGCGTCAGCGCCACTTTCAATGAACCGCGCCTGCTTCGGATTCGTCTCAGTCTGAAAGCCCGATCGCGCATAGGCAACTCTCAATAACGCGATGCGCAGTCCGACCTCGCCTGCCGCGCGCATAACTTCCTTCGCTAATAAATTCGGATCGTCATAGGACCTTCCTGCGGGCGCATTATGAAGATAATGAAATTCGCCAACAGCCGTGATGCCGCCGAGCGCCATTTCCAGGAAAGCCATGCGCGAGGCGTCGTAAATGTCCTCGGGCGTGAGGCGCGTCGCGGCTGAGTACATCGTCTCGCGCCAGGTCCAGAAACTGTCGGCTCGATTGCTGGTGCGATACTCCGTTCGTCCCCGCAGCACTCGCTGAAAAGCATGCGAGTGAGCATTGACCATGCCTGGCAATATCGCCCGGCGCGGCAAGGGAATTCTTTTCTCATCGGTCAGTTCATCATTTCGCACTAGCCTCACTATGCGCCCTGACACATCGCACACGAGCGCCAGGTCGCTCTCAAATCTGCCGGCGACGTAAAGCAAATCCGGCAACCAGACTATTTCTTTATCAGGCACGATGGCGATTCAATTGAAAAAGTCTCACTGCTAGTGAAGGCCTCGGTGGCGCCGGCACAGCTGAAGTTTCTCCTGTTGTTTTTGCCCGGCGGCGCATCAACTCCAGCTTCAGGCTTTCTTCGCCGCGTTTCATAGTCCAATTATGATTCGAACGAAAGATTGGTTTCAGCAGGAACGAAAGCTTTTCGATGATGGGCTTGTTGGCTCGAATCGTCCAATCATAAGTCACATTCACGAATGGGCCATGCGGTTCGAAAGTCCAGATACCTTTTCCTTCCAAATCACCGGTCGCGTCCATCGAAAAACCGTGTGGATAGCGCGACTCAACCGTGCGGAAGTTAATGCGCAGCGTGTATGGCAGCCAACCGCCCGCGCGCAAACTGATTAGCTTGCCAATTCCGTGCTCGCCGCCTGGCTCGATCTCTTTCACTTCGAAGTAAACGCTTCCCCACCATTGCGGCAGAGACAGGGCATCTTCGAGTATATCGGCGACTTCCTTAATGTCACCCTCGACGCGCCAGCGATCGACGAAGTGGTAATCGTTCGTGGTCATAGAATTCTCTAAAACTTCTCGGGTGAGAGTGTCGCGATGTTAAATGGAGTCCAATCTCTCGGCAAGTTGAAATTAGTCTACGTTTTTGTCACCGCGAGTGCCGTCATGTCCGAATGATTGCCGGGATCCATGAACTGCTTTGCGAACTCACGCAGGCCGTTCAATGAAGAATCTGACAAGATAGTAAAGCAGCGTGCGTCACAACCCGCAGGTACTCGGTGAAGCATTAACGAATCCGTCACGACGAAGGTCATTGAAGCCAGGCCTCTCTGCCAGCCACGTTCACGCGCGTCGCGAAAACTGAGCGCGTTTGGATCGAGCCCAGCGGCGACAAGTATTGTGTGCGACCAACGCAGGAATTCAGGCCACCGTGACACGACGGCGATGAGTGCGTCGGATGATGGTCGAGTCTGACTCAGCAACGATTCGGGCACTGAACGCGAACGCAGGGTGATTAGGTCAGTATCGGTCGGCAAGGCGGCCCGCACGCTTTCAACCTGGCTGTACATCGCCACTGGCGCCGCGTCGGTCAACATTTCGGCGAATTGAGAGTCCGCGAGACTTGTTCCTGACACGCGCGCACCGGTTGCGCCCTGAATCTCAGTCATCAGGATGTGACGCAACTCAACATCAGGTTCGAGCAGAAGAAAATGATCGGGCGGTTGAAGCGTCAGCCAGTGCTTCAAGCGTAACTGCACTTCGCGCAGCGAATGTCCGTTCGCGCGCGTCGTTTGAAAGAATTGCGCGATCAGTTGATCCAGACCGAGGTCGTCTTCCTTCCTCTGATCCGCCGAGTACGCGCGAACATAAACACCGCTGCCTTTGCGAAAATCGACCCAGCCATTACGGTGGAGTTCACGATAGGCGGCGCTGACCGTGTTCGCATGAATACGAAAGCGCCGCGCAAGTTCGCGCGTGCTTGGCAGCCTTTGTCGCGTTTCCAGGTCGCCGCTGACTATACCCAGCCGAATTTGCGTAACGAGTTGTTCCCGCAAAGGAACTTCGCTGCTCTTGGAAAGCCACAGGCGCATAGCGCGCGGAGCATATCACATGACTGGGAGCGCGGGCGTCCCGCCCGCATAAGCGATTCAACCGGGTGCACGAATCTGCGGGCGGGACGCCCGCGCTCCCAGTGAGTTAGAATTGTTTTCGGTGGATGGATTGTCTTCGTCGCTGGCGGTTTTGACTGCCATGATTACGCCTGCTGTGTTGATCTCGGCCAGCGGCACTATGATCTTGTCGACCTCCAGCCGGCTGGGCCGAGTAGTGGATCGCGTACGGTCGCTGTCGGATCGTTTGCCGGAGCTTTCGCGCGGCGATTTGGAGATCGATTTCCTCGAAGAGCGGCGCGCTATGCTCTTCGATCAACTCGATAAATTAACTAGCCGCTCGCGTCTGCTGCAACGCGCGCTGACGACGTTTTATCTTGCGGTCGGAGTATTCGTGGCCACGAGCGTGGCCATCGGCGTGGTTGCGTTTTTCGGCGCTCGCGGCGCATGGGTTCCGGTGGCCATGGGTTTGATCGGCGCCTTCTTTCTTTTCTATGGCAGCATGCTCTTGGTCTTCGAGGCGCGACTGGCATTGAGCACCACGCACGCCGAGATGGATTTCATCTGGCGCACCAGCAAGCGGTTTGTGCCGCGCGAACTGGTCGAGCAGCACAAAACGCACCACGTACATTTTCGAAAAAAGAACGAGCGATGAGCAGTGACATTTGGCACGCGTTGCAGAACCCCGAGCGATAGCGAGGGGATCATTCACGGACTTCGGAGTTCTTATGATCCGGACGCTACCGCTCCCGGTTCTGACACGGACGCTCGGTATTGACCCGGTCATGAGTGAATTAATGAAAGAGAGCTATCCTTCTTACCTTAGATTATTTCGTGCTGGCGAGTTGACCAAAAGAGTCGAAACACTCGAAGCCTTGCTGGAACGATGCACGGTCTGTCCGCGCGACTGTCTCAACAATCGTTTGCGGAATGAAATCGCGGCGTGTTACTCGGGTCGCCTGCCGATTGTCTCTTCTTACACGCCGCATTTTGGCGAAGAGCCGCCACTGGTGGGCACCCGCGGCGCCGGCAACATTTTTTTCGGTAACTGCAATCTGCGCTGTGTCTATTGCCAGAATTATCAGATTTCGCAAACGCACAAAGAGCAAATTAAGAACGAAGTGACGCACGAACGCCTGGCCGAGATGATGCTCGAGCTGCAAGCGCGCGGCTGTCACAACATCAACTTTGTTTCACCGACACACTTCGCGCCACAGATGGCGCGCGCAATTCTGATCGCCGCCGAACAGGGTTTGCGCCTGCCGATCGTTTACAACACCAACGCTTACGATTCAGTTGAAGTGCTGAAACTGCTCGACCGCATCGTCGATGTTTATTTGCCGGATTTGAAGTACGCTGAAGACGAAGCGGGATTTCTGTATTCGAAAGTGCGCAGCTATCGCGAATGCTCACGCGCCGCAATCTCCGAAATGCATCGTCAGACCGGTGACGAACTGATTTACGGCGAAGACGGTTTACTGAAGCGCGGCCTGGTGATTCGTCTATTGGTTCTGCCGAATGATATTGGTGGCGTGCGTGAGTCTCTGGAATGGATCCGCGATGAACTGAGTCCGCGCGTCGCCGTCTCGCTGATGGCCCAGTACTATCCTACAAACATGGCCGGCACGAAGCAGCGCTACGTTCTACTTTCACGCCGGATCACTGAATCAGAATGGCTGCGCGCGGTGTCGGCGTTGGATGAATTGGAGATGGAAGAAGGCTGGATGCAGGAATTCGACGGCGCCGCGTTTTACTACCGGCCGGACTTCGATGATCGCGATACGCCGTTTCGGGACGTGAGAGATTTTCAGAGT
>WNGQ01006759.1_pt1 | contig 11949 bp, 8 predicted proteins | sample 5407661 | NCBI WGS metagenome assembly WNGQ01 (sample SAMN13153382, study PRJNA577476) | soil metagenome | isolation source: 60 cm soil or saprolite under Garry oak tree replicate 2 | place: USA:California | collected 2016-06-15
GCTAGGGCCACGGCCCCGAGAATTCCCACCGCCGCGAGCAGCTCGGCGCGGCCGACCAGATTGGCGACGGCCTCCACGTGCACCGGATGCCAGGCGAAAATCAGACCCGCCCCGGCGGCCGCGACGGGTGGCAGCCACCGCGCGATCACGACGACGAACAGCGCGGCGGCAAGACCGTGCCACAGCGCGTTCATGAAGTGGAACCAGCCCGGCCGCGCGCCGGCGATCGTCCAGTCGAGCGCGTAACTGAGAATGGTGATGGGACGGTACAGCCCTGCGCCGGTTTCGCGCGGCCAATAAGGAGCGTTGAAAGCCTCGACGGCAGCGCCCAGCGAATGCGCGCTCGGATTCAAGACGATGGCTGCCCGGTCGTCCTGCACGAAGCCGTAGCGGACGGTTGGCAGGTATAGGACCACCGCGGCGAAGAAGACGAGCAGGGGCCCGCGTTTCATGGCATGCGCGCGAGCAGCGAGTCCGCAACCGCCGAATCGCCCCGCGAGCGCGCCGCGAGCGCCTGCGTCCGATAAGAACCGGGGCAGCGATAACACAGCCGCTCGGCGCGCGCCAACAGCGAATCGGCGAGATGCGAATTGCCCAGCGTCAGCGCCGCATCGGCCCCCGCAATGAACAGCGTGGGGTCACGGTCATAGATGCGCGTGGCTTCGCGCAGCGCGGCCAGTGCGCGTTCCGGTTGCCGGCGGCTCTGGTAAATCGCGGCGATACGGGCAGGGCCACGATACGAGTTGGGCGAGTCTTCGAGGATGCTTGCCGTCACGGCGAAATCGTTCCGCCAGACCGGCGTTCGCAACGCCGACCGAATCGCACCGGCCAACGCGAGCAATGCGAGCGCGACACCGAACCGTCGAGCGGGCAGGCGCGCGAGCGCGGCGCCCGCGGCGAGAGCCAGGCCGGCCGAGGGGAGATACAGCGTTCGCTCGGCGAGCAGCACGCCCGTCGAAAACAGGAGGTTGGAAACGGGAAGAAACGCGATCGCGATCCACACCAATCCGTACGCCTCCACGTTCCGCCGCCGCCGCCAGGCCATCACCAACAACCAGGCCCACAAAGCGAAGGATGCCAGGCCGAGGATGAGCCGCCCGTCCAGCACCGACCGCACAATGGTGCGCTCGGCGAGCCGTCGCTTGCAAGCGAGTGTACGGATGAAGAACGACGCCCCGGATTGCCACGTACGCGCCGGCGATCACCAACCAGCTCAGCAGAAACGCGGCCATCCGCTGCCTCGGGGGGCGGGGGCGGGGAGCCGGTTGGATAATCCAGGCGGCGACAATCAGCGCGGGCGCGACGAGCGCGTTCTCCTTGCTCAGCAATCCCAGCACGAGAGCCGCGCCGCTCCACCACACGTTTTGCCGAACGACAGCGGCGTACACGGCCAGGCACACACCGGCCGCAGCCATCAACTCGCCGAGACCGATGACGTTGGCGACTGCCTCCACGTGCACCGGGTGGACCGCGAAGATCAGCCCCGCGGCGAGCGCTGTCCTCACCCCCTGGCCCCCTCTCCCTTCGGGAGAGGGGGAACCAAAAGCGAGCGCGGTTACGATTACCGCCACCCCCGCATGCCAGAGCAGGTTCATCGCGTGAAACCAGACCGGGTGACCATGGGTGAGAGTCCAGTCCACCGCGAACGTCGCCAGTGGGAGTGGGCGGTACATCTGGCCACCAAGGTCCGGCGGCCAGTACGGCGCGGCAAACGCGCGCCACGCGCCCTGCAACGAATGCACGAGGGGATTCCAGACGATGATGTAGAGATCGTCCAGCGCGAACCCGTTCCAGAGGGCGGGCACATACGGCACGAGGGCGCAGGCCGCGACCGCGAGGTAAAGCCGGCGATCCTTACTGTCCACGGTTCACGGCAAAGAGCCAGCGGCCGTCGGACCAGCGATAGATAGCGGTGAGCCACGAAGGGTAGGCGCCAAGCAGGCTTCGCAGCTCGATGGCAGACGGAGACGTCGCGCTGGCCAGCAAGACATGCGTGACACCCATGCGCTCGAGATAAGCGCGATGCTCGGCCGGCGTGGGGCGGATCAAGTCGCGACCGCGATAGCGCTCGAGATAAAGCGGCACGGAGCGACGTCGGGTATAGAGCCAGACGAGCGCCTCGTCGTCGCTCGCGACAATGGCCGTGTCAGGCAGGTTCTGAACGACGGGTAGCAGCTCGACGAAGTTGGCTGAAATGGCGCGCGCCTGACTGTCCCACCATCGGCCCTTGAAGCCTTGAAACTCGTAACGGAGGTAACCGCCGGCCACAAGCGCAGCCAGCAGGCCAACCGGTATGCGCGCGCGGGGGAGGGCCCAACGTCGCCAGAGCTCCGCGGCTCCTGCCGCCCAGGTCAGCGCGAGCCAGGGCAGGATCACCCAGAGAAATCGATCTGGTGGGTACGGCCAGATAGCCAGGATGATGAGATAGAAGATCAGGGAGCAGCCGATCGCCGAACGCCGCGAGACCAAAAACAGCCCGTACAGCCCAACGCCCAGGGCGGCTGTGGCGAGTAGGACGTACAACCACCGAAGCTCGATCCATCCGAAGGCGAGTATCTCGAGTGGGCGCGAGAGATCGCGGACATTGCCGCTAACCGCGGAGAAGCCCGCTTCCCTGAGCGGCGCACCGTATGTGCCGTACACGAGCGCCAATGCTGGGTCAATCCGGCCGACGTGGGTCGCGACCCAGATGCCCCAGGCCAGGAGGGCGATAACCGGAGGAAGCAACGTCGCGCCCCAGACTCGCAGGGGTAAGCGGCGTGCGAGCAGAAAACAGACGGCGCCGATCACGATGGCAATGCCGATCGAGCGTGTCAGCAGAGCCAGCGCGGCCACACCTCCGGCCATCCACCGCGACCGCCCATCTTGCTCTGTCGGAATCGCATCAACCAGGACTATCACGATGACGAGCAAGACGCCGAACAGCGGTTCAGCGAAAAGCACGGTCTGCGTGGCAAGGACCGGGATGCCAATCGCAGCGGCGGCAACGATCGCCGGGGCTACCCACCGCGGCAGGCCCGATCCAAGCAACTCAGATCGGCTGGCGTGCCATGCGATGAGTCCTGCAGCCGCGGCGGCCAGCAGCGCATTCAGGATTTTTGCCGTCAGCGCCGCAGCCGAAACAGACAGGAGCCCGAAGAATGGGGCGAGCACTACCGGATAGAACGGCGGGAAATGCACGCCGCCCGGCATTCCCGGAAGATTGGGATGCACATAGCCGTGACCGCTCGCGAGCGACGTCGCGAGGCCGGCGTACAACCCGTCGTCATAGAACACACCGACGAGCGCCTGATTCAACGCTAGAATCCCGACCGCCAGCGAAACGGCGGCGGTGATCAACCCCGCCTTTACTTCGCTGGTAAGCGCCACGCGTCGGAGCTGGCTGGGACGATCAGGTTGTAGCGCAGGATGTGGAACAGGGCCGCGAGACCGTCACGCCACGTGATCTTCTTCCCCTCCGCGTACGTACGACCGCTGTACGAGATGGGTATCTCCCAGATCCGCGCGCGTGCCTGCGCCAGTCGTGCCGTGATCTCGACTTCAAATCCGAAGCGATTGGACGACAATGGCAGCTTCTTCATCAGGTCGGTGCGCACGAGCTTGTAGCAGGTCTCGAGGTCGGTGAGGTTGAGATTGGTGAGCATGTTGGACAGCAGCGTGAGGACGCGGTTGCCGACGAAGTGCCAAAAATAGAGCACGCGACGCGGGCCACCTTGAAAGCGCGACCCGTAGACGGCATCCGCCTGGCGGGACCGAATGGGAAGCAACAGATCCGGTAGGTCCGCCGGGTCGTACTCGAGGTCGGCGTCTTGCACCACGACCACGTCGCCGGTTGCGACGGCGATGCCGCTGCGGATCGCGGCTCCCTTCCCCCGGTTCCTGTCATGGTGGATCACACGGTCGACGATGCCTTTTTCGGCCGCAGCGTCCAGTATCTGGCGCGTGCCGTCGGTCGACGCGTCGTTCACGGCGATGATCTCGAGCCGGAGGGGGACCGTGCGGACGCGGCGCAGCGCGGCGTCCACCGTGGCGGCCTCGTTGTACGCCGGCACGATCACCGACAGCAACAGATTGGGGGAGCGGCGTTCTTCCCGCATCACGGCACCTGTCCGATCGCGATGAGCGATTGGCCCACCCGCCAGGGCAGTAGCCACTCGAGCCGGAACAGCGGAACCAGCGCATCGTACAGCTTGAGCGAACCCGCAGGAATCATTTCGCGGCGCAGGACTCGCCCGGCGAACCACCAGCCAAGCACGCCCGCGAGGTTGAAGTATTCGATATGCGTCACCGTGTAGCCGGTGGCGTGGAGCAGCTCCGCAAGGCCGCCGCGTTGGTAACGGCGGTGATGGCCCAGCGCCCGGTCCATCGTGCCATAGAGCGCGGGAAGGGCGGGCACCAGGAGGACGAGCCGGCCACCCCGCGCGAGTAGTCCGCGCATCGCCACCAGCGAGCGGACGTCGTCGGCCACGTGCTCGAGAACATTGAGACAGATGATCGTGTCGAAGTGCTGCCCGGCGAGCGCCCCGTGCTCGTCAGGCAAGTAGAGCCGTTCGATCGCCACGTTGGGGTGTTGTGCGAAGCGCGCGCGCAGCCGGTCGAGATACTCGTACCGCGTGTCGGTGACCACGAGCCGTTCGGAGTTGACGAGGTACGCGGACAGGTTCCCGATGCCGGACCCGATCTCGAGCACCCGCCGACCCACCCAGCGACGGAGGCGATCGAACATCCAGCGGTTGTAGCGGGTGGCACCGGAGAGCTGCTCCAGCGTCGCCACGCCAACCGGATCACTCGGCCGGAGAACGGGAGCCTGGAGGGGCTGGTGGCGACGTAGGCTCGGAATCGGACTTCTTCTCGCTGCCGTCGTAGCGACTCAGTTTCCGGTACAACGTGGACGGGTCGATTCCCAGGACCTCGGCCGCGCGAGTTTTGTTTCCCCCTTCGCTCTGCAGGACCCAGGTGATGTAGGCCTGCTCGATCACATCGAGCGACGGGTTCTTGTGCAGCCGCTCGGCGACGAGCGGCTCGGCCTTGCGCTCGCTGATCCGGTCGGGGATCGCGGCGCGCGGGATCACGTCGCCTTTCGTCAGCGTCACGGCGCGTTCGAGCGCGTTCTCGAGCTCGCGTACATTGCCCGGCCAGTCGTACGCCATGATCACTTCTTCCGCCTCGGGCGAGAGCGTTTTCCCCGTCTCGCCGCGCTCACCCGCGATGTGCGCCAGGAATTCCTTGACGAAGATCGGAATGTCGTCGCGCCGATCGCGCAGCGGGGGCAGATGGATGTTGATCACGTTCAGCCGATAATAGAGGTCGGTGCGGAAGCGCCCCCGCTTGATGTCCTCTTCGAGGTCGCGATTGGTCGCGGCGACCACCCGCACATCCACCGGAATCGCCTCGGTACCGCCGACGGGAATCGCTTCGCGCTCCTGCAGCACGCGCAACAGCTTGACCTGCGTGGCCGGCGACATCTCGCCGATCTCATCGAGGAAGAACGTCCCGCTGCGGGCGGCGGCGAAGAGCCCCTGCTTGTCCCGTACAGCGCCGGTGAACGATCCCTTCACATGGCCGAACAGCTCCGACTCGAGCAGGCTTTCCGGGAGCGCCCCACAGTTCAACGAGAGGAACGGGCCCTCGACGCGCACCGAGAGCTCGTGGAGGTAGCGGGCGATGACTTCCTTCCCGGTGCCCGATTCTCCCTGGATCAGCACGGTGCTTTCCGTGGGCGCGACCTGCTCGGCGAGCCGGAGCACGTCGCTAAACAGCCGGGACTTGCCGAGCGGCTTGACCTGCCCGGAGCGCTCGCGGCGGCGGATTTCCTGCTTGAGTTGCTTGTTCTCGGCGCGCAGGCGCCGGTGCTCGGCGGCGCGGCGGCAAATCGCCACCATGTCGTCGTTCGAGAAGGGCTTCTGTATATAGTAGAAAGCGCCCTCATTCACGGCCTGAATGGCTGTCTGCAGCGATGCCTGGGCGGTCATCAGAATGACGGGGGTCTCAGGGTCCTGCCCCCGCACGGCTGATAGGATCTCGATGCCGGTGACGCCGGGCATCTTGAGGTCGGTCAAGACGATGTCTGGGGCCGAGTTCTTGAGCTGCTCGAGACCCGCCTTGCCGCCCTGCGCGATCGTTACATCGAAGCCCTCGTTCTTGAGCAGGATACGGAGGGTTTCGAGGATGCCCTGTTCGTCGTCGATGACGAGGATAGACGGAGCGTTCGCCATTACGCGGCTTCCTCCTTCCGCCGAGCGGCCGGGAAGTAGACGGTGAACGTCGTCCCCCCACCCGCTTTCGTGTCAACCAGCACGAGGCCGCGGTGCGCTTCCACGGCCCGCTGCACGATGGCGAGTCCGAGCCCCGTGCCGCCGACGCGTCCTGTAGAGAACGGCTCGAACAGGCGGTTCTGCAAATCGTCGGGGATGCCGGGACCGTTGTCGCTCACGCGCAGCGCCACGGGGTTATCGATGCCGGCCCCGCCGGGCAGGTCATTTGCGGCCGCGCGTCCGGTGCGGACTTTCACGGCCGCTTTCGGGCCGGCAGCCTGCACGGCGTTGAGGACGAGGTTGGTAACGACGCGGTGCAGCAGGTCCTCATCGCCTTCCATCGGCGTCGGCCCACCTTCCAGCGTGATCTTCACCCCGGAGCCGCAATCAGGATGCTGGCGCACCAGCCGAATGGCCGCCTCGGCGACCACGTGCAGATCCATGGGCCGGCATTCGGTCACGCGCACTCGCGAGAAATCGAGAAACTCCGACAGCAGGCGCGACAGCCGGTCGCTTTCGCGCACGATCAGGTTGGCGAGGAACTTTTCATCCGGATTGGCGCGCGAGGAGCGACCCAGCTGTTCCACCGAGCTCCGGATGGACGCCAGCGGGTTTTTGATCTCGTGCGCGAGGCTCGACGACAGCTCGGCAACCGCCTCGAGTCGCTCCGCGCGCAAGTGCAGCTCCTCCAGCCGCTTGGAGTCGGAGATATCGGTGAAGATCGCTGACACACGGGGCCGAGCGCCGACCGGTCCGTCGAGGGTCGTGGTCGTGACGCCGATCGGGAAGGTGCGATCGGGTCGATGGACCGTCGCCTCGACCCGCATCAAACGCACGCCGCGGCGCGCCGTCGAGGTGACCGCGGCCCAGAACTCGGGGGCCAGCCGGGCAAACTCCGGCATGACGGGTCGCCCCAGCCACTCGCGTGCCTTGAACCCCAGGATGTCTTCAGAGGCTGGGTTGGCGTAGAGCAGGCGGCCGTCGGCATCCACGGTGAGCACGCCCGTCCGGATATTGCGGAGCACGTCATCCGCCTCGAGCTGGACCTGGCGCACCTCCGCGGCGAGGGCTTCGCGCTCGGCGCCCATCACGTTGACTCGGCTGGCCACGTACGCCATCACCATGGCGACCAACATGAAGACCCCAAGCTGGATCCAGACACCGGCGGATATGGTCCCCTGGTGCCCCCAGAACACGTCCGCAAAGTAGACGAGCCCGGCGAACAGCGTGACCAGACCCGCGTTGGCCGGTGGCATCAGCAACGCCGTTACGGCGACGAGAATGACGTAGAGACTGGCGAGGTCGCTTTCGGCGCCGCCCGTCATGTGGACTACGGCCGTGATCAGGAAAACATCGAACAGCGCCTGGAGATACAGGAACGTCGGACCGGGGATCCTTCGACGGAAATGCGTATGCCAGTAGGACGCGAGCGTTACGGCGGCGGCGGTGACCAGGACCAGCGATGTGACCAGAATGTCGAGCGGTGCCGCGACCCTGACTTTGAGGGCGGTCGTGACATAGATCGCGATCGCCAGGCACATCCGCCCGGCATAGACAAGGCGGAGGAGCTCGCGGGCGGTCGGGATAGCGGACGACTTGACGCCGAGCCAGCGCATGGGGGGCCATTATTGGCTGGGCTCTGGCAAAATGCAATAGCGGTGAGCACCGAACTGCGGGCGAGGCGATGCACGTAGCACGTCTGCACGTCGGCACGATGTGAATGACGCTCTCGTGCCGACGTGCCATCGTGCCGACGTGTTACTGGACGGCGTTGACCATGTCGAAAATGGGCAGATACATCGCGACCACCATGCCGCCGACGATGACGCCCAGCACCACGATCATGATCGGCTCGAGCAGCGAGAGCAGCGCGCTGACGGCGGCGTCGACTTCGTCGTCGTAGAAGTCGGCGATCTTCGTGAGCATCTCGTCCAGACCGCCCGTCTGCTCACCCACGGCGATCATGGAAATCACCATGGGTGGGAAGACCTTGGACTTCTGCAGCGGCGCGGCGATCGTCTCACCGCCCGCGATCGAGGCCCGTGATTCCATCACGGCGTTATGGATGACCATGTTCCCGGCGGTACGCGCCGTGATTTCGAGGCCATCGAGAATCGAAACGCCCGAGGAGATCAGCGTGCCGAGGGTGCGCGTGAACCTCGATACGGCGGACTTGCGCAGCAGGTCGCCGAGCACGGGCAGGCTCAGCAGCAGTTTGTCGATCTGAAGCTTGCCGGCCGTCGTCTTGTAGTAGCGGTTGATGGCCACGACGGTGAAGACCCCGGCGATGATGATCGCCCACCAGAAGTTCTTGAGGACGTTGCTCGCGCCGATCACGATGCGGGTCGGCAGCGGCAGCGCGAGGTTCACCGACGCGAACATGTTCTGGAACGTTGGGATGACGAAGATGAGCAGCACGGCGACGGCGATCCCGGCGACCGAGAAGATCACGGCCGGGTAGATCATCGCGCCCTTCACTTTGCGAACGATCGAGTCGTTCTTTTCCAGGAACTGCGCGAGGCGCAGCAGAATCGTATCGAGAATACCCCCCGCTTCACCGGCGGCCACCATGTTGACGTACAGATCGCTGAACGCCTTGGGATGCTTGCGGAGCGCGTCGGCGAGCGTGTGCCCGCTCTCGACGTCGTACACGACCGCGCGCGTGACGTCCGCCAGGACCTTGTTTTCGGTCTGCTGCGACAGGATGTCCAGCGCCTGCACCAGCGGCAGACCGGAGTTGATCATGGTGGCGAACTGGCGGGTGAAGATCACGACGTCGCGCGTCTTCACGCCAGCCTTGAAGAACGCCATAAGACTGCCGCCGCCGCCCTTGGCCTCGCGGACTTGTACGACCACCATGCGGTTCTTGCGCAGGTGGGCGATGACATCATCGCGCGTCGCGAGGTCGATCTTGTCGCGGACCAGATCGCCCTTCAGGTTGCGCGCGGTGTACTCGTAGACCGGCATGATCTATTCCTCCGCGCCGCGCCTCACGGGCGCACGGCGACCTTGGGTGGGGCGCCCTTCGGCAGCCCGGCCGTGACCGGCGGACCGTCCTTCTCGTCCGGGGGCGTTTCGCCGATGGATCGCAGGAAATCGTTGGGCTTGGATGTCACACGCAGGCACTCGTCCTTGGTGACCTCACGCGCCATGTAGAGCTGATAGAGCGCGTCGTTCAGCGTCTGCATTCCATACTTCTTTCCGGCCTGCATCGACGACTCGATCTGGTGCACTTTGTCGTCGCGGATCAGGGCGCGAATCGCGGGCGTACAGATCATGATCTCGGCGGCCATCACGCGACCGCGGCCCTTCGCCCGCTGTAGCAGCGTCTGGGTAATCACGCCTTCGAGCACGAACGCCAGCTGCGCACGCACTTGCGATTGCTGGTGCGACGGAAATACGTCGATGATCCGGTTGATCGACTCCGCCGCCGAATTGGTGTGCAGGGTGGCGAACGCCAGGTGACCGGTCTCGGCGATCGTGAGAGCCGCCGAAATCGTCTCCAGATCGCGCATTTCGCCGATCAGCACGAAGTCGGGGTCCTGCCGCAGCGCGTACTTCAGCGCGTTGGCGAAGCTGTTGGTGTCGGTCCCGACCTCGCGTTGGTTCACGATGCATCCCTGGTGCCGATGGATGAACTCGATCGGGTCCTCGACCGTGATGATATGCCCCTTCTGCTCCTTGTTGACCTTGTCGATCATCGCGGCCAGCGTCGTGCTCTTGCCCGACCCGGTGGGTCCCGTGACGAGCACAAGCCCGCGCGGCCGATCGGCGAGCTGTGCCACGACGTTGGGCAAGCCGAGCTCCTGGAACGTCTTCACGCTGAACGGGATCTGCCGGATGACGACCGACACGCAGCCGCGCTGCTTGAACGCGTTGCCGCGGAAGCGCGCCAGATTCTGAATGCCGAACGAGAAGTCCAGCTCGTTCTCGGTCTCGAACCGCTTCTTCTGGTTTTCGGTGAGCACCGAGTACGCGAGCGACAGCGTGTCCTTGGGCGTCATGACCTCGTCGGTGGAGGCGTTCACGATGTCGCCATCCACGCGGAGCTTGGGGCGCTCGCCCGCCACGAGGTGGAGGTCGGACGCGTCCTTCTCGATCATCTCCTCGAGGAGCGCGCGGAGGTTGACTGGCATTGCTTCCTCTCCTTATCCGGCAGCGGTTTCTTTGACGACTTCTTCCAGCGTGGTGACGCCCTTCTTGACCTTCACCATGCCGTCCATGCGCAGTGTCAACATGCCTTCCTTGACGGCAAGATCGCGCAGCTCTTCCGTGGAGGCGCCCTTCAGGATCTCGCGTCGCAGCGGGCTCGTCAGCGCCATGACTTCGTACAAGCCCTGCCGCCCGCGGTAGCCGGTGCCGGCACACGTGTCACATCCGGCGCCCTTGAAGAACGGGCCTTCCTTCTTGTCGATGGCGAAGGCGTGCATCTCCTCGGGCGAGTACTCGTGCTGCTGCTTGCACTCCTTACAGATGCGCCGCACCAGCCGCTGACCCACGACCAGATTCACCGCGCTCGCCACGTTGAACGGCTCGATGCCCATGTCCACCATGCGCGTGATGGTGGAGGGAGCATCGTTGGTGTGCAGCGTCGAGAGCACGAGGTGGCCCGTGAGCGCCGCCTTGATGGCGATCGAGCCGGTCTCGAGATCGCGGATCTCGCCGACCATGATGATGTTCGGGTCCTGCCGCAGGAATGCCTTGAGCGCCGCGGCGAACGTCATGCCGACTTCGTTCCGCACCAGCACCTGATTGATGCCGAGCAGATTGTACTCGACGGGATCCTCGGCCGTCATGATGTTCACGTCGATCTGGTTGATCCGCGACAGGGCCGAGTATAGCGTCGTCGTCTTGCCGGATCCTGTGGGGCCCGTTACCAGCACCATGCCGTAGGGATTCTCGATGGCCCGCAGCAGGTTCTCTTCGGCCTTGGCCTCGAACCCGAACGTCTTCAGGTCGAGTGTCAGGTTGCCCTTGTCAAGAATTCGCAGCACGATCTTTTCGCCGAACAGCACAGGGAGGGTCGACACGCGGAAGTCGATCACCTTGCTCCCCATTTTCAGCTTGATGCGCCCGTCCTGAGGTACGCGGCGCTCGGCGATGTTGAGCTGTGCCATGATCTTGACGCGCGACGTCAGGGCGGCGCGCATCTTCACCGGCGGCTTCATCACTTCCTGCAGCGCGCCGTCGACGCGGTAGCGCACCCGCATCTCGTGCTCGAACGGCTCGATGTGAATGTCGGAGGCGCCGCGCTTCACGGCGTCAGTCAGCAGCCCGTTGATCAGCTTCACCACGGGGGCGTCGTCGGCCAGGTCCTGTGCCTTGACGTCCTCATCTTCCTGATCCTCGACGACCTCGAGATCCTCGGCCGCCTCGACCGACTTGAGCAGCGTCTGCAGCTGGGCGTCCGACTGCTGGTAGTAGCGGTCGATGGCGTTGCGCAGCGTGTATTCCCCGGCGATGACCGGAAAAACGTCGCAACGGGTGATGAACTTGATGTCCTCGATCGCCGTCACGTTGTTGGGATCGGCGATGGCGACCGTGAGGGTTCTCCCCTCCCGTTTCAGGGGGAGAACCGTGTGCTTGCTGGCGATGTCGGGGGGGAGGAGTCTCAGGATCTTAGGGTCGACCTCGAACCGCGATAGGTCGACCGCCGGCATGCGGTACTGCCGGGCCAGCATCTTGCTGACCTCGG
>WNGQ01006805.1_pt1 | contig 11948 bp, 9 predicted proteins | sample 5407661 | NCBI WGS metagenome assembly WNGQ01 (sample SAMN13153382, study PRJNA577476) | soil metagenome | isolation source: 60 cm soil or saprolite under Garry oak tree replicate 2 | place: USA:California | collected 2016-06-15
ACCATCTTCGGTAGCTACTCCGACAAGCGCGAAATGCAGGCCGTGCTGTCGAGCGTCGTCCACGAGCACAACGACCCGCCGGAACTGTGGTTCGACTTCGCGGCCGACGTCGGCGACGGGTTCGACGCCACGTACTCGGTCGCGTCGCTGCTCGCCGCGCCTTCGGTGACGGTCGGCGGCACGGAGTTGCCGCGCGGGCGGCTGCTCGTCCTCGGTGGCGACGAGGTGTACCCGGCCGCGTCGGCACGCGGCTACGAGGACCGGACGAAGGGGCCCTACCGCGCTGCGCTGCCCGTCTCGTCCGAGCCGCGGCCGGTCATCCTCGCGCTGCCGGGCAACCACGACTGGTACGACGGGCTCACCGCGTTCCTGCGCGCATTCACCCAGCAGCGGCCCATCGGCGGCTGGGACACCGAGCAGACCCGCAGCTACTTCGCCGTCGCGCTGCCGCACCGGTGGTGGCTGTTCGCCGTCGACGCGTCGCTCTCGGCCTACATCGACGCGCCGCAGCTGCGCTACTTCCGCGAGGCGGCGTCCCGGTTGCGCCCTGGCGACGCGGTCATCCTGTGCTGGCCGACTCCCGCGTGGGTGGCCACGCCGCTCGACCCGCAGGCCTACGACCCGATCGAGTTCTTCGAGGACGAGATCGTCCGGCCGCACGGCGCCACGATCCGGGTGATGCTGTCCGGCGACGCTCACCACTACGCCCGCTACAGCGACGAGGACGGCGACGGTGTGCGCATCACCTGCGGGACGGGCGGAGCGTACCTGGTGGCTACGCACCGGCTCCCGGACACGATCGAGGTTCCGTCGCCCCGGTCGAGGATGCGGCACCGGACGCCGCCGCGGCGGTTCAGCCTGCGCACTCGTTACCCGGACAAGCTGGCGTCCTCGTGGTTGGCGCCGGGCATCCTGCGGCTCGGTCTGCGCAATCCGGGATTCTGGGCGCTGCTCGGCGGGTTGCACACAGGCCTGCTCGTCGCGCTCGTCTTCGCGCTCGACTACGGCCGGCACTTCGGCGGCGGCCTGTTCAGCATCCAGACGCTGCGGGCATCGTTCCCGTACCTGGTGCTGGCGGCGGTGTACCTCTATGCGGCCGTGCTGTTCGCCAAGATCGCCCGGCACAGTCCGCGCGGCACGGCGCGCATCGTCGGGCTGCTGCACGGCCTCGCTCAACTCGCGCTCGGCACGGCCTGGGCGGTCGGCGTGTTCGACCTGCATCACGACCGTCCGAGCTGGCTGCCCGACACCGTGCTGGCCGTGCTCGCGGTCGCGGCGACGTTCGTCGTCGTCGGCTTCGCCGCGACGCTGCTGACCGGCATCTACCTGCTGCTGGCCAGCCAGCTCGACGTCAACCTCAACGAGGTGTTCGCCGGGCAGTCGATCGAGGACTACAAGGGCTTCCTCCGGCTGCACGTCGGCCGCGGCGGCGACCTGACCATCTACCCGATCCGGCTGGCGAAGGTCTGCCACGCGTGGCGCGCCGCACCCGATGACGCGACCGAGGATCCGTGGCTTCGCCCGGCCGGCGAGCCGCTGCGGGCTGAGTTGATCGAGGCGCCGATCCGCGTGCCGCGGCATGACCCGTCCAGATAGACGACGATGGCCACCCGCGGGGGGTCGGGTGGCCATCGTCTGCGTCCGCTAAAGCGGTGCGCTCGTGAAAGTGTGGCACGGCGAGGTTGTAATTTCGGTTAAGCGACAGGAAGTCCGATGTTGGAGCGGACAGTTACGGCAATCGGCTTCGCACCGCGACCTGGACGCTGCGCGCGGACAGCATATGGCCAGGTGCCCGCCTGCTCGGCCCGCTCGATGACGTAGCTTTGCTGCGCGTCCGGCTGCACGTCCGACACGCTAGCGAGGAGGGCGGGGCCGCTGGCCGCTGAAAGCGTTCATGTGCCACCAGCCAGGGACGTGCATTGACGAGACGGCGCTCAGCGGCAATAGTCGCTGAAACCGTTCAGGCAATAGAGTCGGCGCGCGACATATCCTGCACACATCGCGAAGGGGGGCGGCATGGTCGGAGGGGCTGACGACGTGCCGGGAAAGCCGCTGACCGGTATCAAGGAAGTCGCCCGCATCGCCGGCGTCTCGCTCGGCACCGTTTCCAACGTCCTGAACCGCCCGGAGAAGGTCTCGCCCGCGACTCGCACCCGGGTCGAGGCGGTCATCGACCGGCTCGGGTTCGTGCCCAACTCAACGGCCGCCGAACTGCGCCGGGGCCACGGCCGGCTGATCGGCCTGGTCGTCCCCGACATCACCAACCCGTTCTTCGGCGAGGTGGCCCGCGGTGCCGTCGACGTCGCATTCGCCGCTGGATACGTCGTCGTGCTGTGCAACAGCGACGGCGACGCGGTCCGCGAGTCCAGGTACCTGGAGGTGCTCGAGGAGCAGCGCGCCGCCGGGGTGCTGTTCAACCCGGTCGGCAAGGTGCCGCCGCGGATCGAGCGGCTCCGCGAGCGGGGCGGGCGTGTGGTCTTCGTCGACCGGGCCGTTGCCGCGCAGGAGTACTGCTCGGCGTCGGTCGACGACGTCCATGGCGGGCAGCTCGCGATCGAGCACCTGCTCGGGTGCGGGGCCTCGAAGCTCGTGATGATCAACGGGCCGCGGTCGCTTCGGCAGTGTGCCGACCGGCGGCGTGGTGCCCGGCGGGCCGTCAAGAGCGCCGGCCTGCCCGAGACAGCGCTCACCGAGGTCGTCTCCGACGTCATGTCGATCGCCGGTGGCGTCGAGGCCGCCACCCGTGCTTTGAAGCTTCGACCTGACCTGGACGCCCTGTTCTGCGCCAACGACCTGCTGGCGATCGGCGCGATCCGCGTCCTGCAGGGCGCCCGCGACGTGCCCCGCGACGTCAGCGTCATCGGCTACGACGACATCGCGATCGCGGCCGACTCGACGGTGCCGCTCACCTCGGTCGCGCAGCCAAAGTACGAGCTCGGCCGCGCGGCCGGCGAACTGCTGCTGCGCGAGATCCGCGACGGCGAGCACCACCGCCACGAGCGGATCCTGTTCCAGCCCGAAGTCACGGTGCGCTCGTCGACGCGCTCAGCCGCCCAGGCCATGGCCCGCCGTTAGCGGGTTAGCGCTGCAGCGGCCGGACGGCCAGTTGGCGCAGTTCTGGCAGCACGGTGCCGAAGTGGCGGACCTGCCCGGTGCGCCGCTCGACTGCGGCGAGGTATCCGTACCTGTCGGCGATGAACAGCCACCGGCTGTCGGGCGACCAGACGATCGCGCCGTCGGCCGAGCGCGTGTCGACCGAGACGTCCAGTGGCCTGTCGACGCCGTCGGCCAGCGTGACCAGGTGCACGGTGCCGGTGACAGGGTCGGTCATGGCCACCGTGGCGCCGTCGGGCGAGATCAGGCCCGCCGTCCCATTCTCGTACGCGTCGACGTCGTGCAGCACGTGCCGGGCGCCGGACACCCACTCGACGGTTACGGTCGTGCAGCGGTGAGTGGACGCGCACTCCCGAATCAGCCAGCGGGTCGGGCCGATCGCGAGCACCTCGCCTGTGGTGACCCGGCGTAGGTGCATGCCGGGCCGGGCGTCGTAGACGCCACGGCCGTCGGTCTTGGCGAGCAGCAGGTAGCCGGCGCCGTCCGCCACCGGGTACGGGATGAATCCGGCGGGAATCGGAATGGACGTATCGGACGGGCGGCCGTCCAGACCGACCAGAGTCATCGAAGCGTGACTCGCCTCGCCGGTCTGCAACCACACGTCATCGGGGTCCGGGCCGGGCAGCACTAACCCGCCGGCACCCAGCTCGCCGGTGAGGTTTCGCGGCGGTTTCCCATCAGGGATCGCATAACCGGGGACGTCGTCCAGCGGCCGGATGACCGCTTCGTTCGAGCCGACGACGAACGACACCGGGCCGCCGCTACCCAACCCGACGCCCGTCGTCCGGGTGATCCGGTCCTCCGCGATCTGCAGCCGGACCACGGAACCCGGGCCACGGCCGAACAGCTCCCAGCCGCCCGTCTCGCCGAGCAGCTCCGAAAGCGCGAACGAGATGGCCACCACGGGTGACGTGGCAGGCGCGGACGCTGTCGACGTGCGCGACGCCGGCGCGGCACCCGGCTTGCCCCGCTGGGCGACGACCGCGATCACCAGGGCCGCGACAGCTGCCGGGATCAGCCACAACCACCATCGGGGCGCGCGACGAGACGGGTGGCCGCCGAGGAGCTCCTCCGGCCCGGCCTGGAGCCGCTCGCCATCGGCGAGATGCCCGGTCTCGTCTCGATCCACACCGCCCATCCTCGCCCACGCGCCGAATCGGCGCGCTCGGCGTGTGCTACCCGGAATCGGCAAGTCGACTACGTATGGTCTGGCCATGCGGCAGCTTCGCTTCGTCGGGCCCGGTGACGACAGCGAGCACGTCGTCGTCGAGACCGTCGACGGCGACGAGCAGCTCGTCTTGAAGATCGACGACGCGCTGCGGCTGGCCATTCGTCCCGAGGATCCGGCCGTGACGGTCTCGACCCGGGTCGCTCCCGAGCCCAGTTCGTCGATCCGCCCGCGAGAGATCCAGATGCGCGTGCGCGGCGGCGAGGCCCCGCACACCGTGGCCAGCGAAGCCGGCATCTCGATCGACCGCGTCCTGCTCTTCGCAGGGCCCGTGCTCGAGGAACGCACCCGCATGGCGGGCGAGGCACGCCGCGCCCGCGCACGGCGGAGCACGCCGGACGGCCAGCTGGTCAACTTCGGCGAAGCCGTCGACGAGCGCTTCACCTCGCACGGCATCGATCCGGCCGGCGTCGCCTGGGACTCCTACCGTCGCGAGGACGGGCAGTGGGTCGTGTCGGCCGGCTGGCGTGGCGGCGAGTCCGAGCGCGTTGCCGAGTGGGCGTTCTCCCTGACGGCCCGCGCGGTGACGCCACTCGACGAGACCGCGGCCGACCTGCTCTCGGACCGTCCGATCAGACCGGTCGTGAGCATCGTCCCGGACGCGCCGGCGTCGGCCGATGCGCCGACCGGACCGCTGCCCCGCACCATCGATCTCGACCGGCCGGCCGCCGGCGACGAGGAACTCTTCGACCAGGCCGCTCACCACGAGCCGCCGCTGCCGTTGCAGCTGGTCGAGCCGGTCGCCGCCCGGTCGGGGAAGCCGCGCGGCGACTCGGCCAGCCGACGCGTCGCGACGCACGAGGACGAGACCGAAGAGCAGAAGGCGGCCCGGGCTCGCATCCCGTCGTGGGACGACATCCTGCTCGGCGTGCGCCGCAAGCGCGACTAACCACCGCGCGATCCCCGTTCGCCGGCGGGAAAACCATTCGTCCGATGTCGTAGTCGGGTCGTAACGTGAAGCAACGTGACCGGGCAGGACGACAAAGCGAACCACACCGGCCCGGGCGCCATCAAAACCCTCAAGCGCCTGCGCCGATGGACTCGTCCACACCGCAAAACGATCATCGTCATGATCATCACGGCCTGCGGGGCGATGCTCGCGCAGGCGCTGATCCCGCTGATCACCGGGCGCATCGTCGACGGCCCGATCCGCCGGCACGACACGTCCGCCATCTGGCCGCTGGCCGGGCTCGCGCTGCTGTTCGGTGTCGCCGAGGCGGTGCTCTTCTTCGTTCGCCGCTACGCCATGGCACGCGCCGCGCTCGGCCTGGAGAGCGATGTCCGGCACGACCTGTTCTCGCACCTGCAACGCCTGCCGGTCGCGTTCCACGACCGATGGCCTTCGGGCCAGCTGCTGTCGCGTGCCACCACTGACCTGTCGACCATCCGGCGATTCATCGGTTTCGGCTTCGTCTTCCTGATCGCCAACACGGCGACGTCCCTGGTCGTGCTGGGTCTGCTGCTGCACATCCATCTGGTGCTCGGGCTGTTCGTCGTCGCAGCCATCGCGCCGCTGGCCGTGTTCACGCGGCGCTTCGAACTGCGCTACAGCCGCGACGCACGCCGCGCGCAGGATCTCACCGGCGACCTCGCAACGTCGGTCGAGGAGTCCGCGCTCGGCATCCGGGTGATCAAGTCCTACGGGCGGCGTCCGCAGATGCTGGCGTCGTTCACCCGCGACGCGAGCGTGCTGCGCGACGCCGAGCTCACCAAGATCAACACGCTGGCCAAGTTCTGGGCCGCGCTCGAGGGCCAGCCGCAGCTCGTGCTGGCCGGCGTGACGTGCGGCGGCGTGCTCGCCGCGGCTCACGGCGCGATGACGCTAGGGCAGCTCGTCGCGTTCCTGACCCTGTACTTGCGGCTGATCTGGCCGATCATCTCGCTAGGCTGGCTGCTCGCACTCACCGAAGAAGCGGCGAGCGCGTCGCGGCGCATCTTCGAGGTGCTCGACACCGAACCGTCGATCATCGATCCCACGGTCGGCGACGCGCGCGCCGGCGATGCCACCGTCCGCTTTCACGACGTGCGGTTTCGCTACCCGGACGCGTCCACCGACGTCCTGTACGGCATCGACCTGGAGATCCGCGACGGCGAGACGATGGCGCTCGTCGGCTCGACCGGCTCGGGCAAGACGACGCTCACCGCGCTCGTCCCGCGCCTGTACGACGTCACGGGCGGATCGATCACTATTGGCGAGCGCGACGTGCGCGACCTGTCCCTGGACGAGCTGCGCGGCATCGTCGCCGTGGCGTTCGAGGAGGCGACGCTGTTCTCCGCGAGCGTCGCGGAGAACCTGACGCTGGGACGCCCCGGCGTCACCGACGACGACATCACCGAGGCCATCGACGTGGCGCAGGCCGGCTTCGTCTACGACCTGCCGTTCGGGCTGGCCACGCGTATCGGCGAGCAGGGCCTGTCGCTGTCCGGCGGTCAGCGGCAGCGGCTCGCACTCGCCCGCGCGGTGCTGGGACGTCCGCGCGTGCTCGTCCTCGACGACCCGCTCTCGGCGCTGGACGTGCAGACCGAGTCTCAGGTCGAGGCGGCGCTTCGGCGAGTGCTCGCCGGCACCACCGCACTGGTCGTGGCGCACCGCCCGTCCACCGTGCTGCTCGCCGACCGGGTAGCGCTGCTCGCCGACGGCCGGATCGCCGCAGTCGGCACGCACCGCGAGCTGCTCGACACGGTGCCCGAGTACCGCAACCTGCTGGCCCAGACATCCGAGCTGGAGCCTTCTTCATGAGCAACGACGAACGCGATGAGCTTGCGGTGCGGCCGAGAGACACATCCGGCGGATCGAATACAGACTGGCGCGGCAAGCTCACGGCCGACGCCAAGGCGGCGCAACGCGACGACGAGCTGGTCGTGATCACCGGGCGGCCGCGGCTGCACGACAATGCGCGGCGGCTGCTCGGCGAGCTGGTCCGTCCGCACAAGCGAGCGATCGCGTTCGTCGTGCTGATCGTGGTGATCCAGGTGGCCGCAACGCTGGCCGCACCGTGGCTGATCGGCGTGGCGATCGACCATTCGCTGCCGCAGGCACGCGACGGCCACTACGGCTCGCTCATCGCCGTGACTATCACGCTGGTGGTGTGCGCGGTGCTCTCGGGATGGCTGCGCGCGGTCTTCGTGCTGCGCAGCGGCCGCATCGGCCAGGCGATCCTGTTCGATCTGCGCCGGCGGGCGTTCGATCACACCCAGGCTTTGTCGGTCTCCTTCCATGAACGGTTCACGTCCGGACGCGTGATCTCGCGGCTAACGTCCGACGTCGACACGCTCACCGAACTGCTCGACTCGGGCCTGGACGGGCTGATCACCGCGGTGCTCAACATCGCGGCGATCAGCGTGCTGCTGCTGTTCCTCGACCTGCCGCTTGCGCTGATCGCGCTCGCCTCGTTCGTCCCGTTGTGGTTCCTGTACCGGTGGTTCTCGTCGCGGGCGGCGGCCGCGTTCCGGCGCACGCGCGAGACGGTCGCGACGCTGATCGTCAACTTCGTCGAGACGTTCAACGGCATCCGGGCGGTGCAGGCGTTCCGGCGCGAGGAGCGCAACGACGCGCTGTTCGGTCAGCTCAACACGGACTACCGCGAGGCGAACGCCAAGGCATTCAAGCTGTTCGGCATCTTCGTGCCGGGCGCGACGCTCGTCGGCAACGTCGTCATGGTCAGCGTCCTGCTCGTCGGCGGCTACCGGGTCGCGGCGGGCGGGCTCGCGCTGGGCGTGCTGACCGCGTTCCTGCTGTACCTGCGGCAGTTCTTCGACCCGATGGACGACGTCGCCGTGTTCTACAACTCGCTGCAGTCGGCCACGGCAGCGCTGGAGAAGATCTCCGCGGTGCTCGCCGAGCCGCCTTCGGTACCCGAGCCGTCCTCGCCTGCGCCGATCGAGCGGCCGATCGGCGGCGCGCTCGATCTCGTCGCCGTCGAGTTCGCCTACCGTGCCGATCGGCCGGTGCTGCACGAAGTCGGCCTCAGCATCCCGTCCGGCCAGACGGTGGCGCTGGTCGGCGCCACCGGGGCGGGCAAGTCGACGATCGCGAAGCTGATCTCGCGCTTCTACGACCCGACGTCCGGCCAGGTGCTGCTCGACGGCGTCGACCTGCGCGAGATCGGCGAGAGCGACCTGCGCGAGGCGGTCGTCATGATCACGCAGGACGGTTTCCTGTTCTCCGGCTCGGTGGCCGACAACATCGCGTTCGGACAGCCGGGCGCGTCGCGCGACGAGGTCGTCCGGGCGGCGCGCTCGGTCGGCGCCCACGAATTCATCCGAGTGCTGCCCGACGGCTACGACACCGACGTGCGCAAGCGCGGCGGGCGGCTCTCGGCCGGGCAGCGTCAGCTCGTAGCCTTCGCGCGGGCGTTCCTCGCCGATCCGGCCGTACTGATCCTCGACGAGGCGACGTCGTCGCTGGACGTCCCGACCGAGCGTGCCGTGCAACGCGCGCTGCGTACCGTGCTGCGCGATCGGACCGCGCTGATCATCGCCCACCGGCTCTCGACGGTCGAGATCGCCGACCGCGTGCTCGTGCTCGACGGCGGGCGCGTCGTCGAGGACGGCTCCCCCGACGCGCTCATCGCCACGGGTGCCGGCGAGTTCGCCGCGCTGCACGAGTCCTGGCGCGACTCGCTCATCTAGGCCCAGCTCGGCGCGTCGGCGCCGTAGGTGGTCAGCCGCGGCGGCCAGGTCAGGGCGCGCCCGTCCAGCGACCCGGGCGGCTCTACCACCGTGACCAGGCGGTGGTCAGACCGCAGAGTGGTCACCCGCGCCGCAGGTTCGGGAGGGCTCGGGTCGTCCGGCGGCGGCTGCGCGAGCAGCCAACCCGCCGTTGCCGCTAGGCACAGTCCGAACAAGTGCGTCCCGCCGACTTCTCGTTGCCGGCGCAGGCCTTCGAGGGCTGCCGCCGCAGCCAGGTAGCCGGTGCCGTGGTCGAGTAGCTGGCAGGGCAACCGGCCGGGTTGCTCGCCGTCCGGCGACTCGACCATCGCGATCCCGCACGCGGCCTGGACGATGCTGTCGAAGCCGCGGCGCCCACCCCACGGGCCGCGGCCCCACGCCGACAGCGACACGACGACCAGCCCGGGATGCCGCTCGGCCACCGCAGCCGGACCGAGGCCGAACGCCGCGAGAGCGCCCGGGCGGTAGCCGTGCACGACGACGTCGGCGCCGTCGAGCAGTTCGTGCAAGCGGCGCAGCCCGCCCGGCGTCCGCGCGTCGAGCAGGGCGCTGCGCTTGCCGGGCAGCCCGTCGTATTGCGCTTGGGGCAACTCGGGACGGTGCGGCGGATCGATGCGCAGCACGTCGGCGCCGAGGGCGGCGAGATACCGGGTGGCGACCGGTCCGGCGATGACGCGAGTCAGATCGAGCACGCGCACGCCGCTCGCGGGCAGGTCCCCGGCCGGTGGGTGACGCGGCGCGGCGCCGTCGACGACGTCACTGGCAACCAGCGGTTGATCGACGCTTCCCTGCGGATGCGCCCGCCACTGCTCGGGAGTGTGGACCGCCGCGGCCACCCCGCCCGCGTCCACGACTTGCGCTTCGACCTGATCAGCGCTATGCGCGGCGATGGCGGCGCCGATCGCCTCGGCATCGGCGGCGGCGACGTCCAGTGCGCGCGCCAGCGCCTCGCGGTGCCACGCGTAGTTGGCGTGCGTGCGGACCCAGCCGTCCGCCGCGCGCCAGAACCGCGACAGCGGATCGAACCCGGTACCGAACGCGCGGCCGCGCACCCGCAGGTGCGTTTCGCTGCGGACGGCCGCGGCCACGTGCTCGGCGTCCAGCCCGATCGCGGCCGGCCCACCGGGACGCAGCCAAGCGGCCGCGGTCAACGCCGTGGCGACGCAGGCGACCGCGGCGTCGCCAACTGGCAGTCTCGACGGCAGCCCGCCCGGCTCGCCGTCGACCCTCAGCGCGACCGGCGGGACGCCGAGAGCGGCCAGCGCTTCTGAGTACGGCCGTTGCCAAGCCATCAGCGCAGGACGAGCAGGTCGCGGCTGTCGATCACGCGCCCCGTCTCGGTCGCCGCACGATGGACCATCGTCGACAGCCACGCCGCGTCCACGGTCACATCGCGCAGCGGGATCGCCGACGCATTGCCGCCGACGGCCCTCGGATACGAGGTGCGCGTATCGACGCCGACGGTTCGACGGCGATGACGTCCAGACCGAACCAGTCGGTGAACGCCGTGGCGCGGCACGTGCCGGGCGGCGCGGAATGCTGCCACCTCGTGCACGTCGTAAGCGATTCGGGCCATGCCGCTCACCCGAGCTGCGCGAAGGCGACGGCCGCGGCGGTCGCCACGTTGAGCGAGTCGACGCCGCCCGACATCGGGATGCGAACCAGCGCGTCCGCCTGAGCAATGGCAGCCTGCGACAGCCCGGCACCCTCGGCGCCGAGTAGTACCGCCCACTTGTCCGGACGCGGCACGTCGCGTATGGGCGTCGCGTCCTCCCGCGGCGTCATAGCCAGCACGCGGAAGTCGTTGTCGCGCAGGGCTTTCAGCGACATCGGCCAGCTGTCTAGCACCGCGAACGGAACCCGCAGGACGTGACCCATCGACACCCGCACGCTGCGCCGGTACAGGGGGTCGGAGCACTGCGAGTCGAGTAGCACGGCGTCGACACCGAAGGCGGCCGCGTTGCGGAACAGGGCGCCGAGGTTCTCGAAGTCGTTCAGTGACTCCAGAACGGCCAGCCTGACGCCAGTACGCCGCGCGTGACCCGGAAGCCGACGCCCTCCGACAGCAGCCACTTGTCGACGACGTACACCGGAGCGTCCACAGTGGACAATGCATCGCCCAACGCATCGATCCGCGCGCGTACCCCGACGACCGCACGCACCGGGTAGGGCGACCCGACCAGCCGCTCGACGACGTTGACGCCCTCGGCGATGACGATGCCTCGACGGTCCGGCCGCACGTCCGCGTCGGTGAGATCGCGAAAGTCCGCCAGCCGCTCGTCGGCCGGGTCGGCGATCTCAACGGGCTGCATCCGACCATTCTGCGGTGGGCGAACACGAGCTGGTTGTGCGATGTGGCCATGACGACAAAGCTTGACGATATGGACTACACCCATCTGGGACGCACCGGCCTGTCCGTCAGCCGAGTCTGTCTCGGCACCATGAACTTCGGTCCGTTCACCGAAGAACCCGACGCGCACGCGATCATGGACGCCGCGCACGGCGTCGGCATCAACTACTTCGACACCGCCAATGTCTACGGATGGGGCGAGAACAAGGGCCGAACTGAAGAGATCATCGGCAGCTGGTTCGCCCGAGGCGGCGGGCGCCGCGATCGGACCGTGCTGGCCACCAAGCTGTATGGCGACATGGATCAGTGGCCCAATGGCGGCAAGCTGTCCGCGTTGAACATCCGCCGGGCACTGGACGCATCGCTGCGGCGACTGCAAACCGATTACGTGGACATCTATCAGTTCCACCACGTCGACCGCGAGACGCCGTGGGACGAGATCTGGCAGGCCATCGAAGTCGCGGTAACGCAGGGCAAGATTCTCTATGCGGCCAGCAGCAACTTCGCCGGCTGGCATATCGCGCAGGCGCAGGAGGCGGCGCGCCGGCGCAACTTCACCGGCCTCGCGAGCGAGCAGTCCCTGTA
>WNGQ01007351.1_pt1 | contig 11944 bp, 4 predicted proteins | sample 5407661 | NCBI WGS metagenome assembly WNGQ01 (sample SAMN13153382, study PRJNA577476) | soil metagenome | isolation source: 60 cm soil or saprolite under Garry oak tree replicate 2 | place: USA:California | collected 2016-06-15
CGGGTGCTCCTGATGGACGAGCCGTTCAGCGCGCTCGACGCGCAGACGCGCGGCATGATGCAGGAGGTCCTGCTCGACATCTGGAGCAAGATTCCGACCACGACGGTCTTCGTCACCCACGATATCGACGAAGCGCTATTCCTCGCCGATCGCATCGTCGTCATGAGCGCGAGGCCGGGCCGCGTGATCGAGGATATCGTGTTGCCCTTCGTGCGGCCGCGAAGCCATGACCTCGTGACCGAACCCGAGTTCGTGCGCCTGAAACGCCATGTCATGCAGCTGCTGCGACGACCGGAGGGTAGCGAGCCGCTGGCCCGGCTCAGCCCGCTTGGCGCATAACTTCAGAACATCCCGCTTGCCGCGAGCGCCTTGCAGACGTGCTGCATCTCGGCGTCATCCGCGGCCATGTCGAGCATGATCGTGGTCAGGCCCTTCGCCGCAAATTCCCTGAGCTTCGCGCCGATCTCGGCGTAGCTGCCGACGAGATAGGGGCAGTCGGCCTGGAAGGTCAGGAACGGCAGCAGCCAATAGCCATTGTCCTGAAGCTCGCCGCTTTGACCCTCATACAGCCGCCGCTTCCAGACGGAATCGCTGTTCTCCACCGTGAGCGCGAGCAGCTCGCGGTCGTCGGAATTGTCGCGGAAGCGCGTCTTCGCCGCCTGCCGCGCCTCTTCGCTTCCCTCGCGCGCAAAAATTCCAAAGTTCATTCCGGGCGCGTTGAGGCCGCGATCGAGATCGGGCGGCAGCATCTGCATCTTGATGCAGCCGGTCTCCTGCGCGACGCGCTGCGCCGCCTCCGACTGGCCGGCGATCAGAAATTCCGGCATCAGCTCGGCCGGCAGGCGCGGCCGCAGTTGCAGATTGCTTGCGCGATAGAACCGGCCGTCGACATTGACCGGGCGCGGACTTGAGAGCAGCTGGCGCACCAGCGCGACGAACTCGCCGAGGCGGACGTAGCGGTCGGCATGCGACTGGTCGTCACCGAGCCCCTGCAAGTCGCTGATCGCGGTCCCCGTGATCATGTTGAGAAAGACCTTGCGCCCGTAGAGCTGCGCGAAGGACGAGACGAACTTCGCTGCCGTGAACGGGTGCATGTAGACCGGATTGACGGCGATCAGCGGCGAAGATCGCGTCGTCGCTGCCATGATGTGCTGGGCCATCGCCCAGGGCTCGACGAACACGTCATTGCCTTCGAACAGTAGGATGCCTTCAAAGCCGTTGCGGTCGGCGAACTGCGCCACCCGCATCAGCTCGCCGGCATATTTCTTGGGATCGCGGTTGCGCGAGATCGCGGGAAAGACGCGCAGCCGCGGGGGCGTCATTCAGCCGCATCCTGGAACGGCCAGGCGTTGTGGGTGATAGGAAGGCCGCCGGCCGCGCGCGAACCGTCGGCAATCGCCAGGCGATGCGAGCAGCCTGCCGGATCGTCGGCGATATCGGGCTTGAAGCTGATCTCGATCGCCTCCCGTGACACCTGCATCGCGAATGCGTCGAGCGGCAAATTGAGTCCAAAGCCCCTGGCCTTCAGATAGGCTTCCTTCAGCGTCCAATAGTCGAAGAAGCGCTCGATCGCAGCGGGCTCCGGCAGTCCGCGCAGCGTTTCGACCTCTTCCGGCGCAAAGAAGCGAAGCGCGGTGGACAGCGGCGCAACGCGTCGTGACACGGTTTCGACATCGACGCCGACGGCCTCATGCCTGGACACGACGCAAGCGACGCAGCCGTCGGCATGGGACAGGCTGAAATGCAGTCTCGTCGAGGTCGCAGGCGCTGCGACAAAGGGTCGCCCGTAGCGGCCTGCCGCAAAGGACCAGTCGGTGGGCGCGACATTTGGTGCTGCGTCCGAGAGCGCGAGGCGCAGCATGGCGTGCGCGAAGATATATTGCCGCTGATGCCGCTCGAACATAAAGCGGTCCGCGCGTATCCGTTCGTCGACCGAGAGCAAGCGCCGGCAAGCATTGACCGCGCCCGGCGTGTCGATGCTCCCGATCAGTCCGACAAATAGTTCAATTCCGTCGTCTGCCATCAATTGGGCCCATAGCGTCAGGCGGAGGCCAAATCCGGCCCTGACGGAAGAATCAACTTGAGCGGACCGCTTCTAGCGGTCCACCCGGGCAAATTCTTGTCGATTGCTGGCCGGTTTACAGGCGCAAGCTTGTGCGAGACCCCAACTCGACAGGCGAGCGGCCTTTGTCTGAAGTGAAGATTCGTGCGGCGTCCCGGCCGACGAGTCTTACTTTTTCTTCTTGGCCTTCTTCGACCCGCCCAGCACGGAAAGGCTGGCGTCGACGTCCTTCAGCGCGGACTGCAGCTTCTTCTTCTCGGCAGCGAGCAGCTTTTGCAGGGCCTTGCGGTCCTTGTCGCTCAGCGAGGTACCCTTGGTAAATTTGATGAAACCCATAATGACACTCCCCCGGTTGAAAATAATCGTCCAAATCAAAAACGCAGGAATAATCTTGCGCGGCAAGCGCCAAATACTCTAGATGCAACTTGATCACTCACAGCTTTGGCGAGTGAACCGGCATTCGGCGCGGACCAACCGCCGGTCATGCCGCTCTCCGATCGAGCAGCCGGCCGAGCGGCGTATTGGGTTGGGCGACGGCCGCCACCAGCAGCGCGACGAGATCCGCCATCCAGACGCCGACCATGCCGCCGTCGAGCAAGTCGCCCTTGTAATTGCAAGAACCGGTAATGCCGGTCGGACGCTCCTTCAGCATCAGGGATAGCCAGGTCTGGTCGATCGGCAGCACCGGCTGGCCCTCGCGCGCGACGTTCCCGATTGATCGCACCGTGACATCTGGCAAATCGAGCGGCTGGCGCAGCGGATTTTGCAGCGTGAAATAGACCTGGAGCAGCGAGGCCGGATCGATTCCCGCCTGCTCAAGATGGTCGGCCATGATGTTGAACGGCAGTTCCTGCCGCGCATGCGCGTCGAGCACGCTCTGGCGCACCCGGCCCAAGGCCTGCGCGAACGACAGCTCCGGCGTGATTTGGCTGCGGACGATCACCGTGTTCTCGAACAGGCCGACGATCCGGTCGGTATCCGGCTGGGTGCGATTGGCCATGGCGGTGGCGACCGAAATGTCCGTGCGTCCGGTCCGTGCCAGCAGCAGGGTCTTCAGGCCGGTCAGGAGACACATGAACAGCGTGCCGTTGTGCTGGCCGGCAAAGGCCGTGAGCCGGGCGATCAGCTCGGGCTCCAGGCTGACCGGATGATGGCCGGTGGACGCGCCGGGGCTTGATTCGCCGTCGAACACGGCGACCGCGCCGCGTAAGGCATCCGTCCACTCGGCGGCCTGCCGCCCGGCCGAATCAGTGCCGCACCACCAGCGCTGCCAGCGCGCAACGTCCGAGAAGGCGAGCGGCATTTTGGGCAAGGGGACGGACGGGTGTCCGGCCAGCGCGGCATAACGGTTGGACAATTCATCGAACAGCACGCCGATCGACCAGCCATCGGCAATGGCGTGATGCAGCGTCAGCAGCAGGATGTGATCCTCGGCGTGAAGCCGCAGCAGCCGGGCCCGCAGCAGCGGTGCCCGGGTGGCGTCGACCGGCGTATAGGTCTCTTGCTCGATCAGGAGCTCGATCTTCCTGCGCTCGAGGGCTTTGCGTCGCTTGTTGTTGTGGGGCTGCCCGTCGCCAATGGTCTCGACGGTCAGGACCGGGCCGAGCGTGGCGGGCGCGACGATGCGGCTGACCGGCTCCTCGCCGCTCCAACCGAACGCCGTCCGCAACGATTCGTGGCGGCGTACGATGTCGTCGATTGCCTGCGCCAGCTTGCGTGGATCGATTGGGCCATCGAGGTGGAAGGCGAAGGGCAGGTTGAACAGCGGCAGATCCGGCAGGTTCGCCTCGATCCGCATCATCTGGTCCTGCGCGATCGAGAGCGTGGGAGGTCCGCTGTCGGCCAGCCGTGGCACGCTTGTCGGAGGCTTGCGCGGTTGCGCTACCACAGCTTCATCGACCCGCCGGGCAAGCTCCTCGACCGTTGGCGCCTCGAAAATGGTCTTGATCGGCAGCGAGACGCCGAGCGCGCGGGCCACGCGCGCCATCGCCTGGCCCGCCAGCAGCGAATGGCCGCCGAGGTCGAAGAAATTGTCGGTGATTCCGAGGCTCTCGACCTTCAGCAGGTCGATCCAGATGTCAGACAGCACCTTTTCGGTGAAGCGGCGGGCCGGCACGGCAGCCTCTGTTCCGGCGGTTTCCTGCTGCGCCGGCGCCAGCAGTGCGGAGCGATCGACCTTGCCATGGGCATTGAGCGGAACCTGATCCAGGAACAGGAATGCGGACGGGATTGCATGGCCCGGCAGCCGGCTTTTGAGGAAATCGCGCAGCGCGCTGGCGCTGGTCTGGCTGCCTGCCCTGGCAACGACATGGGCAATCAGCCGGACATCGCCATTGGTGTCGCGGCGCGGCTCGACGATGCCGGCGCGCACGCTCTCGTGACCGGCAAGCGCGTTCTCGATCTCCTTCAGCTCGATGCGGTAGCCGCGGACTTTGACCTGGTGGTCGGCGCGGCCGAGGCATTCGATCGTCCCGTCGGCGCGGCGGCGCGCGAGGTCGCCGGTCCAGTACAGAAGCGCGCCGGCCCGGCCGGCGAACGGATCGGGGATGAAGCGCTGCCGGCTCTGTGCAGGATCGTTGATATAGCCGCGGCCGACGCCGGCACCGCCGATGCAGAGCTCGCCGACCACGCCGGCCGGCTGCGGCTCCAGGTTCGGATCGAGCACGTAGAGCTGGGTGTTGGGCAGCGCCGCGCCGACCGGGACATTGGTCGTCGTTGCGGCTGGTGCCTTGGTCAGCCGATGCAGGGAGACGTCGTCGGAGCATTCCGAGGCGCCATAAGCGTTGATCAGCGGCACCTTCGGACAGCGGGCGAACCAGGCGCGGCAGAGGTCGACCGGCAGCGGCTCGCCGGTCGAGATCAGGACGCGTAATTTAGAGAAGGCGCGCAGCATCGGCGCCTCGTCCATGCGTTCGAGGATCACGCGCAACAGCGAGGGCACGATCTCAAGCACCGTGACGCCCTCGCGCTCGATCTCCCGCGCAAGCAGGATCGGGTCCTGCACGACCGCGTTGCCGCAGACATGGACGCGCGCGCCGGCCATGGGGCCGGCCAGGAACTGCCAGACCGAGATCACAAAACTCTGCGGCGCGGTCTGCGCGATCACGTCCTTGGCCGAGAGGCCGAGCGCTGAAATCAGCGACGCCAGATGGTTCGACAGCCCGCGCTGCTCGATCATGACGCCCTTCGGCGCGCCGGAGGAGCCGGACGTATAGATGAGATAGGCAAGGCTCGCGGCTGCGCGCCGCGCCGGGCGAGCCGGCTTCGTCGATCCGAGCGCGGTCGCGTCTTCGAGCTCGGCCACATGGATGCGCTCGACCAGGGGCTCGAGCAGCGCTTCGACCATGGCAGACTGCGCACGCCCCGTCAGCAGCACGCGGGCGCAACTCGATCCGAGGATGGTTGTGAGCCGCGACGGCGGCTGCTCTGTATCGAGGTTGACGAAGGCCGCGCCGACCCGCTGCACGGCGATCATCGCGGCGAGCAGGTCGGGCCCGCGGTCCGCAAGCAGCGCGACCACCGACTCGGAGCCGACGCCTTCGCGCGCCAGCCAGCGCGCGATCGCCTGGCTATGGCGCGCCAGCTCGCGATAGCTCAGGGATACATGTCCATCGGATATCGCCACGGCATTCGGCGTCTTCTTCGCCTGCCGCTCGAACCGTTCGCAGAGATTACCGCGCGTTGTGAAATTGGCCGGAACGCCATGGCCCTTCGCGAGCAACTGCCGGCGCTCGGCCGCCGTCAGGAGCGGCAGGCGCGAGATGCGCTGCTCCGGATTTGCGATGACCGCCTTGAGCAGGGTCTTGAACTGCGCCGCCATGTCCTCGATCGTCGCCGCGTCGAACAAATCGGTGGCGTATTCGAAGAAGCCGGTGAAACGGCCTTCGGCCTCGACCAGCTCGAGCGTGATGTCGAAGCGTGCGACTTTTGGGTCGACCTCCAGCCGGCGCGTCGACAGGCCCGGGAAACGCGCGGCCTCGATCGATGCGTTCTGGAGGATGAACATGATCCGGAACAGCGGATTGCCGTCGCTCCGGCGCGCGATCTGCAACGCGCGCAGGACTTCCTCGATCGGGAGGTCCTGGTTGCGATAGGCATCGAGCGTGACCTGGCGCACCCGCCGCAGCAGCTCGCCGAAGGTCGGGTCGCCGCCGAAATCGTTGCGCAGGATCAGGGTGTTGGCGAACAGCCCGATCAGGCGCTCGCTTTCGATCTGGTTGCGGTTGGCGATCAGCGATCCGGTCGCCACGTCCTCATGCGAGGTGTGGCGGAACAGGAGACACTGGAACACCGCGAGAAGCGTCATGAAGGGTGTGACGCCCTGATCCTGGCTCAGTGCCCTCAGATCGGCGGATAAGGCCTTCGAGAATTCGAGATAGTGACGGGCGCCCTGGCCGCTCCAGACCTCAGGCCTCGGCCGGTCGGTTCGCAGCGGCAGCGTGGTGACGCCATCGAGTTGCGTCCGCCAATAATCGAGCTGCTCTTTCGCCGCCGGTGTTTTCGCCCAGCTCTGCTGCCAGCGCGCAAAATCGCGATATTGGAAGGTGGGCGAGGGCGGCGCTGGCGCGCTTGCCTTGCGCACGGCGGAATATTCGGCAGCGAGCGCCTCCCAGAAAAGCCGCTGCGACCACCCGTCGGTGACGAGGTGATGGACATTGACCACCAGCGCATGGCTGGACTTGTCGAACGAGAGCAAGGCGACCTTCAGCGGCAGCTCGTGCGCCAGATCGAACGGATATTGCGCGAGCTTGAGCGCCTCGCGCCTGATGACCGCGACGCGCTTGTCCGCGGGGCAAGGCTTGAGCTTGATCCGCTCGAACTGCGGCGGCGACTGAAGCGCCCGCTGCACCGGCTCGCCCTGGTTTTCGATGACGACCGAGCGCAGCACCTCGTGACGCTCGCAGATTGCCGCGAGGCTCGCCTGAAGCGCGGCGATGTCGATCTGGCCCTTGAGCAGCGCGACCTCGACCACATTATAATTGTAACGCGTCGAATCGATCCGCGAGAGCACATACATCCGCTGCTGCTGGAACGACAGCGGCGCATCTCCCTCATCGGTCGCGGTCTGGCCCCAGGCCGGCAGCATCGCCCCACGATGGGCCGCGGCGGTCTCCAGCCGGGCCGCAAGCGCCGACACCGTGGCGCAGTCAAAAATGTCCTCGAACGAGAAGTCGACGTTGAGGCGCTCGCGGAGCCGCGAACGCATTTGCGTTGCCGCGAGCGAGTCGGCGCCGAGCGCAAAGACGTCCTGATCGACGCCGACCTGCGGCAGCTCCAGCAGATTGGCCCAGATTTCCGCGAGCTGGGTCTCCAGCGCAGTGCGCGGCAGTTGTGTCTCGTCGCCATCATTTGCTGTTGAAATGAGCTCAGCCAGGGCGTTGCGCTTGACCTTGCCGCTCGCGCCCTTCGGCAGCGCCGCCACGCTGCGGATCAGGCTCGGCACCTTGTAGGCAGCGAGCCGCTTGCGCGCGAACTGGCGCAACTGGTCCGAGGTTGCCTCCGGATTTGCCCGCAGCACCACGACGGCGGCGACGTTCTCGCCGAGCTTTGGGTGCGGGACGGCGAAGACGCCGGCCTCCAGCACCGCAGGATGGCTCAAGAGGACCTCTTCCACCTCCAGCGGCGAGACCTTCTGCCCGCCGCGGTTGATGACGTCCTTGATGCGGCCGACGATGAAGAGATAACCGTCGGCGTCGAGATAGCCGAGATCGCCGGTCCGGTACCAGCCGTTGCGGAATGCGGCCTGCGTCGCCGCCTCGTCATTATAATAGCCGCGGCTCATGTTCGGTCCGCGCAGCACGATCTCGCCATGCGCGCCGCTTGCAAGCCTGCGGCCTGCCTCGTCCATGATCGCGATCTCGGGACCAGCGGCGCATCCGACCGATCCGATCTTGCGCAGTTCGAACGGATTGGCCGCGATCTGCGAGGCTGCTTCCGTCATGCCGTAGGTTTCCAGCACGGGAACGCCGAACGTCGCCTCCAGCCCGTTGAGGATCGCCGGTGCGAGCGAGGCCGAGGCTGAGCGAATCACGCGCAGCGACGACGATCTCGCGCGGTCCGGGTCCGCTTCCGCGGCCGTCAGCAGCGCGCGATGAATGGTTGGCACCGCCGTGTACCAGGTCGGTTGCAGCGCCCGCATCCAGCCAAAGAAGGACGGCGCGTCGAAACCGTTGGTGCAGATTACGCTGGAGCCCGCGGCCAGCGCGGTCAGAAGGCCAGAGATCAGCCCATGCGCGTGAAACAGCGGGAGGACATTGAGGAGGCGGTCGTGCGATGCGAGCGACAGCACGCGACCGGCATTGGTGGCGGACAGGCACACATTGCGATGCGTCAACGGCACCATTTTCGGCCGAGCCGCCGTGCCTGACGTCAGCAGGATGAACGCGTCGTCGTCGCCGCGCGCAGCGCCGCTCGCACAGGCCGGACCTACCGCCGGGCCTATGAATTCGCATCCGCCGAGATCGGTCTCAGGCCCCGGCACGAAGTCGATCACCGCGATATCCAGCGCCTTGGCGACGTCGCGGCTCGCTGAGTTCATGTCGGCCCGGGTGACGAGCGCCGTCAGCTTCAATTCGCTGAAATAGCGTTGCAGTTCGTCCGCCGTCAGGTCGGGGTTGACGGGGATACAGGCACAGGCCGACGCGACCGCGATCAGCGCCAGCGCGCTGTCGGCCCCGCGCGGCAGCGCAACGGCAATCCGGTCAGCAGGCGCAATTCCGAGCCCGCGTAGCGTGCGGACCAGATGCTCGGTCCTGGCACCGAGCGCGCCATAACTCAGGGGCGGCCGGCCGGGGGCGAGGAGGGCGGGCGCCGTCGGCGTCCTTCGCGCGTAGAAGTCGAGAAGGCCGCCGACATGCGCAAAGACCTTCGTTTCGGCGCTCAAGCTGGCCGATCCCTCTCCTGCTCCGTGTGTAACGTCCGACAATTCCATTCCTTTTTGGTTCGATTGAGCTATTCTTCCAAGAACTTAGGGAACGCGTCCAGTCCGAGGTGAAGTTTGGGCCCCAAAATCTGTGGTTGAGGGGCCTTAAGCCCTTCGACGGAGTAATAGTCGGGCGGAATCACCATGCTGGAGAAAGAGCCGGAGACGGAAGGCGGGTTGAAGCGCTGGCTCGAAGGCGTCGGTCTTGGCCACTACACCGATCTGTTCGCGCAGCACCGCCTCGATCTCGACGTGATGGGGGACCTGACCGAGGCTGACCTGGCCGAGCTCGGACTGCCGCTCGGCGATCGCAAGCGGCTCCAACGGGCGATGGCGGCATTGTTCCAGGCTGAAACAGCGGAGGCGCCGGCCGCGGTGGCGCGCCCGCAAGCCCGGACGGAGGTCGGCGCCGAGCGGCGTCAGCTCACCACCATGTTCTGCGACATGGTGGATTCCACCTCGCTCTCGGCCCAGTTCGATCCGGAAGACGTGCGCGACATGATCGCGAGCTTCCGTGAGACCTGCGTCCGCGTGGTCAAGCATTATGAAGGTTTTGCCGCCCGCTTCGTCGGTGACGGCATCTTGGTCTATTTCGGCTATCCGACCGCACATGAGGACGACGCCGAGCGCGCGGTGCGTGCCGGGATCGAGATCGTGCGGGTGCTGTCGACCGCGCGCGCGATCGAGCCGCGCGGCGCGCTCAGCCACGCGCCTGCCGTCCGCATCGGGATCGCGACCGGTCTCGTCGTGGTCGGCGACCTCGTCGGCCAGGGCACCGAAGAGCGCGATTCCGCGGTCGGCGAAACCGTCAATCTTGCCGCGCGGCTGCAAGCCCTGGCGCCGCCCAACGGCGTCGTGATCTCCGCCTCGACGCAATCGCTGCTGAAGGGGAAGTTCGATTACCGCAATCTCGGCGCCCATGCGCTGAAGGGCATCTCGGAAAAGGCCCAGGCCTGGCACGTCATGCGCGCCTCGCGGGTGGAGACCCGCTTTGCTGCCGCCATGGGCACGCGGCTGACCCCGCTCGTCAATCGCGAGGAGGAGATCGCGCTTCTGATGGGGCGCTGGCAACAGGCCAAGGACGGCGACGGCCAGGTCGTGGTCAAGTTCGGCGAGCCCGGCATCGGCAAGTCGCGCATCGTCCAGGAGATCTTCGAGCGGGTCGCGGGTGACCGCCACGGACAGGTCTCGTTCCAGTGCTCGCCCTACTATACCTCCACGGCGTTCTATCCGTTCGCCGAGCAGCTCAAATTCTCCCTCGGCCTTGACCGTGAGGATGCGTCCGCGCTGTCGCTGGCGAGCCTGGAGACCGCGATCGCCGCCGCCCATGGCGACATCGAGCAGATCACGCCGCTGTTTGCCGCGCTCCTGTCGATACCGGCCGGAGATCGCTATCCGCCGCTCGATCTGTCGCCGCAGCAGCAGAAGGACGCGACCGTCGCGGCGCTGGTCAATCATTTCCTAGGCCTTGCGCGCGACCAGCCGCTGGTAATTGCCTTCGAGGATCTGCACTGGATCGATCCGACCTCCCGCGAGGTGATCGACCTCCTCGTCGACCGGGTGCAGAACCGGCCGATCCTAGTCATCATCACCGCGCGCTCGGAATTCCAGCCGAGCTGGAACGCGCATTCGCACGTCACGACGCTCGTGCTCAACCGCCTGAGCCGGCAGTTGCGCGCGACGATGGTCGAGCGAGTTGCGGGACGCGAGCTTCCCAAAGAGGTCGTCGAGGAAATCATCGTCAAGACCGACGGCGTGCCGTTGTTCCTGGAGGAACTGACCAAGACGGTTCTCGAATCCAACCTCCTGACCGAGCGGCATGGGCGCTACGTGCTCTCGGGCCCGTGGCGGCAGCTCGCGATCCCGGCGACGCTGACGGACTCGCTGATGGCGCGGCTGGACCGGATGGGGCCGTTCAAGCGGATTGCGCAGATCGGCGGCACCATCGGCCGCGAGTTCTCCTATGAGACGCTTCAGGCGGTCGCCAACACGCCTGCGGAGCAGATCGAAGCGGCGCTCAATCACCTGGAGGAGGCGGGACTGATCATGCGTCGCGGCCATCCGCCGGACGCGCTCTACTCCTTCAAGCATGTGATGATCCAGAACGCCGCGCATGCGAGCCTGTTGCACAGCGAGCGGCGTAAGCTGCATGCCCGCATCGCCCAGGTGCTCGCCGAGATGTATCCGGAGAAGACCGAACGCGAGCCGGAGCTTCTCGCCCACCATCTGACCGAGTCCGGCCAGAGCGAGGGCGCCGCGAGCTTCTGGCTCAAGGCCGGCAAGCAGGCGGCCAAGAGCGGCGCCAATCTGGAGGCGATCGGCCATCTACGCCGGGGCTTAAGCGTCGTGCAGGCCAATGCGCGCATGCAGGGCGCCGACGAGATGGAGCTCGAGCTGCGCATCGCGCTCGGCAACGCGCTGATCGCCGCCAAGGGCTATGCGGTGCAGGAGGTCGAGGAGAATTATATCCGCGCGCTCGAGCTCGGCCAGCATCTCGACGACGACGAAAAGGCTTTTGCCGCCACGCGCGGGCTCTGGGTGTGCCATTTCATCCGCGCCGATCTCACCCGCGCGCACGATCTCAGCGTCGAGCTGCTGAAATTCGCCAAGCGCGAGCGGCTGAACGAGCGGACTCAGCCGGCGCAGCAGACCGGCTATCTGATCGAGGCGCACCGCTCGATCGCGATGACCATGCTCTATCGCGGGCGCTTTGCTGCTTCACAGCATCATCTGCACCGCTGCATCAATCTCTACAGCCCCGATCTGCACTCCGACCTGATGGAGCGCCACGGCACCGATCCCGGCGTGGTCTCGCTGTCCTATCTCGGCTACTTGCTGTGGTTCCTCGGCCGGCCCGACGCGGCGCGCCAGCACAGCGAGCAGGCGATCGCGAACGCAGAGAAGATCCGCCATCCCTTCACGCTCGCCTTCCCGCTCGTGTTCGGCGCCTATCTTTGCCA
>WNGQ01005874.1_pt1 | contig 11943 bp, 10 predicted proteins | sample 5407661 | NCBI WGS metagenome assembly WNGQ01 (sample SAMN13153382, study PRJNA577476) | soil metagenome | isolation source: 60 cm soil or saprolite under Garry oak tree replicate 2 | place: USA:California | collected 2016-06-15
CCGCCGGACAACCCGATATGCCCCGATCAGCTCTGGATCGCCAGCCTGCAGTTCCTGCACCGGCATACCCCCGTATGCTATTACCGACCTCATGACCCCGGGGCCCTATTTTGCCCAACTTGGGGGTCTCGGCGGGACGTAGAGATGAAATCTACATAAAGCGATATCTGCGTGGCGATGCGGAGCGTAAATGAGCCTTAGCGGTCCGCCATCCGGCGAACTCGGTACCCGCCCAATACCTGCTACCACCTGCGAAGACGGCCAGCTGTGCTAGCGACCGACAGCGAAATGACAGTTAAATGAAATCCTGCTCAGTCGAGCGCCCGAATGGACCGGCTCGTGATCTATCGCGCGAGGGGCGCAGGCATCGCGCCTGCGCCCCTCGGGATAGTTACCGGGCTCACGCCCTTCGAAGGCCTACCATCAGCCCCGCCGGACGATGGTGACGTAGGCGATGGAGAAACTCCGGCCGCCGTGGCCAAAGAAGCCCGCATGCGAGGCGGCGAAGCCGGTGACCTTCACCGTGATCGTGTGGAAGTGGTGCCAGCCCCAGATGCCGTGACTGGACTTCGCGGCGAAGACCACGGACAGCGTCCTGGTCTGCCCGGGACGCAGCGTCCCGAGGTTCCCCGACGCAGTGTTGCCGCTGATGCTACAGCCCGGGTTCCACCAGGAGTGGGCGCAGTACAGCGCGCGGAGCTGCGACGGCAGGTTGATCTGCGCGGTCACGTCCGGCGCCGAGACCTGGCCCACGTTGGTGACCGACAGCGTGCAGGTACCCTGCCTGCCGGAGAACACCTTGGACGTACAGTTCAGGGACGTGTCGATGAAAACGCGATGGCGCTGGATATGCACCCAGTAGGGCCCGGCCGTCGCCGGTCCGACACTGTTCGTCGCGATCACCGAGTAGCTGAACGAGGTGGCCCAGTCCGGCACAGTTCCCCATACCGTGCCAGTGCTGGAATTGATGTTCAGCCAGCTCGGGGAACCCGAGCCCAGCGCGTAGCTGGGTGCCGGGAAGCCCTTGGCGCCGAACGTGTAGCTGTACACCTGGCCGTTCGTCGCGGTCAGCGACGGGCTGTCCGCGTAGAACACCGGCGCGTGGCCAATCGTCACCGTGTCCGGGCCGCTGACCGACGAGCCGAACGAGGACGAGCCTTCGTAGGTGGCAGTCAGCGTGTAGCTCCCGGCGTGCAGGTTGCCGATATCGCAGTTACCGACGCCAACCGCTGTCGACCCGCTTTGGGCCAGGGTGACCTGGCAGCCGCCCGCCCCGTCGGAGACCTTGACGGTTCCGGACGGCCAGACGGTGCCGCTGGCGGGCGTCACCGAGACCTGGACGTTGAGCGTCGTCCCGGGAAAGCCCGGTGACTGCGTAGTGCCGGTGATCGCAGTTGTCGTCGCGACCGTGGTGCCGGCGTAAGCCGTGCCAGGCGTCAGCAAGACTGCCCCGGCTAGGCCTCCTACCCCCAGTATCAATCCCGTCGCCAAGCCCGCCGTACGGCGGCATGCGGCACCTATCACACTGTGCATATGCAAGACCTTTCCGCCCGTTGGTGGGAGTCCCACATGGCTCCCACCGCATATACGCTCTTAAGGCGGGATAAGTTGCTCAGCGTTGATAACATTTCGGCCAATATTGTGCGGACTAGTTCAGATGCCGACAGATGAGGATTATGGATTGGTACCCGGGTAGATGGCTGCGGCGAGACGCCTGCCTGGCAAGGATGCCTTAACGCTGTATACGAATCACCGACAGTGACGTATGCGGCGGTGACCATGCGACCCCGCAGGCCGCACCGTTTCCGGTCCCAGGCCGTCAAATTCCACCGAGTACGTGCATATAACGAATCAGACTAGAAATAGAGGTCGATTACGTCGACCTCTATTTCTATTTCGACGCTTTCTCGCGCACCTCATTCCCTGACGTGGTACGCGTCGACGAGAATCAGCATTCGGCAGCATCGTGACCGACCCTTTGAGCCGGGCGGCCGACCCGCCGAGGCGCTCGAGAAACGCCTCGTTCGCCGGGATCTCGACGTCGACGATCTGGCCGAGGAACCGGGCCAGGGTAGACAGCGCGCCGCGGTCGGTGGTCGCGGTGGCCGCGAACGCTATCGCCCGCGCGTACTCGCGCAGGTACCCGAGGTTCTGCTCGAAGTAGAACCGGAACGTCGCGTGCGGCAGCGAGCCGGCGCCTATCTCCGCCACCATCGGGTGCGCCACGGCGGCGGCCCAGCAGTCGGCACCCCGGGCCTTGAGCCGCTGCGACTCGCTGATCATGGGAGAAGACCCGACATCCGGGCGTAGTTGTCGCCCAGGATGCCGTCGAGCTTGGCCGCCGGGATGGGCGTGGAACCCACCCGTTCGGCATGGGCGTTGACCGACAGCAGCTTGGCGCGGAGCTCGACTGGGTCGTAGAGGAACCCGGGGTAGTCGGTGCCGAAGAAGAGCTTCTCCAGCGGCACGAACGACTGCTCGGCGTGCACCAGGAAGCGGAACAGTTCCTCCGGCGTCACGGTCGCGATGTAGTAGCTCAGCTCGGCGAAGAAGTTGGGGTGCTTGGTCAGCATGAACAGGGCCTCGTCGACCCAGGGCAGCCCGCAGTGCGCGATCGTCAGGCGCAGCTCACGAAAGTGCCGGCCGACCGCGTCGAGCAGCGCGGGCCGCGCGTATTCCATCCGGGCGTCGATCCTGGTCGAGCCGGCCTGGTGGACCATGACCGGGATGCCGAGCTCCTCGGCCAGGCTCAGGATGTGCGTATGCGCGTCGATCAGCACGGCGGCGCACCCCCCGCCCGCACCGTGCCTCCTTCGATGACGATCATCCGCACTCCGGCAGCCGCGATAGTGTGAGATCTCAGATCTAACAATGTGGCCATCGTCCTGTCTACCCCCGACGCCCGATCGTAGGCGCGACGACCGCGGCGGGCCAGGCCGCCCGCCCGTTTCGTGGTTCAGCCCGGTAAACAGCGGGGCACCCCTAGTGAGCCGGGCGGGGTTGGATTAAGCTTCTCGTCTAAGATCTCAGATCTTTGATGCCAGACCTTCGACGGGAGCACACGCACGAATGACTGACGCCGTCGCGGCTGCGGTGGCCGCCATCGACACCGATCGCCTGGTCGAGCTCGTCACGCAGGTGTGCCGGATTCCGAGCGTGCTCGGCGAGGAGGGCCCGCTGGCGGAATTCCTGCACGACGTCATGAAGCAGTCTGGCTTCGAGGCGACCACGCTGCAGCCGGTGCTCGGCAACCGGCCGAACGCCGTGGGCGAGCTGGCGTTCGGCCCCGGGCGGCGGGTCGTGTTCACCGGGCACATGGACACCAAGCCGGTGTCCCACGGCTGGACCGCCACCACGCCGTTCTCCGGCGAGATCATCGACGGGAACGTCTACGGCCACGGCATCATGGACATGAAGGCCGCGCTCGTCTGCCAGATCGTGGCGATGGAAGCGCTGCGGGACAGCGGCGTCCCGCTGACCGGGACGCTCGCCATGGCGGCCGTCTCCGACCACATGGGCGACCAGCTTGGCTCGATCGCGTACTTCGACTCTTACCCGGCCGACCTCGCCGTGCTCGGCGAGCTGTCCGACAACGAGATCTACCTCGGCCACCGCGGCCGCGCCTACTTCGACATCACGGTGCTCGGCAAGTCGGCGCACACCTGCCACAAGCCGCTGGCCGTCAACGCCAACACCCTGGCCGCGCACGCCGTGCTCGAACTCGACGCCTCGCACCTGACCCCGCAGCTCGACAAGTGGGTGACGGACCTGTTCGGCGCGGAGACCTACATGGTGCCCGGCCGGATCTACGGCGGCCTGGCGCCGGGCGGGCCCTCGATGATCCCGGACGAGTGCGTGATCCGGGTCGACTGCCGGCCCCAGCCGGGCGTGACCACCGATCAGGTCCGGGCCGAGATCGACCGGTGCCTGGCCGCCGCCGCCCGGAGCGACCCGCGCTTCCGGGCCGAGGTCGAGCTGGCCGACGTCAAGGACGGCTACCTGGCCCGCCGCGACGACGAGGTCGTGACGCTCATGGTGGACGCGGTCCGCCGGGTCCGCGGCCGCGAGCCGGTCCTGCAGGCGGCCAGCTGGCTCGGCGACACGGCCAGCTTCGGCGCAAAGGTGCCCACGGTCATCTTCGGCCCGGGAGGCGAGCCGGTGTACTGCCCGGACGAGCACCTCAGCGTCGCCGACATCGTCGAGGCCACCCAGGTTTACGCGGCCTTCGGCGCGCTGGCCCTGACCCCCCGGGCGTGACGATGCCGCCCGCGCTCGGGAGCCGGCCCGCCACGGCGCCGTCGTTCGAGGCCCTCCTGCAGCGCCCGGGCCTGGCCTGGATGGGCCAGAACACCACGCACCTCGAGCCGCCTCCCGAGGTGGTCGCGGCGCTGCTGGACAGCACCCGGCGGCACGAGTTCCAGTTCTACGCGCCCGCCCTCGGCTTCGACGAGCTCCGCGAGCTGATCGTGGCCGACCTGGGCCTGGCCGACAGCGCCCAGATCGCGATGATCACCGACGGCGCGGTCGGCGGGCTGCACCATATCTGCACCGCGCTCGCGCCCGGGCTGTCCCGGCTCATCACCACCGACCCCGGCTGGCCGTGGCCGGGCCGCTTCGTGCGGCTGCAGGGCGTCCCGGTGACCGCGGTCGAGGTGTACTCCGACCAAGCCGGGTACAGGCTCACCGCGGCCGCGCTGGCCGAGGTCATCGAGCCGCGATCGCTGCTCTACCTGATCGATCCGCTCAACCCGCTGGGCAGCTCGTACCGCCGGGACGAGCTCGCGGCCCTGGTCGACCTGGCCCGGGCCAACGACGCGATCGTGGTGCACGACTGCACCTACCGGCACTTCGCCGACGGGCACACGCTGGCGGCCGACCTGTATCCCGAGGGCACGCTGACCACGTACAGCTTCTCGAAGTGGCTCGGCCTGGCGGGTCTGCGGCTCGGCGCGATCGTCGGCGCCCCCGGGCTGCTCGGCCGGCTCACGCAGACCCCGGCCAACCCGCTCGGCGCGAATATCTCGGCCCAGCGGGCTGCTATCGCCGGGCTGAAGGTAAAAGACTCCTGGCTGCGTGAGCTGCGGCGGGTCAACCGAAGGAACCAGCAGATCGTTACGGAAGCCGTCGAGCACGGCCCGTTCGGCCGTGTGCTTGTCCAGCCGTCGCAGGGCAACTTCCTCGCCGTCGACGTCGGCGGGCACGGCTGGACCGCCGGCCAGGTGGGCGCGGCCATGCTGGATCGCGACGTCTTCATCCGTTCGGGCACGTACCAGTCGTCGGCGTTCGGGGACAGGTTCGTCAAGGTCAGCACGTCGGTGCCGACCGCCTGGGCGGAGCGGTTCGCCGCCGCATGGGCCAGGCTCGGGGACCGGCCGTCGTGACCGGGCTGGCCAGGTTCGCCGGGCTCGGCGTCGAGGAGTACCAGGCCTCGACGGCGCTCGAGCTCGGCCGGCGGGTGGCCGACGGCTCGCTCTCCCCGGTGCAGCTGACCGAGTGCGCGCTGCACCTCGCGGCCGAGGCCGAGCCGGTCATCAACGCCTACGCCGCGCTGCTGCCCGAACGCGCGCGGCGCGAGGCGGCCGTGCGCGAGGCGCAGGCCCGCGCCGGGCTCATCCGCGGTCCGCTGCACGGGGTCCCGGTCGCGGTGAAGGACAACTTCTACTACCAGGGCGAGCCGACCGGGAAGGGCTCGCTCACCAGCTCCGATGAGCCGGCCCGCGAATCCGCGCCGATGGTGGCCCGGCTGACCTCGGCCGGGGCGATCGTGATCGGGAAGACCACCACGCCGGAGTTCGGCTGGAAGGGCACGGGTATCTCGCCGCGCACCGGCGTGACCCGCAACCCGTGGAACCCGGCCAGGAACTCCGGCGGCTCGAGCGCGGGCTCCGGCGCCACGGTCGCGTCCGGTGCGGTGCCGGTCGCGACGGGGACCGACGCCGGCGGCTCGATCCGCATCCCGGCGTCGTTCTGCGGAGTGGTCGGGTTCAAGCCGACGCTCGGCGCGATCCCGGTCTGGCCCGGCACGGTCAACGAGACGCTGTCCCACGCGGGCCCGCTGGCCCGTTCGGTCGCCGACGCGCGGGCCGTCTACGAGCTGACCCGCGGCGCGGACCCCCGCGACCCGCAGTCCGCGTTCCCGGCCCCGCTGGCCGACCCGCCCGGGCGGCGGCTGCGGGTCGGGGTGGTGCGCGAGCCGTTCGGGGTGGCACCGGACCCGTCCGTAGCCGCCGTTTTCGGCCGAACGGTCGCGCTGATCCGCTCCACCGCCGGCATCGAGCTCACCGAGGTGGCCGCGCTGGCCGGGCCGCCGCCCCGGGACGTCTTCGAGGCGATGTGGGTGACCGGCCGCGGGCTGGGGTTCGCCGACCTCATCCGCCGCCACGGCGACGTCATGGACCCGGGCCTGACCCGCCTGCTGCCGCTGGCCGAACGGTACAGCCTGGCCGACTACTACCGGGCGCTGGAGCGGCGGCGGGCGTTCAACGCACGGATGTTCGGCGTGTTCGGCGACTGGGACCTGCTGCTGATGCCGACCATGCCGGGGACCGCGTTCGATGCCGAGGCCGAGGTGCCCCGCGGCGGCGAAGCTCCGGGTTCCGGCGCGCCGCTGCCCTGGATCACCTGGACGCCCTACACCTACCCGTTCAACATCACCGGCCAGCCGGCCATCACGGTCCCCTGCGGCCTGGCCGCCGACGGCCTGCCGGCCGGCCTGCAGATCGTCGGCCCGTGGGCGCACGACACGCGGGTGCTCGACTTCGCTCACGTCTGCGAGCGGGCGCTCGAACCGCTCAACCAGATCCGGGTCGCCCCGGGTTCACGTGACCCGGCCGTGACGGCTGGAAAGGGAGACTTATGCGTACCGCTGTCTGCCTGCAGGGAGTCGACGCTCCCGAGGACTTCGAGCACAACGTCGCCGAGATCGACCGGCTCGGCTACGACGCGCTCTGGCTGACCGACTCCTCGCTGCACTCGCGCAACTGCTGGGCCTACCTGACGCTGGCCGCCCGCGCCTCGGCCCGGCTGTCGCTCGGCACCGCGGTGACGAACCCGCTTACCCGGCACCCCGCCGTGACCGCGGTCGCGGCGGCCACGGTGGCCGAGATCTCCGGCGGCCGGGTGACGCTCGGTATCGGCGCGGGCGACCGGCCGCTGCTGTCGCTGGGCTCACGCCCGGCCCGGCTGGCCGACCTGGAGAAGGCGATCGAGGTGATCCGCGCGCTGTGGGCCGGGCAGCACGTCTCCGCCGAGGCGACGTCGTTCGCGCTGGACGACGCGCACTACCGCTTCGCGCCCGCCCCGGACATCCCCATCTGGGTGTCGGCGACCGGCCCGAAGGCGCTCGAGCTGGCGGGCCGGGTCGCGGACGGCGTCATCCTGCTGGCCGGGCTGCACCCGGACGGCATCCGCTTCGCCCTGGACCACATCGACCGCGGCGCCGAGCAGGCGGGCCGTGACGCGCGGCCCGAGGTCACCGTCTTCGCCTACGGCGCGATCGACGACGACGACGAGAAGGCCGCGTTCGCCGCGGCCCGCACCATCGCCGCCTGGTTCCCGCAGACGTCGCCGGTGTACTGCGAGATCGCCGGGCTGCCCGCCGAGCTCGTGCAGCAGGTGCGCAGCAGCTACTCCGGCGGGGAGTTCCAGGAGGCGGCCCGCGCCGCCGAGGCCCTCCCGGACGACTTCGTGCACCGGATGGCGCTGGCCGGCGGCTCGGCCGAAGCCCGCCAGCACGTCCGTAACCTGGCCGAACTCGGCATCGACTTCATCACCGTCTTCCCCCTCGGGCCGCGGCGGATGCACACCGTCGAGCGCTTCCGCGACTGCGTCGCCGCCGAGACCGCCGCTGTGACCAACTGACCGGGAGCAGCTATGAGCAGGCTCGTCATCGACAACGGGACCGTCCTGACCATGGACGACGCCCGCACCGTCCACTTCGGCGGCCACGTGGTGATCGAGGGGGACCGGATCACGGCCGTCGGCCCGGGCCGCTACGAAGCCGGGGGCGGCGAAGCGGACACCGAAGTCATCGACGCCACCGGGATGGCCGTGCTGCCCGGCCTGATCGACCTGCACTACCACACGGCGATCGGCAAGGGCTTCAGCGACCACCTGCCGCTGTGGGAGTACCTCGAGACGTGCTGGTACCCGCTGATCCGGAACCTGGACGCGGACGCCGCGTACTGGGCCGCGGCGGCCAGCTACCTGGAGTCGATCAAGTGCGGTGTCACCACGGTCAACGACATGTACCGGCGGGTGCCGGACCTGGCCCGGGCCGCCGCCGACATCGGCATCCGGGCGGTGCTGTCCAACGACGTGGCGCTGGACGAGCACGACCTGGACACGCTGCAGGACAACAAGGATGCCCACGACGCCGCGCACGGCAGCGGCGACGGCCGGGTCGAGGTCTACGTGGGCATCGAGTGGCTGCCGCTCGCCTCGCCCGAGCTGCTCCGCGACGCGCGGACCCTCGCCGACGAGCTGGGCACCGGCATCCACGTGCACCTGAACGAGTCCCTGACCGAGGTGGAGAACAGCAAGGAGCGGTTCGGCCGCCGCCCCACCGAGGTCGCGTACGACGCCGGCCTGCTCGGCCGGCGCACCATCGCGGCGCACTGCGTCTGGCTGTCCGACACCGAGATCGCCCTGATGCGCGAGACCGGCACGCAGATCTCGCACAACCCGGGCTCGAACGCCAAGCTCGGCAACGGCATCGCCCGGCTGCCGGAAATGCTCGCCGCGGGCCTGAACGTCGGCCTCGGCCACGACGCCGCCGAGTGCAACAACAGCCTGGACATGTTCGAGGTGATGAAGTTCGCCTCGCTCATGCACCGCGCCGCCCGGGTGGACGCGAGCCTGCAGCAGGCGCCGGACGTGCTGGGGATGGCGACCCGCAACGGCGCGGCCGCCCTCGGGCACGAGACCGGCCAGCTCGCGGCCGGGTACAAGGCCGACGTCGCCCTGGTCGACACGCGCAATGTCATGTTCACGCCGCTGGCGCAGGGTAACGCCGGGCAGCTGTACTCGCACCTGGTCTTCGCGGCGAACGGCAGCGCGGTCGACACGACGATCGTGGACGGCCGGGTGCTGATGCGCGGCCGGCAGCTGCTAACCCTGGACGAGCAGGAGATCCTGCGGCAGGCCAACGCGGCCTTCCAGCGTGTCCTGGCCCGCATCTAGGATCTGAGATCTCGAGATGCCGCGGTCACACGGGAGGTCGGCGATGACGCACGCGCTGGACGACGGAGGGCACCGGCAGCTCAAGGACACCGTGTACCTGCAGCTCAGGGACGACATCGTCAACGGGACCCTGCCGCCGGGCGCGGTGCTGCGCGAGGCCGAGCTGGCCACCCGCTTCGGCGTGAGCAAGACCCCGCTGCGCGACGCGCTGGTCCGGCTGCAGAAGGACGGCTTCGTCGAGATCCCGCCCTACCGCAGCGCGGTCGTGGTCGGCTACAGCCGCACCGATCTGCGCGAGATCTACGAGCTGCGCGAGCTGCTCGAAGGCGCGTGCGCCCGCCAGGCCGCGTTCCACATCAGCGCGGACGCGCTGGCCGAGCTGGCCCGGATCGTCCGGGCCAGCGCCAACTGCGTTAGTGGTGGCGAGGTCGCCCCGGGCCGCGAGGACGAGCTGGCTAGCCTGCTGGACCGGTTCGACCTGGTCATGTACGCCCAGTCGCGGAACAGCCGGATCGACGAGATGGTCGGCAACATCCGCGGTCACATCCAGCGGATCGGCCGCCTGACCACCGGGATCCCCGGCCGGCTGGCCAAGTCGGTGCCCGAGCACCAGGCCATCTACGAGGCGATCGTGCAGCGGGACGGCGCCGCGGCCGAGACCCTGATGCGCCGGCACATCCTGTCCGTGATGGCCGACCAGCTGACCAGCATCGCCGAGGCCCATTAGGAAAGCACGGCAGGAAGGATCGTCCGCATGCCCGTTCGGACCGACACGCTGGTGATCGGGGCCGGCTCGGCCGGCCTGTTCTGCGCTCTGCGCTGGGCCGAGCGCGGCTCGGTGACCGTGGTCGAGTCCGGCCCGGACGCGGGTGACCCGCCGCCGCGCTGGGCGCTGTACGACTACGTGCTGCCCGAGGCGCACTATTACCGCTACACCGACTCCGCTACCGGCAAGCCGGTCCCGCAGGGCCGCGGCCTGGGCGGCGGGTCGACGGTCAACTCCGCGGCCGCGCTGCGCGGCCAGCCCTGGTGCTACGACGCCTGGCAGGTGCCGGGCTGGAGCTGGCCGGACTGCCTGGACGGCTTCCGGGCGATCGAGTCGGACCAGCAGTTCCCTGACGCCGCACACCACGGCGCGGACGGCCTCATCCCGATCACCCGGCTGGAGCCGGGCCCGCTCGACCTGGCGGTGTTCGACTGGTGCCGGACCGCCGGGCATCGCTTTGCCGAGGACCATAACGCGCCGGGCGCGCTCGGCTACGGCGTCTGGACGACCAACCGGCGCGACGGCGGGCGGTGGGGCACCTGGGCCGGCGTCGCGCCTGCCGCCCGGCGGGCGGGCGTGCGGATCCGGCCGGACACCGCGGCCGGCCGCCTGGTCTTCGACGGCACCCGCTGCGTCGGCGCCGACGTCACGGGCCCCGATGGTGCCGAACGCATCGAGGCCGGACGCGTCATCGTCTGCGCGGGCGCCTACGGCTCGCCTGCCCTGCTGATGCGATCCGGCATCGGCCCCGAACCGGTGCTGGCCGGGCTGGACGCCGCCCCGGTCTCGGTGCTGCCCGGGGTCGGCGCGAACCTGGCGGACCATCCCTGGTGCCTGCTCGACGTGGACGTGGCCGACGCGGCGCTGATCGAGGCCCGCCCGGTCAGCGGCGCGCTGCTCCGCTACGAGCTAGCCCGCGGCGCCGGCGAGCACGTCGAGGCCGAGATCTTCCCGTGGCAAACCCGGCCCTACGATCTGGCCTCCCCGCCGACCCGGGTCTCGTTCACCGCGGCGCTGATGGCACCGCGCAGCCGCGGCCGGTTCGAGCTCGGACCCGACGGGCCGCGCCTGCACGTCGGCCACCTGGCCGAGGACGCCGACGCCGCGGACCTGGCCGAGATCGTGGCCACCACCGCCGAGCTGCTGGAATCCCTGGCCAAGGACGGCGTGGTCGTCATACTTCAGGACGCGTGGTGGCGCCAGGGCGGCGATCAGGTCGCCGCCGTCCGCGCCGCGGCGAGCAGCTACCACCACCACAGCGGCACGTGCCGGATGGGCGACCCCGACGCGGACGGCACCGTGGTCGGGCCCGACCTCGCCGTGCTCGGCACCCGCGGCCTGTCCGTGGCAGACTCGTCCGTGATGCCCGTCATCCCCCGCGCCAACACCAACCTGGCCTCGATGATGATCGGCCACCGCGCCGCCGACGTCATCACCTCCTAGGCGTTTGTGGCCGAGGCCGAGGATCGGGCCGCTGACTGAGATCTCGATGCTGGAAGGCCCCGACCAATGCCCGCTGTCAGCAGGAAACAGAAAAGTAACAGCAGAGGGATTGACCTTGCCAATCGCCTTTCTCTAATCTCAGATCTTAGATCTCAGATCTTTCCAAGATCAGATCCAGGCCGGTACCGGCACGTCCCCCGATCGACGGAGGCACCGAATGGTCAACAAGTCAGACTCCGGGTCGAGCGCCCTGGAGGCGTCGACCTTCGGTGGTCGCATGCCGGCCGGATCCGGCGACCTGGCGATCGAGACGCACGGCATCACCCCGGTGCCCGAAGACAACCGCTACGGGACTCCCCGGCGCCTGTTCACCGTGTGGTTCGCCCCGCAGATGAACATGACCCGCGTGTTCACCGGCTCGCTGGCAATCGTGTTCGGCCTCGGCTTCTGGCTGGGCCTGCTCGCCATGGTCATCGGCACGCTCCTGGGGTCGCTGCCGGTCGCTTACCTGTCGACCTGGGGCCCGCGCACCGGCACCGGCCAGTTGCCCGCCT
>WNGQ01005876.1_pt1 | contig 11941 bp, 9 predicted proteins | sample 5407661 | NCBI WGS metagenome assembly WNGQ01 (sample SAMN13153382, study PRJNA577476) | soil metagenome | isolation source: 60 cm soil or saprolite under Garry oak tree replicate 2 | place: USA:California | collected 2016-06-15
CCGGGCGCCGTGGCCGCGTTCGTCGCCGTGTTGCGCGGCGCGGTCGGGCACGGCCTCCCGGCCGACTCGGGTCATCGGCTGTCCGAGGCGCGGCAGCCGGTGATCCACGCCAAGCCAGGAGCCAGGCACGCGCCGCCGGCCGAGCGGGGACGGAGCTGGAACCGGGTCGTCCGCCCGGTGGTCGCTGGCGGGCGCGCGGCGCGGAGTAATCCGACCGGGGCTGGTGGCGTCACGAGGCCCGTCTGGGACCAGGCCGGCGAGGACCGGGCGGGCGAGGACCGGGCCGGCGAGGGACCGCCGGCCAGGGCGAACGTGGTCGTGCTGCATGCCCCCTCCGCCGTCGGCGGCCTGGTCGACCTGTTCGGGCCGGTGCCGTCGCTGGCGCTGATGCGGGCGGTCAAGAACCAGTTCGACCCGGCCGGGACGATGGCGCCGGGACGATTCGCCGGAGGGATCTGATGAACGTCGACCTGCCGGGCGAGGGGCCGGAGCACGGCGCTCCCGCGAGCCGGCTGGATCCGGCCGGCAAGCTGCGCGAGGTCGTCGACGACTGCGTGCACTGCGGCTTCTGCCTGCCCGCCTGCCCGACGTATCAGCTCTGGGGCGAGGAGATGGACTCGCCGCGCGGCCGGATCCACCTGATCGGCCAACTTCTCGACGGCGCGAACGCCAGCCCGGCCGCCGCCGAGCACCTGGACCGCTGCCTGGGCTGCATGGCCTGCGTTCCCGCCTGTCCCTCGGGCGTGCGGTATGACCGGCTGATTGAGGCGGCGCGCTCATGGGCGACCGAACCGCCGGCCGCCGAGCCGTTGGCGACCGAGCCGTTGGCGACCGAGCCGTTGGCGACCGAGCCGGCGACCGCAGCGCCGCCGACCGCCGCGCCGGTGCCGGCGCTTCCGCCCCGGTCGAGCCGGGAGCGCACGCTGCGGGCGGCGATCTTCGCGACGTTCCCCTATCCGGCCAGGCTCAGGATGCTGATCGGCCCGCTCCGTCTCGCCCAGCGCACCCGCGTGGACCGGCTGATCCAGCGCGGTCACCTGGCCGACCGGATCGCTCCCGAGGTCGCCGCCGCGCTGCGTGTGGCGCCGGGCAGGCCGGCCGGGCGGCTGCCGCGCGGCAGGCTCCCCGAGCGGGTCGCCGCCAGGGGCGAGCGCCGCGCCGTCGTCGGGATGCTGACCGGCTGCGTGCAGCAGGTCTTCTTCCCGCAGGTCAACGCGGCCACCGCGCGGGTGCTGGCGAGCGAGGGCTGTGACGTGGTGATCCCGGCCGGACAGGGCTGCTGCGGTGCGCTGTCGCTGCACGACGGCAGGCGAACGGAGGCGGCGAGGTTCGCCCGCGCGCTGATCGAGACCTTCGAGCGGGCCGACGTGGACGCGATCGTCGTTAACTCGGCGGGCTGCGGCTCGGCGATGAAGGAGTACGCTGACCTGCTCGCCGACGAGCCGGCCTGGGCCGCGCGGGCCGCCGCCCTGTCCGCCGAAGTCGCCGACTTCAGCGAGTTCCTCGCCGGTCTCGGCCCGGCCGCGACCCGTCGTCCGCTCCCGATCACGGTGGCCTACCACGACGCCTGCCACCTGGCACATGCCCAGCGGATCACCGGGCAGCCGCGGGAGGTGCTGCGGGCGATTCCCGATCTGATCATCGCCGAGGTTGCCGATGCCGGCATGTGCTGCGGCTCGGCCGGCATCTACAACCTGGTCCAGCCCGAGGCGGCGCAGCAGCTTGGCGCGCGCAAGGCCGCTGCGGTCGCCGCGACCGGCGCGGACGTCGTGGTGTCCGGGAATCCCGGTTGCACGCTGCAGATTGCCTCAGCGCTGGCGGCGGCGGGAACGCCGATGCCGGTCGCCCACATCGCCGAGGTGATTGACGCCTCGCTCCGCGGCCGGCCGGCCAGCTCGCTGCTCTGACCGCGCTCGCGACCCGCGATCCGCAACCCGCGATCCGCGCCCGGAATCCGGGACAGCGAGCGACCCGGTTCCGATGTTGATGCCGTCTGGCGTCGCACTTGACGTCTTGTTGCGCCCAAGTGACGCCATGATGGATTTGACAGACGTCATTGATGACGCCATAATGACGTCATGGATTTGTCGCCGTACACCGAGGGGTTGCGCCGGGAGCTCGGCTCGCTGACCCGGTTCGCCTCCGACGACGTCGCCCGCGTGGCCGAGCGGCTGGCCGAGGCGCTCGACTCGTCCGTCAGGCTCACCCTGCTCGACGTGCTCTCGGCCGCCGCCGCGGAGATCACGACCAGGCTCGACGATGTCGTGATCGACGTCAGGCTCAGCGCTGGCGAGCCCGAGTTCGTCGTCACGGCCGTCCCGGCCCAGCAGGGCGCCGACGAGGCACCCGGACCCGCGGCCGACAGCGCCGCCGACGAGGCGGGCACGGCCCGGGTGACCCTGCGGCTGTCGGATGCCCTGAAGACCCGGGTCGAGGCACAGGCCGCGGCCGACGGGCTGTCGGTCAACTCCTGGCTCGCCCACGCGGCCATCCGGGCGCTGGAGAACGCGGGTCCCGTGCGCGGCCCGCGATCGCGCCCCGGCGTCGGCCAGCGGATCACCGGATACGCCCGCAGCTAGCCGTGGCGGCCCGGCCGCCACGCCAAACCGTAGTAGCTCGTCCGTCACCTCACTGGAGGAACCATGGCAACCTGGGAGTTCGCCTGCTCAGAACCGATCGACGCCAATGTCAGCCTGGCATCGGGCACGGTCGCCGTCACCGCCACGCCGACCGACGTCGTCACCGTCCAGGTGCACCGGGGCCGGCCGAGCGACCCCGCCCGTCTGGAGGCCGACGACGACCGGCTCGCCGACGACGTCAGCGTCGACTTCGCCGACCACCACCTGGTGGTCAGCGAGTTGCCCAAGCGCGGCCTCGGCTGGCGCAGCAAGGGCCTGCACTTCGTGATCTCCATGCCGGCGGGATCCCGGGCAGCGGTGAGCGCCGCCTCCGCGGACGTCACCTGCCAGGGTGAGTACGGCGCGGTCGACGTCCGCACGGCCAGCGGCAGCATCGACGTGGCTGCCGTCCGCGGGCATGCCGAGGTAAGCACGATGTCCGGCGCCGTCCGGATCGACGAGGCGGCCGAGGTCAATGCGCAGACCGCCTCGGGACAGATCTATGTGCGGCACGCGGCCGGCGACGTCACCGCCAGGACCGCGAGCGGCGAGATCCGGATCCGCATCGCCGACGCGTCCGTCACGGCCAGGACCGCGAGCGGCAGCGTCCGGGTCGCCAGCGTGGCCCGCGGCCGCGCCGACCTGACCTCGGTGTCCGGCGACATCGATGTCAAGGTGGCGCCTGGGACCGGGGTGTTCCTCGACCTCAGCTCCCTGTCGGGCCGGGTGACCAGCGACCTAGCGGCGTCCGACCAGGAAGGTGACGCGGATCTGCGGCTGCGGTGCCAGACGGTCAGCGGCGCGGTGCAGGTGTCCAGGGCCGCGTCCGCCGACGTACCAGCCTGAGCGAAACCGAGGAGGTTGCAATGCATCCGGAGATCACGGCCATGGCAGCGGCCGAGCACATCAGGGACATGCGGGCCGATGCCGCCAACCGCGCCAGGCACTCGCGTCAGCGCGCGGGGACGGCCAGCCGGTGCCGGAACACGGCGGACGACCGCAAGCCGAGGAGGCCGGTGCGCGAGCAGACGGGATGGGCGCTGGTTTCGCTGGGCCTGCGGATCGCGGCGTCAGGCGGTCGCTAGCCATGCCGCTGCGAGCCCGGAAGCTGCCCGGTCAGGCCGTCGAGGGCGCGATCACCAGCGGGTCGGTCAGCCAGGAAGTGCATGTCTCGCCCTCGGCGACGATGACCGCGGGACCGGTCAGCAGGCTGGCCGTCGCGCCCGGCGCGACGGCCAGCCTGCCGCCAGGAACATCGACCGTCCACAGCGCGCTCCCGCTGGCCGGCCACTCCCCAGCCGCCGCGGCGGCACCGGCCGCCGCGGCCACCGCCCCGGTCCCGCAGGACAACGTCTCCCCCGAGCCCCGCTCGTGCACGCGCATCTCGAGCGCGTGGTCCCCGGTGGCCCGCACCACCTCGACGTTGACCCCGTCCGGGAACATGCCGGCATCGACCTCCGGCGGCTCGCTCAGGTCAATGCCCGCGAGCGGCTTGCTCACCAGGCAGACCAGGTGCGGGTTGCCCACCGTGACCGCGACCCCGGTGTACCGGCGGCCGCCGATGACGGCCCACCCGGCCCGGCCGACGGTCACCGGTCCCATGTCGACGGTCAGCGCGCCGTCCGCCTCCTGGCGCACGGCCCGCACGCCCGCCCTCGTCGCGATGGCCAGCTCGGGACCGGCCGCCAGTCCATGATCTATCAGATACCTGGCGAACACCCTGATGCCGTTGCCGCACATCTCGGCGATGCTGCCGTCGCTGTTGCGGTAGTCCATGAACCACGGCGCCGGCCCGGATGCGCGGCCGACCACCCGCAGCACGCCGTCCGCGCCGATTCCGGTGCGCCGGTCGCACAGCCGACGGACCACCTCGGCGCCGAGTTCCAGCCGGTCGTCGAGGTCGGGAACGACGATGAAGTCATTACCGGTGCCGTGACCCTTCGCATAACGCACGCTCCGATGCTAGGTGATCGGCGGCAGCGGACTCCGCGACGGCCGCCAGCGCCAGGTCCGCCGGCACCGGCCGGGCGGCGTCCAGCCAGCGGACTCTGGGGTCCCGCCGGAACCACGACTCCTGCCGGCGGGCGAACCGCCGGGTCGCCCGCACGGTCTGGTCCTCGGCCTGGGCCTCGGTCCACTCGCCGTGCAGGAACCGCAGCACCTGCGCGTACCCGAGCGCCCTGCTCGCGGTCCGGCCGGCCCGCAGGCCGGTCCCCGGCCGCCCGTCGCCGACTAGCAGGCGGACCTCGTCGACGAGCCCGTCCTGCCACATCTGCCTGACCCTGGCGGCGATCCGGCGGTCAAGTTCTGGGCGCGGCACCGCCAGGCCGATCTGCGCGCACGGCAGCACCGAGGCGTAGCCGGGCAGCGTCGCGCTGAACGGCCGGCCGGACAGCTCGATCACCTCGAGCGCACGCACGACCCGGCGCCCGTTGCTCGGCAGGATCGCCGCCGCGGCGGCCGGGTCGGCGACCGCGAGCCTGCCGTGCAGGACCGCCGGGCCGAGGGCGGCCAGCTCGGCCTCAAGCCGCTCGCGCAGCGCGGGCTCCGTCCCGGGGAACTCGAGATCGTCGATCACGGCCCGGACGTACAGGCCCGACCCGCCCGCCAGGATCGCCGTGCGTCCCCGGCCATGGATCTCGGCGATCACGGCCCTGGCCAGACGCTGGTACTCCGACACGCTGGCCGTCTGCGTCACGTCCCAGATGTCGAGCAGGTGATGGCGGACGCCGGCGCGCTCAGCGGCGGTGAGCTTGCCGGTGCCGATGTCCATGCCGCGGTAGAGCTGCATCGAGTCGGCGTTGACCACCTCACCGTCGACCGCCCTGGCCAGCCGCACCGACAAGTCGGACTTGCCGGCGGCGGTCGGCCCGACGACCGCGATCACCGGCCGCCCGGTCAGGCGGGCCTGCCCAGGGCCGGCATGCCGAGCAGCACGGGCTGGTCTGGCCCGGCGGCCGCGCGCGCTGGCCCGGTCCCGGCGGCGGCCATGCGCGCTGGCTCGGTCCCGGCGGCGCGAGCCTCCCAGGCGTCGCCGCCCCGGGTACGGCGCACCGCCAGCGGCGCGCCGTCGGCGATCAGGTAGTGGGGTGCGGCCGCCGTGACCTCCGTCACCACGAGGTCACCCGGCCTCGGCAGCCCGGCCCGGCCCAGTGGTCCCGTCGAAGCTGGCTTCGCAACGCCCGCCACGGGCAACCCGGCCGCGCCCCGTCCCGTCGAACTCGCCAGGCCCGCCCCAGGCGCGCCCCGTCCCGGCGGACCCGGTCCGTCCGGCGCGAAGTGCACCAGGCGGTTGTCCCGCGCCCGGCCCGACATCCGGCGAGTAGCGCCGTCCTTGCGGCCCTCGCCGTCGGCGACCAGGACCTCGACCGGCCGGCCGACCAGGGCCTGGTTCTCCGCCAGCGTGATCTCCTCGACCAGCGCGACCAGCCGGCCGTAGCGTTCGGCCACGACCTCGGCGGGAACCTGGCCTTCCATAGCCGCAGCGGGCGTTCCCGGCCTGATCGAGTACTGGAAGGTGAACGCCCCCGCGAACCTGGCCCGGCGGACGATGTCGAGCGTCTCGGCGAAGTCCTGCTCGGTCTCGCCGGGAAAACCGACGATGATGTCGGTGGTGATCGCGGCGCCGGGGATCGCCGCGCGGACCCGGTCCAGGATCGCCAGGTATGAGTCCCTGCGGTAGGCGCGCCGCATGGCGCGCAGCACGGCGTTCGAGCCCGACTGGAGCGGCATGTGAAGCTGCGGCATCACGTTCGCCGTCTGCGCCATCGCGGCGATCACGTCGTCGGTGAAGTCCCTGGGATGCGGCGAGGTGAACCGCACCCGCTCCAGGCCCTCGATCTCGCCACAGGTGCGCAGCAGCCTGCCGAACGCGAGCCGGTCGCCGAAGGCCGTCCCGTAGGAGTTCACGTTTTGCCCGAGCAGCGTGACCTCGATTGCTCCGTCGCCGACCAGAGCCCTGATCTCGGCGAGCACGTCGCCGGGACGGCGGTCCTCCTCGCGGCCGCGCAGGGTCGGAACGATGCAGAACGTGCAGGTGTTGTTGCAGCCCACCGAGATCGCCACCCAGGCCGAGTACGGGGACTCGCGCCTGGCGGGCAGCACCGATGGGAACCGCTCGAGCGACTCGGCGATCTCCACCTGGGCGCGCTGCTGCACCCGAGCCCGCTCGAGCAGCGCGGGCAGGGATCCGATGTTGTGCGTGCCGAACACCACGTCGACCCACGGCGCCCGGTCGGTAATCGTCGCCCGGTCCTTCTGCGCCAGGCAGCCGCCGACGGCGATCTGCATGCCGGGATGGGCGTTCTTGACCGGCAGCAGGTGCCCGAGGTTGCCGTACAGCCGGTTGTCGGCGTTCTCGCGTACCGCGCAGGTGTTGAACACCACCACGTCGGGGTCGGCGCCGGTCGCGGACTTGCGGTAGCCGGCCTCCTCAAGCAGGCCGGCCAGGCGTTCGGAGTCGTGCATGTTCATCTGGCACCCGTAGGTGCGGATCTCGAAGGTCCGCTGACCGTCTGCGCCCGGCATGCTCTTTAGGGTAGACGCAGCCCCGGGGTGAGGCGCGTCGGCCGATGAGTCTGCCAGACATACCTGAGCATCGGCCGGCCATTGACACCACCGCGGTCCGGCTGGCATCGTCAGTCCACCCTCGCGGCGGGCCGCCCCGCGCCATGCGGCGTGGCGTGGCCAGCCAGCCAAGGAGCAACCGTGACCGAGCATGCCGCCGATCTCGTCATCCTGGAGCCCGAGAAGGTAGCTGTCCCGGCCGCCGAACTCGGTGAGGGACCGTGCTGGGACCCCGACGCCCAGTCGCTGTTCTGGGTCGACGTGCCCGCCGCGCGGGTGCACCGCCTCAGCGCGGCCGGCGTGCACTCGTCGTGGGATGTGGGCAGGCCAGCCGGCGCGGTCGTGCCGCGCGCCAGCGGCGGCCTGGTCGTGGCCGCGGGCAACGGCTTCCTCGCACTCGACCCGCTGACCGGCGAGGTCAGCGACCTCGCCACCGCCCCCGGGCAGCCGGACACCCGGATGAACGACGGCAAGTGCGACCGGGCGGGCAGGTTCTACGCCGGCACGATGGCGGCCGACGAGTCACCGGGCAAGGGCTCGTTCTACCGGCTGGATACCGACCTGAGCGTCACCGAGATCTTCACCGGGCTCGGCATCTCCAACGGCCTCGGCTGGAGCCCGGACAACCGCCTGATGTACTACATCGACTCGCTCGCCTACCGGGTCGACGTGCTCGACTACGACCCGGACAGCGGACGCCTCGGCGAGCGCCGTCCGTTCGTCACGCTCGGCTCGGGGGATGTGATGCCCGACGGCATGGCCGTGGACGCCGAAGGCGGGATCTGGGTCGCGGTCTGGGGCGGCAGCGTGGTGCAGCGCTACGACGCGGGCGGCCGGCTCACCGGGGTCGTCCGGCTGCCCGCCGCGAACGTGACGAGTTGCGCGTTCGGGGGCCCCGGGCTCGACCGGCTTTATATTACGACGGCCGCGGGTCCCGGTCGTTCGGCCGGATCGCTGTTCACCTGCCCGGCCGGCGTCCCTGGCCTGCCCACTTACCCGTACCGGGGCTGAGCCGTCCGAGGGGCGCGCATGATGCTCGTCTGGTTGTCGGCAATTCGGTGCTAACCGAGCCGGGCAGGTAGGGCACGATATCCCTATGACGTACAACGTGACGGCGAGGACGGGCCAGATGGGCGGATCGGGCGGCGCAGTGGGGCCTGGCCAGCTCGATGACCCAGTCGGCCCGGCCGGCCGGGCGACGCACCCCGGCGAGCCGACAGCGGAGGGCGGCGCCGACGCTGGTGCTGCCGCCGGGACCGACGAGATGGTGCCGAGGTTGCCGTACGGGACCTGGCCGTCTCCGATATCCGCCGCCCAGGTCGCGGGCGGCCGGATCAGGGTCGCCTTCCCGACCGTCGTCGGCGAGACCGTCTGGTGGCAGGAGAACCGGCCGGGCGAGGCTGGCCGGACCACCGTCGTGCGCTGCGGAACCGACGGCGCGCCGGCCCTGCTGCTGCCCGCGCCGTGGAACGCCCGCACCCGGGTCCACGAGTACGGCGGGCAGTCCTACCTGCCTGTGCCGTCACCGGCGGCGTCCGCCGCGCTGGCGGGCCACGGGCCAGCCGGGGATTCCGACGTGCCGATCGTCTTCGCGAACTTCGACGACCAGCGCCTGTACCTCGCGGGCGCCTCGGTCGCGGCCGCGAAGGGCCAGCCGGTTCCGCTGACCCCCGACCCGGTAGCGGCCGGAAGCGCGGTCGTGGCCGGCGGCCGCCGCCCGGGCTCGGCCGGGTCGCTGGAGCCGCGCGCGCTGCGTTACGCCGACTTCGTGATCTCGCCCGACCGGCGGGAGGTCTGGTGCGTCAGGGAACGGCACCAGGGCGGGAAGGTCACCCGCGCCATCGTCGCGGTTCCGCTTGACGGGTCGGGCGCCGCCGACGCCACCGCGATCCGCGTTCTGGTCAGCGGCTTTGACTTCTTCGCCTTTCCTACTCCGTCGCCGGACGGGAATTGGCTGGCCTGGGTCTGCTGGAACCACCCGCACATGCCCTGGGACGGCACCGAGCTGCGGGTCGCGCCCGTGGACGGAGGCATGCCGGGCAAGACCCGGCTGATCAAGGGCAGCAACAGGGAGTCGGTGCTGGCCCCGCTGTGGCGCGACAACGCGAGCCTGTACGTGGCGACCGACTGGACCGGCTGGTGGAACATCTACCAGATCGGCCTGGGAGGCGTGCCGCCGCAGGCCCTGTATCCGGCCGACGAGGAGTTCGCGGGCCCGCTGTGGGAGCTCGGCGCCCGGCCGTTCGCGATGCTCGGTGACGGCAGGCTTGTGGTCAGGCACGGCCGCGGCCGCGGTCGCCTCGGCCTGCTCGACCCGGAGAGTTCCGAGCTGACCGACCTGGACTTGCCGTTCAGCGAGTTCGTCGACGGCCTGTCGGCGGACGGGACCACGATCGCGGGAGTCGGCGGCGCACCGCTCGAGCCGAACTCGGTGGTCAGGATCGACGCGGCGACCGGCTCGTGCACGGTGCTCCGGGCGGAGATCGCCGAGCTGCCCGACCGGCGGTACCTGCCGGTTCCTCGACCTGTCGAGCTCGAGGGCCCGTACGGCCGGGTGGTGCACGCGCTGGTCTACCCGCCGTCCAATCCGGAGGCGGCCGGGCTGCCCGGCGAGCTTCCGCCCTACATCGTCTGGGTGCACGGCGGGCCTACCGGCCACGTGACCGCCAGGCTGAGCCTGGAGAAGGCGTACTTCACGAGCCGGGGCATCGGGATCGTCGACGTGAACTACGGCGGGTCGACGGGCTACGGCCGCCTGTACCGGAACCGGCTGAACCGAGAGTGGGGCGTCGTCGACGTCGCCGACGTGAAGGAGGCCGCCCGCTCGCTGGCCAAGGCCGGCGAGGCGGACGGGGCCCGGCTCGGGATCCGCGGGGGCTCGGCAGGCGGCTGGACGACCCTGGCCGCGGTGACCACGGGCGCGGTACACGACCCCGTGTTCGGCGCGGCGGTGTCCTACTACGGCGTGTCCGACCTGCGCGGCTTCAACGAGCACACGCACGACTTCGAGTCCCACTACCTGGACGGCCTGATCGGCCCGCTGCCCGGCTTCGACACCGTCTATGCGGAGCGGGCACCGTTCGGCCACGTGAACCCGAACACCTGCCCGGTGCTCCTGCTACAGGGACTCGACGACCCCGTCGTGCCGCCGCAGCAGTCGGAGAGCATCGCCGCCGACCTGTCCGCGCACGGCATCAGGCACGCCTACATCGCCTTCGAGGGCGAGTCGCACGGCTTCCGCAGGGCCGACTCGATGGTGGTCGCGCTGGAGTCGGAGCTGTCGTTCTACGGCCAGATCATGGGGTTCACCCCCCGTGACGTGCCAGAACTCAAGCTCAACGATGGCGGCCACGGGTAGCGGACCGGCGGACCGGCGACTATCGGGCGAACTCGGTGGCGCGTGACTCCCTGATCACCGTCACCCGGATCTGGCCCGGATAGGTGAGTTCGTCCTGGACCTGCCGGGCCACGTCACGGGCGATCACCTGGGCGCCGATGTCGTCGACCGCACCCGGCTTGACCATCACCCGGATCTCGCGGCCCGCTTGCATCGCGTAGACCTTCTCGACCCCCGGCCGCGCCTGGGCGATCTCCTCGAGCCGCTCGAGCCGCCGGACGTAGGCCTCGAGCGACTCCCGCCGCGCACCCGGCCGGCCGCCGCTGATCGCGTCCGCGGCCTGCGTCAGGACCGCCTCCACGGTCTTGACCTCCACCTCGTTGTGGTGGGCCTCGATCGCATGGACGACGTCCTCGTTCTCGCCGTACCGCCGGGCGATCTCGGCGCCGATCAGCGCGTGGCTGCCCTGAACCTCATGGGTGAGCGCCTTGCCGATGTCGTGCAGCACGGTGCCCCGCTTCATCAGCGCGGGGTCCAGGCCGAGCTCGCTCGCCATCATCGCGGCGATGTGCGCCGACTCCACGAGGTGCTTCAGCACGTTCTGGCCGTAAGACGTGCGATACCTGAGCTGGCCGAGAAGCTGCGTCAGCTCGGAGTGCATGTCGGTGATGCCGAGGTCGATGAGCGCGTCCTCGCCGGCCCTGACGCACAGCTCCTCGATCGTCACCCTGCTCTGCTCGTAGGCCTCCTCGATCCGCTGCGGGTGGATCCTGCCATCGAGGACCAGCCGCTCCAGCGTCAGCCTGCCAACCTCGCGCCGCACCGGGTCGAAGCACGACAGCAGGACCGCCTCCGGCGTGTCGTCGATGATCAGGTTCACGCCGGTCACCGTCTCGAACGCGCGGATGTTGCGGGCCTCGCGACCGATGATCCGGCCCTTCATGTCGTCCGCGGGAAGATGAAGCACGGAAACGACCGACTCGCTGGTCTGCTCGCTGGCCACCCGCTGGATCGCAAGCGTGACGATCTTCCTGGCCCGCTGCTGACCTTGCTTCCTCGCCTCGCCCTCGATCTCCCTGACGATGACCGCCGCCTCGCGCTTGGCCTGGTACTCGATCGTCGTGACCAGCTCGGTCTTGGCCTGCGCGGCGGTGAGCCCGGCGATCCGCTCGAGTTCCGATCGCCCCCGTGCATCCAGCTCGTCCAGCTCGGCGCGCCGTTTCTCAAGCTGCTGGCGGCGTTGGTCGATCTCGCCCGCCAGCTTGTCCATCCGGCGCGCCTCCTCGTCGAGCCGCTGCTCCCGCTCGGCGATCCGCGCCTCGCGGCGCTCCAGGTCGCCGCGGAGCTGCTTGACTTCGGCGGTGACGGCGCGAACCTCGTCGTCCAGCTCCTTGCGCGCCTTGGCGGCCCGCTCCGCCGC
>WNGQ01005877.1_pt1 | contig 11940 bp, 12 predicted proteins | sample 5407661 | NCBI WGS metagenome assembly WNGQ01 (sample SAMN13153382, study PRJNA577476) | soil metagenome | isolation source: 60 cm soil or saprolite under Garry oak tree replicate 2 | place: USA:California | collected 2016-06-15
ATCTTGCCGTCCTGGATGAGCACGTCCGCCGGTTGGTCGAAGCCGCGACTCGGGTCGATCACCCGCCCGCCCTTGAGCAGCAGCGGCCGCATCATTCCGTCCCGCGCTTGGCCGCGTCGGCGAGCTCGGGACGCCCGCCGGCGAGCAGGTACAGCACCGCCATCCGAACGGCGACGCCGTTCGTCACCTGGTCGAGGATCACGCTGTGGGGCCCATCGGCGACGCGCGAGTCGATCTCGACGCCCCGGTTCATGGGGCCCGGGTGCATGATGGTCAACGAGCGCGGTGCTTTCTCGACCCGCTCGAGCGTGACGCCGAACACGCGGTAGTACTCGCGCACGCTCGGGATGAAGCCCATCTCCATGCGCTCGAGCTGCAGCCGCAGCACGTTGAGCACGTCGGCCCACTCGATCGCCTCCTCGATACGGCGGAAGCGGCACACGCCCAGATCTTCGATGCCGCGGGGCATGAGGGTATCGGGACCGCACACGCCCACTTCGGCGCCGAGCTTCGAGAGGCCCCAGATGTTGGAGCGTGCGACGCGGGAGTGCAGCACGTCGCCCACGAGGCAGACTTTCAGACCCGCGATCTTGCCGTGCTTGTCGCGGATCGTGAGCAGGTCGAGCAGCGCCTGGGTCGGGTGCTCGTGCTTGCCGTCGCCCGCGTTCACTACGTTGGAGCGGATGCGGTTGCCGAGGAATTCGGCGGCGCCGGAAGAGGGATGGCGGATGACCACCATGTCGATCCGCATCGCTTCCAGGTTGCGGGCCGTATCGACCAGCGTCTCGCCTTTTTGGACGGCGCTGCCGCTCGCCGCCACGTTGACGGTGTCGGCGGAGAGCCGTTTTTCCGCGAACTCGAACGAGATACGGGTGCGGGTCGAGGCTTCGAAGAACAGGTTGACGATGGTCTTGCCGCGCAGCGCCGGCACCTTCTTGATGGGCCGCTCGGACACCTCTTTGAACGGCTCGGCCGTATCGAGGATGAGCCGGATCTGTTCGGGCGACAGCCGCTCGAGACCGACCAGGTCCTTCCCCAGGGCAGCGGTCATGGCTTGCGCACCAGATCCACTTCGTCTCTCCCGTCGAGCTCCTCGACCAGCACGTCTACGCGCTCGCCGTCGTTCACCTCGACCTTGGTTCCGACGATGTCGGGCTGGATGGGCAGCTCGCGGCCGCCGCGGTCCACCAGCACGCACAGCGAGATGCGCTCGGGGCGGCCGAAGTCGGCGAGCTCGTCGAGCGCGGCCCGCACCGTGCGGCCGGTGTAGAGCACGTCGTCGACGATCACCACGTGCTTGCCGGCAAGATCGCCCGGGATGCGGGTCTCGCCGATGACCGGCTTGGGGCCGACGGTTTCGAGGTCGTCGCGGTACAGGGTGATGTCGAGGGCGCCGCGCGGCAGGACGACACCTTCGTCCTTCTCGATGAGGCGGGCGAGCCGGTCGGCCAGCTCGACGCCGCGGCGCTGGATGCCGATGAGCACGAGACGGTCGGTCCCGTGCGCCTGCTCGAGCACCTCGACCGCCATACGCTGAAGCGCCCGCGACAACGCGCGGGCGTCCAGGATGATCGTGCGATCGGGCCGGCTCATCTCAAGGCTGGAAGTTAACCCGATCGCTTGACGACTGCCACCTCGCAGCGTCTCTTCGTCTCCGGCTGGTCCGTTGTCCCGATCTCAGAGGGGGTCTATGCGGCGCTGCTGGTCGTGCCTGGTGGGACTCACGCTCGCGGCCGCGTCGCTCCAGGCGCAGGGCCTGCGCGACAAGATCTCCGAGCTCTTCATCTTTACGGCCGGCCAGGACCCGCTGTTCCTCGGCGGCACCGCGGGCTCGGACTCGGCCACGGCGTTGCACGCCGACCATTTCATCCCAGCGGCGCGGTCCGAGAACGGCACGCTCATTTCCTTCATCAGCAACGCCATCAGCGGCAACGTCGCCAACCTGCCGGTGAGCGCCACCAGCGGCGGCTCCACCTTCCGCTTCGAGGGCGGCGTGCCGGTGCGGACGTCGGTCTCCCCCGGTCCCGTCTTCGCGGAGCGGGGCCAGACCCTGGGCCGCGGACGCGTGTTCGTGGGCGCGAACGTGAACCGCATGCACTTCGAGGCGCTGCGAGGCGTGAGCCTCAACGGCATCGAGATGACCTTCACGCACGAAAACGTCACCGGCCCGGCGTGCGACAGCATCGTCGGCTCGAGCTGCGCGCCGTACGGCGTGCCGACCCACGAGAACGACGTGATCGCCCTGCGCCTGGCGCTCGATCTCGACATGACGGTCACGTCGTTCTTCGTGAGCTTCGGGCTGCTCGACAAGGTGGACATCGGGGTGGTGCTCCCGATCGTGTCCGCCTCGCTGCGGGGCACGAGCGACGCCCGGATCATTCCGTTCGGAGGCACCATGGCGCAGCACTTCTTCGGGGGAACGGCCGCCAACCCCCAGCTCGCCACGTCCCGCTTCGTGGATGGGTCGGCCACGGGCGTCGGCGACATCGCCGTACGGGCGAAGGTCACCGTGACGCAGTCCGATCGCAGCACGTTCGCGCTGCTGGGCGACGTGCGGTTTCCGACGGGGAGCGAAGCGGATCTGCTCGGGTCGGGCCACCTGGCCGCCCGCGGCCTCGGCATCCTGTCGGCACGGTTCGGCGCTTTCTCACCGCACACCAACATCGGATACCTGTTCCAGAGCGGCGACTTCCAGAACAACGCCGTCCTCGCCACGGTGGGCTTCGATCACCTGATGGCGCCGTGGGCCACGCTCGCCGTGGACGTGGTGTCGCAGCTGCAGGTGGGCGAGAGCAAGCTGCGGCTGCCCGGGCCGGTGACCTACGACTCGCCGTTCCTCCGGACGATCGACGTGACCAACATCCCCAACGAGCGCGACGATCAGATCAACGGCTCGCTCGGGTTCAAGTTCGTCACCGGGTCGGGGATCACGCTCGTGGCCAACACGCTGTGGCCGCTGAACCGTGGGGGGCTGCGGCCCAACGTGCTCTGGACGGGCGGCCTGGAATACAACTTCTGAGCGCGGTCTAACGCAGCGAGCGGATCGCGGTGAGGTGCCACCCGGTCGAATCCTGCACCAGGGTCGCCCGGAACGAGGTGGTGTCGCGTCGGCCGCGGCCCGTCCTGGTGTCGCGGTACTCGTACACGCCGCTCACGAACGCGTCCGCCGAGCTCCCCGCGATGATCAGGCGGTCGATGGTCAGGCCGGCCTTGAGATCGCTCACCGACTCGAAGAACTGCGCGAACGTCGCCTGCTCCGCGGACGTCAGCCCTGGGTACACGCGACGAATCTCCGCCAGGTCGCGCGACTCGAGCGCGCGGGCGTAGTCGCCGATCAACCCCTTGATCTCGACCCGCGGATCGGCCGGGGGATGCGTCACCGGCGGCGGAGCCGCGGGCGGGATCGCGGCCGGCGGCCGGGAGCGCGACACGCGCTCCGCCTCGGCCCAGAGCGACGCGGCGGTGGCGAGCTGCACTATCGCGTCGGACGCCTGGCCCCGCGCGGCGAGCGATTCCGCGCCCTTGAACACGCTGTCTCCTCTCGCCAGGTCCGGAGGCGTGGCACCGGCCTCGAGCGCGCGACTCATTGCCGCGAGCGCCCTGGCCCGCAGCGAGCGTACCAGCGTGTCCTGACGCTCGACGGCGGGCGCTGGCTGCGCCGGCGCCCGCACGGCCGGCGGTTCCCGACGCCGGCGCGTCGCGGGGGGAGGAGGCGCGGACACCGGCACGCGAGCGGCCGTGTCGGGCCGCGGCTCAATAGCGGCCACGCGGGGAGCCGTGTCGCGCGGAGCCGCGGAGACGGGTGAGGTCGGAGTCGTGGCCGGGCGCCCCCCCCGCCAGGGCGCGAGCCACCACAGCCCCGCGGCCACAGCCGCAGCTCCGACCACGCCCCACCACGCTTTGGGCACACGGCGGGCGCGCGACCGTGCGGCGGTGCGGCGGGAATGCGCCCGCGACAGCACGATCGGGCTGGTCGGCGTATTGAGCTGCGCCAGCAGGTGCGCGCTGGCGCCCGCCTTGGCGAGCGTGATCATCTCGCGGCGTACGGGATCGTCGTGGCGCAACGACGGCCGGCCGCACACGGCGACGACGTCGTCCATGCTGGGCCAGCGCCGGGACGGGTCCTTTTCGAGCATCCGCATGACGCCGGCGCCGAGGTTGGGCGGGCAGTCGGGGCGCAGCTCGGTCACGGGCCGCGGCGGCTGGTTGAAGTGCGCGTACATCACCGACATCGTCGAGTCGCCCTTGAACGGCAGGTGCCCGGTGAGCATCTCGTACGCGACCACGCCGAGCGAATACTGGTCCGAGGCCCCGGTGACTTCGCGCATGTCGCACTGCTCGGGACTCATGTACGTGGGTGTGCCGACCGTCACGCCGGTCAGGGTCAGTCCCTCGGCCTGCACCACCTTGGCGATGCCGAAGTCGGTGACCACCGCCCAGCCGTCTTCATCCAGCATGATGTTGGCCGACTTGACGTCGCGGTGGATGACGCCGTGGCGATGCGCGTAGCCGAGCGCGTCGCTCACCTGGGCGAGGATCGCCTGCGCCATCGCGATCGGCAGCGGGCCGACGTCGCGGATCACCGCGTCGAGCGCGCGCCCGCGCACGTACTTCATCACGAAGTACAGCACGTCATCGCTTTCTTTGACCGCGTAGATAGGAATGATGTGCGGGTGGCTCAGCGCGGCGGCGGTGCGCGCCTCGCGCTTGAACCGCTCCACCATCCCCTCGCCCATGAGCAGCAGGGCGGGCGCCAGCACCTTGATCGCCACTTTGCGGTCGAGCGCGAGTTCGTGGCCCAGGTAGACCGTCGCCATCCCGCCGTGCCCCAGCTCGGCGAGCACCTCGTATTCGCCGAGTGCGGCCTGGCGCAGGGAGTCCAGTTGGGCATTATGCCCCACCTGGCGCGGCTCGCCGGACTGTGCGGCCACGGTGGTCCGGGCGCCCTCCGCAGCGGGTATGCCGGTGCCGCAGCGCGGGCAGAAGAGCACGCCCGGGCCGATCGTCGCACCGCATTGCGGGCACGACCCGCCGGGCACGCTCATCGACTGCCGTCTCTGCTCAGGGTCAGCTCTCGTGGGGGGACCCTATGCAATAACACTCGCGATCCGCCCCGGCAACTGCTAGCCGACGACCGGCGTCAACGGCGCGTCGCCCCGGAGCACCGCCTGGACGTTGGCGACCGCAATCGCGGCCATCTGGCGCCGGGTCTCGCGCGTCGCGCTGCCGATATGCGGCAACAGCACCGTGCGCGGGGCGGCCCGGAGCCGGGGATGCACGGCGGGCTCATCCAGGTAGACGTCGAGCCCGGCCGCGCCCAGCCGGCCCTCCTCCAGGGCGGCGGCCAGGGCCTCTTCCCGTACCAGGTCGCCGCGCGCCGTGTTGATCAGGATCGCGCCCGGCTTCATGAGGCGCAGCGTGTCGGCGTCGATCAAGCCTTTCGTCGCCGGCACCGATAGCACGTGCAGCGACAGCACGTCGCTCTCCCGGAACAGGCGCGACTGCTCGACCCGGACCGCCCCCGTCGCCTGCTCGAATTCGGGCCGCGGATTGCGCGCGGCATAGAGGATCCGCATGCCGAACGGCACCGCCCGGCGTCCCACGGCCTGGCCGATCCGCCCCGCGCCGAGCAACCCGAGCGTGCGACCGCGCAGCTCGATCCCCAGCAACAGCTCCGGGTGCCACCCGGTCCAGCTGCCGCTCTTGACCAGCTCGGTGCCTTCGACCACGCGGCGCGCACAGGCGAGGATCAGGGCCCAGGCGAGATCGGCGGTGGCGTCGGTGAGCACGTCGGGGGTGTTGGTGACGGCGATGCCGCGCATCTCCGCGGCGACGACGTCCACGTTGTCGTGTCCGACCGCGCAGGTCGCGATGATCTTGAGCTTGGGGAGGTGCTTGAGCTCCGTGCCGCCTACCCAGCGCGACAGGAGCGGCACGATCGCGACATAGTCGCCCTTGGGGGTAGGCGTGCCCGTCGGCAGCCAGGTGATGTCGAGCCCCGCCAATTGATCGGGCTCGATGAGCGGTTGCAGCTCGGCGGCGATGAGGACGGGGTGCGCCACTACCTCGTCTTCATCTTCGCCCGAGCGATGGAGTCGTCCACGGCGAGGGCGCGCTCGGGGCTCCACTTGTAGTAGAGCTGGAGGCACGCCCCCGGCTGCATTTTGCGCTGGACGATGCAGGTGGTGCGCTCGTTCTTGTGCTTCGCGACGTCGTGGCGCCACAGCGAATCGGACGCGGCCGCGGCGCGGGCGTCGGCCCAGCCGTATCCCACCAGGCAGCGCACCACCTCACCGGACGGATCTGCGGCACACGCCGAGACCTCCTTAGCATGCCGCCCCGCATCGGCGCGCCACGTCGAGTCGGCCCGAGACTCGTTGAGCGAGTCCTGATGCTGCTGGTACACGGTGGCCGCGTGGAGCGCCGCGGTCTGCTTCCAATTGTGTTGCAGCACCAGGCACTGCGCCGCGCCCTTCGCGTCCATCGTGATCGCGCTGCACTCCCGCACCTCGGCGGCCTGCCGCGCCGCCGATTTGCCGCAGGCGAGCAGGGCGAGCGTGAGTGCGGCGGTGAACCGGCTCCTGGTCCAGCGCGTCCATCGCGTCCGTCGCGTCCGTCGCGTCCGTCGCGTCCATCGCATCATGGCCTCCGCGTGCGGGGGGCTGGGGGGGGTCGGCGAAAACGCCCCACACTCTAGTGAGCCGAGTCCCTCATGTGCAAGAGCGGAGACGGCGGGGTCCCTTGTCGCCGCGTGGTCCGCGGCGGCATTTTCACCAAGTATCGAGGTCTACCGAACGAAGGAGGTCACTTGGAACCTGAGGTGTTTCTCGCCGCCCTCCTGATTTTCGTGGGCATCCCTGCCTTCACCGTGATCAAGCTGGCTCGGCTGCGTGCCGCCCGGCCACAGTCACTCCCGGCCGACGTCACCGCGCGGCTCGAGGGGCTGGAACGCGGTCTCCAGGAGCTGCAACAGGAGCTGGCGGAAACACAGGAGCGCCTCGATTTCACCGAGCGCTTGCTCAGCAAGGCCCGGGAAGAGCGGCGGATCGGGGGCTAGCGACATGGCCGAGCGACGCTACAACGACAAGGAGATCGCGGCGATCTTTCGCGCCGCGACCGAAGGACCGCACGGCCCGCACCCGGACGTGCCGGCCGAGGAGGGCTTGACGGTCACCGAGCTGCAGGCGATCGGGGGTGAAGTCGGCATCTTGCCCGAGGCCGTGGCGCGGGCCGCGCAAGCGCTCGATATCCGTCAAGCATCCGCAGCGCGCACGTTGCTGGGACTTCCGATCGGCGTGGCGCGCACGGTGAACCTCAATCGCCGGCTCACCGATCACGAGTGGGAGCGTCTGGTCGTCCGATTGCGCGACGTGTTCAATGCGCGTGGCCGCACGGGCTCGGACGGCTCCCTGCGGCAGTGGACCAACGGCAACCTGCAGGTGCTGCTCGAGCCGACCGAAACCGGCCACCGGCTGCGGTTCCGGACGGTGCACGGCGGGGCGCGCGCGTCGATCGGCGCCGGGTTTGCGGTGCTGGGGGTGACGGCGACGGTCGCGATCGTGAGCGCGCTCGGTGGCCATGTGGGCGATGCGATGTCGGGCATCGCGCTGCTGTCCGCCGCCGGGGTGGCGATGATCGCCAACGGCGCGCTGCGGTTGCCGCGGTGGGCGCGGCTGCGGGGGAGCCAGATGGACGCGCTCGCGGCCGAGGTGGCGAATCCTGCGTCATCTCATCCCCGGGACGGTAACCCGGCGTGATGGATCAACGATCGCCGGTTGGATTGGTACAGATCACGCTGGGCGTAGTGCTGGTCGCTGGCCTGGCTGCCGTCAGTGTACCGCTCCGCGCTCAGAACGCTGACGCGCTGTACGCCGGGCGCTCCTGCAACCAGGACTTCGCAAGACTGCGCGCCGTTGGCGTGACCGACGTCGCGGACTCGGGTGTCTTCGACGCCCCAGGCCATGCGGATCGCGCGTGAAGGCCGGCGGTTCCCTTCCCCGGCTCCGCGAGATGCCATGGTGCAGCTGTGGTTGCGGTCGAGCGGCGAGGTCGCGGACGCATGGATCGTCCGGAGCTCCGGTCGGCGCGAGCTCGACAGCCTCGCGCTCGAAGTCGTTCGGGTTCTGCGATACACACCCCCACTGGTCGGTACCACGCCCGTTGCAACGTTGCTCCAAGTCCCGGTTCGTTTCTGAGCATGAGCGTGCCGCCTGACATGCGCCTGACCTCGCCCGCAGCGTGAGCGGGATCCGTTAGGCGGCTTCGCAGGTGCCGTTCACCCTGGCTCATCCTGCAGCGATCGCACCGTTCTGGCCTCTGGTCCGGCGTGGCCACATGCCGGTGTGTGCGTTCGCGATCGGTGCCATGTCTCCCGACTTTGAGTATCTCTGGCGGCTCAGTACTGAGTGGAAGTGGAGCCACAGCCCGCTCGGATTGCTGTACTTCTGCCTTCCAGTGAGCCTCCTGACTCTCGCGTTCTGGGTGGGCGTGGTCCGCGAACCTACTCGCCGATTGCTGGCGTTGCCGTCTGCGGGATTGAGCAGCTCTGGTCTGTGGTGGTTGGTGGCGAGTGCCGCCATTCTTTCAGGTGCGGCGACTCATATCGTGTGGGATGGATTCACGCATGGGTTTGGGTGGGCGGTCCGTCTTGTCCCCTTGCTACGCACTCGGATGTCGGTAGGCGGTGTGGACCTTCCGTTGTTCAACATTCTACAACATCTGAGTACGATCACTGGAGGAATAGTCGTGCTTGCATGGCTCTGGTCCGACCTGCGCACGGGCACGCCGCGAGCGCTGATGATGCTCTGGCGCGTCGCCGTATTCGCAGCGTTAGGTACTGTGATGGCGGCGGTCGGGGTCTGGAATGCGGCGCGCTGGGGCACGGCGTCAGACTACTCATCGCTCCAGATTCTGGTCGGTCGCGCCGCCATCGGCGCACTCCTGGGCCTAGCGATGGGACTACTGGCTTATGCGGTGATGTATCGACTCGTTGTGACAGTGTTGACACGGCGAGGCCGCCTGACAAGCGCTTGAGGCTGGCGGGCGTTCGCAAGTAAGGAAGAGTTGTGTTGCCTCGCCAACCGAGCTCGTGGGGCGCCCCTGCCTCCTTGCGCCTGTTGGTATTTCGCCCGCACCTTAAGCGCGATCCGTTCTATGAGAGCGGTTGGTAAGGGCGGCGCGACAAAGTTCCTTCATGATCCCCAAACCCTGTTCCCTTTCTGCGTTGCTCTACCTCGTGGCTGGCTCCACGCTTTTGGGCCAGGAGACTTCCCCTAAGCTTCGGCTACCGGATTCGCTGTACGGTTTCTCGCTCACCGAGAAAACCGTGCTGGAGGGCACGGCGGGTACGGCGTACCATTACAAGGGAGCCGCGCAAACCTGGGCCGATGTCTTTGTCTATTCAGTTCCGCAAGAACTTCTCGCCGCGTCGGACTCGATCCAGTTGTCAGCGGAGGTCAAGTCGTATGTGGCCGGCTTGGCTTACGGAGTCGAGCGTGGCCGATACGACGCGTACGAGATTCCGGTGAATACTGAGATTGCGATCGACACTCAGAATGGGGCGGTCCCTGGTCGAGCCGTAGTAATGGTATACCGCCGCGGCAATCAATCCTTCGTGTCCTTCATGCACCTCTTCGTTCGGAACCATTCATATGTGAAGGTGCGGCTTACGCTGCCTGCAGGGGAGTGGTCAACCAGCACAGCACCGAACTTCGCGCTGGAGCTGGCGAGGTACCTATTCTCCTGACGCGTTCGAGCAAGGGCATGAGATCACTCACGCTTCTAGCCGGGCTCATGATCGCAACGAGCCCTGCAACAACGCAAACCCCCAAGACCGCCGTCGATTCCGTGTCCGTCATTACGTCCGACATCGCCAACTTCTGGCAGGCATACGATAGGCTCGCAGGTGCGGAGACTCGGGCCGACAGCGTGCGCGCCGTAATCGAAGAATACTTTCAGCCGGCCAGTCGAGGCCTTGCGGAATACCTCCGCATACGGCTGAAGCGTCCAGAAAACATCCTGGACGCTCTGCGAATGGCGCCCCGCTACTACGCTGCCGTTCGCGGTAACACGCTGCGCCTCAATGAGGAGGGGGCGGTCATTCGTAAGGGCTTCCTCAAGTTTCAGGCACTGTACCCGACGGCCAAGTTCCCTGATGTCTACTTCTTGGTTGTTGGCTTCATTAGCCAAGGCGTGTCTACGGATAACGGGTTGTACATCGGGGCGGAGATGGTGGCTGCGGATGCGGCGACGCCGCTAGACGAACTCCCCGAGGCGTTGCGGATCGTGGACCTGACCGCACACGTCGTCCCCTGCATCGTTATGCACGAGCTCGTCCATTATCAGCAACATTATCCTGCTGGCCAATCTCTCTTGAAGCAGGCGCTCATCGAAGGAGTCGCCGATTTCCTTGCTATCCAAAGCGTGGGCTGCACAGGGACGGCCGACGCAGTCTACGCATTTGGCGAGAGCCACGAGGAACAACTCTGGGCGGAGTTTCGAACGACGATGGATGGGACCGAGTTTGGCAAATGGTTCTACAACGGGGACAGGAGTACCGACCGACCAGCAAATTTGGGCTACTGGATAGGGTACAAGATCGCGGCAGCCTACTACAGCCGTTCCTCGAACAAGCAGCAGGCTGTCGATGAGCTCCTGCACATCCGAGACTTTCATGATGTGTTGCTTCGGAGCGGATACCAAGGTGGTAGTCATTGATACCGCGGGGGCGCCCGTTGCCGCTTAAGAAGCGCCGGAATCTGTCGCAGAGCCGAGTGGCCGAGTTGGTTGGCTCGAGTCAATCGCGCGTTGCGAAAATGGAGGCAGGAGATCCGTCCGTAAGCGTCGACCTCCTGCTGAGGTCCGTCTTGGCGATCGGTGGTTCGCCTGCCGAAGTGGTTCGCGCTCTTGCTTCACGCAAGAAGCTCAAGCGCAAGACCGCGTAACACCAACGGACAGGGTGGGATTCGAACCCACGGTACCCTTGCGGGCACACCGGTTTTCGAGACCGGCCGTTTCAACCGCTCACGCACCTGTCCAAACTACTAGACGGCTAGACGTGCAGACGCCCAGACGCCTAGGTCATGCACCCCTGCGTACTCGACCCTGGACGCCGCTGGGCGTCTAGACGTCTAGGCGTCTGGGATTAACGGATAGGGTGGGATTCGAACCCACGAAACGGTTACCCGTTTACGCGCTCTCCAGGCGCGTGCCTTCAGCCGCTCGGCCACCTATCCACACGGCTAGACGCACAGACGGGTAGTAAATACCAAGACAGGGCCGGTTTCGCTACGGGCGGTGCTATCGCCTGCCGCGGCCCACTGGGTACGTGGAGACAAGGAATAGTACTATTTTGCCCGGCGTGACCGACACCATCGGCGGTCCCGCGCCCGCCTGGTTGCTCCGTCTGAATTCCCAGCTCGATGCGGCCGATCAGCGAGCGACCGCGGTCGCGCATGGCCTCACTCCACAGCAGCTCAACTGGAGCCGCAGTCCCGCCGAGTGGAGTGTGGGCCAATGCCTCGAGCACCTTGCGATTGCGAATGAGGTGTACCTGCGCGCGATGTCGCGGTCGCTGGAAGGACGGCGTGCGGGTCTCGTTGAGGAGATCGCGCCGGGGTGGTTCGGTCGCTTGTTCATTCGCACGGTCATCGAACCATCACCCAAGATGCGGCGCTGGCGGGCTCCGAAGAAGATCAGACCTGGCGCCCAGGTCCCGCCGACCGTGCTCGACCGGTTCCATGCGACTAACCGCGCCATCCGTGAGTTCATGCAGCGCGCCCGTAACTACGACGTGAACCGCATCCGTTTCAAGAACCCGTTTATCGGGATTATCCGCTTCACTGTGGGCACGGGACTCGAGGTCCTGTGGAAGCACGAACGCCGGCACCTGCTGCAGGCGGAGCGGATCAGGGCCGCTCTAGATGCTACGGTCAGGGCCCC
>WNGQ01005884.1_pt1 | contig 11936 bp, 11 predicted proteins | sample 5407661 | NCBI WGS metagenome assembly WNGQ01 (sample SAMN13153382, study PRJNA577476) | soil metagenome | isolation source: 60 cm soil or saprolite under Garry oak tree replicate 2 | place: USA:California | collected 2016-06-15
ACGGCACGCTGTTCGGGCGCCGGCTGCTGGCCGAGCTGGGACCCCTGACCGCCCTCGACCTCGCGATCCAGATCTCGCTGGACAGCGCCGAGCCGGAGGCGAACGACGAGATGCGCGGGCCCCGGAACTTCGCCAGGGTGGTCGAGGCTGTCCCGCGCCTGCGCGCCCTGGGCCTGCGCGTCCGCGTCGCCACCACGACGGAGGGGCTGGAGCCGGACGCGCTGGCGCGCCTCTGCGAGCTGCACCGGGCGCTGGGCGTGCCGGACGAGGACCACGTCGTGCGGCCGATCGTGCGCCGCGGCCGGGCCGCCGAGCAGGGGCTGGGCGTGGCGGCGGAGCTCGGTGACCTGCCGCCCGAGCTGACCCTGACGGCCGACGGCGCGTTCTGGAGCCCCTTCGGGCCCACCGTCCGCGGCGGCCGGCTCGACACCGACCTGCTCATCACGCGGACGACGAGGCCCCTGTCCATCCCGATCGCGGCCATGCTCAAGGTGGCGGGAGCCGCCGGGCCGCGGACGAGCTCGGACTCCCCGAGGATCTGTTGAGCCTGAGCCACGGCCGCCCGGGGGGCGGCTCGAACGCCGGCGGCCGGGGCGAGTCGCCGGCGGCGGCCACCAGCGAGCTCCAGGACGGCACCGAGCCGGGCGGACGCGGCAGTGCCCGGCCGGCCGAAAGAGCCCGCCGCCCGGCGGCCGGATAATAGGGGGCACTGGGCGGCGTCCGAGTCGGGGAGGTGGATCCATGAGCGCGACCGCGGCAGCCTCGATTCCTTCGACGGTGGCCGAGTTCCGCCGCGAGCCCGGGCCGGTCCGCCTGTGCAACTACCAGCGCCTCCTCGACACGCTGGAGCGGCGCGGCCTGGACGGCGTCGTCTCCTACTACTCGCCCAACGTCTATTACCTGTCCGGCTATGCCAGCCGGCGCATGCAGGTGCACGAGGCCAACGGCTACGGGGCGGTGGTGATCTCCCGCCACGACCCGGACCACCCCATCGTGATCGTCCCCGAGTTCGAGGTCCAGTTCTTCGTCCACCACCCGACCTGGATCCAGGACGTGCGTCCCTACAGGAGCCTGATGGTGCCGATGGACCTGCCCTGGGACCGCGGTGCCATCGACCGCTTCCTGCCCGCGGCGGCGCGGGAGCTGACCTGGGTGAGCAACGCCCGGGAGCGCTACGTGGGCGACATGCGGACCGCCGTCCTGGAGTCGATGCGCGACGTCGGGCTCGACCGCGGGCGCGTCGGCTTCGACAACCCCTGGCTCGCGGCACCGGTCGGACGCGCCTTCGAGCCCGGGCTCGAGACCGCCGACGCCTACGGTCTCCTGAAGCACGTCCGCGCCGTCAAGACGCCTGAGGAGGTCTGGCGCCTGCGCGCGGCCACCGCGGCGAACCAGCGCATCCAGGAGAAGCTGGTGCGCGACTACCAGCGGGGCATGACCTGGCGCGAGCTCGAGCTGGCCTACATCACGGAGGCATTCCGGCTGGGCGGCTTCGTGGTCGACCGCACCACGCTGCACTGGGCCAACACGCCCGGTGAGGATCCCCACCTGTCGATGACGGCGCCCTGGGACGCCGACTTCGAGCTGGAGCCGGGGCTGGCGGTCATGTTCGACTCACACGGCTGCTGGAACAACTACAACTGGGACGGCGGCAAGACCTGGTACGTGGAGGACGAGGTGGCGCCGCTCGCCGCCAGAGGCGCGAAGGCCTGCGGCGACGCCATCCAGGACCTGCTGGAGGCGATGCGGCCGGGCCGGAGGATGACAGAGCTGCAGGCGACGGGCAGGCGCGCGCTGGAACGCAGCGGCCTGCCCCGGTGCGACCACGCGCTGGTCTACTTCCACGGTCTGGGGATCGAGAACTCCGACCGGGAGGCCGGCAACTCCTCGGACTTCGACTGGGAGATCGAGGAGGGGATGGTGATCGCGGCCCACGTCGTGTACCCGGGCGACGACCGCAACCGCAGCTACCAGGAGGAGATCGGCGTCGTCACGAAGGACGGGCTCGACCGCTTCTTCAGCTGGGACTTCGAGCCGCTGCGGAGCTGAGCCGGCAGTGAAGGGCAGGGCCGTGCAGGGTCGACTCCGGCTGGAACGGGTGGTGATACGCTCTCGCCATCGAGGAGGTCACCAAGAGATGAGCCAGGAAGCCGGGGCAACCGAGCTGGTCGTCCGGTGCGACTGCGGTTTCGAGGCACGGGGCACCGAGCAGGAGCTGATCCCGCTCGTCCAGAGGCACGGCCTGGATGCCCACAACATGAAGGTGACGCGCGAGCAGGTGCTCGCGATGGCACGGCCGGCCTGACCCCCGGCCCGGGCAGCCCCCCTCCGCTGGACACGGAGGGCCCCGTCCAGGCGGAGGTCTTCGTGCTCCGCCTGGACGGCTCGCGGCCCGAGCTGGCGGGGCCGTGCGGCCCGGACCCCTGGTACATCGAGGTCGGCGCCGACGACGACCCCGTCGAGGTGGTCGGCCGGCTGTCCCGCAGCCTGATGGGCGAGCCGCTGCTCGTCCACTCCACGTCCTGGCGCCGCGCGCGCGGCTCGGTGATCCTCAGCTTCGTGGTCATCAACCACGACGGCCAGGGCTCCGGGCCCAGCCGGCCCGATACTAGTACCGCGGTGACTCGCCGGCGGGCCGGCGCCCTCCTAGCCTGCGGGTATGCAGACGAGTCAGATTCGTGACCTGGAGACCGGCACCTTCGAGGCCGACGTCCTGCGGGCAGCCGGCCCCGTCCTGGTGGACTTCTCGGCCGACTGGTGCCCTCCCTGCCGGACGATGGAGCCCGTCGTCGACGAGCTGGCGACCACCCTCGCCGGCCAGCTGACGGTCGGCCGGCTGGACGTGGACCGCCACCCCGAGATCAGCATCCGGTACGGCGTGCTGAGCATGCCGACGCTGATCCTCTTCGCCGGCGGCCGGCCGGTGGACCGCCTGGTCGGCTTCTCGAGTGCGGGACACGTGCGCCACTGGGTCGCCAGAACGATGCGGGCCACGGCCGGGGAGTGACGGAAGGGAAGCCGGCGAGCGGTCGCTGCCGCGCGCGTTGGGAGTCCACGTCGTGGCACGGCGTGCCGGGGTATTGACAGGAATTCGTGATCCCGTCGTGATCCCTGGCTCTGGGGACGGCCGGGGAGGGGGATCGACCCAGCCAGCGCCCGCGGCCAGCCCCCGGATGGCAGGCAGGCGGAGCGCTGGCGCTCTCCAGCACGAGCACCTATGATCTGATTCGTCCACCCATCCCGGGCGCGCTCTGGCCGAGGCGAGCCGTTCCGCGGCAGCAGTGTCCGCATTCATCCACAAATGGCGCGCCGCCGGGGCTGAACCTGGGGGACGAATTTGATCTATGGCCACGCTGATCTTGACCACGAAGCTCTATGTCCCCCCGCCGCGGCCTGAAGTCGTCTTCCGCCCTCGCCTGATCGAGCGGTTGAACGACGGTCTCAATTGCAAACTGACCCTCATCTCCGCCCCCGCCGGCTTTGGCAAGACCACGCTGATCAGCGAATGGGTTGCCGGTTGCGAGCGACCAGCCGCCTGGCTGTCGCTGGATGAAGGGGATAACGACCCCACACGCTTTCTGGTTTACCTCATCGCGGCTTTGCAGAAGGTTGCGGCGACTGTTGGAGAAGGGGTATTGAGTGTCCTCCAATCCCCTCAGCCACCGCCGACCGAATCGATTCTGACGGCTCTACTGAATGAGATCACCACCATCCCAGGCGATTTCGTCCTCGTCCTCGACGACTATCACGTTATCGATGCCAAACCGGTTGACAATGCCCTCGCCTTTCTGCTCGAGCACCTGCCACCGCGGATGCACCTGGTCATCGCCACCCGTGAGGATCCACAGCTGCCCGTGGCCCGGCTGCGCGTCCAGGGCCAATTGACCGAACTGCGCGTCATAGACTTGCGTTTCACCCATGCCGAGGCCGCGGGATTTCTCAACCAGGTCATGTGCCTGAACCTCTCAGCGGAAGACATCTCCGCACTGGAGACCCGCACCGAGGGCTGGATTGCCGGTCTGCAGCTGGCCGCGATTTCGATGCAGGGACAGCAAGACGCCGCCAGCTTCATCAAGTCTTTCACCGGCAGCCACCATTTCGTGCTCGATTACCTGACTGAAGAAGTCCTGCGCCATCAGTCCGAACGTGTCCAGAGCTTCTTGCTGCGCACCTCTATCCTCGACCGCCTGTGCGGGCCCCTTTGTGATGCCGTCCTGCTCGACCCGTCTGCCTTCGGGCAGCAAACCTTGGAGTACCTCGAACACGCCAACCTGTTCGTGGTCCCCCTCGACGACGAGCGGCATTGGTACCGCTATCACCGTCTCTTCGCTGATCTGCTGCGGCAGCGACTGCACCAGAGCACCGGCTCGTCCACGGAGGACGAGGGGAGGGGCGTGGCCGAATTGCACAGACGTGCCAGCCGATGGTATGAAGACAATGGCCTGGAGATCGACGCGTTTCAGCATGCTGCTGCTGCCAATGATGTCGAGCGCGCCGAGCGCTTGATCGAAGGAAAAGGGATGCCGCTGCACTTTCGTGGCGCGGTGGCCCCTGTCCTCCACTGGCTGGCGTCGCTGCCGAGCACGGTACTGGATGCCTGGCCATCGTTGTGGACGGCGTATGCCTCCGTGTTGCTGGCTACTGGCCAGGTGACCGCTGCCGAACAGAAACTGCGAGCTGCTGAAGCAGCCTTGCGAGGCGCCGACCCAGACGACAGGACCCAGGACCTCGTAGGACGGATTGCCGCTATACGGGCCACGGCGGCTGTCAGTCAGAACCAGGTCGAAACCATCATTGCCCAGTCGCACCGCGCCCTGGAGTATCTCCACCCCGACAACGTGGCTTTCCGCACTTCCACTGCCTGGAAGTTGGGGTTTGCTTGCCAACTCCAGGGAGACCGTGCCGCGGCCAGCCGGGCCTATACCGAGGTAATCTCTATCGGCCAGGCGTCTGGGAATACCATCTTCACCTTGATGGCTGCCACCGGCCTGGGCACCGTACGGGAGGCAGAAAACCAGCTCTCTCTGGCGGCTGCGACCTATCGGCGTGCCCTGCACCTGGGAGGTCAGCCACCGCTGCCACTTACCTGCGAAGCGCATCTTGGCCTCGCCCGTATCTGCTACGAGTGGAATGACCTGGATGCCGCTCAGCAGCACGCGCACCAGAGCGTCCAACTGGCGCGGCAGATAGAGAACAACCACAGAGTTGTCGCCTGCCAGGTGTTTCTCGCCCGCCTGAGACTTGCCCAGGGTGATGGGACTGGCGCGGAGGCTTTCTTAGCTGAGGCAGGTCAGTTCGCGCACCGGCATGACTTCGTGCATCAGATACCTGGGGTTGCTGCCGTGCAGGTCCTCACATTGCTTCACCAGGGCAATCTGGCGGCAGCCGATCAGTTGGCGCAGACCCACGACCTCCCCATCAGTCGAGCCCGTGTCCATCTGGCTCAGGGAGATACGGCCGCGGCACTGGCGGTGCTGGGGCCGTGGCGCCGGCAGCTGGAGGCAAGAGGGTGGGAAGATGAACGGCTGAAGGTCATGGTTCTGCAGGCGGTCGCTCACCATGCGCATGGCGAGGAGGACCGGGCTGGGCAGCTGCTGAGTGACGCGCTGGCGCTGGCGGAGCCAGGCGGATTCATCCGTATCTTTGTGGACGAAGGCATCCCGATGGTGCAACTCTTGTCCGAAGCGGCTGCTCGTGGGATTCTGCCGAGCAAGTATGCCGGCAAGCTGCTGGCAGCATTTGAAGCTGAGGAGCAGAGGAGCGAAGACAGGGCTTCTCCGCCTCCTGCCCAACCCCTCGTCGAGCCATTGAGCCAACGCGAGTTGGAAGTACTGCAGCTCATTGCTCGAGGGCTCTCGAATCATGAGATTTGCGAGCGGCTCTTCCTCGCCTTGAATACGGTCAAAGGGCACAATAGGAAGATCTTTGGCAAACTGCAGGTCCAGAGGCGCACCGAAGCGGTGGCACGTGCTCGCGAGCTGGGTCTGCTGTAGCCTGTGGAGGCTCGGCGGACCGATCCGGCGCTCGCGGCCAAACGAGAGAAGGAAGGCAGGCTCATGAAAGCTGTTGTCTACGACAGGTATGGGACTCCGGACGTTCTGCGACTCGACGACGTCGAGCGGCCGGTACCCAAGGAGGACGAGGTCCTCGTCAAGATCCACGCCACGGCGGTCACGCGGTCGGACTGCGCGACTCGTGAAGCCAACCGGCGTAGCGGCCTGGCCGTCACGCTCATCAGCCGCTCCATCTCGGGCGTCCGCCGGCCGAGGCAGCGGATCCTCGGCACCGAGCTGGCCGGAGAGGTAGAAGCAGTTGGCGCAGCTGTCAACGAGTTCGCGGTCGGTGACCACGTCTTCGGCTCGACCGGGTTCAGGTTCGGGGCACACGCGGAGTTCATCTGCATGCGGGAGAGCGCCCGAATCGCGCACAAGCCGGCCGGCATGAGCTTCGAGGAGGCTGCGGCGGTCTGCGACGGAGGGCTCAATGCACTGTGGTGCCTGAGACTGGCTGATCTCCGGAAGGGGCAGAGGATCCTCATCTACGGCGCGTCCGGAGCCATCGGCACCGCAGGGGTGCAGCTGGCCAAGCACTTCGGCGCCGACGTCACTGCGGTGTGCAACACGAAGAACCTCGAGCTCGTGAGGTCCCTCGGAGCCGACTGGGTCGTCGATTACACGCAGGAGGACTTCACGAAGAACGGCCAGACGTACGACGTCATCTTCGATGCAGTCGGCAAGCACTCGTTCAGGCGATGCAGAGACTCACTGAGGCGGGGCGGCAGCTACCTGGCAACCGACGGGTTTCGGAATCTCATGTTGGCGCTGTGGACCTCGCGGATCGGAGACAGGAAAGTGATGTTCTCGATACCACCTCGGTACACGAAGAAGGACGTCCTCTTCCTCAAGGAGCTCATCGAGGCCGGAAGATACCGGGCGGTCATCGATAGGTGCTACCCGTTGGCGGACGTGGTCGAGGCGACGAGGTACGTCGAAACGGAGCAGAAGACCGGGAACGTCGTCCTGACCGTCAACGGCGGCGGAGCTCGATGAAGGCGATGGTCCGGGACACGTACGGCTGCGACGATGGTGAGCCACCCGATGCTGCCCGCCCGCCGTCTGGCGAGCGGCTGGTCGAGGCGGCGAGGGCGCGCAGGAGCCGGGCTGCTGTCGTCCGGCAGCGGCCCGACACGGCGAGCCGCCGGCTAACACCCGTTGGTGCTGCGGGCCGGTCCGCCGGGCGGCCCTGGCGGACGTCCAGGGCGGCCAGCACGCGGTCCGGATGGCCGGTCGCCACCCCCGCCAGGAGCGCCGGGTCGCGGACGGCGGCGGTGCCCATGACCACCGCCGTGGCGCCGGAGCCCAGCCAGCGGCCTGCGTCGGCCGCCGAGCGGATGCCCCCGGCCACCTGGACCACCGCACCGGCATCGGCCACCGGCCGCTCCACCAGCGGCCGGTTGTCCCCGGAGCCGCGGGCGGCGTCCAGCTCGACGAGGTGCAGGAGGCCCGCGCCGGCCGCGACGTACCGCCTCGCCAGCTCGACGGCGGCGGCGGGGCCGCGCGGCCCGGGCGATCGCCTCGCCCACCACGCGGGTGGAGTCCACGCGGGAGTCCATCATCGCCTGTAGGTTCGCGTCGGTATAGCGGCAGCTCACGCACCGGGCCTGCTCCCGGCCGCCACGCCGTAGGCGGCGTCCAACCTCCGGAGACGCGGCGTGAGCAACGCCGAGGTCCGACCGTCGCCTGCGGGACCCGCGCGCGGCGTCCCGCTCAGCGTCCGCGCTGAGGCTTCGGACCTGGCTTGCCGGCGCCGCGCATCGCCTCCGGGAGTTCCGCGAGGTCGACGTGCGTATAGCGGTCGCCGCGCTTCTTGTACGCCGTCAGCAGGCTGCCCGTAGGTCCACTTCTCGCGACCGTCAGCGTCCCTCTCCATGGCGTCGCCCGAGCCGGTCCGGAACCGAATCCTCAGCTGCCGGAGGGCGCGCCGCGCCGCGTCCCGGAACGGCTCGACCTCAGTTGGGGCTTCGAGATCGGCGATGGCGAACCCCTCGCGACGTAGGTCGGCCACGAACTGGTTCACCCGGGGGGCCGGGAAGTTGACGATCTTCAGGACGCTCCCTCGTCCTGGCCCACTGCCTTCCAGGACGGTCGTGGGAGGCGCTGGGGGCAGGCCCCCTCGCACCTCAGCCGATGTCTCGGCGTCGGAAGCCGGCCAGGCCAGCCACGGTGAGACCAGCAGCGAGGGCGGTGAGCACCACGAGCGGCAGCACCGTCAGGGGGGCAGCTGGCAACTGAGGCACGTGCTCGAAAGGCGAGACACCACGAAGCCAGCTGGGGATCTTGAGGATGTCACCGAGAAACCCGAAAACGAAGCAGATCGCGAGGAAAATCCATGACGCGACGATGGCATCCGGCAGGAGCCCCACGAGCGCGACGGTGAGCCCGACCAGAAGCCACATCGCGGGCACATAGACGAGGGCGGCGCCGACGACGCGGGGAACGACATCCGGTCCACCGCCGGCCACGCCGTAGCTGAGTCCGGTGGCCAGGCCAGCGACAGCGAGCACGATCGCGCTTCCCGAGAAAGCGACCGCGAGGTGCGATGCCGCCCACCGCCAGCGCGAGACTGGTGTCGCCAGTATCGGCTCGGCCAGCAGCGCCGTCTCCTCGCTCCGCAGACGCGCCACGGACTGCACGGCGAAGCCCGCGCCGATCAGAGCCATGATCCGGAAGGAGGTGGCGATGTAGGAATCGATCAGGTTGGCGCCCCCAGCCCGGGCCATCATCTCGACGAGAGCCTTGTTGCTGCTGATGAAGGCCTGGATGCTGGGGGTGAGTGACCCGTACGCGATGCCTGCGACGAGGATCCCAGCGCTCCACCCGATCAGGCTGCCCCGCTGGAGGCGCACGGCCAGGCCGATGGGTCGCCCCAGGCTCGGCGACGCGGCCGAGCGTCCTGGCCGTGGAGCGACCAGGCCTCCCCCCAGGTCCCGCCGGACAGACAAGACGGCGGTCGCGGCGCCCAGAGCTGCGATCCCCGCGACCAATATCAGGAAGGGCCACCACCTCTCACCCGCAAAAGGTCGCGCCTTCTGAGCCCACCCAATCGGCGACAGCCATGAGAGGGTTCCACCCCAGGCGTCACCCACCGCCCGGAGCACGAATGCCGCCGCGAGCACCGCCCCCGCGCTGCCATACACGGTGCGGGTGTTCTGAGTGATCTGGGCGGCCAGGATGGCTACGCCGCTGAAGAACAGCCCGACCAGGAAGAAGGACGTCCCGAACGCGACTGATCCCGCTACGGGAAGGTGCTGGGCAAGCAGTGAGAGCGTCGTGAGCACGGCCACGGTGGCGTTCATGGCAGCCACGACGAGCACTGTCGCGGCGGTGTGAGCGTGACCTCCGAGGGGCAGCGAGCGCAGCAGTTCCAGGCGGCCGGACTCCTCCTCGCCACGGGTGAGACTGCCGCACATGAACAGGCTCATTAGCGCCACCAGCACCATGCCGAGCGCGCCGCCCTGGAACGCGACCTCTCCACCAACGGTGTCGAGGCCCTGAGCGGGACCGTTGAAGGCGATGGCGGCGGCGTTGCCCTGGGAAGCCGCAGCGGCCTGGTCCAGGCTGGCCTGGGTCGGGTACAGCCCTTTGATGCTGGCAGTCGTCACGGCGATCACGGCGACGATCGAGAACATCCAGACCGGGATTCGAACGCGGTCGAGGCGCAAGATGAAACGGGTGAGCTGGGCGGTGCCCGTGAGGCTGGTCATCGCATGGTCAGGACCGCGCCTCGCGCGCGGCCTCGCTCTCGACCAGCGCGTTCTCGCGCGCCAATTCCTCGCCGTACTGTCGGAGGAAGAGCTCCTCGAGCGTGGGTGGATGGCTGACGAGGCTCTTGACCCCGAACTCGCCAAGGCTGCGGACCGCCGCGTCGAGATGATCGCTGTCCACGTCGAAGCGGACATGGGTACCGTCGATCACGAAGCCATGGACCCCGGCCAGGTCCGCCAGTCCGTGGGCGGGACGCGCGGTGTCCGCCGCAATCGAGGTGCGGGTCAGGTGCCGCAGCTCCCCCAGCGTGCCGCTCTGCACCCGGCGCCCCGCACGTATGATGCTGAGCCGGTCGCAGAGCGCCTCGACCTCCGCCAGGATGTGACTGGACAGCAGCACCGTCCGACCCTCCGCCTTGACCTCGCGGATGCAGTCCTGAAACACCGATTCCATGAGCGGGTCGAGGCCTGAAGTCGGCTCATCGAGGATCAGCAGCTCTGCGTTCGATGCCAGCGCCGCGACCAATCCCACCTTCTGCCTGTTGCCCTTCGAGTAGGTGCGGGCCTTCTTGGTCGGGTCGAGCTCGAAGCGTTCCAGCAGCTCGTCCCGGCGACGATGGTCGAGATCGCCCCGCAGCCGGCCGAGGAGGTCGATCACCTCCCCACCACTCAACGCCGGCCACAGGCTGACCTCGCCGGGCACGTACGCAAGACGGCTATGCAGCGCCACGGCATCCTTCCACGGATCGCCACCCAGCAGCACGACCTTCCCGGTGTCCGCCCGCAGCAGACCCAGCACGACGCGGATCGTCGTGGTCTTACCGGAGCCGTTTGGTCCCAGGAAGCCGTGCACCTCCCCGATCTCGACCGACAAGTCGAGTCCATCCAGAGCGCGTGTCGACCCAAAGGTCTTCACGAGGCCAGAGACCGAGATGGCGAGAGTCATGTCGGGCTCGTGCAGGGCGCCGTGTCGAGAACCGCGCCCGATACAGCCGTCGGCGTGCCTTCCACCACACCCACCACCGGCAGCAGCTTCGTGTCAGCGATATCCGTGGAGGATCGTGCCGGCATCCCCTGATTATGCGGCCGGCCCCGAACGCCGAGCGCCTGAGAGGGCATTTCCGCTCCTTTGGAGCGAATATCGCGTCGAAGCTAGGCGGTGCCGCAGTGTTCCCCCCATCCACGCCCTCGTCGCCGTCACCCGCCCGCGGCATGCCGCCGTTGTGCATTCAGCGGCCCCTCCCGACCTGCACTCCGTCCCTGACGATCCAGGTTTGACACCAACCGGAACCTATAGGATCGTCCAAGCCGGCCTCCTTCCCCTTCAGCTGTCCAGCCGGTTCAGCTCTTCGTGCAGTTCGCGGACAGCGGCCCCAATTTCAATTTCGGCACCAGTCACGTTCGCACCGGCGGCGACCAGGTTCCCATCCTCGTTCACCCGGGCTCGGGACACCGCGACGCATTGAGGTAGGACGCCGCCTTGAGCCTCCAGGGCTCCGGTGGCACCCGGGATCGTCGCCAGCGCCGCCCGCATGGCCGCCTGGCCGGCCCGCAGCCGGCCCCGACGCTGGACCCGCGACGGCGAGGGCCCCGACGGGACCCTGGGCGATGTCGCCGGCGGGCCTCTCCGAGTTCGCGCGGATCCCGATGTTGACATCAATGCTGTAGAGTTTGGTGACGGCCTGGACTGTGAGGCTTTCCGGCCAGACCCGTTGACGCGTCGCGTCGGAGCCGCAGGCGGGTGCGACGGTCGGGAAGCCAGGCCGCTTCAAGGCGATCGCCGTATGCTCACTCCATTAGGATCGCGACCGGGCCGTTGGCCGGTCTGGCCATCGCGCTGCTGGTGGCTGCTTGTTCGGGCGGGGGAGTCAACCACTCGGCTGCACCTTCGCTGGCCCCCGCGCTCAACTCGCCAGGCGTTCCGGGGTGCCGGCCGGCCTCACCGTCCGGGGCATTCCCGGCGGAGGTGTACGGCACTACCACGGGAGGTACGGCGTGGGCGTGGGCTGACGTACTGGCGCGAACGTATTCCCGCAGCACCTGGCACGCCTGGGCTGCGGTCGCCCGGCGCCTGCCGGCGGGCCGGCGCCGCGAGGCGGTGCTGGCCGTCTACGGGCCGCTTGCCCTGCTGTCCCTGCTCGCCCTTTGGGTTCTCTTGCTGATCCTCGCGTAC
>WNGQ01018436.1_pt1 | contig 11932 bp, 10 predicted proteins | sample 5407661 | NCBI WGS metagenome assembly WNGQ01 (sample SAMN13153382, study PRJNA577476) | soil metagenome | isolation source: 60 cm soil or saprolite under Garry oak tree replicate 2 | place: USA:California | collected 2016-06-15
GTCGTCTTCAACACGCCGGACTCACGATGGAACATGCGTTCCTCTCTCCTAGTGTCTCGGACCCGAACTCCGAGATTGTCTAGGGCGATGAGAAGGGTCCAGATGCGAGGCGCCACCCGCCGGCGGCACGCGAGACGTAGTCCCTCTACGTTGAGCGTGCCGCCAAGGGTGGCAACGAAGCAGATGGGCCCTTCTCATCGTCCTAGACCCTCTCGATGATTTTCTTGCCGAAGATGCCGTAGGGGCGAATCATGAGGGCGAGGATCATCAGGACGTAGGGCGCGAAGTCCTTGGTGCCGCCGCCCACGTAGGGATCGATGTACCCCGCGGCGATGTTCTCGACGATGCCGACGATGAGCCCGCCCACGACGGCGCCGGGAATCGAGTCAAGCCCGCCGAGGATGACCACCGGAAAAACCTTGAACCCGACGAGGGAGAGGTTCACGTCGACGCCCAGCAGATTCCCCCAGATGATGCCGCCCAGCGCCGAGACGATGCCGGTCATGGCCCACGCCAGCCCGAAATAGCGCTCGACGTTGATGCCCATGGCCATGGCCACCTGCTGGTTGTCCGCGATGGCGCGCATGGCGATGCCCTTGCGGGACCACAGGAAGAAGCAGGCGAAGCCCGTGAGGAAGACGATGCTCACCGTCGCGCCCAGGATCTGGATCGGTGGAATGAAGAGCGGGCCGATGATGAAGGGCTCATCGCTGATGGGCAGGGGCAGCGACTTGGTCCCCGCTCCGAAGAAGGTGGGGCCCACCCCGCGCAGGATGGAGGCGAGCCCGATGGTGGCCATCACCACCGCGATGACCGGCCGGCCGATGAGTCTCCGCAGCACGATCCGCTCGAGAGCGAAACCAAAGACGATCATGCCGGCGAGGCCGAGGATTACGGCGATCCAGAGGGGCGCGCCCGCCGAGCTCATGGCCAGCGCCACCACGAGCCCCGCGATCATCACGAACTCGCCCTGAGCGAAGTTCACCGCGTCCGTGGCCTTGTAGACGAGCACGAACCCCAGCGCGATCAGCGAATACATGAGGCCGATGAGCACGCCGTTTGAGAGCAGGAGGAGGAAGAATCCGAATTCCTCAGACATGGGCGGGCGCCCTCTCCACGTCCTCGATGCGGGCTCGCGACTGGATGGAGGCCTGCCGGCCGTCCTCGTAGGTGATGGTGGTGGCCAGCTCGACCTCGTGTCCGCCGCTGTAGAACGCGTCGATGACCGCCGCGTACTTCTCGGCCACGAACCGACGACGGACCTTGCGGGTGCGTGTCATCTCCGCGTCGTCGGCCTCCAGGTCTTTGGTGAGCAGGAGGAAGCGCCGGATCTTCGTCGCCTCCGGCAGCGTCTGGTTGCCCTTCCGGATCTCGTCGGCGATGAGCTCCCGCACTTCCGCTTTCTGCGACAGGTCCATGTACGACGTGTAGGCGAGACCGCGCCGCTCCGCCCAGTTCCCGACGGTGCCGAGGTCGATGGCGACCATGGTCGCCACGAACGGCCGCTCGTGGCCGAAGGCCACCGCCTCCCGGATGAACGGGCTGAACTTGAGCTTGTTCTCGATGAACTGCGGCGCGAACGGCGTGCCGTCGGCGAGGGCCCCCACGTCCTTGGCGCGGTCGATGATGACGAGGTGCCCGCGCGGATCGACGAAACCGGCGTCTCCGGTGTGAAACCAGCCGTCGGCGTCGATGACTTCACGCGTCGCGTCCTCGTTCTTGAGATAGCCCTTGAACACCGAGCAGCCGCGCACGAGCACCTCGCCCTTCTCGGCGATCTTCACCTCGATGCCCGGGACCGGTCGGCCCGCGCTGGTCGGGTTCGCCTCGGTGTCCGGCTGAAGCGAGACGAGGCCGCTCGTCTCCGTGGATCCATAGACCTGCTTGAGATTGACGCCGATGGACCGGAAGAAACGAAAGGTGTCCGGGCCGAGCGGCGCGCCGCCCGTGAGCGCCCATTTCGCCTTCCGGAGTCCGAGCTGATCGCGCACGGGGCCGTAGACGAAGAACTCCCCGAGCGTGGTGGCGAAGCGGAGACCCGCGGGGACGGGCTTGCCCTCCGAGCGCAGGATCTCGGCGCGCTCGGCCACGGCGCGGAAGTAGTCGAAGGTACGCCGCTTGAGAGGCGTGGCGTCGGCCGCCCGCACCTGGATGGCTGTGAGCATGTTCTCCCAGATCCGCGGGGGCGCCAGCACGGTGGTGGGCCCCAGCTCCCGCAAGTCCCGCTGCACCGTCTCCGGGCTTTCCGGGCAATTGGTGCAGAAGCCGGCCACGAGGCTCGCGAAGAGCGTGTAGACCGCGTCGCCCGCCCATGCCATGGGCAGGTACGCGAGGGAGGTGTCCCCCGGCCCCACGCGCTCCTCGCGGCAGAAGATCTCCGCCACGCCGATGGCATTGGCATGGGTGATCATGGCGCCCTTGGGATAACCGGTGGTGCCGGACGTGTAGCAGACGATCGCGACGTCGTCCGCCTTGCCTTTGTCGATCTCGGCCTCGAAGTAGCCGGGGTGCTCGGCGCCGAACTTGCGCCCGGCCTCCTGGACCTCCTGGAAGGACTTGAGCCAATCATGCCGGTAGCCGAGCATGCCGCGCGGATCGTCGTAGATGACGACGCGCAGGGCGGGGAGCTCCGGACGCAGGCCCAGGACCTTGTCGACCTGCTCCTGGTCCTCAGCCACGATCACGCCGACCTCGGCATGGTTCCAGACGTAGGCAAGCTCCTTGGCGATGGAATCCTGGTATACCGCCACCGACACACCCCCCAGGCACTGGACGGCAAGCTGGGCCGTGTAGAGGCGCGGCCGGTTGTCACCGATGACCGAGAGGCGATCTCCCCTCCGGAGGCCGAGGGCGGCCAGTCCCAACGCGAAGTCGCGCACCTGATCGTGGTACTGGCGCCAGGTCCACGTCTGCCATATCCCGCGGTCCTTCTCGCGAATGGCCGGCCGGTCGCCGAGCTCTTGGGCATTGCGCAGGAGCAGGCGCGGAAGGGTCCCGAGGTCAGCCACGTCGGCCTCCATTGGACGCGGCCTTGGTGTCCCCGAGATAGGCCTTGATCACCTGCGGATCCGCCCGAACCTCCTCGGGCGTGCCCTCGGCGATCTTCTGGCCCATGTCGAGCACCGCGATCCGGTCCGAGATGTCCATCACCACGCCCATGTCGTGCTCGATGAGGATGATGGTGGTGCCCCATTCCTGGTTCACGTCGAGCACGAAGCGCGCCATATCTTCCTTCTCTTCATGGTTGCAGCCGCCCATGGGCTCGTCCAGGAGCAGGATCTTGGGCTCGAGGGCGAGGGCACGCCCCAGCTCCACTCGCTTCTGGAGCCCGTAGGCGAGGGAGCCCGTGGGCTGCCGGCGCAGGTCCTGAATCTTCAGGAAGTCGATGATGTCCTCGACCCGCCGCCGGTGGGCCACCTCTTCCTTCTGGGCGAGCCCCCAGTAGACGAATGACGCGAGCACGCCCGACTTCATTCGCACGTGGCGGCCGAGCATCAGGTTGTCGAGCACGGTCATCCCGCGGAAGAGCGCGATGTTCTGGAAGGTGCGCGCCACCCCGAGCGCGGCCACCTGACTCGGCTTGACGTGGGTGATGTCGGCGGTCTCTAGCATGATCCGGCCCGTGTCCGGGTGGTAGAAGCCGCTGATCATGTTGAGGAGCGTGGTCTTGCCCGCCCCGTTGGGGCCGATGACGGACAGGATCTCGCCCTGGCGCACGTCGAGGCTCACCCGGGTCACGGCCTGGACGCCGCCGAAGGCCTTGGAGACGCCCTCGATCTCGAGCTGATTGCTCACGACAGCCACCGCTTCCGGCGCTTGTAGTGCTTGACGTCCCGATAGCTCTTCCGCTGGCCGACGCCGGAGAGCCCGAGGTAGAACTCCTTGATGTCCTCGTTCTCGCTGATCATCTTCCGGTCGCCATCGAGCACAACGCGGCCGTTCTCCATCACGTAGGCGTAGTCGGCGAAGCGCAGGGCCATGGAGGCGTTCTGCTCCGCGAGGAGCATCGACACGCCCTCTTCGCGGTTCAGCCGGCTCACGATCTCGAAGATCTCCTGCACGAGCATGGGCGCCAAGCCCATGGACGGCTCGTCGAGCAGCATGAGCTTGGGATGCGCCATGAGGGCCCGGCCGATGGCCACCATCTGCTGCTCGCCTCCCGAGACATACCCCGCGCTCACCCCACGGCGCTCGCGGAGCCTCGGGAAGTACGTGTACACCATCTCGAGGTCCCGCTTGACCGCGCGCCCGTCTCGCTGGGTATAGCCGCCCGTGAGCAGGTTCTCTTCCACGGTCAGGTGCTCGAACACGTGGCGGCCCTCCATGATCTGCACGATGCCGAGCCGCACCACGTCCGACGGATCCCGGCGCCGGATGGGCGCCCCGAGAAACTCGATACTGCCCTTGGTCACCTCGCCCCGCTCCGTGCGGAGGAGCCCGGAGATGGCCTTGAGGGTCGTGCTCTTGCCCGCGCCGTTGGCCCCGAGGAGGGCGACGATACCCCCCGCGGGGACGGCGAGCGACACGCCCTTCAACACGAGGATGACGTGATCGTAGATCACCTCGACGTTGTTCACCGCCAGCAGCGGCGGGGGCGTGTCGCTCACGGCGCCTCCGGCCATCCGCTACTTCTCTTTCGAGCAGTCGCGCGGTGTGTAGTTGAGCTTCTTGCCTTCCTCGATGGCCATGGCCTCGACCTTCGGACGGACCACGTCGCGCATCGGCTCGATCCACGGGGAAATGACGTTCCACTTCTTGCCGTCCCACTGCTGGATGAGGAGGGGGCCGTTGCCCTCGTGGTCTTCGCAGGAGACCTTGATGGCATGGGTGAAGCCCTTCATGCCCAGCTGCTCGAGCCGGCGATCCGTGAGGTTGAAGTTCTCGAATCCCCACCGGACCTGCTCGCCCGTCAGCACCTTGTTCCCGTACTTGCCCATGGCGGTGCGGATGGCCTCCACGGAGAACATGGCGTTGGCGATCCCCCGGTTGTAGAGCGGTGCCCCCATATCCTCCTTCTTGCCCGCGCCCTTGCCCTTGTCGTAGACGTACTTGGCGAGGTCATCGAACACCTTGAAGTTGGTGCCGGGGGCGTGAAAGGTCGCTCCCTTGTATGCGGTGGCCCCCGCCCCCGCCGGCACCACGTCGGAATCGTTGGCCGACCACCAGTTGCCGATGACGCGATCCATCCTGATCCCGGTGGCCGCGGCTTCCTTCACCGCCACCTGGTTCATCACGCCCCAGCCCGAGAGGAAGATCCAGTCGGGGTTCAGCCGTCGAATCTGGAGCCACGTCGCCTTCTGCTCCTGGCCGGGATGGTCGACGGCGAGCAGGGTCAGCTCGAAGTTGTATTTCTTCGCCAGCTCCTCGAGGGTCGGATTGGCTTCCTTGCCGTAGGGGCTGTTGTGATAGATGTGGGCGATCTTCTTGCCCTTGAGCTTCTCGAGCCCACCTTCCTGCTGGCCCATGTAACGAATGACGGCGGAGGCCTGGCTCCAGTACGTGGTGGGGAAGCTGAACACCCAGGGGAACCAGCGGCCGTCCGCGGCCGCGGTCATGCCATAACCCATCGAGAAGACCACCACCTTGTCCACGGCCGCCTTGGGGATCAACGTGTACGTGATGCCGGTGCTGTATGGATTGACCAGCACGGGATTCTTGCCCTTCAGGCGCTCGTAACATTCCACGCCCTGCTTGGTGTCGTACTGGGTCTCGCACTCCTCCCAGACCAGCTTGACGCCGTTGATCCCGCCGTCGCGGTCATTGACGAGGTTGAAGTAGTCGGCCATCCCGTTGGCGATGGGGATACCGCTGGGGGCATAGGGACCCGTGCGGTAGACGAGGAGCGGGACGAAGATCCCCTGCGGCTGGGCAGGCACCGTCCCGGCGAGAGGCCCGAGCATGACGGCCAGAGCGAACAGGCCGATCAATGCGATCTTGGATCGCTTCATTGCATCCTCCTTGATGCTAGTGGGGAAACGGCCACAGCCGGAGCTTCTCTTTGGCGACCTGCCAGAGCCGGGCGAGCCCATTGGGCTCGACCATCAAAAAAAAGATGATGAGAGCTCCGAAGACCATCAGCTCGATCTGCTTCTGCAGGGCCACCGGCATGGGCAGCCCAATCAGGTGGGGGGCGTTGGTCAGAAAGATGGGGACGAGCACGATGAAGGCGGCCCCCAGGAAGGATCCGAGGATACTTCCGAGACCTCCGATAATGACCATGAAGAGGACGAGGAAAGACAGGTTGATGTCGAAGGCCAGGGTTTCCGCGCTGCCCAGGTAGAGGAAGACCAGCTCCGCCCCCGCCACGCCGCAGTAGAACGAGCTGAGGTGCGCATGGGACGTACGCCGATGATCTCGGCCGCGATGTCCCGATCGCGGATGGCCATCCAGGAGCGGCCCACGCGTCCGCGCACGAGATTCTTGGCCACGAGCGCGAAGATCGTGACGAGGGCCATGGCCACCACGTAGCGCGCCTCTGCCGTAGCCTGGGGGCCGCTGACCACCACCCCGAACATGGTGCGAGTGGGCGCGGTGATGGTGCCGGAGGAGGCGTAGTTCACAAACCACGGCACCTTGTTGAAAAGCCAGATCAGGAAGAACTGGGCGGCCAGCGTCGCCACCGCGAGATAGAAACCTTTGATGCGGAGGCTGGGGATGCCGAAGACGAGGCCCGCCAGCGCGGTGAGGAGTCCGGACAATAAGAACACGATGGCGACATTCACCTGGGGAAAGGCCGTGGACAGCTTGAACGCCGAGTAGGCGCCCACGGCCATGAAGCCACCCGTACCCAGCGACACCTGCCCCGCATAGCCCATGAGCAGGTTCAGGCCGAGGGCGGCCAGGGCATAGATGAGAAGCGGGATGAGCACCGCCTCCAACCAGTACCCGCTGGCCAGGAGCGGGGGCACCACGAACGCCGCGGCCACCGCGAGGAGGACGAAGATCCGGTCCTGGATGATGGGGAATATCGCCTGGTCGCTCGCGTAGCTCGACTTGAACTGCCCCGTCTCCCGGTAAATCACGCCGCGGCCCCCGAGCGACGAGAAGGGCCCATCTGCTTCGTTGCCGCCCTCGGCCGCACGCTCAACGTACGTGGACGTTCGAGCTGAGGGGCGCAGCCCGGAGGCGAGGGCTGAGACAGCCTACGCCTCGCGGGCGGATCGACTCGGGCCTCGTCTCGCGACGGCCAAGGGCCGCCGCTCAACTCGAACGGCGGGGCGGCCCCTCGCATCTGGACCCTTCTCATCGCTCTTCTCGTTTCGTCATCGCTCTATACTCTCTCGATGATCTTCTCGCCAAAGAGGCCTTGGGGCCGGATGAGGAGGAAGGCGAGGGCGAGGACGTAGGCGAACCAGTTCTCGATGGCTCCGCCCACCAGCGGCCCCCAGTACACCTCGCCGATCTTTTCCCCCACGCCGATGATCAGGCCGCCCACGATGGCCCCCGGCACCGAGGTGAAGCCGCCCAGGATCAGAACGGGCAGCGACTTCAGGGCGATCAGGGACAGGCTGAATTGCACGCCGCTCTTGGCGCCCCACATGATGCCGGCCACGATGGCCACGAGACCGGCCACCGACCACACCACGACCCAGATGGTCTTGAGCGGGATACCGATGCTGAGAGCGGCCTCGTGGTCGTCCGCGACCGCCCGCAGGGCCCGGCCGATCTTCGTACGCTGGAAGAAAACGGCGAGAATGGTCACGAGGACGGCGGCGGTGAGGGCCGCGGTCATCTCGAGCCGGTTGATCTGCACGCCGCGTACGATGAAGGAGGTGTCCGGTATCCCCACGTCGAGCTTCTTGACGTTGGCGCCCCACACCATCTCCCCGAAGCCCTCGAGGAAGAAGCTCAATCCGATGGTCGCCATGAACAGGATGATTTGCTCCTGGTTGACGAGGGGGCGCAGGACCACCCGCTCGATGGCGAAGGCCAGCCCGATCATGACGAGGGTGGTGAGGGCGAGGGCGATGGGCACCGGCACCCCCTTGTCCATCAGGCCCACGAGGGTGAGGGCGGCGAAGAGCACCATGACGCCCTGGGCAAAGTTGAAGACGCCCGAGGCCTTGAAGATCAGGACGAAGCCGAGGGCGACGAGGGAGTACATCAGCCCCGCCGCGATGCCTCCGATAAGCACCTCGACGAGGAAGGCGCCGTTGCCCGCCATGTCGACGAACGGGGCGACGAAGACGGCGCGGAGGAGCTCACTCATGAGCGACTCCGAGGTAGGCGTCCATCACGACCTGATCCTTCCGGACGATTTCCGGCGGGGCATCGGCGATCTTCCGGCCATAGTCGAGCACGACCACCCGGTCCGAGATGTCCATGACCACGCTCATGTCGTGCTCGATCAGCGCGATGGTGGTGCCGAACTCGTCGTGCACGTCGAGGACGAAGCGCGACATGTCCTCCTTCTCCTCGACGTTCATGCCCGCCATGGGCTCGTCCAGGAGGAGCAGCTGCGGCTCGGCGGCGAGGGCCCGGGCCAGCTCCACCCGCTTCTGCAGCCCGTAGGGCAGGCGGCTTGCCGGCGTCTTGCGAATGGCCTGTATCTCGAGAAAGTCGATGATGCGCTCCACGGCCGCCCGGTGCTCGAGCTCCTGGCGCCTCGCCGGGCCCCAGTACACCGCGTCGAGGAGGAAGTTCCCGCGCATCTTGAGCAGGCGCCCCGTCATGATGTTGTCGAGCACGTTCATGCCCTTGAAAAGGGCCACGTTCTGGAAGGTGCGCGCAATGCCGAGGGCGGCCACATCGAAGGGCTTGAGCCGGGTGCGGTCCTTTCCCTGGAAGAGAATCCGTCCTTCCTGCGGCTGATAGAAGCCACTGATGGCGTTGAGCAGCGTCGTCTTCCCTGCCCCGTTGGGGCCGATGATGGCCACGATCTCCCCGCGATGGATGTCCACGCTCACTTCGCTCAGGGCCTGGACGGCCCCGAAGCGCACGGTGATCGCCTCGACACTCAGGAGCGGTTCCGCGCTCGGGCCCGCCAGGGGGCCCGGGGTACGGGTCTTCACAATCGGCGACGGCATCAGGCGCCTTCCACGTCCATGATTCGCACCTGGCGCTCCGTCTCCGAGGTCCGGCCGTCCTCGTAGGTCACGGTGGCCCGGACCGCGATGGTGGCGGCCCGGCGGTCGTAGAGCGCGGCAATGATGGGCGCATACCTTTCATTGATGAACCCGCGGCGGAGCTTCCGGGTTCTCGTGATTTCTGCGTCGTCGGGATCGAGCTCCTTGTGCAAGATGACGAAGCGCTTGACGCGCTGCGATGGCGCCAGAGTCTCGTTGGTGCGCCGGATCTCGTCGTGGACGAGTTGATAGGTGGCGGGATTCTGAGCGAGATCGGTATAGCCCGTGTAGGCGAGGCTGCGGCGCTCGGCCCAGCTCGCCAGCACGTCCATGTCGATGTTGATCATGGCCGCCACATACGGCCGCTGGTTGCCCACCGCCACCGCCTCCTTGACGTAGGCGCTGAACTTGAGCTTGTTTTCGATGTACTGGGGCGCGAAGACCGTGCCGTCGTCGAGCTTGGCCACGTCCTTCACGCGGTCGATGATGACTAGATGGCCGTCCGGATCGAAAAGCCCCGCATCTCGAGCTTCACCTGCCCGTCCCGATGCAGGGTGGCGGGGGCGCAGCATTCGGTGGCCCCGTAGAGCTGCTTGAGATTGACGCCGAGGGCGCGGAAGAACTGCATCATCTCGGGTCCCAGGGCGGCCCCGCCCGTGATGGCCGAACGAATACGCCGGAAGCCCAGCTGATCGCGTAGGGGCTCGAAGACGAGCCACCGCCCGATCCCGCACAGCGCCCTGAGCCTTGCCGGCACCGGCTTGGCTTCCAGCTCGAGCTTGGCCTTGAGCATGCCGCGGGGGAGAAAGAACTTCGTGAGCGTGCGCTGAAGCCAGTTGGCATCCTCGATGCGCACTTGGGCCTGGGAGAGAATGTTCTCCCAGATGCGAGGCGGCGCGAAGGTCATGGTCGGCCCGATCTCCCGGAAGTCGTGACGAACCGTGGAGGCATCCTCCGGGCAATTGACGGTGCACCCGGAGAGAAATGCCACGGCCACCGAGAAGAAGCTGTCGCCGATCCAGGCCATGGGCAGGTAGGCCATGACTTCGTCGCGCTCGTCCAGCGGCTCGACCTCGAGGAAGCTCCGGGCGGTCGCGATCAGGGCCCCGTGAGAGATCATCACGCCCTTGGGGAAGCCCGTGGTCCCCGAGGTGTAGTTGATGATGGCGAGGTCCCCCCCCCTGCCCTTGCCCACCTCGGCATCCCAGTATCCCGGATGGCTGGCCGCGAAGGTCGCCGCCATCTCCTGCACCCGCTCGAGGCTCTGAAGGAACGGGTAGTCGTAGTGCCGCATGCCCTTGGGGTCGTCGTAGATGACCGCCTCGACGAGGGGCAGCTTGTCCTTGATCTCGAGGATCTTGTCGACCTGCTCCTGATCCTCGCAAATGATCATGCGGGATTCCGAGTGGTCGATGACGTAGTGCATCTCGGCGGCGATCGAATCCTGGTAGACGGGCACCGGAGCCCCGCCGAGGGCCTGGGCAGCGAGCATGGTCCAGTAGAGCTGCGGGCGATTGTCGCCGATGACGGCGATCTTGTCGCCACGGCGGAAGCCCAGGCCGGCCAGACCCAGGGCGATGCGCTCGACGTGGCCGGCAGAGTCCTGCCAGGAGTGCGCCTGCCAGATGCCGAATTCTTTCTCGCGGATCGCTACGCGACGTGCTCCCCATCGCGCAGCCTGGGCCAGCAGGAGCTTGGGAAGGGTGTCAGAGGTCTCCGGCTGAATCGCGGCCATCTTCAGGGGCTCGTGGACGCCTCGACGGATTTCTTGCCGCGGCGATCACGCTTCGCTGCGCGAGTCACCTGCCCATCCGCTCCGATCTTCACGCCCACGTCATTGAAGAGCGTCCTCATACCTTGTCCCAGGCGTCGAACTCAGCCACCGAACGGAAATCCCTGGAGTGGCGCTATGCGTTACGAAGCACTGAAGTGGCGGGATTCTAGCCGAGGGGACCGGGGCTGTCAAGCATTGGCTTGCTGTGACAAGGGTTTACAACTTGCCTTTGATAAGATAGCTGACATCATGTCGGCCGGGATCGCACTCGTTCTGGCGCTCATGGCCACCTCGGCGCAGCTCGATCTCGATTGCGCCAAGCCGGAGAGCGCCCGGGCGCTCATCGACTACGCCCAGCTCTCCGAAATCGAGCAAGTAGAGGACATTCATCGCGACGAGCTCGACAAGGCCCTTGCCGGCTGTGCGTCGGGGGCAAAGCGGGAAACCTGCCGGACCGAGCGCCGGCGCCAGGCCGACCTCGACTGGGAGCGAAAGCTGTCGGAGATCAAAGCCAGGTACCAGAAGATGCACAAGGATTTCGAAGAACGGTGCCGGGCGTCGATCGCCCGGGGCAACGAGGCTAGAGCGGTTTCCTGATCAACTGGGCGAGCTCGCCCACCACGCCTCTGCGGAAGGTCAGCACGCAAACGACGAAGATGAGCCCCTGGACTATCGTCACCCAGGCGCCCAACTGGGCCAGGTAGTGCTCGAGCGTGATCATGATGAAGGCTCCGACCACGGGCCCGAACACCGTGCCGAGACCTCCCAAGAGGGTCATGAGCACCACCTCGCCCGACATGGTCCAGTGCACGTCGGTCAGCGAGGCCAGCTGGAAGACGATGGCCTTGGTGCCGCCCGCGAGCCCCGCCAGCGTGCCCGAGAGCACGAAGGCCAGGAGCTTGTAGCGCTCAGCGGCGTAGCCCAGAGAGACCGCGCGCGGCTCGTTCTCACGAATGGCCTTGAGCACCTGACCGAACGGCGAGTGGATGACCTGGTAGATCACGAGGAAGCCAGCCAGGAAGATCGCCAGCACGACGAAATACATCGTGAGCGTGTGCCGCAGGTCGAGCACGCCCAGAAACATTCCGCGGGG
>WNGQ01010113.1_pt1 | contig 11931 bp, 9 predicted proteins | sample 5407661 | NCBI WGS metagenome assembly WNGQ01 (sample SAMN13153382, study PRJNA577476) | soil metagenome | isolation source: 60 cm soil or saprolite under Garry oak tree replicate 2 | place: USA:California | collected 2016-06-15
GTGGTCACCAAAAACGGCGAATCGGTTGGCCCCAATAATGGTGGCTTCCTGATCATTCGCCATCCCTGGCCCTCGCAGATGCGCACCATCTATGGCGATCCCGCCCGCTACGAAACCTACTGGGACACCATACCCGGTGTCTACTTTGCGGGGGATGCCGCCACTAAGGATGCCGCTGGCTACTACCGCGTCCAGGGTCGCGTCGACGATGTGATCAAGGTCAGCGGGCACCGCCTCGGCTCTATGGAGATCGAGTCCAGCCTGGTCAGCCATCCCGCCGTGGCCGAGGCTGCTGCCATTGGCAAACCCGACCCGGTGAAGGGCGAGCACGTCAAGGTCTTTGTGATCATCAAGCAGGGACACGAACCCAGCGACGCCCTGGCGCTGGAACTTAAAAAGCACGTGCGTACCGTGGTCGGCGCTCTCGCCGTACCCGACGAGCTGGAGTTCGTTGCGGCACTGCCCAAAACACGCTCCGGCAAAATCATGCGCCGCGATATCCGCGCCCGCGAACTTGGCGAACCCGTCGGCGATACCAGCACCCTCGACGGCTAATCCCCAAAACAGCGAAAGCCTTGTAAACAGCGGCCCTACGGGATTGTCTGTAGGGCCGCTGTTTACAAGGCTTTCTTAGAGTAACTACCCCTGAGGGAGTATAAAATGAAAGCGCGATCCCTTACCCAGCGTGCTCTCGGCCCAGGTATGCCCTCCGTGCATCTCGATGATTTGCCGGACCATTGGCAGGCCCAATCCCACTTCATGATGCTCGTGGACCATCTTCCCCTCCAATAGCCTATATGCACTAAAGATACGCTCCAGATCCCCAGCCGCAATACCAATGCCATTGTCACGTACAATAACATGCGCCAGGTTTTGTTCCAACTTGCTGCTCACTACAATGGGAGCTAACGCAGGTGAGTACTTCACTGCATTTGATAGAAGATTACTCACTACATGCATCAATTTCTCGCGATCGCCCTTAATTAATGGCAGAGCTTTGTCCAGTTGCAAATATATTGGATGCTGTGACTCGATTGAGCGAAAACGCTTCACTACTTCTCTCAATAGCCCATTAAGATCAACGTACTCTCTCTGCAACTTTATATGCCCCGATTGCAGTTGCTTCAGTTCTAACATATCATCTATCAGATGCTTGAGACGCATCGCATCTGAGAGGATATCAGCCGCAAAATTTCTGACCTCTCTACGACCAAACTCCTCTTCCCCTAGCAGTTCACTAAACCCCTGGATACTCGTGAGCGCGGACCGAAATTCATACCCTATCAATGATATAAAATTTCCTTGCGTGTCATTCGCTGTCTCTAACTGTACATTTGCCTCTCTTAAATGCTCATTCATCAGTTGCAATTCAAAAATCAGATTCGCTCGCTCCATCGATTGATGCTCGTGCTCAATAAGTAATGCACTCAGTTTGCGCATAGCTTTCATCAATAAGAGATCATCCGGAGTAGGGTGGTAATCAGCTTCAAGAAATTGGATGCCCAGCAATCCCAGGATACTATGATGCGCCTGAATGGCCATAAGATGCCATATTGCGTGTTGCACCAATGGCACTATGGATTGTAGGGGCGGTGACTGTGTAATATTAAAGCGTAACACCTCCTGATCCTCTAACTGTACAATCATCTCAGGATCAATCAGCAGGTCACTGAGCCGAAATCCGGCAATAGTGGCTCTGAATCTCCGGGCCTGCCCAACCGAGAAGCCGGCCAATGCCGCTGGATAAAAAATCTTGGTATTATGATCAATGACCAGCAAGCTCACATGCGAACAACCGAGATGTTGTTGGGTCAAATCCACTATATGTTGCGCTACCTGCTGCAACATAGCTGAAGATGAACCAGCAGCATCTACATATGCCTCTGGAGCAGGAAGTTGCAGCAGCATCTCCACTATTGTGCTCAGCGTATCTAGCATCCTGGTACGCTGTTCTAGCAGATGTAACCTGGAGGTTTCACGAAGCATAATAACTCCTAATTGCAAAGCGTCTTGCACAAACCATAATTCTCGATATTCAAGCGATTATTTTCCATTCTTTATACTATCTTATATAGCTTTTTTATAAATAAATATAAACATGCAAATCCAACATAAATCATCTAAAAATATGGGGGCTGGTCGTTTATATAGTGATCATCTTATAAATCCGTGATAGCAAATGGGTACGGTTTCAGGAGATTACCGATGCAGGAACGATAGCAGCAGCGCTCAAGTAAGTGGAAATGTAATACGGATTGCCAACCAGACTTGCCCCAATCGCTACTACTCAGTTAATGTAGCAGGCCTGGTTGGCAGAGGTCACTCAAACCACAGCTCGAGCGGCGGAGCGCCCTGCTATACGCCCGGAGAAGAGACATCCACCCAGAAACGTCCCTTCAAGCGCCCGATAGCCATGCACTCCGCCACCCCCAAATCCAGCAACTTCACCAGCCGCGTAGAGACCGGGAAGAGGTTGACCATTTGGCTGCAACACACGGCTTGAGAGATCGGTTTCTATTCCTCCCAGGGTCTTGCGCGTCAGGATGGAGAGCCGCACGGCGATCAAGGGTCCAGCGGCAGGGTCGAGAAGGCGGTGCGGCTTCGCGACACGAATCAGCTTGTCTCCCAGATAGACGCGCGCTCCACGAATGGCGATGATCTGCGCATCCTTACCATACTGATTGGTGATCTGCATATCGCGATCAACAACTACACGCTCAAGCTCATCCAGCTTAATCAGCGCCTGCTCCGTCAGCTCATTCATGCCCTGCACCAGTTCTGGCAGCGTGGGACGCACGATAAAGTCTATGCCGTGCTTCTTAAAGGCCTCGACCGGTCCGGGCGCGCCAGGAAGTGCGCGGCTGAGCGTCTTTAGAATGCTGCGGCCGGTGAGATCGGGGTTCTGTTCAGAGCCAGAGAGGGCGAACTCGCGCTCGATGATACGCTGGTTGAGCAGGAACCATGAATAGTCATGCCCGCCGGTGGTGATACGCTGGAGTGCTCCCAATGTATCGAAGCCGGGGAAGAGCGGGATGGGCAGTCGCTGCCCACAAGCGTCCAGCCATAGGGGGGATGGTCCGCTCAAAATACGAATGGCATGGTTACTCCAGATGGGCGCGAAGTTGTGGATGCCTTCCGGGTAATGCCACATGCGATCCTCGTTGATGATGTGCGCTCCGCTCTTAGCCGCCACCTCCAGCATGTGCCCATCGACGTGATCAGGAACACCCGAGACCATGTGGCGGGGTGCAGGACCCATCCGCTGCGGCCAGTTGCGCCGCACCAGTTCATGATTGCCACCGATGCCGCCTGAGGTCACAATCACCGCCTGTGCTTGTAACGTAAACTCTCCCACCACCACACGCGAACTCTTCATCCCGCGCTCAGCTACGTCAGGTTCTAGTATCTCGCCATGCACGCCATCAATTACGCCGTTACTGGTGAGTTCAGTGACACGATGTCGGAAGCGCAGCACGGCTAATCCCTGTTGTACGCCCACACGCACACGACGCACGAACGGCTCGATCACCCCTGGACCGGTCCCCCAGGTGACGTGGAAACGAGGAACTGAATTGCCATGCCCGTTTGCCAGATAGCCGCCGCGCTCAGCCCATTGCACCACGGGGAAGACGCGAATGCCTTGCTCATGCAGCCAGGCATATTTCTCGCCAGAGGCGAAATCGACATAGGCTTCCGCCCAGCGACGCGGCCACAGATCTTCTTCCCGGTCAAATCCAGCGCTGCCCAGCCAATCTTGCCAGGCCAGTTCATGCGAATCATGAATGCCCAATCGCCTCTGCTCCGGCGTGTTGACCAGGAACAGCCCCCCAAAGGACCAGAACGCCTGCCCACCAAACGATGCCTCTGGCTCCTGATCCAGCACTATTACGCGTCGTCCCGCGTCAATCAGCTCCGCGGCAGCCACCAGGCCCGCCAGGCCAGCGCCAACAATGATCGCATCAGCATCACTACTCATTATTTGACCCCCATCTCATCGGAATATGTTGAATGTAGAGGACTTGCATAGTATGACACCAGGACCTCGATAATTCCCGGCACGCAGCAAAGGGTTGACGATAGTCAAAAATAATCTGTATGCACCGGGGAATAGCAACAGTAAGCACACTTCAAGCGTTTTCGCTGAGGAAGGAGGTCGTATACAATTGCTCTACTGCGTTTATGATATGACCATCCAGATGAGGTGTCAAGCGGCGCCATGCGTCGTGCTATGAGCATCACCCTCTGGAGTGTCCAGGTCGTACTGGCGCTTATTTTCCTCTTCGCTGGCAGTATGAAGCTGGTTCTGCCCATCGAAGTGATGACCGCGCAAATGCCCTTGCCAGGTGTGTTCCTGCGCTTCATCGGCCTCTGCGAGATGGCGGGTGCACTCGGCCTGATCCTCCCAGGAGTGACGCGCATCAAGCGTGGGCTCACCCCACTGGCCGCCTGTGGGCTCGTGGTTATCATGGCTGGAGCGGTGGTGCTCACCCTCGCGAGTGCCGGTGGAGCCTCGGCAGTGGTCCCGCTAGCCATGGGTGCCTTAGCGGCCTGCGTTGCCTCTGGTCGCCGCCCCTGGTCCACAAGAGCCTGAAGACCAAGAAGCCACATGTTCTACTCAGCAGACAAGCAAGCAGCTATTGATCGCCCCCAGGCACCCGGATCCGGGTGCCTGGGGGCGATCCTCGATCCGTTCACGAGAGACTCCCCGAAAGAGTGTACGGCTTTCCACCTTTGGCACCGGGGTGAGTCCTTGACGAAGAAGCCGTTCTGGTGCCAAAGGTGGAAAGCCGTACATCGGGTCTCTACGTAGTGAGGATTAGACGCCTTCCTGAACCTCGATGATTTCATCTGCTTCCAGGCCGTGGGCCTGGCGGTGGACCATTGCTGCCGCCTCCTTGTTGGGAGCCTTAACCAGGCAGAACACCTTGCCACTGCCCTCATCAAACCAATATTTCAGGTACTCGACGCCGTACTTTTCCTGCGTCTGTACATCTGCCTCGTGTGCGTGCATGACAGCATCTGCGGTCAATCCCTCGACTTTGTGATGGATGTCCATGTAAAGTGGCACGACATTTCTCCTTCTATTCTGCTATGGCGCCTCCTGGGAGGCGCTCAGTTTTCTCAGTTCAACTGGTGAACTACTGCATTGAGTCTACCTGGGAAGAGGCGAAAATACATCGTCACAATCGGCTAATGTAGAAACAACACATATGGAATCTTCTGAGCAGCAGCTAGTTAGAATTAGCTAGTCGATTTGGAGAGGAGAGGCCAAAGGAAGGGAATGAAACGGCGAGGAGAATGTCATCAGGCGAAGTTGGAAGCCGTTTCTGGAACTGATCTTCACATCAGCTGATGCTCAAAAGCATAGCGGGTGGCCGCACTACGCGAGGTGACACCCAGTTTGCTGTAGATGGAACGCAGATGGGCGTGCACGGTATGCAGACTGAGCACCAGTTGCTCGGCAATCTGCGCGTCCGTCAGTCCTTGTGCTAGCAGGCGCAAGACTTCGACTTCACGAGCGGTCAGCCCTTCGGGAGAGGTGGTTGCTGGTCTGGCGGATAGAGTGGGGAGTAGCGGCTGGCCCTCGGTGGCAAGAGCCTGTTCTGGTGTCATGGTACGGCCCAGGGCCCAGGCGGCCGTAAAGGGCTTTTCGCCGAGATGGGCGCGTGCTGCGGCTACAGAGCGCTCATAGTCAGCGCGGTAGACGGGTGGCAGCGGGGCGCCGATATGCTGCCGCAAGGCTTCTGCTGCTCCCCACAACTGTGCTGCCCATCGGGCACCAGCAAGAGACGCATCTGTAGTGCCCTGGGTTGTTACCACTGCTCCCAGGCCCTCCAGACAGGCAGCGATGAACACCTTGTTACCTATCGTGTGCAGCAGTGGCAGGCTTTCCTGGTAGAGGGTACGCGCCGTCGCATAGTCGCCCTGGGATGCAAGGATGCGCGCAAGGCTCATGAATGCTATAGCGATGCCCCACCCAGCCCCTAGCTCTCTGCAGATCGCCACGCACTCTTCGGCACGTTCGCGGGCCCTGGTCTGCTCCCCCTGGGCCAGGTAGATCTCTGCCAGCAGCCAAAGGGGGTCAGTACTGCACGCTATGGCGTTGGCCTCTCTATTGAGCGCCAGGCTCTGCTCGGCCAGGGCAGAGGCTCTGGTCAGGTCACGTTGCGACTCAAAGAGCATGCAGGCCAGCAGGTGGAGCACCCATGCGATGTACAGTTGGTCGCCCAAGGCTTGATAGAGTGCGAGACTCTCCTCCAGCAGCGCGTATGCTCGATCATACTCGCCTTGCACTGTGGCGATGCGGGCCAAATCGGTGAGGCATTGACCTTGCTTCCAGGGATCGCCCACGTGCTTGAAGATCGCATTGGCCTCCTCGAGCTGGGAATGGGCCAGAACATACTGACTCCTCTGCCGAGCGACTCGCCCCAGCAAAAAGAGAGCGTCCGCCACGCCAGCTGTATCTCCTAATTCCTGGTATAGTGCCAGGCTCTGCCCGATCAGCGCTTCCGCTCGCTCCGGGTCATCCAGTTGCCAAAGCAGCCCCCCAGCCGTGCTAAGCGTCCTGGCCTGGAGCGATCTATCCACCTCCTTCAGCATCGTCAGGGCTTGCTCCAGGAAGCTCCATCCCTCTCGGAAGTACCCATACCAGAACCAGAACCAGAACAAGGCGGTGCACAGCCGCAAGGCCCGCTCTGCGTGCTCCCTCCCCTCTTCGGCTTGCCCCTCCATGCGGGCGCGCTCTAGCAACCAGGAGAGGGCTGCCCGCAGATTCCCACGCTCCTGCTCCAGGCGAGCGAACCACCTGGCCTGCTCAACTCCCTGCAGATGAGGCTGAGCCTGCTCTGCCAGAGCCAGGTAGTACGCCGCATGCGCCTCTCGTGTCGCTCCGGTTTCCCCTGCCTCCGCCAAGCGCTCCTGCCCATACTCGCGGATCGTCTCGAGCAGGAGGAAGCGCGGCTCTTCCTCCCGCTTCTGCCTTGTTTGATACAGCGAGCTCTTATCGATGAGTGAGGCCACGCCATCCATCACGTATGCTGCTCTCTCGCCAAGAGTGGCATAGATAGCCTCAACCGCCTCTAAGGTGCATCCGCCGACGAAGACGGCAAGCCGCCTAAAGAGTCGTTGCTCCTCCTTACCCAGCAGATCGTAACTCCACTGGATAGTGGTACGCAGCGTTTGTTGCCGCTCAGGGAGATCACGCGCACCCCCTGTCAAGAGCTGTAAACGGTGTTGCAGACGCGTTAAGAGAGCCTGCAACGAAAGTATCTTGACACGCGCTGCCGCTAGCTCGATGGTCAGCGGTAACCCATCGAGTCGAATACAGATTTCAGCGATAACCGCAGCATTGTCCGTCGTCACTTGGAGATCAGATCTAATGGCCTGTGCCCGTTGAATGAACAATTGCACCGCAGGAACCTGTGCGAGCGATCGGTTATCCGGGAGGCACGAGAGGTCTGGGAGTTCGAGGAGTGGGACGGCGAATTGGTGTTCGCCACGCAGGTGCAACACCTCTCGGCTCGTGACCAGTATCTTGACAGCAGGGCAGGCTTCCAGCAGATCTACAAGCACTGTCGCCGCCGAGATGACGTGTTCAAAGTTGTCCAGGAGCAGGAGCCGTTGCTTGTCGCGCTGAGAGGTCTTGAGCCGTTCCAGCAATGGCTGCGATCCGCTCTCGGTGAGCCCAACGCTGTGAGCGATGGTAGCAACGACGAAGGCGGGATCACTAATAGTAGCGAGGGAGACCACGTGAACGCCATCGGCGAAGTCGCGTGCCAGGTCACGCGCGACCTCGAGCGCGAGGCGCGTTTTGCCTACGCCAGCCGTGCCAGTGAGGGTGAGCAGGCGGATATCTGTCCGCAAAAGCAACGCGTGGATCGCCTTCACCTCCTGCTCACGGCCGATGAGCGGTGTGAGTGAGACTGGGAGGACATGCGTGACAGGCTGGGCTGTGCCACCTGAAAGGGGCTCTGGAAAGACGATGATGTTGTCCTGCATAGGTTCTTGCTCCTCTCCTGTCCAGGCGCTGGTCTGGGCGGCCTGTTGTACATCGTGTCCGGTGCCTGAAGAAGTAGACCATGTAGTCGTGTCCAATGAGTCATACCCCTACTTTGTGCCAATCGATGAAGTGGAGCAGACACAGCCATACGATACCCGAAGCGACATAGCTACAACCTGAGCCATCGTTCAGCGTTCAGCGCAGCGATCTTGTGCTTATCTGCCTCACTGAGTGGCGCCTGCTCCATAAATACTGCACCAGCCTTGTTCGGCTCGAAAGGATAGTCTACCGCAAACAGGATACGCTCAACCCCCAGCGCCGCAACAGCGCACAACAATGCTGTATCCGAGAACATGCCACTCGTTGTCACCAGCATATTCTCTCGAATATACTGCGATGGCTCGCGATCTAAACGTCGATACAGCGGAGAGAACTTCCACCGTGAGTCGAGCCGCCAGAGCATATATGGCAGCGTCTCACCCATATGGCCCAGAATGATAGTCAGGTTAGGAAAGCGATCAAAGACACCACTAAAGATGAGGCGCAGCGTCTGCGTGGCTATATCAACGGTGAAGCTCCACAATGGCCCAATTAGTTCGGGGCGACCCACATAAGCCTGCAGTGTGTCGGGGGCAGAAGCCGAAGGATGCAGATAGAGCGGTACCCCAAGCGATTCCGCCTGCGCAAAGATATCCCCATACGCGCTGTCATCAAGAAAGCCACCCTGGGGCTGACCATTGATCATCGCACCCTTCAAACCCAGCTTCTGTACTGCACGCTCTAATTCGGCTGCCGCTGCCTGGGGATCAAGTGTGGGCAAAGCGGCGAATCCGGCAAAACGCGCAGGCTTCCGCCGCACAGCAGCGGCTAGCTCAACGAGGAAAGTCCTCCTGATGCTGTGACTTTCTCTAAGTATGCCTGGTAGGTCTGGGTAGTAAAATGCTCTTCAACAGCAATTTTTCTCATCGTTTCTCCTAACATGTTCTCGGTGATGCGTTGCGTTCAGGTGTTACATCCACAACCCGCACTCTAAATATACCAAAAAACGCGGGAAGATGCTGTAGCATTACTTCGTCTTTTTGCTTCAGCTACTGCGGGTCTTCGCCCAGCGTTGCACATCACTCGTGCAAGAGAAAAAAGTAAGGCTGGTGCCCGATCGGGCATCAGCCTTACTATCTACTGGTCCAAGGGAGTGCTCCTTTTACGCTAAACAACTCAGTTCCTGTGTTGCCCTCACATCGGCTTGATCAGGTCTGAATGGCGGCGCAAAGACAACGTATTTCAGTGTTGTGTGTTGCTCTCTGAACGTTTCCGTTCGTCATGAGTCTACAATCTTTGTGGTGCGCTTTCACTTCACCCCGACACCCCACCTCTGTGAGTACCTCTTCTATCTATAACCTCGCCTCCTTCCCTCGTGCCTTGACCTGAGAGGCTTTCCCTCTCACATTGCTAGTATAGGAGAGACAAGTCACCACCACATCACAAAAGCCCCGATTTGTATCACCGCACCATCACAAAAGCTTACATACTCATCAACAACAATACATAATGGTTGGACCACTAGCGCCCTTCATCAGACGCTCTACAGCCTACCGCATACCCAACACTGGTATCTCGCGCCTGATAACAAAGTGCAAGCATGCGTGAGCACGTCGAATCGCATCCTCTACCACTTCGGGAGAATCACCTCTCGCGAAGATAAAGCCCAGATAGCTCGACCCCTCTGGCAGTGGTACCAGGGGATGATTCAGCCTGGCCGTTATCTCTACGCCTGTAATTAGCGGAACATTGCGTGCTTCCTCTACACCCTGCACCGCTTTGAGCATGCCAGCGCCGGGGATGGGGATCATCATCACGCCCGCCGCGTGCCCATCGCGTTCGACGGCTGTAATATCCTCGCCAATCGCGTGCCGCAGGATCAACTCCTCCAGACACATGCCCGTACCAAACTCAAGCACCGTCGAGCACAAGCCTCCAATAGAGCGCCCCGCGATCTCCAGCATCCAGGGACCCCGATCGTTCACCCGCAACTCGGTGGATCAGGTTTATCAAACAGTGCCAGCACCTTCAATTGTCCATGCGTCAACAAGCCCTCTACGGCGACCTCGCGTCCCGGTATAAAGTCTTCGACCAGGAACGATCCGCTACTCTCGCTGTACCCCTCGCTGAGTAACAGTCGCTTCAAGCGAGTATGCGCGCCCACAAATTCGACCTCATTATCAGCACGAATAACGCCCCGGCTACCAGAAAACCGCCTCGGCTTCAACACACATGGATAGCTCACTCGTCCTGCGATCACGTGCGCATCTTCGCTCAATAGAAAATTGCGAAAGATCGGGCACGGCGCTCCACCTGCCGACATCAGTCGGCGCATGAGCAGTTTATCGCGTGCCGCCTCAGCCGCCTGCGGCGAGTTATGTGCCAGACCCAGCGCAGCGCTGGCCTGAGCAGCCAGTTCAGAAGCACTATCGTCCAGCGAGAGAATCGCGTCAATTGGATGCTCCCGCGCATAATCTACAATCGTCTTCACCGAATTCTCTGTGTCGGCAAAATCAACGCCCAGCGGTACATGCCAGTAGTCCGCCAATGTTTCCGGCAGATCAAGACCCGCGATAACATCCAGCTCCAGATGCCTTGCCGCCTGCATAAAGGCCCCCGCGCGATACGTGGCGGGAGTCATCAATAACAGCGCACGCTTGTGCGCTTTCTCAGTAATTGTGTTCATAACCAAAACTCAATTTCTTGTTCGAGAAACCTGGAAAGTGTTTTTTCTTACCGCACAGTATAGCCCTTTATGCAGGTCTTAAGCAACTATCTAGCCCACTAATTGGCCATACGCCTGGAGTCGGAGGCAACGGATACCCTCTTTATTGCCTAAAGCCTCTGACCCACCACACGTTGAATCTTAATATATAAGATCACGCGTGAAGGACCAGGGTCGCGCCCAGGAACACCGTAGTGCTCTGCCAGCACCTTGTAAAAATCTCCGTTGGGATCGTCTTCGATCCGATCAACCACACCGCGAAACTCCGCATAGATATAAGGGTCATCAACATCGGTGATGGAAATAGCTACACGCGGATCACGCTCGATATTCTGAAATTTCTGTCGATAAGTCGTGTGCGTGAACTTGATATACTCGCCATCCCACAAAAACCACATCGGTGATGACTGTGGCTCTCCATTAGCTTTTATCGTAGCCAGGTGCGCAAACGCCTTCGATTGCAGGATCTTCTGCACCTTTGGATTACTCAGTTCTGCCATAAAAATTTCCTCTTTTCACTATCTTCTTCGTAATATACACATTGTGCATTATACTATCAGATAGGCTAGTGACCACTCCTCTTGGGTTAAAAACCCAGAGGCTTCTCAGGAAGCGGTTACGCCGCCTGATGGCTCAGTCCAAGCCGTAGGATGTTTAAAGCGGCGTTTGCGTCTCTATCGAGCACAAGACCACAATGCACGCACGTATGGGTGCGCTCATCCAGGTCTTTGTGTGGTCCCTTTTTGAGACAACCGCTACAGATCTGGCTGGTGTTTCGTGGGTTCACCAACAGGACGTTGGTATGCCCGGCACTCTCAGCCTTGACACGCACCATTCCTATGAAGCTACACCATCCAGCATCGGCAATACTTCTATTCAATCCCCCCTTTGCCGCCGCACCATTGGGCAGAAATTTCCCATCGGAGTCCTGTTTCGGTTTCGGGCGGCGACTCATGTTCGAGGGTTTCAAATCCTCAAACACAATCGTTTCATAGCAATCTACCAGCATGCGAGATTGCTTATGGTGGAAGTCTTGCCGTTGTCTTCTCACACGGCGATGACAGTTCGCAACTCTCTTGACCGCTTTCTTACGTCGGTTGCTCCCGCATTTTTTGCGTGCAAGTGACTGTTGAGCAGTTGCCAGTTTCTTTTCTGATCTACGAAAGTA